>Ga0099364_10012453_pt1 | contig 11464 bp, 6 predicted proteins | sample TergutTh196P3_FD_73070 | JGI IMG/M metagenome (GOLD analysis project Ga0099364, IMG submission 73070) | Microcerotermes parvus P3 segment gut microbial communities from Pointe-Noire, Republic of the Congo - Th196 P3 | ecosystem: Host-associated > Arthropoda: Insects > Digestive system > Gut ...
AGTAAAGAAATTGTTGAACAACGCTATATCTGAAGCCATTGCTTGTGTTTCTGTTTCGGATATTTTGGGTTGGTTCGCCGAAAATGGATATGGTATACGTTAAATCAAATTGCTATAAACAGGAGATATTCAAATCCCAACGAAGCGGCTGAGGCTGTAAAAAATAAAATGACGCAGCTCAACAGCGGCATGTTTGAAATGAACCTCACCCTTGCGGGGAATCCTAATCATGAAGTCGGTAAAAGGCGATATGCACAGGCTTTAGCCCTAATGAGATAAACGGCGCATACTTCATAACGTCCGTCGAACACTCATTCTCAAAAACCGCTTGGACAACAGCACTAACACTCGATAGTTCTCCAGGCGACAGGGCTAAAAAAGAGAAAAAAGACGAGTGGTATAAAAAATAACTCCCTCGCCTTTTTATCATCTCACTTTAAAATATAGTGACCAGGTCTTAATACCAAAGAAAAAATCGCCTTAAAAAATAAACTAAAGTTCACATATTATTATCATAATTCTCACTTTGTGAGAATGAGTTTCTCATTTCGCGTGAGAATTATCACTTGTCTGGTTCATTTTTGCACGCCGCTCGACATCTTTGCCCTCAATTTTGCAAACCGATATAGATATAATAGAGGCGTTCCTGAATGTAGTAGAACAGAGATATTTTTTGTCGAATGAGGAAGTAGAGTCTCTATTTGCAATATTCATAAACGCACTGCCTGGGCCGTTTAGAAAGAATCTCATACAATGTACATAAGCGGAAGTTGTTTTGGTTTGCTCGTTAAAGTGTCAAACTCAGGAAAAAGCCACAAAAAGCCGTTCAGATAAATACCTGAACGGCTTTTTGTTTTATATTTAGTCATTGGCAACAACCTAATCTCCCACGAATACCCTCCGCAGTACCATCGGCGATGAAGTGCTTAACTTCCGGGTTCGGCATGTGTCCGGGTGTGCCCACCTCTCTATTATCACCAATAACTATATTTGGACTCCAAATACCTTAACTCTTCATAACAGTAAAATAAAAATCAATAAGAAGATAAAAACCTCGGCCTATTAGTACCGTTCTGCTCAACGCCTCTCAACGCTTACACACACGGCCTATCTATCCCCTCGTCTCGGGGAGGCCTTACTTATCACTAACAGGGTATCTCATCTTGAAGTTGGCTTCCCGCTTAGATGCCTTCAGCGGTTATCCGTACCGAACATAGCTACTCGGCTTATGCAGCTGGCGCCACAACCGATACACCAGAGGTTCGTCCACTCCGGTCCTCTCGTACTAAGAGCAGATCTCCTCAAATACCCCTCGCCTATGGTGGATAGGGACCGAACTGTCTCACGACGTTCTAAACCCAGCTCACGTACCGCTTTAATGGGCGAACAGACCAACCCTTGGGACCTGCTACAGCCCCAGGATGCGACGAGCCGACATCGAGGTGCCAAACCTTGCCGTCGATTGGAACTCTCGGGCAAGATAAGCCTGTTATCCCCGGGGTAGCTTTTATCCGTTGAGCGATGGCCCTTCCATTCGGAACCACCGGATCACTAGTACCAACTTTCGTTCCTGTTCGACTCGTCAGTCTCTCAGTCAAGCCACCTTATACACTTGCGCTCTCACGGGGCGATTTCCATTCGCCCTGAGGTGACCTTCGCGCGCCTCCGTTACTCTTTAGGAGGCGACCGCCCCAGTCAAACTGCCCGCCTGGCACGGTCCCCTGCCGGGTCTCGGTCAGGGTTAGAATTCCAATACATAAAGGGTGGTATCCCAACGACGACTCCTTATGCCCCAAAAGACATAACTCTCAGTCTCCCACCTATCCTGTGCGTCATATACCGAAATCCAGTACCAAGTTACAGTAAAGCTCCACGGGGTCTTTCCGTCCCACCACAGGTACCTGGCGTCTTTACCAGGACCACAATTTCACCGGATCTACTGTCGAGACAGCGCTCAGATCGTTACACCATTCGTGCAGGTCGGAACTTACCCGACAAGGAATTTCGCTACCTTAGGACCGTTATAGTTACGGCCGCCGTTTACTGGGGCTTCATTTCAAAGCTTCGCCCTTAACAGACTTACCTCTCCATTTAACCTTCCAGCACCGGGCAGGTGTCAGACCCTATACTTCGGCTTGCGCCTTATGCAGAGTCCTGTGTTTTTAATAAACAGTCGCCTGAGCCTGGTTTCTGCGACCTGCCTTAGCTCCATATTAATACTTCACCAGACAGGCACCCCTTCTCCCTAAGTTACGGGGTCAACTTGCAGAGTTCCTTAACAATAGTTATTCCGCTCACCTTAGCCTTCTCAGCCAGCCCACCTGTGTCGGTTTCGGGTACGGGCGCTTCAAGGCCTCCCTAGAGGCTTTTCCTGGCAGCTTGGACTCTATACCTTCACCCCCTCGCGGGGACTCCACATCACGCCTCATATCTTCATACACCGGGATTTGCCTCGGTATACTAACTCAACGCTTGTACAGGGACTTCCATCACCCTGCGCACATATCCTCCTGCGTCACCCCTTCGGTCAAACGGCCTCGCAGCGGGACAGGATTAGCAACCTGTTATCCATCAGCTACGCCTTTCGGCCTCGCCTTAGGACCCGCCTCACCCTGGGCGGATTATCCTTCCCCAGGAACCCTTGGGCTTTCGGTGAGTGTGTTTCTCGCACACTTTGCGTTACTTATGCCGACATTCTCACTTCCATCTCGTCCACCTATCTTCTCAGATAAACTTCTTCCTCAATGGAACGCTCCTCTACCAATCAAATCTAAATTCGATTCCGAAGCTTCGGTAGTGTACTTAGCCCCCTGTATTGTCGGCGCAGAAATCCTCGACCAGTGAGCTGTTACGCACTCTTTAAAGGATGGCTGCTTCTAAGCCAACCTCCTGGCTGTCCGGGCATTCCCACATCCTTGTAACACTTAGCACACTTTCGGGACCTTAGCTGTCGGTCTGGGCTCTTTCCCTTTCGACTACGAAACTTCTCTCCCGCAGTCTCACTCCTGAGCAGCAAGTACATGGTATTCGAAGTTTGGTTGGGGTTGGCAAGCTAATAGCCCCCTCTCCCATCCAGCGCCCTACCCCCATAACTCTAACACTCAAGGCTGCACCTAAATGCATTTCGAGGAGAACCAGCTATCACCGTACTCGATTAGCTTTTCACTCCTATCCACAGGTCATCCGAGACTTTTTCAACAGGCATCGGTTCGGTCCTCCATCACGTTTCACCATGACTTCAACCTGCCCATGGATAGATCGTACGGCTTCGGGTCCATCGCATAAAACTAGTTCGCCCTTTTCAGACTCGGTTTCCCTTCGGCTCCAGCGCTAACGCGCCTTAACCTCGCTATACACGATGACTCGCCGGCTCATTTTACAAAAGGCATACCGTCACTCGTATCCACCTTACAGCAAATACTCGCTCCGATCGCTTGTAGGCAAACGGGTTCAGGTCTCTTTCACTCCCCTCCCGGGGTGCTTTTCACCTTTCCCTCTCGGTACTGCTTCACTATCGGTCGTCTGCAGTGTTTAGCCTTGGACCATGGGCGGCCCAGATTCAACCGGAATTCCACGTGCTCCGGCTTACTCAGGTTTCTCTTTAGACAGGCCATAACCTTTCGCGTACTGGACTTTCACCTTCTTCGGTCAGCTTTCCCAAAACTGTTCCGCTAAATTATGACTTTCTTACTGCCCGGAATATCTGTAACTACCCCACAAAAGACCCTACAACCCCACATACACAACGCTTACAGGCTTACATGCATATGGTTTAGGCTACTCCCCTTTCGCTCACCACTACTCAGGGTATCTCTTCGATTTCTTCTGCTCCGGCTACTGAGATGTTTCACTTCGCCGACTCCCCTCCCGTTACACGGGTAATAACCCTTCGGTTATTGGGTTGCCCCATTCGGATACCAACGGATCACTGACCGCTTGCGTCTCCCCGTCGCGTTTCGCCGCTCGCTGCGTCCTTCTTCGGCTGCAGACACCTAGGCTTCCTCCGCTTGCCCTTCTCTTCTTATCTTCTTATTAATCCTCATTCTTCCTGCTATTCCATTGTTAAGGTACTTGGAGTTTTCAAAATACAAGCGCCCAAAAGAGCTTAGAGAGGCGGAGTTTCAATTAAAAAACTCCTTAATTTTAAAAAATCCTTAGAAAGGAGGTGATCCAGCCGCACCTTCCGGTACGGCTACCTTGTTACGACTTCACCCTCCTTACCAGACACACCTTCGACGGTTCCTTCCTTAAAAGGTTAGGCCACCGGCTTCGGGTGCACCCAGCTCGGGTGGTGTGACGGGCGGTGTGTACAAGGCCCGGGAACGTATTCACCGCAGCTTGGCTGATCTGCGATTACTAGCGATTCCGACTTCATGAGGTCGAGTTGCAGACCTCAATCCGAACTGCGACCGGCTTTCTGGGATCCGCTCACCCTCTCGGACTCGCTTCCCTCTGTACCGGCCATTGTAGCACGTGTGTCGCCCTGGACATAAGGGCCATGATGACTTGACGTCGTCCCCACCTTCCTCCACCTTATCGGCGGCAGTCCATCTAGAGTGCTCGTCTCTCTCGGTAGCAACTAAATGCAGGGGTTGCGCTCGTTGCGGGACTTGACCCAACATCTCACGACACGAGCTGACGACAGCCATGCAGCACCTGTGTTAGCTCTTAACCCGAAGGCTAAGTCATCAGTCTTTCAACCTCTTACCACTAACATGTCAAACCCAGGTAAGGTTCTTCGGTTTGCATCGAATTAAACCACGTGCTCCACCGCTTGTGCGGGCCCCCGTCAATTCCTTTGAGTTTCAACCTTGCGGCCGTACTCCCCAGGCGGAATGCTTATCGCGTTAACTGCGGCACGTCAGTATCTCTACTCACACACCCAGCATTCATCGTTTACGGCCAGGACTACCGGGGTATCTAATCCCGTTCGCTACCCTGGCTTTCGCACCTCAGCGTCAGTTACTGACCAGCAAGTCGCCTTCGCCACCGGTGTTCTTCCCAATATCTACGCATTTCACCGCTACACTGGGAATTCCCCTTGCCTCTTCAGTACTCAAGTCTAACAGTATCAATAGCGGGCTAAGGTTAAGCCTTAACATTTTACTACTGACTTATTAAACAGCCTACATGCCCTTTACGCCCAGTAATTCCGGACAACGCTCGTCCCCTACGTATTACCGCGGCTGCTGGCACGTAGTTAGCCGGGACTTATTCATACGGTACCGTCCTCTACTCTTCCCGTATAAAAGAACTTTACAATCCGAAGACCTTCTTCATTCACGCGGCGTCGCTGGGTCAGACTTTCATCCATTGCCCAATATTCCCCACTGCTGCCTCCCGTAGGAGTCTGGACCGTGTCTCAGTTCCAGTGTGGCCGTTCACCCTCTCAGGCCGGCTACCCGTCATCGGCTTGGTAGGCCTTTACCCCACCAACTACCTGATAGGTTACGAGCACCTCGGTCAGCGCATTGCTGCTTTCACCTCTCGGCGTATGCGGTATTAGCGTCCATTTCTAAACGTTATCCCACTCTGACCGGCAGTTTCTCGTCTTTTACTCACCCGTCCGCTACTTGATATTCACTCGTATCACTACTCGTAAATAACTCGTTCAGCTTGCATGTGTTAAGCACGCCGCCAGCGTTCGTCCTGAGCCAGGATCAAACTCTCAGTTAATCCTCTATAAGTAACAGGCTTACGCCTGCCCCTATCAAATTAACCTCGCGCTCAATCTCTGTACAAGATCTTACACTTAGCTTGTTGTTACTTTTCTCTCTTTTTGCCTCTCTTGGCACGCTTGTAAATTTGTCAAGGTACTTTTCAAAAAAAACGCTCCGACCTTTAAAACACTAATTTCAGGGGCTGCTCGCGCCCGCTGAAGTCGTGCCCAGTGTCGCAGCAAAGAGTATACTATCACGGATATAAAATTTTGTAAAGGGGGGGGTGACTTTTTTTAAAAAGTTTTTTTCGACGCCAATTGAAAAAGTAAATGCAACCTCTTCGCCAGGCGGCGATTGTTATTATCCTCGCTTCGCCAACAGGCGAAGAAAGAGGGCAATAAGTCTTTCAAAGAGTGGGAGTAAAATTTGGTTGCATTAATTTATGCAAGCATACTTTGACCTCACCAGATGGCAAAATAGTCTTCCATGACTCTCATTTTCGCCTCGGAAAAGAGACGCAAAATATGGAGTAAAAGCTCCCAAACACTTCCCGTTGCAAGTATCTTTGGGCAACTTGGGCAAACTCCGGGAAAATGATATACTATAAGGTAAAAAGTGAGTTAAGATGCGGGGTTACGATAAGGTTTACGAAAAAACTGGTAAATCGCAATGCTTAGTTTTGTTATGCCAAAAAATTCTTCTGCTTTAAAAATAGCGATAGCTAAAAATAATACAAGATTGAAATGAAAAGCATAGGATTAGAATAGATAAATCCAAATATTGCAAGCATTTAAAATTCAAATTAACAATAAATGCCCACTAAAAAAGGCAATCGAAAAATACATTGTAAAAACTTTGATGGAGGTATCTGAAAACATGTTCGATACAGTGATCAAAAACGCGCGGATTGCGGATGGAACAGGGACACCGATATATAAAGCGGATGTGGGAATCATTCAGGATAAAATAGCGACTGTCAGGCACACTCTGACAGAGGAAGCTCATAAAGTGATTTCCGCCGGCGAGCTTGTGATTTCTCCCGGTTTTATTGACATACACTCTCATAACGACGCACAACTCCTGTTTGACCCCGATCTGAAGTCATGTATCCATCAGGGCGTCACTACGGTTTTGATGGGGCAGGACGGGCTTTCCGTCGCTCCCATTGATGATGAAAACCTCCCTCTTATGAGGAAAAAACTGTCAGGGCTTTTAGGCAAATTCGACGGCGAATGGTCATGGCGCAGTATGGGAGATTACCTGGACTTTGTGGAAAAAACCAATGTTTCCGTCAATACTGCCATGTGTGTGCCTCACAGCAATGTTCGGGCCATGGTCCACGGATGGGAAGCAACGCCTTGTACTCCCGATGAAATCCGGAAAATGGCGGAACTTACAGCCCGTTGTATGGACGAGGGAGCGATAGCGTTTTCGACCGGTCTCATTTATCCGCCGGCAATGTACGCCGGCAAGGAAGAATTCATCGCAATTTTACGTGTCGTTGCGGCTAAAGGAGGTTTTTTACAGGTCCATTTGCGCAGTGAAGGGAAATGGCTGTTGGAGTCGATAGACGAAGTCGCGTCTTATTGTAAAGCAACCGGGTGCCCTTTGCAGTTAACGCACCTGAAAGTCTTCGGCAAGGTAAACTGGGGCAAATCAGAGCTCGTTTTGGAGAAGATCGACGCTTTAAGGTCAGACGGGCTTGACGTCATGTTTGACCAATATCCATATACGGCGGGCAGCACCATGCTGGATGCCTGCATTCCACCCTGGCATCACAGCGGAGGAACTATAAAAATGCTCTCGCGCCTCTCCAGTCCTGAAGTACGGGATGATATTCGCAAAGCAATGGCAGACCCTGAATCACCGTGGGAAAATTCATTCGCCTGGGATGACATAATCATTGCCACGGCGTCGCAAAGCGGCAATAACGTATGGATGGAGGGTCTATCCATCACGCAAATCGCCGCGAAGCTGGAAAAAGATCCGGTGGACACAGTCGCGGACTTGCTGATCGAAGAAGAGGATGCCGTCACAATGATCCGTATCTATGGCTGTGAAGAAGATGTGAAACGTATTATGCGGCACCCGGCAATGTGCGGCTGCACGGACGGGATCATTGGAGGGAAACCTCACCCGCGCGTTTACAGCGCATTCCCAAGGATACTTGCCCGTTACGTTAGAGAGCAAAAAATTCTTTCGATTGAGGGAGCTATTCGGCGAATGACCTGTAACCCAGCCCGTCGCATGGGATTATTTGATCGTGGAATCATTCGCCCGGGAATGAAAGCTGACCTTGTGCTTTTTAACAGTGACTCGATCTGTGATTTGGGAGCCTATGAATCTCCACACCAATACCCCAGTGGTATAGAATACGTATTTGTGAACGGTAAAATAGCTTTGGAAAAAGGTATTTATAAAAACATCAGAGCCGGAGAAGTTTTGAAGCGCCGCTGTGAAAAAGCATGCAAAAAAAGGTCAGTATTTCTGAAATAGGCACGCAAAAGTGGACCACTGTGAGAAACTGCCTTTCGACAAATAAAGTCGGGAGGTAAAGGGAGTGCTAAGAGTGGAAACCATAAGAAAAGTGAGGCTGGCCCTTGAGAAAGGAGAGAGTCAGCGTAGCGTAGCCAAAAAATATCGACTAAGTCGAACAACACGCTTGTGTTACAGCCGAATGCGTTTTTACGTGGCATTCGAGCGTCAGGAACTGGCGATGGTGATGGAAGCTCATATCCGTGCGCACGAGTTCTTCGTTGTCTGTCGGTCACAAGCGTGGAGATACAGCGGAAAAGCTCCTGCTTACGCTCGCAATCGGCATGGAATTGCTCAGACAAAAGAAGAAAGTACGTTTTTGTGGAGCGGTGGACCTTGTGAACCTGCTGGAGCAAAAAAAGCTGTCAGGGAAAGGAGGACGAACATCTGAACAGCTGTGCCGTTTTGACTGCGTTATTTTGGACGAGCTTGGGTAATTGCCGTTTTCGAAAAATGGAGGTCAGTTCCTGTTTCACGTGCTCTCGAAACTATATGAAACTACATCGGTAATTGTGACGACAAACTTATCATTCGGAGAATGGTCTCAGGTGTTCCACGACGGCAAAATAACAACAGCGCTGCTGGTCCGCCTGACACACCACTGCGAGATTGTCGAAACTGGTAACAACAGCTATCGGCTACAACTGCAGCAAAAACGAATCCGGAAAGGAGATGAAAATTTCCCAAAAGAACTTTGACCTTTTCATTGATAAAAGCGGCCTACTTTTACGTGCCAATACTGGCCCACTTTACTTGCATATTGACACAGAAATTTCATGTATCTTGTGCCGATAATGTGCACGTGTGTGTACTGAATTTTAACATAATTTGGACGGATTGCGGCAGACTTATAAAAAACAAAAATCCCGCCTTTCAGCGAGATTTTTATACTATTTTGGACTTGATTGTTTTTGATTTTGGTGCGGGGAGGGTGCACCGAAATAATAACATAAGTTAAGATATTTACGCTATTTATAGTTAGGATTTCTCTCTATCTGTCCGTTTTTCTGTCCAGTTTCGTTTGCCGCTTATCAAAAACATTGGCAAATTTTTAAACTTTGTTTACATTATAGCAGGCAGGAATAACGACGGATCATGGTTGAATTCTATCATTCAGATACCTTAATCTCCTCAACTTTGATGAAATTCTGCACTGCAACAGTTTATACATTCGACTGCTCAATTTTGAGCAGTGAGTTTTTTTCATTTGACCTGACATCAAAATTTTTGAGGTCAGCTTTTCATCGCCACAAAGGGGTCTGAATTCGACGGGCCCCTACCGCAGCAAAACGCGACAGTTATGCCGAAAGGTTGAAATGTAGACTATGTTTTCATAGATTAGGCTGTCTTTCCCAACAAGTTGGGAAGAGCTTTTCGCAAGAATTGGCGAAAACAGGAAATGCTGATGAGAACTGAAAAGTAACGAATCGTTATTTTTGGATGTTCTTTGAGGCGGCTAAGTTTGACTTAGGCGGCCTAAATTTAACTTAGGGCGTCAAGGCTTGACGACGATGAAAAGAATACCATCATTTTAAATGAGGGTATTCGCGGGGGCGTTATCCGTTAGCACTCTCCATTGTGAAAATAGAAAATAAGAACAGGGTGACAGTGACTAAAGTGACTAAAGTGCCTAAAGTTTTCATGACTGGGGCTTTAGTCACTTTAGTCACCCTTTTTTCAGGATTCATTTTGTCAAATTCTGCCTTGGGGGGAAAAAAGTCTGTCCCAAGAAAGGTGAGTCTTGGGGACGCCCTATCGGCGTGGTATCTTTTAATCGCTCATAATCCCATTCCCTTATTTTGTGGATGTCCTCAATCGTGAAAGCTGGGGATATGTCCGGCATGGGTATATCATGAATCATCTTTCGCCACTGGTGTAACCCAGTTGACGAATTGTAAACCGTCTATATTCACAAAGTCTTTTATGTTGCTTGTTACAAGGGTATAACCGTTTACTATACAGAAAGCGGCAATTAGAATATCAGCGTCATTTACCGTGAAATGTTTAGCATACAATTCAGCGTAAATTTGGGCGGCACGTTCCCATACCTTAACGGTCATCTCTCCAAGAGAGCAGTTATCGCAAATAATAGCATATGCTTTTTCGTGTGCAGGAATTGGCTTGATTATCAATCCGCGCCGAACTTCATAATTGACAAAAGGCGGGACAATAAACCGCGCACCGCTTTTATGAGCTTTCTCTCTATTCTCTCGAACCGAACGCGAACCGCGCATAAGGTGAATAATGGTGTTTGTGTCAAAAGCATACTCCATGCTGTTATACCTCTTCAAAATTGATAGGTTCGCGTCCAAATTGACAGCGCGGGAAATCTTCAAACCGTGGCTTTTCGCTCATTTCTAAAACAATTTTATCAAACTCTGCCCATGTATTAGGTTTTTCATTCATTGGCTCATCTAATACCGTGACAATAACACGGCGACGATCCTGTATGCACACTGGCCGCCCTATTGGATAAAATTGCCCATTCTCAAAGTAGCCCTCATATGCTTGCAACATTTACTTCGTCTCCTTTCGAGTTTTCTCGCTCCATAGTTTCATCAATAGCTCGATTGACAAAACCGTTAAGGGTTTCTCCTTGGCTTGCGGCGTGTGCCTTTAGCTCGTCTTTTTTACCTTTGGTAACCTTCAATTCAATACGGTCATATGCTTTAGCATCATATTTACGTGTTGCTCGTATTTGTGCCTCAGTTTTTGGCATATCAATCACCTCCATAGAATAGTATACCATCGTATGTATAAAAATTATCGAAAAATATTTTTACCCTCTTGACAATATACCGACGTTGGTATATTATATATAACGTAAGGAATTACAGCATCTTAACAACCAGAGGCCAGCTCAAGGCAGATAAGAGGGACTCAAACAGGAGCGGGAGGATGAAAGAGGCCGGAGAACGCGATGAGGGAATGAGAAAAGCGGGGAAACTGGGGAACGAACGCTGGGGAGGTCGAAACGGTGGGGCAACCTGCCGTCTGCCGGTAGAGCCGGTACTGATGAGACCGTCAGACAATCTAAGGAGGAAACGACAATGAAAAAGTTTGAAATCGGAAGCATTTATAAGGAAAGTGTTGGAAGCAAGGAAGGCGACAAGAGATACCGCGTGTTGAGCAGAACAGATAAAAGCGTGGTGTTTGAGGAATTAGATCAGGACGGGAACGTCTTGGACAAAATCAAGAAAAATATCACCCTGCTCCATGAAGTGTACGAGTACATCATCCTGCAAAAAGGGAAAAAGCCGATTTACTGC
>Ga0099364_10012454_pt1 | contig 11464 bp, 10 predicted proteins | sample TergutTh196P3_FD_73070 | JGI IMG/M metagenome (GOLD analysis project Ga0099364, IMG submission 73070) | Microcerotermes parvus P3 segment gut microbial communities from Pointe-Noire, Republic of the Congo - Th196 P3 | ecosystem: Host-associated > Arthropoda: Insects > Digestive system > Gut ...
AAGAGTCTTTTGCGTCCTTTGCGCAGCCTCTGCGGTTAAGTTCACAGAGCCCGGAGCGGCAGCTCCGGCACTAAATATAGTCCGTCGACACGTTTTCCAATAGCGTAACGTTGCCGAGTATCGTGAATCAAAAACCTCATTTTCACCTCATTGACACAAACAAAACAACCTCAGTAGCCGAAAGTCAATAAAAAAAACAACCTCATTTACCCCATGAGGCAAACGTGTCGACGGACTGCTTTAGATTACGCCCGGAGTCCCGCAACGGTTGCGGCTCTGTTAACGTTATGGTACAATGACCGCTGGCTCTGTCCTTTCCCGATTATATGCTTCCATGCTCACTCGTGAGGACATTCTGCAATTCCTGCGGGACAATAAGGAACGTTTTGCTGAACAATACGGCGTAACGAAAATCGGTCTGTTCGGTTCCTTTGCCCGATTTACAATACATACTCCCTTTTTGCATGTCCGAAGAGAAAACAGAAGAAAACTTAAAGAATAAAATGACATTCCATCCCCCCTTTGAAGCCGCGCAAAAAGCGGCAGAGTCTCTGACTGACCCGCGGCTCCGCTCACATGTGCTCTCGGAACTCGCACAGCAACAACTCTTGACCGGACAATTCGATGCCGCGTTTCAAACGTTTGCATCCATTTCCAATGGATTTGAACGCCGTGTGGCTCTGCTGGTTGCCGATTACCGCAATTTTCCGCCGGAAAAAGCCGAGCCGCTCATCCAACTGCTGGAAAAAGACCCGGAAACCCAACTTTTAACCGGTCGCCTCGCTCTCAACATGCTTGATGCCCATAATGCTGCGGCGGCGTGGCGGCTCATCGAAACATCCGCCGAACCCTTTGAATCAGAACAGCAGCAATATGATTTTCTGGAAAAAGTCCTGCCGCTTCTTCCAGCGGAGGGATGGAATAAGATTCCCCGATTTTTTCGGTCATTCATACCGGGAATATACCGGGACTGGGCATCGCTGGCAATTATTAAGTATCTTGCCGGATTGGGGCGTTACGGGGATGCGGAGGCGTATGCCGATGACCTTTCGTTTCCGTTGCGATCCGCCTGGGCGTATTGGGAAATGAGCCGGCTGTCTCCGGCAGAGCCGGCGAAGCACTACTTCGACAAAGCCGTCGAAATAACCGAAGGGGTAGAGATTACCGATAATGATGATGAGGCGAAGGAAATTCTGGCGATTCAACTTCGGATCTTTGGTCGCATCGCTTTTGAGCAAGGAGACAAACATACCGGAGAGCGGCTGTTGGAACGATGCGAAGCGGCGGCGGCAGCAATGGCGATGCGGATGGAGCGTTACCGTATGCAATGTTTTCTCGGAAAAGTGCTCATGGACTTGCGGCTCATTACATCCATTCGCGAATATCTGCCGATAGACAACCTATTGCAATCCCTCTCCTCTGGTTCGGATCGTAGCCAAGTATTGGTTTGGCTCGCCGAGGCGGGTTGGCACGAAGGCTGGACACAAGCCATGGCAGCCCTGTCAACGCCGGAGCGCGGAGAAGTCGAAGAGGATCGTGCCCGGCAAATTGCTGCGGTGCTCAAACGCAGCGTTGCTCATCAGCAGGACTTGGAAGTAAGCAGTGATTTTTCAGAAAATGCTGTCAGACTTTCCGGCGAGGCATTTGAAACGTTTTATTTCAATCCTTTCGCAGAGGCTGATTGCGGATGTTATTAAAAAAGGAAGAAGATTTAACCGCAAAGACGCAAAGAAGCGCGAGGCACGCAAAGAGCAATTTCACGCCGTCTATGGCACAGTCCGTCGGCACGTTTCCGCAATAGGCAGTACACCGTGTCTTAAATGATGCAGATGATATTTCGCACAAAGGCACGAAGGACACAAAGGGATTTATGGGTATTCGAGATTCTTTGTGCTCTAGACAATAGACTATAGACTGTAGACTACAGACAGTCCGTCGACACGTTTGCAATTGGGGCAGCCAAGGTAGGCAACCGACCGCCGGGCGGTTGCGTCGGCTATCGCCGACTGGCACTGGAAAACGCGGGGCATGGCGTGTTCGCCTCCCAAGTGCGGAGTACCGCATGTTGCCGCCCGGCGGTCGGCAACCTACCTCATCAGGCAAACGTGTCGACGGTTTGAGACTACAGACTGAAATCACTCCCCGGCTATTGACTTTGCCTCTTTCTTTGCATATAAATAAGGGGCGTTTTTTGCTTTTTCCACGTTTTTTCAAATGCTCTCCCGGCGGTTGTGTTTCGGTACAATAATTATCGCCGCCGTTGTCGGTCTGTCCTGGCTCGACGTTTCTATTTACCGGTACGGATTGGCGCGGGATATTGTCTGGCTGCCGAAGGGAATTATTTTGCTCCCCGCTTATTTGTTGTGTCTCCTCTTTATGACGCGGGAAGTGCTTCGGCTGCTCAATGCCGCAGGTCTCCGTCCGCACACCCCTTCCGTTTATCTCGGCACGCTTTTTATTGCAGTCAGTTGCTGGATTGCCAATGTCATTCAACAATATAACCTCGAAGTCTTGGAAAATACCACGTCACGAGGCGGCTGGGAATGGTCGGCGACGGCGAGTTTCACCGCATTGCTCGCCGTTGCCGGCGGAGTGATCCTTGCCTTTGCCGCCGAGATGCGGCGTTACTCCCATCCCGGCGGTGTAACCATCAATCTTGCCGGTGCGGTGTTCACATTTACTTACCTCGGCTTGCTCTCCTGTTTTATGATCCAACTTCACATGGCTTATGGAATCGGAGCCATCCTGTCGCTGGTCATCGTTACGAAAATGTGTGATACCGGTGCCTTCGCTTCCGGTAAACTCTTTGGTCGGTACAGAATCACGCCCGGCTTGAGTCCGGGTAAAACCCTCGAAGGGGCAATCGGCGGACTCATTTTCGCGTGTGCCGGCTCCTGGTTTTGGTTCGATGTACTGCTTCCCTATTTCGACGAACTCCTTAAACCAACTCCCTTTTTCGGCTGGGCATTCTTTGGGCTGACCGTAGCACTGGCGGGAATGGTCGGCGACTTGGCGGGTTCGCTCATTAAACGGGATAGCCGCATGAAGGATTCGGGACGATCCGTCCCCGGCTTCGGCGGGGTACTGGATATTTTTGACTCGATCCTCATGGCAGCACCGGTTGCCTACGTTTTCTGGGTCTTTGGATTCGTATGCCCGGATTAGGTTGTGTCTCCCTGTGTCCTTGTGGGTGTCCTTTGCGGTTAAATCCGAACGTTTTAACCGCAAGGGATGCAAAGATGGTGCAAAGAACGCAAAGAATCTATTTTTAGAGGTTTCCCTTAAGCCATTGCATATTAAGAGCGAACGGTGTACCATTGACATCATGAAAAATTCAGCAGTTCTCTCCATTTGTTTCGTTGCCTTTTTACCCCTGACTCAACTGGGACAACTTTTTTGGGGGCAACTTTTTGCCGCAGAAGAGCGCAAGCCTGTGGTGGCTGTGCTGGTGTGTGAAGAGGGGGACGAAGGCATCTATCTTGCCTACCAAAATATGCCGGCACTTATTAAGGAACTCAGTAAAGAGAACAACTGGGAAGCCGTTATTCTGACAAGTGCAAAGTTTACCGAGTTTCCGGGGGTGGAAGTCCTTGACCGTACCGATGTGCTGGTGGTTTACGTCCGGCGTATCGGCTTACCGGCGGAACAGATGCAGCGTGTCAAAAGGTTCGTTCAAGAGTCGGGCAAGGGGCTGGTTGTTCTCCGCACAGGAAGTCATGGTTTTGCTCCGCGAAGTTTGCCTGCGGGGTGTGAAGATTGGCAGGAGTTCGACAAGGAAGTCCTCGGCGGGAATTATCACGGACACGGACACAACGACATCGGCTCCGAGGTGTGGAACGTCAGAGAACAGGAGCCGTCTCCCATCATGCGGGATGTCCGCCCTTCCGTCTGGCGCAGTGCCGGCTCCGTCTATTACACCGCTCCGCTTGCCGACGACGCGACGGTTTATCAATACGCCGCTTCCTCGGAAAGGGGCAGAATGCCGCTGACGTGGACCCGGATGTACGGCAAAACCCGTGTGGCTTATACGGCATTGGGACATAAAGAGGACTTTGAAGTTCCGGCATTCCGAGCCTTGGTTCGGAATCTCGTGAACTGGGCGGCGGAGCCGTAGAACACAGTGTCTTCAATGATATGTTCTGTAAACGGGGAGAAATCGGACGCTTTTTCCCTGCGTCCTTTGCGGTTAAATCCGAACTGTTTTAACCGCAAGGAGCGCAAAGCCCTGTTAATCATTAAGACGCAGAGGACGCAAAGAATCTATTTTTAGAGGTTTCCATTTACAAAACGCCCCGGCTAGGACTTGAACCTAGGACCTACGGATTAACAGTCCGCCGCTCTAACCAACTGAGCTACCAAGGCAACACGGACGACATTATACTGAATATTTGGTATGTAGTCAAGAGGGAAAACGATATATGTTTTTTAGGGAACTCTAAAAATAGATTCTTTGCGTCCTTTGCATAATCTCTGCGCCCCTTGCGGTTAAAATAGTTCGGACTTAACTGCAAGATACGCAAAGTTCTCGCAAAGAACACGAAGGCACGGACTCCTGCACTCCCTTTCACTTCTTTCCCAATGCCCGTTGACGCTGAAAAAACCGGCTCAATAGACTGCCGCAGGGTTCTGCAAGAATACCAGATACCACCGAACATTGATGATTCAACCGGACATCATTAAGCAATTTGAATAGCGACTGCACCGCTCCCGCTTTGGGGTCGTCCGCACCATAGACCACTCTTGGAATTCTCGCCTGCACTACCGCACCGGCACACATCGGGCAGGGTTCCAGCGTAACGTAGAGTGTACAATCATCAAGCCGCCACGAACCGAGTGCTTCGGCAGCCTGTGTGATTGCCAGCATTTCTGCATGTGCCGTTGGATCGCGGAGTTGTTCCCGGCGGTTGTGGTCAGATGCAATCACTTGACGCTCCCCATGAACGATGACTGCTCCAACGGGAACCTCCCCTTCTTCCGCCGCCGCTTCCGCTTCTTGCAGTGCCAAACGCATAAAATAATCGAAGTTGTCCATTTTGAATCAGTGATAGGTATAGGTGATAGGTATAGACTGTAAACAGCATGAAAAGTTCCGTGTGTTCCTTGCACCTTCTTTGCGCTCTTTGCGGTTAAGATTTTACTGAAACGGGCGCGTATGACTTTCTGCAAAATGAAGATTGATACGGCAATAAGCCCCTCTCACCACGGCAATTCCATCATTCCGACGATTTGGTCGGCAAGGCGGTCGATTTGGTTCTGTTCGGAAGTCAATAATGAATGACCAAATTCAGCAACCATTGAATCACTTGCGGTGATTCGGACACCTCTCTCGTTCCACTCAATCGGCTCGAATTGCCGAATATCCTGAGTGCGGCGATCCCGCCACCGGACTTCAAGTGTTAAGTCGCCGCTCTTTTGACGCGGATCGTTGAAGGAATCAACAAGAGAAACCCGTTGATTCTTTCGCACGATCCGACATTCCAACACGCTATCTGCCGAGGGACGACCGACCACCTTATAAGGAGACCGTTCTTCAATCCGCTTACAAATCGCCTCGGTCAGACGTTCCGCAAGATGCCGCCGCGTGGGATCGGCTTGTACCATGGGAACATAGACCGTTTGAATGTCCTGTCCAAAAAGGGACTGCGAACCGACTCGATAACCGAGGCTGGCACAGCCCGACAGCAATAAAGCCGACAGCAGCAAAACCGGTACTAACAAAACGGACAATAGGAACCGCATGGGGCGATTCTAGCGATTTTTTGGGATTCGACCAAGAGCAAAAATGTGGTTTTTTGGAGACGGTATGCTGTAAGCAGCATGAAATTGGTCTTTTTCTTCTTCGCGTACTTTGCGGCAACTTTGCGTACTTTACGGTTAAAAAAAGAGAAAAACCGCAGAGTACGCAAAGTACAACTTTATGCTGTTCACAATACAGCCGTCATTGCCACTTGGCTGTGGCAAGGCAACTGTTGTAGGTTGCCAATATGTCATTCCGCCGTAACATCCCCAGCAAGAGGTCCGGCTGCTCCGAAGAAATGACGGGCAGTACCGAGACGTGTTCCAGTAAACACGTCCGCAGTGCCGTGTATAAATCGGCTTCCGGTGCAATCACTGCCGGCATCGTTTGTGTCAAAGTTTCTACCGTCCGCCCTTGCCACTGATTCCAACGTTGAAATGTTTCCCACACATCATCGGCGTTCACCGTTCCGGCAAACTTACCCTGCTCATCCAATACCGGAAATGCCGAATCCGGTTTTGACGCAATCACCTTGACCGCTTCGGTAATCGGCATCGAGGACGGGATTGTCATAAACCCGATATTCTGCTGTGCGAGTGCATCATTCACCGACAAGACTTTGAGCAAGTCCTTTGAATACCGTCCAAAGTGCGCTTCGCTGTCTATCGGAGCTAACACTTGTTCCGTGTAAAGTGTCATCGTGGGGGACTGGATTGCCATGTGCAACAGGTTCAAGACAATCAAGGGAATAAGGAATTCGTAGGGCAAACCGGAAATTTCGCAAACGACAACCGCCGCCGCAAAGGGCAACTTGGCAATTCCGGCGAAGAAGACCGACATGCCGACGAGGACACACATCGTGATATCCGGCGGTGCGTAAGGTATATGAAAATAGGCAAAGAGGAGATGCGTTAAATGCCCCAATGCCCCGCCGACCAGTCCGCCGATGAAGAGAGAGGGCGCAAAGAGACCGCCGCTTCCGCCGGAAGAGACGGTCAATGCCGTTGCCAACATCTTCGGCACAATAAGCGTGATAATCAAAATCAGGGGCAATCCCTCGGTCAAAAGTTTGTACATCCATTCATAGCCGCCGCCGAGCACTTGGGGAAAGACCAGGGCAATGCAGCCGAGCAAAAAGCCGCCGATAGCCGGTCGCACCCAATCAGGAACCGGCAGCCGCAGGAAAAACCGGTTGCGTATTTCACGAATACAGAGCATGAAAAAGAATCCCGCCAATGCAATAAGGGGGACAAACAACAAAAACATTGCCGAGTCCAGCGGCGAATGAATTCCGACCGTATCGGGCAGAGTGATGAGGTGAACATCACCATGAATAGCACGGAAAACCGCATACCCCACGATAGAAGCCAAAATGCAGGGCAGAATGGCGGCGAGTTCCAGTGCGGAACTGGCATAGAGGACTTCGACGGCAAAAAAAGCACCGCCGAGCGGAATTTGAAAAAGTCCGCCGATACCGCCGGAAGCCCCTGCCAGCAAAAGTGTACGGCGATCCCGGCTGTTAAGTTGCAATCCGCGCGAAAGGCAGTTCGCTGTCCAGGAGCCGAAAAGTGTTACCGGACCTTCAAAACCGGCGGAGCCGCCGCTGCCGAGCGTAAAAAAACTGGACATCGTTTTCGTGATCGGCACCCGGTTTCGGAGCGTGCCGTTACGTGCGTGAAAGGCACGGATCGTGTAATCGGTGCCGTCGCCGAAAGCATCGGGAGCAAAAGTACGGATCACCACGCCGCAAAGCAAACCGCCGAGCGTGGGAATAAGCAGAATAAGCAGCCAATATCGGGGCAGCACGAGCCAGCCGTACACATCTTTCCTCACCGCCGCCTCAAAAGTCTCACCGGGCAGGGGACCCGAATCGGCAGTATAGTCGTCCGGCACGGGCAACTCAATTCCGACAGCGGGATAAATAACCTGGACAGCCGCTTTCACCTCTTGGAGAATCGAGTAGAGTCCGGCGGAACAAAGTCCTGTCAAACAGCCAATCACCACACAATAAACCAGAAGTTTGCCGGAAGAATTCCAATCGAACCGGCACCGGAATTTTTCCGAAAGAGATAATTGCGAATATCGATTGCCTTCCATGAAGCCGGTACTCCGGGTACAGCCGGATAGTTCAGAGCGGGGGCGGAATGATAGAGAAAAAAAGGATTTCAGTCAAGAGGAAGTAGCAGACCGGCGGCAAGTTTCTCACTGCTGTACTTTGCGTTCTTTATGCAAACGCAGCGTTCATGCCGCTTACTGTATAGTTATGCCGAGTTTGCCGGTTGTATCGCCGCTACTCTAAAATTATCCTCCTTTTTTTGAGAATTATATAAAAATTGATTGCACGAATACGTATTGTCCTGTATGATACACACCGGATTAGCGGAGTCTCACTTCGTTGGTCGTTTTTATGTCATTGCCATGCCGAATAGTGCTTGTGCCGAAGTCGAGGAATTATTGCGGAATGCTGAGTTGCGGACAGAACTCGAGCCGTATGCCGATGAATCTGTCAGCCGTATTCGGCTCATTCATCGGTCGCTCCGCCATGAAAACGATTTCCTTGCCGGAATGCTCGACTGGGAAATATCCCCTGCCGAACCGATTGCGCGATGGTTCATTCCTGAACTTTCTCTCCCCTCGCCCGAACGGTTGGATGATGGGCAACTCATACAGACTCTCGAACTGGTGGTGGCGAAACTCTTTGAGAAGAAATTGATCCTCGACTTTGCTGATCACCTTTCGGACCGAGAACTCTACACGCTTATCTATCGGGATATTTTGCCCTTGCGCGAGAAAAATCTGCGGCAGCGGAACGGGTTTATTCATTGGGATTGCTCTTGCGGCGATGATGAAATTTGGCTCCGCTATTATGCTTCCGACGATGAACGGGAGCAATACCAAGAATGGACGGGTGAACGGCTCCCGCCGAAAGAAGTCCCGCCGCATTACCGCGACCTGCCGCAGTGTGCATTTTAGAAGGCGTGCATTTTAGAAGGCGGGCATTTTCGCAAAATTTTGCTCTTGGAAAATTTCCCGAAATTCTATATCCTCCCACGTCTGGAATCGACCTCCCCGACTGTGGTAACTATGAATTGGATCAAATCTTTCACATTGTTCGCTGTCCTTTTGACCGCCGCTGCGCTCCGCGCCGATGAAGCAACCAATCAATTCAATGCGGCAAAAGCAGCCTTTGATATTCCAGAGTACGAATCTGCCCGCGCAGGATTCGAGAATTTCCTCCTCCGCTTTCCCACGCACGTACAAGCACCGGCGGCGACGTTTTTCCTTGCTGAATCCTTGATGCACTTGCGTCAGTATCCGCAAGCCGAAAATTATTTCAACCGAGTTGTTGCACTGGGACAAAATGATGCCTTCTACCGCGCCGCCTTCTTCCGGCTTGCGGAAATACCTTACCTTCAAGGACAATTCGACATTGCCAAACCCCGGCTCGAAGCATTTATCGAAAAATTTGAAAAAGATCCCAATTTGCAATTCGTCCTGTACTATCTCGGCGATATTGCAATGCGGAGCAGTGCTCCCATTGCCGCTGAAGAAGCCGAATGGTACTTCGGGCAGTCGGTACACATTTTTCCCGAAGGCGTAAGAATCAATGACAGCCAATTCGGGCTCGCCTGGGCAAAAAACAAACTCGGTAAAATCACCGAAGCCGATGCGATTTATGCACAACTCATGAACAGCCCCAACCCCAGTGTTGTGGAGCGGGCATTCTATCAGCGTGGGGTTGCACTCTTCGAGCGGGGAGCCTTTCAGGATGCGATCAACGCACTGAACGACTTCCAACGCCGCTATCCGGTAACGAGTCCCTATCATGCCGATTCTCAACGGGTGATTGCCCGGTGCAATGTGCGGCTTAATAATTTTGAAGAAGCACTGCGGATTTTATCACTGCTGCCCGAACGGACTGCCGAAGATATGCTGCTGCAAGTCCGGTGCCTCTATGGACTTAAACGGTTTCAGGATGCCCAATCCATCCTTGCCCAAGTCAAACAAATATCGGGAACGCTCTACCGGGATGAAATCGCTCTGCTCGAGGCGGTCTTTCTTTATGACCAGAAAAATTGGCACGGAGCGATTGCGCTGTTAGAGCAGGTACTCAATCCATTGTTCGACCCAAGCACAAACCGTATGACTGTCAGTTATCTGACGATTCCGGCGGAGACGCGAATGAAACGTCTCAGTGAAGAAAACTTTTTCCGCGCCTGCTCCATTTTGGTCTTGTCCTATGCACAGAGCGGCGATCCGGTCAAAGCGAATGCCCTGCTTACCGAAATACAAACGCAAGGGAACCTGTCGGGCAATCTCAGGCTGATCGCCATCGCCACCGACACGGCAAATCAGTTGGCAAGCATCGGCACCGTGCCGAACCGCAACAATCAGTTTGCCAACAGGAATGAGCAGTGGACACCCAATGCCGGACAAAATACAGGCAACCGACCGCAGGCACCGCTGGAACAGGGAAGCGACTTGACGAAGTTTTGGAATGCCGAGCGTCTTTATCGGGCGCGTAATTTTGAAGCAGCGGCACAGCAACTCGAACAGATACTCAACGGCTTTTATAACCAACTCTCCACACCGCCGCAATATATCATTTTCTATAACATCACCGGCGAGGAGGGAAAATTGAATGAACAAACCTTCGCCAGAGCCTGCGCGCTCTTGGCACTCTCCAAAGCACAATTAGGAGATATTGAGGAAGCCGATGCCATTTTGGCGACGCTCTCCACGAGAATCCGCATGAGCGATCCGATACAAAGCGAACTACTTCGGGACACACACAGTCAAGTGGCAACGATTGCAAGAGGCGGCGGCAACAACACCAACACCGCTCCGGCATCACTGCTTTCTGACAGTGAACAACGCCGGTTACTTCGGGAAGCCAACTCCCGATTCAGGGGAGCAGATTATAGGCAAGCCGATGAAAGATTAACGGAATTGATCGCCGCCAATCCTGCCGAAACAATCCTGACCGAAGCATTACTCCTGCAAGGCAAGACAAAATATCAACTCGGCAGAGAGCGGGACGGCGTTGCCCTTTTGGAGCGGATTGTGGATGAGTTTCCGAATGCTCCTCACGCTGCCGAGGCATTGTGGTTTCTGGGCTTGTACCACGAAACCGGCGGAGATTCCTTTGCGGCGGTGGAATACTTCCAAACGTTGGCGGACAATTTTCAAAACTTCAAGCACATTGACGGAGCGTTATATTTTCTGGCGGTGGACGATTTAAACAACGGCAGCGGTCGGACAGCCGCGCGGTATTTGACGCAAATCCACCGCAACCACCGCAACGGACTCTATTGGTCTCATGCGGCGTGGACATTGGCACACGAAGCGTACAAAAAGAAGCAGTATGCCGAAGCAGAGCGTTACATTCAGGAAATTCTCCGTCATCCGCCGGACATTGCAATTTTGGACAGAGTGCTGTATTTACAGGGGGAATTGGCGCTCCGCCGGGATGATTACGCAACGGCATTTCTAGCATTCCGGGAGGTCGGCAACCGGGTACCGGACAGCCCGCTGGCTCACCACGCCACACAAAACGCCCGGCTTGCTGCGACAAAGGTGAATGTTCTGTGAGGTGCCCCCAGTCCGTCGACACGTTTGCAATTGGGGTAGCCAAGGTAGGCAACCGACCGCCGGGCGGTTGCGTCGGCAAATAGCCGACTGGCACTGGAAAACGCGGGGCATAGCGTGTTCGCCTCCCAAGTGCGG
>Ga0099364_10012456_pt1 | contig 11463 bp, 7 predicted proteins | sample TergutTh196P3_FD_73070 | JGI IMG/M metagenome (GOLD analysis project Ga0099364, IMG submission 73070) | Microcerotermes parvus P3 segment gut microbial communities from Pointe-Noire, Republic of the Congo - Th196 P3 | ecosystem: Host-associated > Arthropoda: Insects > Digestive system > Gut ...
TTAGATTAAAAGAATTTCTTTTCAGTTCACTCCAAATTTCGAAGGTACGGGTAGCGCATGTAAGTTGCTGAAAACATAATGCAATATCCATAAACACCATTGTTAAGTCAAATATCAGTTAAGTTAAACTCTCTCAAAAAAACCTTTTTTTATTTTAATAAAACAGTTCCGAATTGTCAAAATTTTCTAAAGAAAAATTTCACCGCATGCTTAAAGGGGCGGCCACGCCAGGACGATCTTGCGCGAACGGCGCGGCTCGCCTAAAATTACACGTTCAGCCGTATCCGCGATATATCGCCCCCAATGGGAGAAAGAGGTTTTATCAAATGGTTCGTGAACCGCTCGCCAAGTCTTATGAGCCCAAATAATTTGAACAGCGATGGTACTCGTTCTGGGAAGGCAGGGAGTACTTTAAGGCCGACGCCGCTTCGGAAAAACCGGTGTTTTCCATCGTCATCCCGCCGCCCAACGTCACCGGGTCGCTGCACATGGGGCACGCCCTCCAGCATACCCTGCACGACATTCTCGTGCGCTGGAAACGCATGAACGGATTCAACACGCTCTGGCTGCCGGGAACGGACCACGCCAGCATCGCCGTCCACTACGTCCTCGACAAACAATTTGAAGAAGAAAAGAAAAACCGTTTCGACCTCGGGCGCGACGAATTTATGCGCATTGCCTGGGAATGGAAAAAAACAAGCGGCGGGACAATCCTCAACCAGATGCGGCGCATGGGCGTTTCCTGCGACTGGAGCCGCGAACGCTTCACCATGGACGAAGGGTTGTCACGCGCCGTCACCGAGGTTTTCGTCCGTCTTTACAATGAAGGACTGATATACCGCGGCGAATATATCGTCAACTGGTGTCCACGCTGCAAGACCGCGATTTCCGACCTGGAAGTCGTCTACAAAGCGTCGCTGGGACATCTCTGGCATATCAAATATCCTATCGTCGGGAGCAACGAATGGCTGACCGTGGCGACGACGCGCCCCGAAACGATGCTGGGCGATACCGCCGTCGCGGTACACCCGGACGACAAACGCTACACGCATCTTGTCGGTAAAAAAGTTCTGCTTCCGGTTATGAACCGGGAAATTCCCATAATCGCGGACGGCTTTGTCGACCGTGAATTCGGAACCGGCGTTGTAAAGGTAACGCCGGCGCACGACGCCAGCGACTACGAAGCCGGCATCCGCAACAAGCTCGAAAAAATCACGGTCATTGACGACTCCGGTTTTATGACGGGCGCCGCGGGCAATTACAGGGGAATGGAAAGGTACGAATGCCGGAAACTCCTGGCCGAACGCCTGGAGCGCGAAGGTTTTCTCGAAAAAGTCGAAGATTACGAGCACAACGTCGGCCAGTGCGACCGCTGCTCGTCGGTCGTGGAACCGAAAATTTCAATCCAGTGGTATCTGAAAGTGGCAACTTTAGCAAAACCGGCGATTGAAGCCGTCGAAAGCGGACGGATTCGCTTTGTTCCCGACAATTTCAAAAAACGCTACTTTGAATGGATGTACAACATCCATGACTGGTGCATTTCGCGGCAGCTCTGGTGGGGACATCGCATACCCGCCTGGTATTGCGACGCATGCGGGAAAATCGTAGTTTCGCGCGAAACGCCTGAAAAATGCCCGACCTGCGGCGCTCTGCTGCGCGCGGAAACCGACATTCTCGACACATGGTTCAGTTCGGCGCTCTGGCCGTTTTCAACCCTGGGCTGGCCGGACGACACGGACGATCTCCGCGTGTTTTATCCGACCGACACCTTGATTACAGGGCCGGACATCATCTTTTTCTGGGTGGCCCGCATGATAATGATGGGGCTGAAGTTCGCCGGCGAGATTCCTTTCGCCCAGGTGCATATAAACGGCATCGTCCGCGACGCGCACGGCAAAAAGATGAGTAAAACCAGAGGAAACATCATAGAGCCGCTCCAACTGATCGACGAATACGGCGCCGACGCGGTGCGTTTCACGCTTTCTTCGATGGCCGTGCCGGGAACCGACATTCCGTTTTCGCCCGACCGCATGAAAGGCTACAGCGCCTTCGCGAACAAAGTCTGGAACGCCGCGCGCTTCGTGCTGATGAACCTCCGCGACGAAGACGCGCAGACTGCCCCGGGCGAAGATCCGGTCAAAACGGGGCGTGACGGCATGCCGCTTGAAGACGCCTGGATGCTGCACCGTATGAACCGGACGGCGGCGGAAATATCGGAAGCGCTCGACAAATTCCGCTTCCATGAAGCCTCCGCGCTGATTTACAAGTTTATATGGCACGAGTTGTGCGACTGGTATATCGAACTGATCAAACCCGTGCTGACAAATCCCGAAGCCGCCTCGAAAGAGAGGGCGCCGAGGATAAAAGTTCTGCTTCACGTTTTCGATTGCGCCCTGCGTATGCTTCATCCCTTCATGCCCTTTATTACGGAGGAGATATGGCAGAAGCTGCCGCACCGGGGGGAATCTCTTATGACGCAGCCTTTCCCCCAATTCCGCGAGGCCTTCGATAATTCCGCCGCCGCGGGAAAAATGCAGGATATCATGGAACTGATAAGCGATATCCGTTCGCTTCGCGCCGAGATGAACATTGATTCGAAACGCCGCATGGACGTCTGTCTGGCGGTCAGGGAGCGCGAAGACCGCATACTGATTGAGCTGAATATGCCGCATATACTCGCGCTCGCGCGCCTCGGTCGCGTCGATTTCTGCGATGTCGTAACCAATGGCTGGCTGAGCGGCGTTTCGAAGATGGGAAGCTTCGGCATTGACGCGCGCGGCGCCATCGACATAAGCGCGGAGCGCGCGCGTATTGAAAAAGATATCGCGAAACTGAAAACGGAAATCGACAAGGTTCTAAGAAAAATCAACAGCCATGAATTCGTCGCCCGCGCTCCCAAAGAGATTGTCGAGGAAAACAGGACCCGTTACGATGAAATGACGGAAAAGTATAAGAAACTGGAAAACAACCTTAAACGTCTTTTGTCCACGCAGTCATAACGCATGATAAAATATCCGTTTATTCTAACAGACCTGGCCCATGTGGGCAGCCGGGGACTTGACGTCAGCGATGAATCCTGGTTTCAGGATGAACTGGCGCTGTGTTGCGAGTGGGGTTTCCCGTTAAAAATCGACGACGGCCGCGTCCGGATCGGTTACGACGATGAATTGCTCATCCCGTGCTGGGTTCAGCAGGAAACGCCGACGATTATCTGGAACGGACTGCGTGTAAGCGGTTTTTTACGCCTGGATTCGACCAACCGCGAAGCCTGTGATCGGGCGCGCGCCGGCGCGCCTGAGGGAACTTTGATATACGCGGAGATGCAGAAGGCTGGAAAGGGACGCCTCGATCGGAACTGGTTTTCCGCCGCCGGAAAAGGCCTTTATTTCAGTCTTATTCTCCGTCCGTCACAGCCGTTGAAATTCTGGCCGATTCTGACGCATGTCACGGCCGGATCCTTGATTTATTCCCTGAAGAGCATCGAACGCAACATGGGGTTTCCAAAGCCGCTCGACATTGACCTTAAATGGCCGAACGACGTATTGCTGTCGGGAAAGAAATGTGCCGGCATTCTGTTGGAAACACTGACGTCCGACGCGGACAACGCGGCGGCGATTGTTGGAGTCGGAATCAACGTGCATCCGGGGAGCGCGCCGGAGGACCTCGCGGACGTCGCCGTCTGCGTGGATGACGCGGCGGGCGTCACCGTCCCTCGCCGCCGCCTTTTATTACTGTTTTTGAAATATTTCCAGTACGGCTACCAGTTGTTCCAGGAAGGCAGGTTTGAGGAAATCCTGGAACGATGGAAGGGATTTTCCTCGATGTGGAACGGCGCGCCTGTAACGCTTTTTGAAGGAGACCGGACGCGGAACGCCGTAACTTGCGGTCTTGACGAAATTGGCGCGTTGCGGGTGCGTCTGTCGGATGGAAGCGTTGAAACGGTACTCGCCGGCGATGTGCGCGTCCGCTGTTTATAAACTGGAGAATATATGTTTTTTTTTAAAAAATCTTCCAAAGAAGAAACGCCCGAAAAAAAGGCCGGGTTGTTTGAGAGAATGAAAAGCGCCCTCAGCGCGACTAAGGAAAATCTTGTCAGCAAAATCGAAGCGGTGCTGGGAGGCGTTTCAGCGATAGATGAAAACGCGCTCGACGACCTGGAAGGCACCCTGCTCGGCGCGGATCTCGGCGCGGCGGTGACGGATCGCATCATGACCGCCGTTCGCGCTCAATATAAAAAAGGGCGGATCAATACGCCGGACGACGCTAAAAACGAAATTCGCAATCAGCTTATGGCTATTCTTGACGCCCGCGCGGAGGGCGTATCCGACGACGCGCAGGAACCGGAATCAACGCCGCAGGTCTGGATGATAGTCGGCGTCAACGGCACAGGCAAGACAACCACGGTCGGGAAACTCGCGGCGCGCCTTGCGAACGAAGGGCGGAAAATGCTGGTTTGCGCGGCGGACACATTCCGGCCCGCGGCTATCGAGCAACTTGCAGTGTGGGCGGAGAGATCTGGCGCGGAACTGATAAAAAGCAAAGTCGGTGCTGATCCTTCGTCCGTGCTGCATGACGCGCTGGTCGCCGCCGCCGCGCGGGAATGCGATCTTGTGCTGATCGATACGGCCGGACGCCTTCACACGAAAAGCAACCTGATGCAGGAACTGGAAAAAATGCGTCGCGTCGCCGGACGGAAAATTCCAGGCGCTCCGCATGAAACACTTCTGGTGGTGGACGCCACCACGGGACAGAACGGTCTTAACCAGGCGCGTGAGTTCATGAAATTTACCGGCATTACCGGTCTTATTGTCACCAAACTCGACGGTACTGCCAAAGGCGGCGTTCTGTTCGGCATCTGCCAGGAATTGAATATCCCCGTTCGTTATATCGGCATCGGGGAAGCGATTGAAGATCTTGTGGAATTCTCTACGGAAAGTTTTATCGATTCACTGTTTAAATAATTAAGAAGTTCCCATTTTTATGTCTTAATTACCCGTAAATAATTGACATTAAAGAGTTCAAAATGGTATAATCTTACTTGCATTTTTTTATTCCGGGGGTAGTTTTCCCGACGAAAGCAGCTTGCCATGGAATCGATTGCTTCGAAGTTGAAGACCAAAAGGGAAAGTCTGAATATTTCGCTGGAGCAAATCTCCGAAGCTACGCGTATCAGCGTACATCATCTCAAAAGCCTCGAGAACGGCCGTTACGGCGATCTGCCGGGCGGGATGTACAACCGCGCCATTTTGCGCGCGTATTGCGATGAAATCGGTCTTGATATTGAGAATGATGAATCCCTTCAACGCTACGGCGACGAAATCGCGCCGCAACAGAAGGAACCGGTAGTAGATTCATCCAATCAGCAACAGTTCTCTTTAAATATTAAAACCCACACGGCAGTCATATGGAGCATGGTTTTTCTTTTCTGCGTCGGTCTTTTCATGAACCGGCAATGGCTCGTTTCGGCATTATCCCCGCATTCTTCCTCTGAATACGACAGGCTGGCCGAACAGCCGTCCGCAAGCGCAAAGACCGTGAACGCGGACACAACCGCAAATGCCGCTACAGACGCGCAGACAACAAACGTTTCCGACGGAACTACGCCTGCGGCTTCCCGGAGCGGCAGCAATGAAACCGCGGCCGCTTCGCAGCCGTTGCGTCTTGAGATCGTCGGCAAAGAGGAATGCTGGCTTTCGATTGATAGTGACGAGTCGGGCGCCGTTACAAAAATGCTGTCGCCGGGAGATGTGGAATTTTTTACCGCGGCCCGAACGATTTCTCTTATCGTCGGAAATGCCGGCGGCGTTTCAATGCGAATCAACGACCGTGCCGCCAGAACGCTGGGGCAATCAGGGCAGGTCGTCCGCCTGACAATTGACAAAGATACGCTACCAGGTCTGATAGACCCTTCCGCGAGCTGACGCGTGAGGCGACATCTGAAAACATCGAAATCAAGTCTTGCCTGTCTGTCGGCAGACAGGCGGCCGGGACAAAAGCGGAGTTTGCATAAGAGGCTAAATGAGCATTTCGGATCGATCGCGTAACGCTGAGTCTGGGGTTTTTAGAGGCTGACATGGGCGAATACGATTTAAGGGAGTTGCTTCTTTCGGGTCAGGCTCCCAAAAACGTCCGTCTTCTGATGGCGCAAGGCGCCATGCCGCTCCCGGCGCACGAGACGCTCGAACTGCTGGTTCATCTTGGCAGGGACAATGACGAGGATGTATCCCGGCAAGCTATAAAAACTATTGACGGATGGGATGAGTCTGAAATACTCGCTTTGCTCAACCTCAAAAAATGTCCCGCGGCTATCCTGGATTTTTTCGCGGCCACAGAGCGACCTGAACATTTTTTACAGGCTATTGCGGCAAATTCGTCCGCTTCCGGCGAAGTCGTCGCTCGCCTTGCCTCCGCTGTTTCCCTGGAGATTCTTGATACAATTTTAGACAACCGGACGCGCATTCTTGAATTTCCCGCAATTCTGGAAAGCATCCGCCGTAATCCCTCGGCAAACGCGCGCATACTCGGCCTCGTAGAGGAAATAGAAACCGGGCTTCCGGAAGAAAAACGGAAAGATTATTCGATAGAATCCCATGGGAAAGCGGAAACGGACGAGATTCCTGCCGTCCCGGAAGGCGTTCCGGATTTCGGAGCTGAAATCGCCGCAATTCTATCTTCGCCGCCGCCTGACGGAGATCTTTCCCTTGAAAGACTGACTCTCGACGGCGACGCCGACGACTCCAATATTGTCTCGCGTATCTCTACAATGTCGCCAAAGGAAAAAATTAAATACGCTCTTTTCGGTCCCCGCGAGATTCGCGCCATTTTAATCCGCGACACGAACCGCGAAATTGCCCGCGCCGTGTTGCGCAGCCCCAAACTCAAGGAAAATGAAGTCGAGGGAATAGCCGCCATGCGAAATGTTTCCGAAGACATACTCCGTGAAATAGGCAACAGCCGTGACTGGCTCAAAAGTTCCATTATCGTGAACAATCTTGTGAAAAATCCCAAAACGCCGCTAATGATTTCGCAGCGACTGATGCCGCGTCTGCATACAAGGGAACTGACGCTCATGGCGCGCGACCGCAGCATCCCGGACGCGGTTCGTACCAACGCCCAGCGTCTCGTAAAACAGCGAACGGCCAAGGGAGGCGGCGGGTAGCGGACTGCCGTAGAGGATAAGAGTGTGAATATCATTGAATTTGAACCTGTAGGACGGCGCGGCGAGTGCCCGGAAGACGAATCGCTGCTTGATTCGGCGCGGCGCCTGGATGTGGATATCGTAAGACTTTGCAACGGCGTCGGCGTTTGCGGACGCTGCAAGGTTCAAATCGTAACCGGAGACGTTTCGCCGCTTTCCGCCAAAGAGAAAGAATTTTTGACGGAAAAAGAGATCGGGCGCAACTACCGTCTGGCATGTCTGACGCGCCCGCTCGGCAACGTAAAAGTCCACGTGCCGCCGGAATCGCTGACCGCGCCGCAACGGACGCAGGTCGAGGGCTTGAAACTCGACGTTGCGCCGGAACCTTCCTTTCAGAGCCTGGATGTGGAACTTACGCCGCCGACGATTGAAGAACAGTCGGCGGATGAAACAAATCTTCTGTGCGCGCTGAATCGGGTTGACGCCTGCGCGCTGAGTTTCGATCTTGAGGCGCTGCGGCGGATGCCGCCGTTGCTGCGCTCGGAAAACTGGCGCGCGCGCGCGGCGATACGAGGCAGGGAGATTATCGCGGTTGAAAGCGCGTCCACCCGCTGGTGCGGCATGGCCGTCGATATCGGCACGACAAAGATAGCCGTTTATCTTGTGGATATGGAGAGCGGTAAAACTCTCGCTTCCAGGGGACTGATGAATCCGCAAATTTCCCATGGCGAGGATGTGGTGTCGCGTATTTACGCCGCGAGCCGTTCCGCGGAAAACGCTGAAAAATTGCAGGCGCTTCTTGTGGAATCGCTCAACGAAACCCTTGCGTCGCTGTGCGCCGAAACCGGAGTCGATCTCCGCGGCGTTGTGGACGCGGTAATTGTCGGCAACACGGCGATTCACCATCTTTTCCTGAAACTTCCCGTCGGCCAGCTTGGTCTCGCGCCTTATGTGCCGGCTCTGCGCGCGGCGATTGACGTGAAGGCGCGCGATCTCGGTCTTGAAATGGCGGCCGGCGCGTATGTACACCTTCTGCCAAATATTGCCGGTTACGTCGGCGCGGATCATGTCGCCATGATTCTTGGAACGCGCCTTGCGGAAGCTTCCGGGGTGACTCTGGCGGTAGACATAGGCACAAATACGGAAATATGCCTGAACAACCGGGGTGAAATGGCGAGCGTTTCATGCGCTTCCGGCCCGGCTTTCGAGGGCGCGCATATCAGGCATGGTATGCGCGCCGCTCCAGGCGCGATTGAACATTTGCGCCTTTCGGGCGACCGGTTGACGGTGCAGACGATCGGCGGAGAACCGCCGGTTGGAATCTGCGGTTCGGGTCTGCTGGATGCGGCGGCGCAAATGCGGCTGAATGACGTAATGGATTCTTCAGGAAAGATACTGCCGCACTCCAGAGTGCGCGTCCGGGAAGACGGAATGAAGGAATTTGTTCTGGTCGAACGTCCCGGCAAGGAAGACATAACCATTTCACAGAAGGACATAAGGGCGCTTCAGCTTGCGAAGGCAGCGATTCGCCTGGGCATCCGGGCGCTTGCGGAAGGAGCGGGCATCGCGGAATCGGAAATAGACGAAGTTATTATCGCCGGCGCGTTCGGCACGTTTATAGACGTGGAAAGCGCGATCGCCATAGGAATGCTGCCGCCGCTGCAGAGAGAGAGATTCAGACAGGTCGGCAACGCAGCCGGAACCGGCGCGCGCCTTGCGCTGGTTTCCCTCGGCGAGCGCCGGAAAACCGCGGATATGGCCTCGCGCGTGCGTTACATAGAACTCGCCGCCATATCCGAATTTAACCAGAAATTTGCCGATGCCAGCGCTATGACCGAGATTTAGGCTTAGAGGTTCCCGGATGTGGGTATGGTCGGGGCGAGAGGATTCGAACCTCCGACCTTACGGTCCCGAACCGTACGCGCTACCAAGCTGCGCTACGCCCCGTCCAAAGATGCAAACTCTAGCTTAAAGTACAAATAATTTCAAGGTGTTACATTCACATATTTACACCTTAAACCGGTTGACGGTCTGTTTCAGTTCGCCCGCAATTTTGGATAAATCGCCTGCGCTTTGATTGACCTGCGTTGCGCCCTGCGCGCTTTCTTTTGCAACCTGGCTCATGCTGATAACATTGCTGCTGACATTCGTCGCGCCATTAGCCGCTTCAGCGGCGTTGCGCGCAATGTCGTTACCGCCTTTGGCAACTTCGCCTATGGCGCCGGCCACACGCTTTGCGCCGGTATTGGCCTGGGCTACATTGCTGGCAATTTCATTACTGGCCCTGGTTTGCTGGTCAACGTGACTTGCAATCGCCTCAACGCTCTGGTTTATTTTAACGATAATCTCGGATACATCGCTTATAACCGTCACCGCGTCGTTTGTGCCGTCTTGTATCCCCCCAATGCGTTGAGCTATGTCGTCTGCGCTTTTGGCGCTTTGAGTGGCAAGTTCCTTAATTTCGCCGGCGACTACAGCGAAACCCTTGCCCGCCTCGCCTGCGCTGGCGGCTTCGATGGTAGCGTTCAGGGCGAGCAAATTCGTTTTATCCGCGATTTTTTTAATCACATCCGTTACCTGCCCTATTTCTTTGGCGGCGATGCCTAGTTTACTCATAACGCTTGTCGCGTCCGTAGCTTTGTTCGTAGCCTCCCCCGCAACTTTGCGCGCTTCGCCGGCATTGTGGGCGATCTGGTTTATGCTGGCGCTCATCTCATCAATGGCGGAAGCTATGGTACTCATGTTTACGCTCATTTCCTCCGCGGCGCCGGCTACGTCGTTTGCATTGATCGAAGCCTGCTCCGCGCCGCTTGCCATGGCGTTTATATTAACCGCCATCTGTTCCGTGGTACTCGCCACGTTGTTGCTTTGAGCTACCGTTTCTTCCGCGCCGCTCGCAAGCTGCCTGCTGACGGCGGAAAGTTCCTCGCTTGCTCCCGCCAGGGTTTCGGAGTTCAATCTCAGATTCTTCATTATGTATTGTAAGTTTTCAAAGAACTTATCTATGTTGGCGGCCATAATTCCAAGCTCATCTTCCTGGGCGATTTCGGTTCGGGCGGTCATGTCGCCCTGTTGACCTTTGGCGACCGTTATGCCGACCTTTTTGAGCGGATTCGTTATGGCGAACGTCATGTAAATGCCGGTTGTTATAGCCAGAACAGCCATAAACAAAAGCAAAACCATGCTGATGACGCTGATTTCAGACGCCGTCCGGTTGTTTCTGCCGCTCATTTCCTCCCCTGTTCCAATTTTCAACATTGTGAATTCACCGGCATCCTGCTCTATTGTCGCGGCGATTGCGGACAAACCGGATGGAATTACGGGATTTCCCCGCAAGTCGAGCGCAGCCTGGCCGCTATCTATGTCTTCAACATAGCGTCTGGCCATAGCGACATACTGATTGACGCTCGCTATTGATTTATTAAGCGTTGCCAGCACATCGTTGCTTAAAGTGGACTCCTTTTGCTTCTCAAGCGCGGAAGTTATCGATTTGGCCAGGCCGTCAATCGTTTGAATACGCCTGGCGCGTTCCTGCCTGTCCGGTTCAAGCATTATCTCATATACCGTTAATCGCATTGCGTCGATTTGAGCGACAACCGGGATAGCTTCGCCCAGAGGCCTTGCTATTATGTTGTAAAGCTGGGCGTCCAGTTCGGCTACTTCCCGCAGCTTGTAACTCTGGAACAGACCGACGCCGACTGCGATAGCGACTATAAAGAGATAACTGATAATCAGTTTAACGCCAATTTTCACGTTTTTCATTTTGAAAGCTCCTAAATGTTTTGAGTCAGGATGGCTGTAAAAAAAGGCGGAAATAATACCCTGAAACAAAAAAGGTTTATCGCAAAATACACCCGGATTGCTTAAAAATCAATTGGCGTCCATGAACAGCCCCATCTGTATTATCAGGTCGGGGCGGTGCTCTTTCGATACGCCTTTTTTCCTGAGTTCATCGGCGCGCCGATCTCAAATTAGTAGTTCGTTACGTCGCAATAAACCGTTTCTGTGTTGCGGCCGTACCGTTTTGTGATTGCCAAAGATTAAATATTTGCTTAACTTCATATCATGAACGTCAAAGAAATCTGCGCCGTCATCCTGGCGGGTGGCAAAAGCCGGCGTATGGGTCGGGACAAAGCCCTGATTAATGTCGGCGGCCGTACGCTCGTTGAAATTATGGTCGAGCGTGCGTCGCCGCTGGCGGACAAAGTGTTCATATCCGCGAATAATCCGGAAACATTCCGTTTTCTGCCGTTACAGGTCGTCCCTGATCTGTATTTGGAACAGGGACCTTTGTCCGGGCTTCACGCGGTCATGAATGAACATAT
>Ga0099364_10012457_pt1 | contig 11462 bp, 11 predicted proteins | sample TergutTh196P3_FD_73070 | JGI IMG/M metagenome (GOLD analysis project Ga0099364, IMG submission 73070) | Microcerotermes parvus P3 segment gut microbial communities from Pointe-Noire, Republic of the Congo - Th196 P3 | ecosystem: Host-associated > Arthropoda: Insects > Digestive system > Gut ...
AGCTTAAAGATAGGACCTATGTGTGCATCAATGAGTCCTGCGGTTTAATAATTGATCGCGACTTGAATGCGGCATTGAATTTAAAGAAATACGGAGAGAACAACTCCTCAAATCATACCGTGCGTTAAACGGGAATTTAAGCCTCTGGAGCGTTAAACCAAACGGCGGTAGCCTCGGCGAAACCGGACGCGAAAAGTGTAGTAACGAAGGAGGAAGGAAGCTGAAGAGCTGCAACATTTGCAGCTTTTTGTAGGTCTTCCGTAACGGAAAAGCACGGATTGTCGTGACCAGTCGTAAGAGCTGCCTGCACTCGAGTGGATTCGGATGGCCGAGTGGTTTTTTCCAGCCAGTCAAATTTGACAGGGGTGGACTGGGAACGCAGCGCAAAACAATCAAATTGGATTTTTCGAATATACGCGATTTGCGATCGGCAACACAGTATACCTTCACGTGATAAGTTGTCATGGAATCCGAAAACTTCCAGTTCTGCGCTATCTGCAATGATGCGCAATTGGTCACTTAGCATGAAGTTGCCCTCAAATACACCTTCGATATTACGTTCTGCTGTAGTGATGCCGGAATAGATCATTTGACCGTCGTTCAAAATGCTCACACGAAACTGGAAACAATTAAAGTGTGGCACCTGCATAGGATTGAACTTGGCAATAAGCGAACTTGGAGTTTTGCTCCAATCCACGCTAAGCAAGCTTCGTTCATAGTCATCCAGTGCAGGAAAGACCAGAAGTTCAATGTCACCGAACCTGATAGTGTCATTGCCACCGAAGTTCAGACCGGTATCTGCGTCAAGGCGTTTGACAATCATAGAGGTCAAATCAGCACAGTAATTTTCCCCTATCCGGAATAGTGATCTTTTATCAGTCTGTGAGATTGAAGCACTGATGGCACCAGCCGCACCATGCGGACTGGTGAGTGAAGTTAGGTCATATGCATCTCTATTTAACAAAAAAACAACTGGGCGATAAGCTAGGCTACTAGTGACAAGCGTGGTCATTCCGAATCGTGTGTTTATTGATTCTGATAGTTTGAGCTTGAGGTCTTCGCTGATTGCGGAGATGGTTTTTCCTGCGCTTAATTGCCGCAAGAGATTTATACAATTGCTGCTTTTAACATACAGGTTTAGGCGGACTACCTGTGCCTTGAACTGTTTGAAGTCCTGGAAGTTGTCGTCGTCTCTAGAATGCCACTGGTCATCGGAGTAGTTGTAGGGGAGCAGGCGGCCATAGACGACTCGATTCTCGGTCGACTGCTCAGATTTAATTTGCAAAATCCACAACTGCAGTGCGCAATGGCGTGCATCGTTAGAGAATAATCGCATGAGTCGATTATCGTTAAGTAGGTCATCAAGCACGGTAACCATTGACATGTCTAAAATCATACTGTGATCCATGAAGTTGCACTTATTCAGTTTTAAAAACACCTTGATAATTTGGAAAAGGTTTCAAACTTATCACGAGAATCAATTCAGAATTTTTATCATAAGAGGCTCCAGTAAAAAACAGGTTGCAAAGTATTTGACAGATATCAAAAAAATTTATACCATTTCTAGTATATGTCTCATGTGGCTCAATAAAAATGTGCAAAGAAGAAAAACGACTTGTTTGGATCGGCAGCAGCAAAAACGACCTGCTTGATATGCCCGAAGATGTACAGAGAGCATTTGGCTTTGCTCTGCATCTTGCACAAAATCATGATCGGCATGAGTCAACAAAAATTCTCAAAGGTATTGATTCATCTGTCGTAGAAGTCATCAAAGACCTTAGAGGCAACACCTACAGAGTAGTCTATACGAGTAAAATCAGCGGTACAGTATGCGTTCTGCATTGTTTCCAGAAAAAAAGCAAAAGTGGGATTTCAACGCCACGGCAAGATATTGAGTTAATCAAGTCGAGACTGAAGGATGCCATGATTGTAGCAAGGGATGAAAAACTATGAAAACAGAAAGAACAAGCGATATTGAGGTTACGCAAAGTTCAGGGAATGTGTTTGCAGATCTTGCGCTTGCGGATGCTGATCGATTGAAAATCAAGTCTGGGCTGGTTATTGAGATAAGAAAGTCAATTCGTGCAAAAAAACTGACTCAGAAAGAAGCCGCAAAACTGATGAAGACGACCCAGCCCAGGATTTCTGCCATACTGAAAGGAGACTTTGCAAACATTTCTGAATACAAGCTCATGGAATTTCTGAAGTATCTTGGCAATGATGTGGAAATTTCGGTCAAGCCATCTGTGGATTTGGAAGGTCGCCTTACTGTTTCCTCTTTTATTGTGGAATCTGTACAGGAAAATGTGGGGCTGCATGTTTGAGTTGCAAGTAACAAAACGAGGGGCAAAGGGTGCCGACAATGAGCGTTCTAACGCTTGGGGTTAGCTGTCGACCTAGGCAGTTTGAGGCTCCACGTCCAACAATGCTTCTGATTCCTTTACGTTCTAAACAAAGAGTCGCAACGAATCACCAAAACAAAACTCATTACTATGCACAAGGAAAACCCGCCCATCCGGGCGGGTAGAGCAGGGCGCATTATTGGCCCGTATTTGCTTCGGGAACTTTGCAGCCCTCCACGCCTATTACGCAGACGCCGAAATATGCCCTCATCTGCCCTTGAAACGGCTGCAAAAACGAAGCATAGACCTTTCCGTCCAGTACAAACTCATTTGGATTTGCGCCACTGGTTTGAGGAAGCTCATTCCACATCTGCGCTACCATTTGATCAGCCCTGGCCGCAGCCAGCTCCGGGTTTGTCGCACGCAAAATTCCAGACATCGTTGCCGCCATTTGCTGGTTGGACACAAGCGAAACTGCTGGCCAGGGAATGCTCGCCATTAACGTGTGTACGCGACCTGTGGAATCAACAACCCCGCCAACGAATATCCCGGTCGGATTGTACGAAAAAGTGAAAACATCGTTCCCATCCTTGTCTTTTTCAAACCGGGACTCCGGCAGATGCACTCCCAGGTCGCCCTTCGACAGATTTTCTTTAATCTCCTGTGGCGTGAACCCCAGTGATTTGGGAGCCAAGGACCCATCACCACCGCTGCCACACGCAGCGAGCATTGCCGAAAAAACAGCAGCGACCAGCACCAACAGTAATTTTCTCATAACGATCTCCCGACAGAATCCTGGAAATAGCGTCAAGTGCCAAGGCAGCAGCACTCGCCGCAGAATCACTCCATCCTGGCACCAAATCAACGCAGCTCAATCTGGAAACATTCCAAAATGCAAAAGCAGATGCAAAAGCACCGATGCCGCAACCAGCCCTCGACCGTAGCATCTCAGGCCAGCAGTTACGTGCGGCTGCTGCGCATTCACGCATTACGATGCGATCCTGCACATTACCGTTGCAACGGCATCAGCAGGATATGCTGCGGCAAAATGGCGTACCAGAAAACCATGTGAGCGGACCGGAACTTTTTAGACACGGGTTCCCGGGCAGATTGCCAGTGCGCCCGGCCTGAATGCCGGGTGAAAAAAAAGAAGTGGCGGAAAGAGTGGGATTTGAACCCACGAAGGGCTATTAACCCTTACCGAATTTCGAGTCCGGCGCATTCAACCGCTCTGCCATCTTTCCGTTTTGAACAGTCCCTATCCGGGAAAAAAATTATAGCAGATTTTTGCGTTTTGCTCCATGCCAATGCGTTTGACGTACAATAGAGCTTTTTGTGATCGTAAAATCATTTCACCATGTCCATCAAGATCTATACCTCGTCCAGGGACCTCAATGGCATACGTACTGCATGCAGACTGGCCGCAGAGGTGCTTGATTACATAGAACCCTTCGTCCAGCCTGGGATAACGACAGGCGAACTGGATCGTCTGTGCCACGAATACATGACTACAGTACAGGGAACCATTCCTGCACCGCTGAATTATGCTCCTCACGGACACAAGCCTTTTCCGAATGCAACCTGTATCTCGCTCAATGATGTCGTCTGTCACGGCATACCCGGGGGGAAAATTCTCAAAAACGGCGACATGATCAACCTTGATGTTACCGTAATCAAAGATGGATATTACGGGGATACCAGCCGGATGTTTTTTGCCGGACAGCCTACAATCAAGGCAAAACGACTCTCCGATATCGCATTCACATGTATGTGGCTTGGCATCGAACAGGTCAGACCTGGAGCCTATCTGGGTGATATCGGACACGCCATCCAGACATTTGCGGAAAAATCCGGGTGTAACGTGGTGCGTGAGTTCTGCGGTCATGGCATCGGCAGGGCATTTCACGAAAACCCGCAAGTGCTGCATTACGGTCAGCCTGGCACGCTTGCGCAGATTCGTGCAGGCATGATTTTTACCATTGAACCCATGATCAATGCAGGACGAAGGGAAATCCGCAGCATGCCGGACGGATGGACCATCAGGACGAAGGATCGCTCGCTATCAGCACAGTGGGAGCATACGCTTCTGGTTACGGATACCGGCTATGAAATTCTGACGGTTTCCCCCAATATGCCTCCACCCCCGGATTTTGTTACCAGAACCTGAAAGTTGCCATGTCTTCCAGTCATTCCTCACTCAAGCAGCAGTTGTCCGGACACAGGCAGGCAGCTGTTGAGGCATTTCTGCTTGATCCCAGACCGGAACTTCTGCTAAAGACACTGTGCCGTCATGTCGATCTGGTTCTGTCCCGGATATGGCGGGACATTGACATGCCCAAAGAAATTGCCCTGCTCGGTGTGGGCGGTTATGGGCGAGGCGAACTTTTTCCTCATTCCGATGTGGATGTGCTGATTCTGCTGCAGCGCCCGCCAGATGCCGGGCTTGAGCAAAAACTGGAAGCATTCATCCAGGCCATCTGGAATCTTGGCTTGCAGATCGGGCACAGCGTCAGAACCATTGAAGAATGCCTGCTTGATATGGCAGATGACATAAGCATTCAGACCAGCCTGCTTGAGACCCGTCTTGTTGCGGGCAGTCGCGATCTTCACAGGCAGCTGCTCAGGCGCTACGATATTGCAATGCATGTCCAGAATTTTTTCCTGGCAAGAAAGCTCGAGACCAGACAGCGGCATCAGAAGCTTGGCGATACCGCTTTCAGCCTTGAACCCAATTGCAAGGAGAGTCCTGGTGGCCTTCGTGATCTGCAGGTCATCCTGTGGGTGGCAAAAGCGGCGGGACTGGGCAGTTCCTGGGTCGAACTCGCCCGTCGGGAACTGATCACCCGGACAGAAGCAAGGCAGCTCAGAAAAGCTGAAAACACGCTCAAGGATATCCGGATCAGGTTGCATATTCATGCACGGCGTGCTGAAGACCGTCTTTTGTTTGATGTGCAGATTCCTGTTGCCCGGTCATTTCAGTTCAGAAAAGGAAAAAAAGAACTCGGCGACCGCGATGCCAGTCAATACCTGATGCAGCATTATTACCTGGCAGCCAGAACAACCCGGCAGCTCAATATCATATTGCTGCAGAATCTGGAAGCAAGACTTTTTCCCCAGATACACAAGGTTGAGCCAATCAGCGAGCGCTTTTGCAAAGTCGGTGAGTTCATTGATATAACCGAGGAAGATCTGTTCCTGCGTGAGCCCCGTGCCATGCTGGAAATCTACACGCTCATGGCCCAGCGCTCCGATCTGAAAAACATGACTGCCAGAACTCTCCGTGCGCTGTGGCATGCACAAAACCGTATTGACAGAAGTTTCAGCCAGTGTCCGGACAATCAGGCCCTGTTTCTGGAGATATTTCGGGCTCCACAGGTGGCTTTTGCCCTGCAGCACATGAATGACATGGGTATTTTAGGGCGTTATCTGCCCGGTTTCGGAAAAATCATCGGGCAAATGCAGCATGATCTCTTTCATCAGTACACGGTAGACCAGCATATTCTGATCGTTATTGCCAATCTGCTTCGCTTTACCCTTGCTGAATATGCGCATGAATACCCTTTTTACAGCCGGCTGATGGCCAATTTTTCGCGTCCGTGGGTTTTATATGTTGCGGCACTTTTCCATGATATTGCCAAAGGGCGCGGAGGGGATCATTCCGTTCTGGGTGCAGTTGACGCACGGCATTTCTGCGAGCAGCATAATCTGGACCCGGAGGATACCGAACTGATCTGTTTTCTGGTCAGGGAGCATCTGACCATGTCGCATGTTGCCCAGAAGAAGGATCTTTCCGACCCCGACACGATCAGCGGCTTTGCCGGTGTTGTCCAGAGCGAGCGCAATCTCAGTGCGCTGCTTTTGCTGACGGTTGCTGATATACGCGGTACCAGCCCGCTGATCTGGAATGCCTGGAAGAGCAAGCTCCTTGAAGATCTGTATCATATGACCCTGCGTGTTCTGGGAGGGGAAATCCTGTCGGTTGACCATGAACTCACCTTGCGCCAGCAGAAGGCGCTTGCAGATCTGAGGCTCTACGGATTGCCGGAAAATGCGCATGAAGCGCTCTGGAAACAGCTGGATGTCGGGTATTTTCTGCGCCATGATGCATCTGACATTGCCTGGCAGACGCGTCTTCTGTGCTACCTTACCGAAACGCAGGAGCCCGTTGTCAGATGCCGGGTTGCCCCCATTGGCGAGGGCTTGCAGGTCACAGTCTACACAAAGGATGTACCGGACCTTTTTCTGAGGATATGCGGGTATTTTTCGCGCAGCAACTTCAGTATTGTTGATGCCAGAATTCATACTACCCATCATGGTTATGCCCTGGATACCTTTCTGGTAAGCAAGCAGGCTTTTTCCGGGAGCTATCGTGACATTATCAGTCTGGTCGAGCACAATCTGGCGGAGGCGCTTCTGTCAGATGCGCCTTTGCGCGAACCGGGTCAGGGCCGGCTTTCGAGACAGTCCCGTTCTTTTCCGGTTACGCCGAGTGTGGATCTGCGTTCTGATGCCCGCGGGGATCTTCATATTCTTTCCATTGTTGCCAACGACAGGCACGGTCTGCTGTATGCCATTGCGCAGGTTCTCCGGAAGTACAGCATCAATCTGCACACTGCCAGGATCATGACCCTGGGGGAGCGTGTGGAGGATGTTTTTCTTATTGATGGCGCTTTTTTGCAGAACCCGAAAAATCATGTTCTGCTTGAGAATGATCTGCTCGCGATACTGACGGTCTGATTCTGTCCGTGGTATCCGGTGATTGTGTGGTGGTTCTGGCAGGAAGTGGCTGCTTACGCGTACTGTTCCGTGATGTCGGTTAGCACTTCGGATATGGCACCGTCCGTTATCATGGCATCAAAGATGATGTTCATGTCACAGCTGACAATGATTCGCCGGGCTCCTTTTTCCCGGTAATAGGGAACGAGTATGGTGATGACTTTTCTGACGGATTCGATATCGATTGTCCCTCCGGAAGAAGTGAGTTTCATTTCGTTTTCGTCAAAAATGCTCCAGGTGTAGTTTTCTGTTCTTCTGTAGATTGTCGCCGTGGCCTGCATCAGGAAAAAAGTACTCAAGGTTACCCAGAGCGTTGCGGAGTACCCTTCGCCCAGGCAGATGAAGGCAATACCGGCGAAGGCGCTGACAAGGCAGGCTGCATACCACGGGAGTTTCATCATCCAAACCTCAGGTGGAGGCCCCGTCCTTCAGGGCGGGGTAGTTGACTTTTTATGATCAGGGCGGGCGGAACGGTCACGCCTGGACACCTTTATGTTAATCTGACGGGCTTGTGGGCCTGCTTCTGGTAGCAGATCGGTTTTCAGTCCGTTGCTGCCGGTGTCTTTTTTTCAGCCTGAGGGCAGTCATCTGCTTGCTGTATTCTATCACCAAACGCAGCCGGCAAAGTCCATCGCCTTGCCGGCTGCGTCTGGTGACAAGTTTGCTGTATAATGCAGGTGCAGCTGACTGATATCATGTCCGGCATGCAGTTGTGCGATGCTGTGCGTTTTTTTTTTGTCAGTCGCCCTGCGACCAGAGCCGGAAGCCTGCAAAAGCCCGGTTGCCTGGTCCGGGTTTCCTGGGAAGCACATTCGGCTCCTGTAGCGTAACGAGAGCTATGGATATTTTTTAACGCAGTTTATCCCCGGGCTTGCAGCCGGGGCTTTCCTTGCGAGGGCTTGATGAAATGGACAAGATGCTGACAACATTAAAAGAGGAAAAAATGCGTCTGGAAGCGGTACTCCAGTCACCTCAGACTCTGGGAGATGGAGATAAAGCGGAGCTTTCCCGACGTCTGGAACTGACAGACAGTGACATTGAAAGGCTGGAGCTTTTCATTGGCAGGCCCAGTATGCAGACTTTTTCGGAGATGCATTTTATTGACGATGTCCGCATGCGTGTCAAAGCGATTCAGGCAGAAAACGAAAGTCGTGCAAAACAGCACTGACAGGAGTCCGGCCCGGATTTCCCGTGTCACAGAGACGGGTTTTTCCGTTTCTGTCTGTGTTTTGTCAGAAGATGGTATGATCCGGGCCTGTCAGTTTTTCTGGTTCGGGTTGATGTAGAAGCTGAACCAGCGCGTTTTTTCAGGAGCAAAGCAGCCGGCGTCACAGTGTGATCGGCTGCCAACAGGGCGGGAACTCCGTTTCGGGTAATGGAGATGTCGTCAGCCAGCACAGTTGTTGTTCAACCCACAAAAATCTGTTTCGGTACTGAATTGATCTGACCATGTCACAGCATAAAAAAAAGACTGATAACCAGGCCTTGCCTCCCCGATTCAGGGATTTTGGCCTTGCAGAAAAAATCCTGCGTGCCCTGGACGACCAGGGTTATACAACTCCCACACCGGTTCAGTTAAAAGCGATTCCGATTATTCTGGAGGGACGTGATGTCATGGCTGTTGCCCAGACGGGAACTGGAAAAACGGCCGGATTTTCGTTGCCTCTCATAGAAGCATTACTGCCGCTGGCCAATACCAGTGTCTCTCCTGCACGGCATCCGGTTCGTGCGCTTGTACTGACTCCGACGCGCGAACTTGCGGATCAGGTCGCAGACAGTATCCGGAAATATGCCCGTTACACGGGTTTGCGCAGTGCAGTTGTTTTTGGTGGTGTGGATATGGCAGCCCAGACTGCGGCATTGCAGGCAGGAGTTGAAATCCTGATTACGACGCCGGGGAGGCTGCTTGATCATGTCCAGCAAAAAACGGTCAGTCTTTCCCAGACCAAAATTTTTATTCTGGATGAGGCCGATCGCATGCTGGATATGGGTTTTTTGCCGGACATACAGCGCATAATCAGTCTGCTTCCCCAAAAGCGTCAGAATCTCATGTTTTCGGCAACCTTTTCGCCTGAGATAAAAAAACTGGCGTCCGGTATTCTGGTAGATCCCGAGATGATTGAAGTCTCCAGAAGTAATGTTGCTGCGGAAAACGTGACGCAGACAGTCTACCAGGTTGAAGAAGCGCACAAGAATGAGGCGATTGTTCATCTTCTGAAGAGCAGGGATCTGGAGCAGGTGCTGGTTTTTACCAATACGCGTGTTGGTGCGGCCCGGCTGACGCGCTTGCTGGAGAGAAAAAGCATACGTGCCACAGCCATTCATGGTGACAAATCCCAGCCGGAAAGAATGGCTGCACTGGATGCCTTTAAAAAAGGGGACTACAATGTAATGGTTGCAACCGATGTGGCTGCCAGAGGCCTGGATATAGTAGAACTTCCCTGCGTTATCAATTACGACCTGCCCTTTACTGCGGAAGACTATGTGCATCGCATAGGACGCACAGGCAGGGCAGGAGCGGCAGGTGAAGCAGTTTCGCTTTATTCGCTCAAGGATGAGCGTTGTCTTAATGACATCGAAAAACTGATCAGGCAGAAATTGCCCCGTCTGCCCTTGCCGGGATTTGGTGACAGGACTGGAGCATCGGCAGGCAGTGTTGCACAGCCTGCTCAGGCTGCAAAGCGGCCTGGCAGGAACAGTCCCTATCATTCTGTTCCGCTTAAAGGTAAAGCCCAGCGGGGATCCTGGTTTGACAGGCCTTATGAGCCTTCGACAGTCAGCCAGGCACCGGACAAGCTTGCTGTACAGCCCCCAAAGCAGCCCAAAAAGAAAATTGCTGCCCTGCTTGGTGGTCTGGCCAAAAAATAGTTTTTTTTTTAATGCTTTCTCCGGCAGATCCGCCTCTGTCATGCCGTGTGCGAGTCTGGCGGACAGGACTCAGAACGGACATGCAAAGTGTGTCAGCAGGGATGTCAGTATGGAAGTGCAAAGCGCAGTTGCTGCGTGCGCGGCAATCCTCTCTGCACGTGTTTTCCTGACAGATCCGGAGCAGGGTAGCGGCATGGTGTCTGATCCGGTTTTCATGTTTTCAAGTACCATTTCGTGCACGAGTGCTGCCTGTTTGCTGGCGAGTGCTTTTGTCCTGTTTTCCAGATAGTCGGACAGTTCCGTTTTTGCTTCTTCCGTAAATTCGGATACGGCCTGTCCGTATCTGCTTCCTGCTTCCTGGAGCCTGGCAGTCAGAAACGCCAGTTTTTCCCCGGTTTCTTCCATCCTGACGGAAAAAAGCTCGATCCGTTGCAGCAGTTCATCCATATCGCCTGTCAGTTGTTCAAAGGCGACTTCCGTTGATTTTGTTGGCATGTTCATAAAAACCTCCCTGGCGCAAGGCGCATGTAAACAAAGTCCAGATTGTGTGTGGCAGAGTGGGCCAGGCGTTTGAGGATCAGCTTTCTGCTCAGATCCAGCCTTGTCTTTTCATCTGTTCTGTCAGTATGCCGGAGCAGTTCCCGGTAGTCTGTTTTATCTTCGGTCATGGCTAAAAGACAGCTGTCTTGCGTTTTCAGCGTACCAAAAATTTCATTTTCAAAAACGGAGCAGGCCGTATCCACAAAAATCGCGTTTCCTCCTTTGCCCAGACTGATGACTGCTTCAAAGTCTTCTTCAAGGTCTTCCTCTTCAATCCTGTTGAAAACCACGGCGATGCGATCGTGTTCGATACCGCTTTTTGACAGGACCCGGATCGTATTGATTGTGTGCGTGACTGTTTCGGGTTCTTTTGTCACTGGTAGCATAAATCTGTCCAGGCTGATGCCTGATCGTCCGGATGAAATGGCGTGCCGGATAAAGTTTCCTGTTTCTTCGGCATCGACATCAATGATGGATAAATGGCAGTTCCTGATTTTTTTCATCAGTTCATCAAAGTGATCTGCTGTTTCTGTTTCTTTTTCTCCGGGTCTTTCGTGATGGGCAGAAGTGACTGCTTTGATGCAGAAAAGTTCTGCATCTTTCATGCGGGGTCTGAGTAAATGTTGTGCAATGGTTGTTTTGCCCACATTCGGGGCGTGGTTGAGCACGATGATATTCATGTGTTTTCCTTTGTTCAGGAGTGTGGCGGAGTGCTCCAGCCTGCCGCAGTCGGGTGCAGCAATGCGGCAGACAGGTTCCATTGGCGTGCTCCGGTGCTGTGAGCGTTCTGATTCAGAGCTGCAGTTCTTTTTCTTTTTTTTGGGGATGTCTTTCTGTAGCGGATGTTTTCATCTCCGGGACTGGGGATGGAGTTCTCTCTGGTGCAACAGCGCGTGTTGTACCGGTGATTTCGCGCTGTGTCTGATATAGGCGGTC
>Ga0099364_10012458_pt1 | contig 11462 bp, 11 predicted proteins | sample TergutTh196P3_FD_73070 | JGI IMG/M metagenome (GOLD analysis project Ga0099364, IMG submission 73070) | Microcerotermes parvus P3 segment gut microbial communities from Pointe-Noire, Republic of the Congo - Th196 P3 | ecosystem: Host-associated > Arthropoda: Insects > Digestive system > Gut ...
AATCCCGCATGCCGTAGGTATGCGACCATTATATCGTTAAAAAATATTGCGTACCTAACGGCACGCCGTTTTGCGCATATATCTGTTTTCTACCGACATAACATCCCTAACGGGATGACAAAATTTACGTCATTTTATTAATAACTTAACACTATTATGTTCCATAACTTTATCTGTTTTCTGAACTTGAGAAAAAATATTTTTTTGCAAAAATGACAAATATTGAAAAAAATATTGTATTTTTGCGCCAAATTTATAGATAATGCCATACATTTAACATAACAATTATCTTCGCAGAAATTTTCAGAACATATTTTTAATTTTGAACCTTAACAAATTTTTGCCGGTGTCGGCAAAGGATATTGAAGTACTTGAATGGGACAAGCCTGATGTGGTTATTTTTTCGGGTGATGCTTATATTGACCATCCCTCCTTTGGAACTGCTATTACAGGTAGATTTTTGGAGTCGCTTGGTTTAAGGGTTGCTATTGTACCGCAACCAAATTGGCGGGACGACCTGCGTGATTTCAAAAAACTCGGTACTCCTAACTTGTTTTTTGGCGTTACTTCGGGAAATATGGATTCAATGGTGAACCATTATACTGCCAATCGTCGCCTCCGTAGCGATGATGCTTTTACGCCCGGAGGTAAAGCGGGTTTCAGACCCGATTATGCTGTTTCGGTTTACTCGCGTATCTTGAAAAAATTATATCCCGAAATTCCCGTTATTTTGGGCGGCATCGAGGCTTCTCTCAGACGGCTGACGCATTATGATTATTGGAAAGACCAACTTTTACCAAGCATCCTGCAATGGTCGGATGCCGATTTGATTGTCTATGGCTCTGGCGAACAACCGCTTAAAGAAATTGTAAAACTGCTACAAAAAGGTATTCCTTTCAATCAGTTAAAAAACATTAAGCAAACAGCGTATATGATTGATGCTTACGCTTCCATTCCAAATTTTAAAAACTCAAGCACCATTGAATTAGCAAACCACGAAATTTGTCTTAAAGATAAGCGTAAATATGCTGAAAATTTCAAAATTATAGAGGAACAATCTAACCGTTTTGCGCCCGCTCGTCTTCTGCAACTGTGCGGCAACAAACGAATAATTGTAAACCCTCCATTTCAACCAATGACAACTAAGGAGTTAGATGCTGTTTATGATTTGCCTTTCACACGCTTACCGCACCCGCGATACCGCTCAAAAGGAATAGTCCCCGCTTTCGAAATGATAAAAAATTCTGTTACAATGCATCGCGGATGCTTTGGTGGATGTGCTTTTTGTACTGTTTCGGCACATCAGGGAAAATTTATCTCGTCCCGTTCAAAATCATCCATCTTAAAAGAAGTGAAAAAGATAACTGAAACAGATGGTTTTAAAGGATATATTTCAGATTTGGGCGGTCCAAGCGCAAACATGTACGGTATGACAGGAAAAAACCTTGAATTATGCAAAAAATGTAGCCGACCGTCATGTATTTTTCCAAAAATATGCAAAAACCTTGATACATCACACCAAGCACTTTTGGATATTTACAAAGAAGCGGACAAAATTGCAGGTATTAAAAAAACATTTATCGGTAGCGGCATTCGGTATGATTTGTTTTTTAACAATGATGTTTCAACCCACGAAAAACAAGTCCAACAAAAATATATTAAAGAACTGATTACAAAACATATATCAGGACGATTAAAAGTAGCACCCGAACATGTTTCAGAACACGTTTTGAAAATCATGCGCAAACCTTCCTTCAAACTTTTTAAACAATTCAATGAAATATTTGAAAAAACAAACAAAGAACACGGCATTTCACAGCAATTGATACCATATTTTATATCAAGTCATCCGGGAACAACCGAAAAAGATATGGCTGAATTAGCCACAGAAACAAAAAAATTAAATTTTACGTTGGAACAAGTACAGGATTTTACACCAACCCCCATGACATTAGCAACGGCAATTTACTATTCAGGTTATCATCCTTATACTATGCAGCCCGTATATACTGCACGAAGCCGAGAAGAAAAATTGCGGCAAAAAGGGTATTTTTTTGGTTAAAAATAATTTTTTATCTGTAAAAAAATAACAAAAATTTGATAGTTGGCGGAATGCCTGCAGCAATAAAAGAATTTATTGGTACTCAAAGTTTTGTGGCAGTTTCCGATATTTTGAATCGAATACTAAAAGAGTATATTGCTGACATGGCAAAATATGCCGATGCTGCAACCTGCATAAAGATACGTGCTTGTTATGAATCTATCCCTGCTCAGCTGGCAAAAGAAAATCACAAATTTCAATATAGCGTGGTACAAAAAGGTGGTAGCGTTACTCTTTTTGGCGAATCCATCGAATGGCTAAAATATGCAGGCATTGTATTAAAATGTCAAAAAACGACACAAGGAATTATGCCAATAAAAGTTTTTGTAGAGATGAGCGATTTCAAACTCTATATGTCAGACGTTGGTATGCTCACGATGCAGGCAGGCGTTGCTGCGCAAGCGATTTTATCCAATTGGGAAACAAACAATTTCTTTCTGGGAGCAATTACCGAAAACTATGTGGCTCAGGCATTGTCCGCAAACCTTATTCCGCTTTTTTATTGGAAAAACAACAACACTGCCGAAATTGATTTTGTCATTCAAAAAGAAACAGACGTAATTCCAATTGAAGTCAAATGTGGCGTAAGAGTAACTTCTAAGAGTTTGCGCATGTTTATTGATAAATACAACTGCCCGTACGCCATTCGCCTATCCAAAAAGAATTTTGGATTTGAAAACAAAATAAAGTCAGTTCCTTTGTATGCGGCGTTCTGTGTGTGAAATGAAAAAGAAGTCTAATTTTTTACAAAAAAAATTTTTTTACAAAAAAAATAATAAAACAAAACATTTTTCGTTATAAAATAAAACTATAATATTTTATTCATAAAAATTACGAATAATATGGTAAAAAAAACTGTAATAATTTTGGCATCGCTTTTATTGTTGATGTCTTATACGCATAGAATGAGTGCGTGTACTAATATTCTTGTAACGAAAGGAGCCTCTACGGACGGCTCTACGTTAGTCTCTTATGCCGCTGATTCGCATGATTTATACGGCGAACTCTATTATTGGCCCGGCAAAACATATCCAGCCGGCGCAATGTTAGACGTTTATGAATGGGACTCAGGAAAATATTTGGGTCAGATACCGCAAGTGCCGCAAACTTACACAGTTTTTGGCAATATGAACGAGCATCAGCTGACCATTGCCGAAACTACTTTCGGCGGACGTAGAGAGTTGGTCGACACGACCGGACTTATTGACTACGGAAGTCTGATTTACATTACGCTACAACGGGCAAAAAATGCTCGTGAAGCGATAAAAATTATGACCGACCTTGTTGCCGAATACGGCTATTGCAGCGGCGGTGAATCTTTTTCTATCCTCGACCCTAACGAAGTCTGGATAATGGAAATGATTGGAAAAGGAACAAATTTGCAAACCGACCGCAAAACAAAACAGCAATCCAACGCTAACAAAGGCGCAGTGTGGGTTGCAGTTAAAATCCCAGACGGATACGTGTCGGCACACGCTAATCAGGCAAGGATACACAAATTTCCGCTTAACGACAAGGAAAATGTTATCTATTCGCCGGATGTTATCTCATTTGCGAAGTCAAAAGGCTATTTCACAGGAAATGACGCAGATTTCAGTTTCTGTGACGCTTATGCACCTTTGGACCATAGCGCATTGAGAGCTTGTGAAGCGCGTGTATGGAGCGCATTTAGGATTATGAATCCCGAAATGGATAAACATTTACCGTTCGTACTCGGCGAAACAACCGAAAAAATGCCTTTGTACATACTTCCAACCAAAAAAGTATCCGCAGCGGACGTAAAAGCAATTATGCGGGACGTGTACGAAGGAACACCTTTGAGTATGACACAAGACGACGACCCCGGAGCGGGACCATATCGCGCCCCATATCGTTGGAGACCAATGGCTTGGAAAATTGACGGTAAAGACTATTTTTTCGAGCGGGCAATCGCTACACAACAAACTGCATTCTCTTTTGTAGCACAAATGAGAAGTTGGCTGCCAAATCCAATCGGAGGTATCCTTTGGTTTGGAGTTGATGATGCCAATATGACCGTATTTGTTCCTTTATATATGGGAATGCAAGGCGTACCCCATAATTTTGCTATCGGAAACGGCGATATGTTTGAGTTTACGTGGAATTCATCGTTCTGGGTATTCAATTGGGTAGCAAATCAGGCGTATCATCGTTATAATCAGATGATTGTAGATATTCGCAAAGTACAGCAAAATTTGGAAAACAAATTTGATTTATATACACCCGTCATCGACCAAGCGGCGTTGACATTATATAAAGAAAATCCCGATGCTGCAAAAGCATTTTTGACCGAATATTCACACACTCAGGCACGTATAACGCATGAAACTTGGAAACAGTTAGGCGAGTTCCTATTTGTTAAATATCTCGATGGAAATCTTCATTTAGAAGAAAACGGAGTCTTTAAGCGTAATCAGCATGGCAATCCATACAAAACGCAATTTCCGGGCTATAGCGAAGATTTTTTAAGAAATATAGTAGATAAAACGGGTGACAGACTGAGAGTTAAGGATATTAAAACTAATTAGATTTTTTTCTTTTCACTATATATAACATAACTAAAGAAAGCCAATGTTAATATCAGAATTTGGGGAATTTGGATTTATAGAGCGGCTATCCAAAAAGTTTCAAAACTATCTTTGTCATAACACCGTGGGTATTGGGGACGATTGTGCCGTTATGCCCACAACCCAGAAACTAAACTATGTCGTTACAACCGACTCCCTTGTGGAAAATGTTCACTTTATCCGTTCAAAAATTACACCCTTTGATCTTGGTTATAAATCATTGGCTGTAAATTTTAGTGATGTGGCAGCAATGGGCGCTAAGCCCATTGCTTCTTTTTTATCTATGGCAATTCCCGAGTCAATAGATGTAGATTTTTTAGACCAATTTATTGACGGTTACAAATATTTAAGCCGTAAATATAATGTTCCACTGCTTGGCGGCGACACAACACGGTCCGAAAAAAATCTTATATTGAACGTTACAGCAATCGGTACCATAAAAAAGAACAAAGCCCGCTTACGAAGTATGGCTAAACATGGAGACTATATCTTTGTTACAGGCTATCTGGGTGATTCTGCAGGAGGATTAAAAGCTTCTATGCTCGAAAATATTCAACTTACCCACAACGAAGAATATCTTATCAGATGCCACAATTTTCCTGACATTTACGTAAACGAAGGAATCTGGCTTGCAAGCCAAAAAGGAGTAAACGCAATGATAGATGTTTCTGACGGAATAGCATCAGATTTAAAACATATATTAAAAGCATCGGGCAAGTCCGCAGAAATTAATATTGGCAACATTCCAATATCTCGGCATTTGAAAGAGTTTGCCAATAAACATAATTTTTGTGCAACCGAAATGGCAACTTCTGGCGGCGAAGATTACGTACTGCTTTTAACTATCGAACAAAAACATTTTTTGAAAATAGCCCAGGACTACACTAATAAATTCGGAAAAAGTTTATTTCTTTTAGGGACTATATTTAACGGAAAAAGCGGAGATATTATCTGGAAAAAAGATGGCGTCACAGTAGAGGGTCCGAAAGAGGGGTATAATCATTTTATGAAATAATATAATGAACCAAAAAGAATTAATAAAACGCAGAGAGACCGCCTACGGCTTTCTGAACGAAAAGCAACTTAAAAACGCTTTCGATATAATAAACAAGGCAGTTAAAGATACGCAAAAGGGTGACCTTATTGACAATCTTTACAATACCGAAACGACCTACAAAAACCTGCTGAGATACACAGTGGAAGGCATTACAGACCCCGAAAGACAAAAAATTTACGACAAAATTATTTTAGATATTTTTATCCTTGCTGATGACGTTTTCGGTGAACTAATGATAAAATACGGCGAAGGATATTATTATGAAACGTGCCGAAACATTAATTACAGACGAATTAAGTTCGACAGTTTAACAGAAAATTTTATCCAAAATGCCCAAAATTTTAATCTTTTGATTGAAACGGGTACCGATTCAGCGTCCATATATTATGAGCTTAAACGCACAGCGCATGACCTTTTCGAATATTTGCTCACACAAAATTCGATATGGAAAACTGAAATGGAAAAAATTACCGAAATATTTGCAATGAAAGAGACGCCGTGGTATTATCAGGCTATTTTTACAACCGCTTTAACAATACATCTGTTGCAACGATTTAATATAAAGGGAGTTGAATTTCTTTTCAAACTTGCCGAAAAACACCCTGACATCAGAATTAAACAGCGCGCATTGGTCGGACTTATGCTTCTCCTTTATAATTACGACAACAGGCTTAGGTATTATCCTGAAATAACAAAAAGATTGGAATTGTTCAAGGAAGATAATAATCTATTAGAAGTCATCAAAACGATTATAGTTCAATTACTTAGAACCCGTGAAACCGAAAATCTTGTCCGCCGAATGACTGACGAAATTTTGCCCGAAATGACCAAAATAAGTCCAAACCTAAGGAACAGGCTCGATTTAGACAATATTATAGGTGACAATTTCAGCGAGGGAAAAAATCCCGATTGGGAATTTATTTTTGAAGATTCTCCCGAACTGTTAGGCAAATTAGAGGAATTTTCAAAACTTCAAATGGAAGGCTCCGATATGTTTATGTCCACTTTCAGAATGTTGAAACATTTTCCGTTTTTCAGAGATGCAGATAATTGGTTTTTGCCATTTTTCTACCCAAATCCCATTGTGGACGAAATCCTTATTGACGAAAAAGGAACTGTCCGCTATTCCGATTCGCTTGGTGCTTTTGCGGAATCAACGGTGATGTGTAATTCTGATAAATATTCTTTTATAATGAGTATTCCGCAAATGGAAGAGTCTCAAAAAGATATGATGGGACAACTATTTATCGCTGAAATGGACCTTATTCGCGACGTGGAAGAAAGCGACGAACTGATTGACCACAACAAACGTTCTCTAGCACTTTCAAACCAATATGTTCAAGATTTGTACCGTTTTTATAAGGTATATCCGCGTAGCAATTCGTTCATAAATCCATTTTCGTGGGCTTTTGATTATTACAACAAATGGTTTATCGACCTGCTTTTCCCTGACGATGAACTTCTAAAACGGCTTGGGGATTATCTTTTCGAGAAAAATTGGTTCAAAGATGCGGGCGAAGTATTTGATATTCTTGAAAAAAGAACTGATGAAGCACCATCTATGCAACTGCTTCAAAAACAGGGATATTGTCGTCAGCAGCAGCAAAAATACGAAGAAGCGTTGCAACTATATCTGAAAGCCGACCTATACGAACACGGGCAAGTGTGGAACATCAAAAAAATTGCGCTCTGCTACCGTTTTATGAAAAATCCCGAAAAAGCAACCGAATACTACAAAGAAGCCGAAAACCTGCAGCCCGAAAATCTGCATACGCAAGTTAGCATCGGACATTGCCTCTTGGAAATGAAAGAATACGAAGAAGCGTTAAAATATTATTTCAAAGTAGAATATTTAGACCCTAAAAACAAAAAAGTATGGCGTCCGATAACGTGGTGTTCGCTTGAACTCGGAAAATTTGAACAAGCAGAAAAATATGCCGCAAAAAGCATAAACCATAAACCGACACAAACAGATTATTTGAATATGGGGCATATAAAATGGTGCCAGGGCAACCGCATGGAAGCATTAGAATGGTACAGAAAATGCGTTAAATTCAAAGGTAACACAATGAAAGATTTCTTCGATTCCTTCGATAATGACAGGCAAATGTTTGATAAACATAATGTTGACAGTTCGGATATTCCTATTATGATGGATCAGTTGAGGTATTTTTTGGAGGAATAGGGAATAACATTTAGTATTCACAATTAATTAATATGCAGTAATATTTAAAGATGATTAATGAAAAGTAAAAAATCCGTTAAATGAGAAAATATCTTTCAGGCACACTTCTTATGGTGCTTACAACCTGCACATTATCAGCGCAGGACGTTAAATTAGGAATAAAAGGTGGATTTAACCTTACGAGTATGATGTCAGGCGACGTTACTACTCCGCTCAGCGAGGATTATAAATCGCGCTTGGCAGGTGGTGCTGCTATTTTTACAGAACTACAACTAAATCAAACAGTTTCGTTGCGCTTCGGCGTGGAATACAGCGGAATGGGAGGCAAAAAAGATGGTATGCAAGCGATGCCTACACAACGATTAGTAACAGAAATAGGTTACAGCCTTGGAATGGGAATAACAGAACAGCAACTTGCCGCTTTAGGTGCAATCGCTATGAGTGCCCCATATTATTATGCCAACGTGGAAAATACAACCATTTTGGATTATGTTACGATACCCATTTTGGCGCAGGTCGGAAAAGATATCGGAGATACGCCATGGCGTGTTTACGTTAATGCAGGACCCTTCGTGTCGTTGCTTCTATCTGGCAAACAAGTAACAAAAGGGACAAGCAAACTCTTTTTTGACAATTCCGGAACTAATACTTTATGGGAGGTATTTCCTGACGAGGTAAAATTTTTCGTGGCAAGTCAATTTCCTGACATAGAAAAAATGCTGAACGAGCCTGTTTCTTTCGGTGAAACAAACACCACTGGCGAAATGAAAAGTGCCAACTTCGGTGTCATTGCCAACATCGGACTACGCTACCAACACAACAGACACTGCTTTTTTGTGGAAGGCGGCGGCAATTATGGATTTTTTACAGTACAAGATGATAGCGCAAACGGCACCAACCGCGTAGGAGCAGTTTCCGTGATGTTTGGGTATGCGTTTTCGCTATTTTAGAATAGAAGGGTGAATAACTATTCCTGAAAAAAAGAGAACCACACCTTCCCATATTTCCTTACCTGCCAAAATTTGTCCATTTTTGAAAAATCATAAACAGGACTATGCTCAACTATTAAATATCCTTCCTTTTTTAATATATTGGAATCCAATATTAATTGCGGCAGTTTGCTTATGTTGCGCATTTCAAACGGAGGGTCAGCAAAAATCATGTCAAATTGCTGTTTTTCGACCTTTTGTATAAATAGGAAAACATCTTGTTTTACAGGTTTTATGATTTCCTGAAGTTCTAGTTCCTCAACACATTTACAGATAAATTTATAGTGTTGATAATCATTTTCGACAGATATTATGTCCGTACATCCTCGTGATGCAAACTCAAAGGAAATACTACCTGTTCCTGCAAACAAATCAAGCATGTTAATTTCCTCATAATCAATAAAATTAGTAAGAATATTAAATAGATTTTCTTTAGCCATATCCGTTGTGGGTCTGGCACGAAAATTGCTCGGCGGCGAAAATCTGCGTCCTTTGAGTATTCCCCCTGTTATACGCATAGCGGTAAATATAAAAGGTCATAAAAACCTTTGATTTGCGGGTCTTTAAAAACCATTCCGTAACGAAAACTGCTTGGAAAGTCTATTAGTTCGATTTTTTCCAAATAGTTGGACAAATTTTTAACATATTTCAGATTTTCGTCGTTTGTTCCCGAAATCAAAATTGGAGTGGACAATTTGTCAAGTTTCAACCTGTCAAAAGTAAATAATGTAAAATAAACAAAATCATTTTCATTTTTGACTGGAAATGAGGCACACGACTTCAAACGCTCTTTTTCAAAAACTAAAATATCTATAAAATCAGGATTTAAATTGATTAATACGTAACTTGTTTCATTGATACTCGTTGTTGATGACAAATAGCAATCCGTTAGAGGTGTGTATTGATGTACAAAAAATGGCTCTGGGAACTGTCGTCTAATAATCGCTTCAATTTCCTGTGGTATCGCAAAAATGTTATAGAACTCATCCATTTTGATTTTGTTGTAATGAATTGAATTGTTGTCAGGAATGGTGTGGCAAAATTTCAAAATAGTGCCGGCTTTTTCGGAATCAAATATCCCCGAAGGTATCAAAGTTGCTGTTTGCGATGAAATTAGAACAAAGGTTTTTTTGTAAGGAAAATTAAGAATGTCCACGCATGCAAAATACTTTTCAATTTGCGCTGGTAGCACCAATTCCTCTTTTAAAGGGATATGGCTTATTTGGATATACTTATTTTGTATCGGGTCTAAGGTACAATAATCCAACGCATCCGGATTAATCCGAATGGACAAATAATAAGAATTAGTAAGGTTCGGGTCGAATGATTCGTCAATAACAGAAAAACTTCTCATATTTTTACATTCGACTGCCTTTTTTTACCTAAATTCCCAATTACCGGCGTTGTTGTTAGCTTCTTCCAAAGAGCCTACTTTTAAGCCCGGATATTTCTCAATTTTTATCGCTCTGTCATTGAGGTTAATAACTTCCTGTCGCTCAAGACCTTTTAAGAAATGGTCGTTCGGAGTTTTGACTTCGAAAACAGGCACTTCAACTCCCGAAGCGGTGCTCAAAAACGTTGCACCCATCTCAAACTGTTTGCCGTTTGAAAATGGAACATACCTCAGAGAATCAATATGAGAAAATCTTCCTCTAAAAAGAGAATCTCTTACGCTGATACGCGTTGTATCTCGACGTATAATGCCCTCTTGCAATGCCATCGTTTCGGACATACCGGCAATAATCATACTATCGGTCAAACTGCCTTCCATACGTACCATCGGCAAAGAATCGGTCTTCAGAAAATGTATCAGGGTGTCCAAACTTCCTGTAAACTGATTGTAAACCGACCGATAAGCAACCTGAGCGGTACGAATTTCTATCAGTCTGTCAATAACTTTGTCTCTCCGATATTCGTACTCCTGAGTGAAACGCAAAGGTTTCATAATACTCGCGACAAGCAAATAGCCCAACAAAAGCATGGCTACTACCATCAATGCTTGAAATAAAGTTTTCATATTTTATATTTATTTCTATTTTTATTCGTTTTTTATTCGTAAATTTGCCGGCAAAAGTAATATATTTTTTTATAAAAAAATTTTTTTTTGCTTTTTTTGTAAAAATTTTTTATATTTTTTATTTCCTAATGGGATGTACATGAGATTCCTCACTGCGTTCGGAATGAGTGTATCTGCTTGTAAATGAGGTTTGAAAAAGGGTTGCGGCTTTGCCGCAACCTTTTTTCAAACCTTGCCAATATAACGGTCGGTCATTCCGAATGGAACGAAGTGAAATGAGGAATCTCAGAACTCCAGACTTGGCGCAAACTTGATTGTCGCAAATTTTAGAGGAAAGATTTTTAGACATCAGACGCTCATTCACATCCTGGACGTGCCCCGTGTTGCGCTACGCTTACACGGGGTTATCTACGTTGCACACCTTGCGGTGTGCTGCTGGCATTGGCAGATTTCCTATCATATCACCACATCCTACGGTACACTGAATATGAAATATAGTAGGGACAAGGCATGCCTTGTTTCAGAAAC
>Ga0099364_10012459_pt1 | contig 11461 bp, 8 predicted proteins | sample TergutTh196P3_FD_73070 | JGI IMG/M metagenome (GOLD analysis project Ga0099364, IMG submission 73070) | Microcerotermes parvus P3 segment gut microbial communities from Pointe-Noire, Republic of the Congo - Th196 P3 | ecosystem: Host-associated > Arthropoda: Insects > Digestive system > Gut ...
GGCGCTTGTGAGGCTACAACAAGCAAATCGCCGTAAAAAATTGGATTTTGAGTAATACCCCATGTTGGAAGCCGTTCGCCGCCAAAGTCTGTCCACACGTTTTTATTCCAAACCGGTTTATGTGTGTTAATATCAATGCAATACAGGTCGCCGTTGCCGCCAACCGAATATACGTGTCGGTCATCAACAATGGGTACACTTCGCGAACCCGGAAACGACAGCGAGCCGGGAGCATCGTAGGTAAATCGCCAAAGTTCAGCGCCGGTTTCAAGGTCAAAACAGCGCATGATGTCACAAACGCCGTCTTCTCTGTCAAGCAGATATACTTTGCCGTTTTTCACGACCGGACCACCAAAGCCTATGCCAACGCCTACCGACCACAAAACTTCGGGACCTCCCTCTTGCCAACTCTTCAATAAGCCGGTTTGAGATGAAATACTGTTTCTGTCAGAACCCAGAAACTGATGCCAGTCATTCCCGTTTTGCACTTTTGTATTACAGCCGAAAAATACCAAAGATGCTGCCACAACAACGAAAAATTTAATTTTATTTTGCAAAATCGTATTATTTTTTTTATTATTTTAAAATTTTTTAATTTTACGCAAAAATACTAATTTTTTTTCTAAACCTTCAAAAAAATAAAAAATTTGAATTTCAAAATAGTAAATAGTTTGAATTTATTCGAAATAATATTTATCTTTGCCGCAGTTTTTTTTTAAGAATGGAATGTAAAATGAGATATAATTTGTCAAACATTGAAACCAACCGTCAAGAATTTAAGGAAGAACTGACCGAAAGCCTCGAAAAAGAAGTTGTTGCTTTTCTCAATTCCAACGGTGGCAGGATATACATCGGCATCAGGGATGACGGTACAGTTGTTGGCGTGGATAATACCGATGAAGTTCAACTGCAAGTCAAAGACCGCCTTATCAACAATATTCGTCCGGGAATTATGGGGTTGTTCGATATTTTTGTTGAGAGCCACGGCATTAAAAAGGTTTTGGTTATCAACCTTGCAGGCGGTCCCACAACGCCGTATTACATCAAAAAATACGGTCGTTCGGAAAAGGGCTGTTTCCTTCGTATTGGCAACGCTTCCCAGCCTATGACGGAAGAACATATACAAAACTTGTCGCGCCACACACAGCGTACCTCTCTTTTGAATATCCCGTCCCGGCATCAGGATTTGACGTTCAATCAGTTAAAGATATTCTATGAGGGCAAAGGCAAACTTCTTAACGTCAATTTTGCCAAAACGCTTGATTTTTTGACGCCCGACGGGAAATATAACCAGCTTGCCTTTATGTTTGCCGACAACAATAGCATCTCAGTTCGCATAGCCAAATGGTGGGGAACTGACAAAATTGACCTTCGCGAGAACGAAGAATACGGCGAATGTTCCCTGATTAAAGCTATGCAAAAAGTTATAGACAAGTTTGATATTGAAAATGTTACGCTTGCAAGTAAGGTCGGGATAGGTCCCCGAATAGAAAAGAAACTTGTAGACAGTAAGGCTTTACGCGAGGCTATTGTAAATTCTTTTGCACACAACGATTACACGTCAGGCGATACTCCGGTTTTTGAAATTTTTTCCGACCGTTTTGAGTTTACAACCTATGGCGGATTGGTTGAGGGCTTGAGCCAAGAGGAGTTTTATTCAGGTGTCTCACGTCCTCGAAATCCCGAAATCATGAGGATATTCAAAGACCTTGAATATGTTGAACGGCTCGGCTCCGGAATACCTTATATTGTAGATAAGTATGGTAAAAATATTTTTAAGCTGATGTCGTCTATTATTCGGTTTGCTTACATGTATGGAGAGGTAGAAATAATCACAAAAATAGCTCCAAAAACCACCAAAAAACCACCAAGAAACCACCAAGAAACCACCAAAAAACCACCAAAAAACCACCAAGAAACCACCAAAAACCACCAAGAAACCACCAAAAACCAAGAAATCACCAAAAAATCACCAAAAAACCATCAAGAAATCACCAAAAAACCACCAAAAAACCACCAAAAAACCACCAAAAACCAGGAAATCACCAAAAAATCACCAAAAAACCACCAAGAAACCACCAAAAAACCACCAAAAAACCAAGAAATAACCAAAAAACCAAGAAGTAACCAAGAAATAACCAAAAAACCACCAAAAAACCACCAAAAAACCACCAAAAAACCACCAAATCTTTTGCTTGAAATTCAGAGCAATCCGTTAATTAGCAGAGCCGATTTAGCAAAATTATCAGGTTTAACTGATAATCAAATTAGGGCGCTTTTAGAAAATCTCAAAAAAGAAGGCGTCATTCGTCGTGTTGGCGCTAAAAAAGGCGGACATTGGGAAATTATTCAAGAAAATAGTTTAGATATTAAGTAGCAGATTAACAATGAACGAAAGAATATTAAACAAACTCCGTATATTAGCCGATTCGGCAAAATATGATGTTTCGTGTTCGTCGAGCGGCAGCTCCCGCAGCAGGAACGCCAGCGGAACGGGTAATGCTGCCCAGATGGGTTGCTGTCACACGTTTACCGAAGACGGACGCTGTGTTTCTTTACTCAAAGTACTGCTTACCAATGTCTGTATCTACGATTGCGCCTACTGTATCAATCGGCGCAGCAACGATATACCCCGCGCAACAATGAAGGTTACAGAATTGGTTGACCTTACCATGAACTTCTATCGTCGCAACTATATTGAGGGTCTTTTTTTGAGTTCGGGAGTAATTGTCAGCCCCGATTATACTATGGAGGCGTTGCTGCGTGTGGCAAAGGCGTTGCGTACCGAGCAGCGCTTTGGCGGTTATATCCATTTGAAGGCTATAGCCGGCGCAAGTCCTGAATTAGTGCAGCAGGCAGGTCTCTATGCCGACCGCATGAGCGTGAACATCGAAATACCGTCAGAAAATAATCTTAGTTTGCTTGCGCCCGAAAAGAACTTTCCGAGCGTGTATAGACCTATGAACCAGATAAAAACAAGCATAGAAGAGTATAAGGAAGCGCGTAAAAAAATCAAATCTGCGCCCTTGTTCGTTCCTGCCGGACAAAGCACACAGCTGATAATAGGCGCAAGTCCAGATAACGACCGACAAATTTTAACGCTTGCATCGGGCTTTTACAACCAGCAAAATCTTAAGCGGGTGTATTATTCGGGCTTCATCCCTGTGAACGCTTACGACGTCAGGTTGCCGGAGTTGAAAAAAGCGCCGCTGCTGCGCGAACATCGCCTCTATCAAGCTGACTGGCTGATGAGGTTTTACGAGTTTAGCTGCGAAGAAATTGTAAATGACCAGCACCAGCAATTGGATACGGATATAGACCCTAAATTAGCTTATGCTCTGCGACATCCGTATCTTTTTCCCATCGATTTGAACACGGCTGACTATGAAATGATTTTGCGCGTGCCCGGCATTGGAGTACAGTCGGCAAAACTCATAGTAAACAATCGTCGCTACGGACGCATCACCCTTTCGCATCTCAAACGTATGCGGGTGGCGATGAACCGAGCAAAATATTTTATAACCACAAAGGAACTGCCCGCGCAACTAAGTAGCCTGAAACCTTCGCTAATAAGGCGAATGTTGCAACAGCCGCAAGAGCAGGAACAATGTGTGCAATTAACCTTATTTTAATCAAAAATCTTTAAATCTTAAATATAATGCAAAAAAAAATAGCCATACTGTCGGGCGACGGAATAGGTCCCGAAGTAATAGAACAGTCGCTAAAAGCCGTAAAAGTCATCGAACAGCTTTTTAATTTACGGTTTACGTACACGCCGGCGTTAGTAGGCGCCACAGCCATTGAGCAAGTTGGAAATCCTTATCCTGACCAAACCCATGATATTTGCATGGGCTCAGATGCGGTACTCTTCGGCGCTATTGGCGACCCCAAGTACGACAACGACCCAAAAGCCAAAATACGACCCGAACAGGGACTTCTTGCCATGCGCAAGAAACTCGAACTTTTTGCTAACATTCGCCCTGTCAGCGCCTTCAAATCATTAGTACACAAGTCGCCGTTGAAGACCGAACTTATTGAAGGCGTAGATTTTATCGTTCTGCGCGAGCTCACGGGCGGTATATACTTTGGCGAGCCGCGCGGACGCAGCGAAAACGGGCTGACAGCATTCGACACCTGCACCTACACACGCGCCGAAGTGGAACGTATAGGCAAATTAGCATTCGAATATGCACGAAAACGCGCTAAAAAACTTACAGCCGTAGATAAGGCTAATGTGCTTGCTACATCGCGTCTGTGGCGGGAAACAATGCAAGACCTTCACAAAGAGTACCCAGATGTAGAACTTGAATTTATGTTTGTAGATAATGCAGCGATGCAGTTAGTTACATACCCCAAAAAATTTGATGTTATAGTTACCGAAAACATGTTTGGCGACATACTTACCGACGAGGCAAGCGTTATCACCGGCTCGTTAGGTCTGCTACCTTCAGCGTCAATCGGGGTTCACACCTCAGTGTTCGAACCCATTCACGGCTCGTATCCGCAGGCAGCCGGAAAAAATATTGCTAATCCGGTAGGTACAATACTTTCAGCGGCGCTAATGTTTGAGTACGCCCTGAACTTGCCCCAGGCGGGCGCACTAATTCGTGCAGCCTGCGAAAATTCTATCGAAAAAGGCATAGTAACCGCAGATATAAGCGCTGGAAAAGTATACAGCACTTCGGAAGTGGGGGATTGGATTGCTGAGGAAGTGAGAAACATAAAAAAATAAGCCTCTCAATGTAAATTTATAAAAAAAATTTTCAAATTTTGCAAAAAAATATTAACTTTGCGGCAAAATTTAATATAGAGCGTTATAGTTATGGATAATGATTTTATAAACAGAGAATTGAGTTGGTTGTCGTTTAATGCGCGCGTTCTTCAGGAGGCTTCAGACTTGACCGTGCCGTTGGTTGAGAGGATTAAATTTTTAGGAATTTACTCAAACAATATGGACGAATTTTTCAAAGTTCGCGTGGCTACCCTCAAGCGTATGATAGACCTGAAGATGGACGCAAAAAAGATGATGGGCGACAAACCTAAAAATTTGCTGCATCAGGTGCAAACGAGGGTCATAGAAATGCAGGCAAAATCGCAGCAAACCTACAATGACATAGTTGTAGAATTAGAGCGAGAGCAGATATACATCGTGGACGAAACCCAACTGTCGCCCCAACAGCAGGAATTTGTCGTTACTTACTTCAACGACAAGGTTTTATCTGCCATCTCGCCTATAATGTTCAGCAACGTAGATAAATTTCCGTATCTTGCTGACAGGGCTATTTATTTGGCTGCCAAACTAACACACGCTAACGGCAGTTTCGAATATGCTATAGTTGATATCCCAACTGCCGTGTTGCCGCGGTTTATCGAACTCCCGGGCATAGAAGACAAAAAATACATTATCCTGTTGGATGACATTATTCGCTTCAATATCAGGGATGTGTTCGCAATTTTCAAATACGAAAAATATGAGACCTACAATATTAAAATAACGCGCGACGCCGAATTAGACTTAGACAGCGACCTGACAAAAAGTTTCCTGGAAAAGATTTCAAAAAGCGTGAAGCAACGCCGCATAGGGCAGCCCGTGCGTTTTGTGTTCGACAAGGAAATACCTAAAGACCTGCTCAAATTTTTGTCAAAACAACTTGAATTAGACGACGATGACAACTTTATTCCGGGCGGACGCTATCATAATTTTCGGGATTTTATGAACTTTCCCAATGTTGGCGGCAAGGAACTGGAATATAAAGCAGCGCCACCGTTGCCGCATCCGCAAATAAGGACAGGCAAAAGCATTCTGAAGGCAATAGACAAGAACGATATTTTGTTACATTTTCCGTATCAGAAGTTTAGCGACTATATTAATTTATTGCGCGAGGCAGCCATCGACCCAGAAGTACGCTGCATAAAAGTGACGCTCTACCGCGTGGCGAAAAACTCGCGGGTAATAAGCGCCTTAATGAACGCGGTACAAAACGGAAAGGAAGTGACGGTAGTTATTGAATTGCAGGCGCGTTTCGACGAAAATTCGAATATCTACTGGGCGCGGCATCTTGAGGACATAGGCGCAAAGGTGCTGTTTGGAACGCCGGGACTGAAAATTCACAGCAAACTGACACTGATAACGCGACAGACGGGCAAAAACCAGCGACCGCGTCACTATTCAGTCGTAGGCACAGGCAATTATCACGAGGGCAACTCAGCAGCATATACGGATGTGATGCTACTTACAGCCGACCAGCGCATAGGACGCGAAATAGAAAAACTGTTCGACTATTTTGAAAATCCGTTCAAATATCCGAAATTTCTGCATCTGCTTGTGTCGCCGCAATTTATGCGTCGCAAACTGTATTCGCTCATAGAAGAAGAAATGCGCAACGCAAAGGCAGGACGAGAAGCATGGATAATGGTGAAGATAAACAACTTGGTAGACCGCGAAATGATAAGCAAACTGTATAAGGCAAGTCAGGCTGGCGTCAAGATTAGCATGGTTGTCAGGGGTATCTGCTCGTTGATTTCGGGGGTTCCGGGCTTGAGCGAAAACATACAGACTATCAGCATTGTAGGGCGTTATTTGGAACATTCGCGTTTTTTCATTTTTTGTCATGGCGGCAAAGAGCAGTACTATATTTCGTCAGCCGACTGGATGTCGCGCAACCTCGACAACCGAATAGAAGTGGCGGCGCCCGTCTACGACCCCGCCCTGCGAAAGGAACTGAAGTTCATCCTCGAAACCGAACTGCGCGACAACGTCAAGGCGCGTGTCATCAACGCCGTGCAGGACAACCGCTACAAGCGCGACGACAATCCGCCATTGATTTCGCAGACGGCATTGTATGAACATTATAAATCAAAAATCGAAAATCATGAATAGGATGGTTTTTTTGTCACTAATGTTTCTGCTGGCGTTGCCGGTAACGTCTTTTAGTCCGCAGCCTCCGCAGGGCGTTAGATATAATGAAACGCCGGTTTTTAATTTTGGCGAAAAACTGACCTATAGAATTCACTACAGCGGCATGACAGGCGGCGAACTCACTACCGTTCTAAACCGGACGCGACATCACGGACAGGAAGTTTTTCACGCCGTTTTGACCGGCAGAACTACAGGCGTGGCAAACAGAATTTTCAGAGTGTTCGATGTTTACGAAAGTTATTTCGACCCAACTACAAACCTTCCCTACAGAGCAATAAGCACTATTCAGGAAGGAAACTACCGATTTTTTAATGATGTAACTTATCATCGTGAAGGAAGTTATTTTGTAACATGTCGGCACAAAGGTCGGGTGGAAGTACCGAAGAACACAATGGACATGGCGGCTGTGCTGTATTACGTGAGGCGATTAGACATCGGCTCTCTAAGACTTAACGACACAATCGCAATAGATACATATTTTGGCAGAAGGATGTTTCCGTTTAAGATAGTATACAAAGGCAGAGAGACAATCGCAATAAACTCTGGGACATACAGATGCTTCAAATTTATGCCGGTAACGGAGGTCGGGCGCGCGTTCAAGAACGAAGACGATATGACCGTCTGGCTTTCAGACGACCAAAACAGAATACCTGTGAGCATCAGATTTAACCTTAGGGTGGGCTCCTTCAGGTGCGATATTACTACGACAGAAAACCTGAAGTTTCCGCTGTCGGCAAAAACCAGATAATTGAAAATTGAAAACTTTTTTGGTAGATTAAATTTTTTTATCTACTTTTGTAAAAAATTAATTTAAGTAATAATTAAGTAAAAAAATGGAAGAATTATCAACGAAACCCAAGAAAGGTTTCTTATACTTAATAGAGAGGACGGGGAACGCTTTGCCGCATCCGGCTATACTGTTCGCATATTTTGCACTTGCCACGCTCGTCTTGTCAGCCGTTGGTTCGCTGTTAGGGTGGAACGGGCTGCACCCAGCAACCCAAGACCGTGTGGATGCCGTAAATCTGATTTCCCGCGACGGGCTGCATCGCATAATACTCGAAATGGTAAACAACTACACGAGTTTCGCCCCATTAGGAGTAGTGATGGTGTCACTGCTGGGGATAGGCGTAGCAGAAACAAGCGGACTGATAAAAGCGTGTATCAACTCGATGTTGGCAAAGGCTCCGCCAAAGTCAGTTACATTTATGGTAATTTTTACGGGTGTTGTGTCGAGCGTGGCATCAGATATGGGCTATGTATTGATTATTCCCATGGCGGGCGTGATTTTCCACTCGTTAGGACGAAATCCGTTAGTAGGGCTCACAGCTGCATTCGCCGGCGTAAGCGGCGGGTTTAGCGCTAATATCATCATCAGCACCATAGACCCTATGATGGCGGGAATTTCGACCGAAGCAGCAAATATCATCGACCCCGAATACTATGTGATGCCCACAGCAAACTATTATTTTCTGGCAGCCTCTACGTTCTTACTGTGTATCGTAGGCACAATAGTTTCTGTGAAATGGACAGAATCACAATTCGGAAAATATACCGGAAACGTGGAACGGGAAGAAATCGTACAACCTACTGACTTGGAGAGAAAAGGATTGAGACGGGCAGGATATGTATTTTTAGGCTGGTTTGTTCTTTTTGCAATAGGCTTAATTCCCGAAAACGGTATATTCCGCGGCACCGACGGAAGTGTCCTGCAAACGCCGCTACTGAGAGGAATTGTAGCATTGCTGTTCTTGCTGGGAGCTTCAGCAGGCGCCGTATACGGTTACACAGTTGGAAAGTTCAAAAAGCCCGAAGACGTTATCACCGGAATGAACGATAGTTTTAAAACACTCGTGTCATACCTCGTATTAGTGTTCTTTGCCGCGCAGTTTGTAGCTTGGTTTCGCTGGAGCAATCTGGGATTTCTGCTCGCAGTCAACGGAGCCGAAGTATTGCAGAACGCAAAAATAGGCTTGATACCATTGCTGATAATTGTTGCCGTATTTACCGGTTTCATTAATCTTTTCATAGGCAGCGCCTCGGCAAAATGGGCTATTCTTGCGCCCGTGTTCATTCCTATTTTCATGGTTATGGGTTTATCGCCCGAACTTGCACAAGCGGTATATCACGTGGGAGACAGCACAACCAACATAATCTCGCCATTGTTGCCATATTTCGCGTTGATAATTGTATTTTACCAAAAATATGATAAAAATGCCGGAATAGGGACTATTGTAGCGAGTATGCTACCCTATTCGATTTCATTTTTCGTTTGCTGGTTAATATTCCTGATATGCTGGATTTCAATAGGAATACCGTTAGGACCCGGAGTATCAATATATTACGGAATATAAAAATTCTTAATTCTTAATTTTAAATATGATTATAGACACAATAGAAGAAGCCGCAACAATGCGAAGAACAAAGGCATTCGTGATTATTGTCTGCGTAATATTGATTTTTATAACAGCAATATTTTTCCGCATGCCCGGCATCGTTAAGACCATCATATACAGTGTTTTATCTGTTGTTATGATTTTCTTTTACTGGTATCAGTACAACATGAAATACTCGTATTTCTATTTTTCCAACAACGGTAAAAATCTGATATTCAAGTTCTATTCACTTCGGCATTTTTCCGGAAGCCCCCAAACTATCGAAATTGCAAAGTTAAATTTCAAAAAGTACGAAATTGAAAAAGCCTTTTTTAACAAAAGAGAATCATTGGTTTTGTACCAGAAAACCCCTAACGGAGTAGCCAAATATCCGCCAATTTCGTTATCGCTTTTGAGTAAAAAACAGAAAAAAGAATTAGAATCTGCGTTGAGTTACAAATAAGTTTTCAGTTTTCAGAAATACATTATATTATATGGACATAGCATTAATCGGATACGGCAAAATGGGCAAAATGGTCGAAACCATTGCTATTGCGAGAGGACACCGAGTGGTTTTAAAAATTGACGTGGACAATCTGTCTGACCTCACCCGCGACAAGCTTTGTAATGCTCAGGTGGTCATTGAGTTTACTAAGCCCGAAACGGCATTCGACAATATTGTTCGTTGCCTTGAGTATGGCGTTCCGGTAGTTTCGGGCTCCACGGGCTGGTATGAACGCTTGGAAGTGGCGAAAAGCATTTGTACACAACACAATGGCTCTATGCTTTGTGCCTCTAACTTCAGTCCCGGCGTTAATCTTTTTTTCGCACTCAACCGTCGCCTTGCACAGATGATGCACCGCTTTCCTGATTATTCAATAAAAATCGAAGAGACGCATCACACTCAAAAATTGGACGCCCCCAGCGGCACAGCCATAACATTAGCGGAGGGTATAATAGATGAAATTTCGAAAATAGAAAAATGGGAATTAGACGGCGACAATAACCCCGATACTATAGCAATAAGCGCCATCAGAAGGGATAACGTGCCCGGAACGCATACCGTAAGCTATACGTCGGAGATAGACAACATCGAAATTACCCACACGGCGCATAACCGAAAGGGGTTTGCGTTGGGAGCTGTCCTTGCGGCTGAATACATTCATGATAAAAAAGGTATTTTCAAAATGCAGGATTTGTATGAAGTATAAAAAGATAGGCAAAGCCTTTACATTGACGGTATTAACTGTTGCGGTACTGTTCTATTTGTTACCCAATGTGGCATTTATTGAGCAAACGACAACAATACGCGCTACTCCCGATAAGATTTTCGAGTTGATAAACAGTCCTCAGAACTGGATTGAGTGGTACACGCCCCTGCAAAACAGCACGATGCATTTTGTTGGAACCAACGAAGGCAGAGGCGCCGGAGTGAGATGGACGTCAAACGCTCCTAAAACATCGCAAGGAGTGATGAACATACGCAACTCAAAAAACAACCGCAACGTGACGGCAGTAGTTACCATCGACGACAGACGCTCGGCAGTGATGAACTTCAATATGCGCCCAATAGGCATTGATGCCTCAACGCTCACTATAACAACAAGACTGCAGTTTCGTCAGGACAGTATTTTTCATTACCTGAGGCTAATGTTCGACCGCTCGGACGAATTAGATATTATAGATTATCTGGAAAACATTGACATAGCAGCAGTTAGAAAAACAGGAGGTGGTATTGACGTCAATTTGCAGCGCACAGACACGTTCTCGTATATCAGTATTTTAGACAGCTGTGCATTAGTTGATATAGCGCAACGCAAAATAGAACTATACAATGAGCTGTTAGTTTTTGGAGCTCGCTCAGCCATTGATATAACTACCAGACCCATAGTAATTTACCACAAAATTGACGACCGGCAAACAGTCTTCGAATTTGGCATCCCTGTAGACGGAGAAGCGCCGCCAGCCTCAGGACGCATAAGAAACAGGACTATGCCCGAAGGACAATACGTGGTGGCAAACTATTATGGAGATTACGATACATTGGAAGATGGACACAACGCTATAAGACACTGGCTTATACGCCACAACCGCAAACTGTCAGGCAATATTTGGGAAAAGTACGTAACTAACCCCGCAGACGAGCCCGACCCAAATAAATGGCTGA
>Ga0099364_10012460_pt1 | contig 11460 bp, 7 predicted proteins | sample TergutTh196P3_FD_73070 | JGI IMG/M metagenome (GOLD analysis project Ga0099364, IMG submission 73070) | Microcerotermes parvus P3 segment gut microbial communities from Pointe-Noire, Republic of the Congo - Th196 P3 | ecosystem: Host-associated > Arthropoda: Insects > Digestive system > Gut ...
TGATCCTCTATGTAGCCAGTGCCATAATGGGGTTTGTTAGTTTTGTGTTTGCGAACAAAAACATTATGAGCGCGGTAATACTTCTGATATTGCTTCCTGTTTTTGTATTTGCGTGCATAAAGTATTTTGTGTCTGCCCCGCAAAAAAAAGAAACCGTTGCCCCTGAAGCAACGGCAGAACTCAATAACGTGCCTGATTCAAACAATTCATAGTTCGGACTTCCTTAGTCGCTTGAAAAAAACTTGCGTTTTTGCCGTGTCTTTTTGCCGCCCTGCTTCGTTGTCATAACTTGCAAGGCACAGAGCATTACTGCGTTTTGACGCATTGCATGGCGGCAAAAAACCTGTGGCATATTCCGCAAGTTATTCTCTTCAAGCTCCTTATGCTCCAGGGGGGAGCATAAAGACCATGTCGATGTTCGCTATCGTTATTGTGTCATTGTTGTTTAGCCTCGTATTACTGCCGCCATCAAGCTTGATATTGTTAATGTATGTTCCGTTTTTTGAGTCCATGTCCCTAATGACCCAAGCCTTATCTGACCTCTCCAGTTTGGCGTGGACCTTTCCTACCGCCCTGTTGTCTAAAACAAGGTCAGACTTTTCTTTAAGCCTCCCGATTACAAATTCGTTGTTCTTCAGGAACACTCCGTATTCCCTCATGTTGTCTTTTATCATTAGTTTTGCCGCGATTTGCCTTCCAATTGTCAGTATCTCGGTCACGTCGGCGTCGCCGCTTGAAGTAAGTACCCTGGGATCCTCAGCACTATAGATCGAGATTCGTGACATGGGGTTTTCAGTTGTTGCTCCACATGCACGGTCGTTTTCGTATTCTTGTTCGGTATGTCCTGATGATGCGTTGTTTATGCTGTTTTCCCACAAGTTCGTGTCCCCTGGGTTGGCTATGCCCCGGGACTGCTCTGAAAGCCTTAGCCTGTCCTTGTAGATTTTTTCAACAACATTGACTGAACTGTTAAACCTGTCTTTTTCAGGGCGGCTAAATGGGGAAAACCCTTTACTTGCGCCTACCCTTTTGAATGGTTGCTTTCCGGGTGCCCCGTTGTGCTCCGGGCTTGATGGCATTAAAAACAAGTCGGGCTGTTCTGCCATTCCAAAACCCGTTTGCTCTTCGGATTCGAGCATCACAGACCCTTGAGGAAGCATCTTTTTCATAATTAGCAGTTCAATCCCAATCGCAACAATAAGCGCGGCTAACAAATATGAAGTGTTTTCTAAGCTGGAATTCTTAAAAGCATATGCGGCAAAGATAAAAACCACAGCGACCAGGTAGGCTGCAAACGCCGGAACGAAAGGCTTTTTTTCCGTATAATCGCTGTCGTCGTGAGTCTCATTTCTTTTGCTGTTTACTTTGCTTCCTTCGAATATGTTATTGTGGCCTTTTTCTTTTCTGTTTGAATGCCCCGTCATCCTATCCGAACGCTCAGTCATTTTTTCCATATGCCAGTGTGCCATATCCGAACGCCCGGCCATCCCATCCGAATGCCCAGCCGTTTTTTCCAAATGCCAGGGTGCCATATCCGAACGCCCGGAGGGCATATCCAAATGCTCATTAGTTCTTTCAGGATGTCTGTTAGCCTTGTTCGAATGCCAGGCTGCCTTCTCCTGAAGCCTTTCAGTTTTCGCCAGATGTCTGTCAGCCTTCTCCTGATGTCTGGTTGCCTTTTCCGAACGCCAGGCCGCCTTCTCCTGATGTCTGGTTGCCTTCTCCGAACGCCAAGCCGCCTTCTCCAAACGCTTGGCAGTTTTCTTCGAATACCAGGGTACTCTCTCCGACTGTCTTGCTGTTCTCTCTGACTGCCTTGCCGTTCTCTTCGAATGCTCTGTTGCCCTATCAGGCTTCCTTGTTGTTCTCTCAGAAAGCCCAGCTGCCCTCTCCGGTTGCCTTGTTGTTCCCTCCGAATGCCCAGCTGAAACTATATAGGGGTCAGAATATGGCCCCGAAGGGGATCCAAAATTACCTTCGCTTGAGAAGCATAGTATATCGAGCAAAAAATTGCTGAAGTCGTTATAATCAAAAGCTAGCTTTCGTACTTCCTCAACAATCTTCTTGCAGAATAGTTGCTCTGTTGACGATGCAGCTCTTATATTGCCAATCAAATCAATTACAAAGCTTGCGAACAGATCCTCTTTGACACTGGTGTTCTCAACAGGCAAGTAAATAAGCTGGACTGAGCAATTCTCAGGATTGATGAAAACACTGTCAAGGCCTAGCAGGGCGCAGCGCTCTTCCAAAAGATATTTTTTTAGCTCAATCATTGTTTTTGTAATGTCAAGAAGTATTTCAACAACTTCCCGAACAGTTGTTCTCCTGTCGATAAGAAATTTTGACAGTGGAACTAACCCGCAGACATCGTACGCAAAGCAGGGCTTGCCGTTGGCCTTTTGATATGACAACGGCAGCAACCCGGCGATGTTGTTTGTTGAAATCATCTCAACTTGATAATCTAAAACCTCGCTGTCTGAATTCAGCTTCAAGTGTACTTTATTGTTGCTGTCTGAACTAAATTGAATTGCTGAAAACTGCTTTCTCATACTCATGAAATACTGTTTTCCTCTCTAATGTTTGATACATTCACATCGTTGTCGATTTGGTCGCTTGCAAATAGGTTGGACATGACGTTAGTTGCGAAGTTGATTATTGCGTCTCTGAAAATCAGGGCAAGCCCAACCAAAACCGCAATTATAATAACAATCTCAACCGTTCCCATGCCGTCCTCTTCAAGGATAAAACCTCTTAAAAAACCTACCATACTACCCCTCCTAAATAATATTTTTATTTCCATGGCATATGCCATTAGACAATGCCTGATAACGATAAGCTTTGTAGAATTGTTACGCAGCAAAAGACAAGCTTGAAACTGCAATCTTTTTGTTCCTGGGTATGAATTTAGTACAGACCCTGTCAGGGTATAAATCTAGTACAGACCCTGTCAGGATATAAATCTAGTACAGACCCTGTCCTGGTAAAATTTAGCACAGACTCTACCTGGGTAAATATTTAGTACAGACCCTGCATTGCCAGTATTGCAGGGGTTGTTACAATCAGTAGGATAGATATAAACATAAGAGCCATCGGCAATAGCATTTTCGATGACGCTTCCTCCCCCAGCTTCTTTGCGGCATTTTTACGCATCTCCCAGCACTCATTGGCGTGAATCCGCAGGACTGACACAAGCTCAGAGTTCCCCTTTTTGATGTTTTGAAGCAATACCGAAACGACACGGGTAACCTCCTGGGTTCTGCATCTTTTTGCAAAATCCTCATACGCCTTATGAGTGCTCTTGCCTGATTCAATTTCAATACCTGCTATTTCTAGCTCTCTTCCCAAAGCCCTTTGCCCCCCCAAATCCAATGAAACCTTCTCCCACGCTTTTGTTACAGTCATACCGGCGTTTATCAGCAGGGTCAGCCTAACAATGAAATCTGGAAAATCAAGCATTATCTCAAGTTTGCGCCTTTTTAAGCGTTGGTTCAAAATGCTTTCTGGTAGGAAAAAAACGGAACAAACCATTATTATGAAAAAGGCGGCATAGCCTTGGTCGATAGTTGAAAAAGCTCCTACAAACAGGGAAAACAGGATTGCAAGCCCCAACGAAGAAAGTTTTGAAGCTTGGTGCAGTATGAACCTCGCGTTTGACTCGGATTTGCCGTAATACTCAATGATATGCACCAGAGTCTTCCTGTCATAGCCATATTTTGGCTTGTACCGGAACCCTAGCAGGATTGCGGTAGGAAGCGACATGACACCTTTCAGTTTGTACTCTTTCATATACTCTGCGTAATCAGTGCCTGAAAGCCGCGCTCTGTATTTCCTCTCAAGGATTAACCATACAGCGGCAATGCATGCTGTTATTATTATTAAAATATTGCTCACCGCCTTTCGCGACATTTTTTGCAAGTGCCAATCTTAACATTTTTTGCAAGTGCCAAAGCGAAAATCTTTTCACTCTGGGGTATAATCGCCCATGTCGAAATCAAATCTTTATGTCGGTGATTTTTCCAGCTATAAACCATGACACGATCATCAGGAAGACTGACATGGATATTACAACCCTCCCAGTTAGTGTTGTAAATACGGGTTCAATATAATCGCCAGCCACGAATGTGAGTATCAGCATCAGAGCGATCGGCATAACGTTTAGAATATTCTTTTCGAATCTTCTGGAGGCAAGCATAATGTCAATCTCCTGCTTGATCTCAAGCTTGTCGCCAATGATATTGGACGTATTTCGCACTATATCTACAAGGTTTCCGCCAGTCCTCCTACATGTTGATATCACATTGCAGAAGCTTTCAATGTCGTCGATTTTTGAGCGGGCCGCCAAATCGCAAAGTGCGTCTTCCACAGATTCGTTTAAGGCGATTTTGCGAAGTATGATCCCTACTTCCTTTCTAATAGGAGTCTCATCATCCGGGTAGAGTATCTCCAGATCGTCCCTGACATCGTAAAAGGCTGATTCCAATGGTTTACCTGCCATAAGGCTTGACGACATCGAATAGAGCATGTCGCGGAATTGCTGTTTTAGTTCGCCCCTTCTCTTTTTTGCGATGTTCTTGCTGCGAAACCTTGGGTAAAGAAAACCCAAAGGGGCTAATGCCATTGATATAATGTGGCTGTGGTAGAATACAAATGTAAAACAGTAAATGGCAATCATAGACACGGCGACAGTTATGGCATACTCTTTTTTGGTGAGTGTGTAGCTGACGTATTGGGGCAAATCGCCTTGTTTACTATAGTGTTTACGTTTTTGATTGCCATTGCCGTTGACGTTACCATTGATATTGCTATTGCTATTGCTATTGCCATTGTTGTTGCCATTGTTGTTGCTGTTGCCATTGCTCATAGGCCTGTCATGGTAGTGACTCCATTGTTGCCTGCCATAGCCATTCTGTTGTTGTCCGGTGTGAACCCCGTTCATTTTGTTCATAGCCACTTTTCTTACTCCTATGCCTTCGTCTTCGTCTTCGTTTTCGTCTTCGTCTTCGTCTTCGTCTTCGTCTTCGTCTTCGCCTTCGCCTTCGTCTTCGTCTTCGCCTTCGCCTTCGTCTTCGTTTTCGTTTCGTCTTCGTTTTCGTTTCGTCTTCGTCTTCGTCTTCGTCTTCGTCTTCGTCTTCGCCTTCGTCACAGTTCATGGGGGCCTGAACGCAAGAACCTTGGATTTTCCAATGCGGGCGGATATTGAATCCGCCCCTACTGTTGTGTAATATGGGCGCAAGAACCTTGGATTTTCCGATGCGGGCGGATATTGAATCCGCCACTACTGTTGTGTAATATGGGCGTAAGAACCTTGGATTTTCCAATGCGGGCGGATATTGAATCCGCCCCTACGGAACTCTCTGTCTGGGTTGCCCATATGGGAACTCTCCTCTGTGCTCCCCTACGGAACTCTACTTCTGGGTTGCCCATATGGGAACTCTCCTCCTGTGCGCCCCTACGGGGACTTTCCTTCTGGGTTGTTCTAAAATGTGTTTAATCCTGCGCGTATAAGTTTTGATGCTTTTTTGATTTTGTTGCCGCTGTATGTGAACTCCCCTGATGCTCCTAGGGAGAATAATCTGTTAAGGGAAATCTGACCGTCACGCGCCCCGTCCAACTCGCTTATTTCCACAACCTTTCTGCTGCCGTCCTTCATTCTGGACAGGTGAACAATAATGTCAATAGCCGATGATATCTGTTTTCTAATAACCTCCAACGGCAGAGCCTCTTCGCCGAGAATCATTGTTTCAAGCCTTGAAAGCATGTCCTTCGCCGAGTTTGCGTGTCCAGTTGTCAGGGAGCCGTCGTGGCCTGTGTTCATGCTTTGGAGCATATAGTACGCTGCCTGGCCGTCTCTTATCTCGCCAACCACGATTCTGTCAGGCCGCATCCGTAGGCTAGTCTTGATCAGGCTCCCCATATCCACTTGTCCCCTCCCCTCAGTGTTTGCGTTCCTCGTTTCGAGCCGGACAAGGTTGCTAAGGGATTTTAGTTGCAATTCTGCCGAGTCCTCAATCGTTATTACCCTTTCGGTTGGTGGTATAAGGCCTGACAAGGCGTTAAGCAGGGATGTCTTGCCTGAGCCAGTGCCACCGCTTATCATGATGTTGTACTTTGCTTTTACCAGCGTTGTTAGCATTTCAGCCATTTCAGTGTTCATGCTACCCAGCCTTACGAGACGCTCTAGCGACATTGGCTTTTCGGGGAACTTTCTGATTGTCATGACGGGCCCATCTAAGGCTATTGGCTTTAGAACGATGTTTACCCTTGAACCGTCGGCGAGCCTTGCGTCGACAATGGGGGAGGCCTCGTTTACCGACCTGTTAACCTTCGAAACGATGCTCTGTATGACATCCTCAAGCTTCAAGCCGCTTTCAAACCGCAAATCCGTCTTTACGACCTTGCCGTCCCTCTCAATGAATATGTCGTTGTACCCGTTAACCATTATCTCTGTTATGGTTTTGTCGTCTATTAGGGGTTGAATGATGTCAAGCCGCCTTATTGAGTTAAAAACTTTGTCGACGAGGGCTTTTCTATCTGTGACGCATATGTATCTGTCATGGATGCTCTCGGCGACAATACTCTCAATCAAGTCAAGTACTTCGCCATCATCGATGTCCCTGTCAAAGTTAATTCTGTCTGCGATTCTCAATTTTATTTCGTTGGAAAGGTCAATGTTTTTGCCCTTGCCCTCAATGTGCGCCGTTGTGCCTACGTTCATAAAACCACCCCCTGTGGCGTTATACCCGAGAACGAAAGGGTTCTTGAGTATTGCCAGAAAATCTTTTCGTTCTCGAGTATTGCTAGAAAATCTTTTCGTTCTTGAGTATTGCTAGCATGACTTTACTGCCTCTGCTAAAGCCCTGCCGAAATCATTTCTTACGTCAGATAAAAGGTCTGCCGAAAATATATCCGATATTTCTTCGCAATACGGCAATAACGCAACCTTTGACCTAAAAGCTTGTTCATTTATCTGGCTTTCTAAATCGCTCGAATGCCAATCGGCATTGGCTTTGTTTAGCAAAACGCATATTCTTTTGTATATGTGTTTTGCTTGATCCATTAAGGCCCTGTCCATGTGCCCTCTGAGCGAAATTAGCTTTTTTATCCCAAAAGGCGAGCAGTCCACTACTATAAAGATGTCGTCAGAGAGTTCCAAGAGGGTTTTATTTATATTTGAAAGGCCGCTTTGTGTATCTATAACGACTCTGCTAAAAAGCCCTAATGATCGAATACTCTCGATTAAAAACTCAATTTCCCCGGCATTGAGTTCGTCAATATCCATGGGAAAAACCGGGGGCGGGTAATATGAGTACCGCCCGCCGGCATATTCCCGCTTGAAGGCTTCAAGCAATAATGGGAGCTTTTCGCGACGGGATTTAGTTGCAAAAATAATGTCAGACATGCCGCCGCTGCTATTGGTGGAATCGCTTTTAGGATTGTCAAAGCTTGCCCTGTCGAGGTTCAGGTATAGCACTGACGGCACCATTCTTGAGAACAGCGGACATAGGCCAAGCGATACACTGGTTCGCCCCGTTCCTCCGCTCGGTGACATTACGAGTATGATTTTTGTTTCGTATATGCCTTTTGAAACGCTTTCATCTTGAAAGCCTTCCTTATCCGCGTAGCTTTTGAGGATACTTCCGACGAAACTGTCTGCGTCAACATACCTTTCAAGAACCATCGCGCCGTCGTAGTTAACGCCGCCGAAACTGTTGCCGCCGCCGCAACCGTTGACGCCAACGCAACTGCTACTGAGTCTGCTACCACTGTCTAAACTACAGTCGAAATTGCCACTGTGCTGCTCGCCATAGCTAACGCCGTGTCCGTCGCGTATTACAAGTATCATCCCAATATCAAGGCTTTTCAGTCTGGCAGAGTAGAGGACGTTGGAAACGACGGCAATCTCCGGAGAAGGTTTCTCGCCATCAAAATATCTGATGAATGTATCAATATCAGAAAAAGTATGCAGTTTGAAACGGTGGTTGTATTTTTCCATGATAAAACCCGAAAGGTTTTCCAAATACCGAATGTTATTGTCTATCAAAGCAAGATTTATCCTTCCCACAGCAAACCCCTTCCATAGAGTACAAGCTTACAACTAACAAACTAACAAACTAACAAACTAACAAACTAACAAGCTTACAAACTAACAAACTAACAAGCTTACAAACTAACAAACTAACAAGCTTACAAACTAACAAACATACAATTAACAAACTTTCTATTAGCTGAAAGCATAGTGATGTATTTAAATTACATTAAATAGCATAAAATGTCAATGGCGAATAAAGTTAAAATTTAAAAAACTTGAAAAAGCTACTCCAAAGCCGGAAAGCAGGCAGACCTTTTCTTTATTTGCGATGGAAAAAAGGATCTACCTGGTAATCCATGAATAAATTGCTCTTTACCCACTGGAATTGAATACTCATAGGAATTGAATACCCACTGGAATTGAATACCCATAGGAAATGAATATCCATAGGAAATGAATATCTATTCTGAATCAAGTTGGTATGTGGATTTTGCTGGTAATCAGAGTATTCTTGTTGGAATATTGAGCTTTTCTGTGAGCAGTTTTGCCAGTTCTTCCATGCTGGGGGGCGGGTTGTCTGGTGAGTGCATGGATAAATCCTCCGATACTGGAAGAGAGGAAGAATCAGTGGATAGGTGTGATGGCGATTCTGAAGCCGATTGTGATGGTGGCATAACAAGTGGTTTTGTATCTGTGGGTTGTGTATCGGGTGGTTGTGCATCAGTGGGTTGCGTACCGGGTGGCTGCGTATCAGTGGGTTGCGTACCGTGTGGCTGTGTATCGGTGGGTTGCGTGCCGTGTGGCTGTGTATCAGGTGGTTGCATAGTAGGGAGCTGCTCATCAAACTGCTGTGCAACACTGGGCTGTACAGCGGAATACTGATTGGGAGGGGTTTGTGGCGGCTGCCCTAAAACCGATTGCATCGGTTGTATGGGAGCGGATGGTGCAGCAATCGTAGCATGAGCCCTCAAGCCTAACGAAGACGGCTTTTTATCTTCAGGGATTATCTTTATATCATATTTATCCTTAAAATAACTGCCAATGAATTCGCCTATTATTTTGAAGTTGGCTCCAAGCCTTAGCACGTCAAGGAATGGTTCAGCTTCTGGAGATAAAAGGATATAGAATCTTTCCTTAAAAATAATAGCTTCGGAATTAAACAGCATGGAATAGAGATTAGCGTTGCCGGAGGACTTTAGCTTGTTGAGTGCCTTAATCCAGGAATATCGGTCAATAAATTCTGGGCTAGGCTCAGCTACGTTATCCGGGCTAGGCTCAACTACGTTATCAGGAACAGGATCTGCGGGTACGGGCTCCTGAGGGTTCGCATGAGGCAGTGTTTCAAGCTGCGCCTGAGGTAGTAACTCAAGCTGCGCATCAGGCAGTGCCTGAAGCAGTGGCTCAAACTGCGTCTGAGGTTGTGACTCAAGCCTCATATCAGGCAGTGTCTTAGGCTGCGTCTGGAGTTGAGCCTCAGGCAGTGCCTGTGGAGGAGTTGGGTCGGATGCCTGTGCCTGCGAAGCTATCGGGTCGGCTGCCTGAGCCTGTGTAGCCACCGGGTCGGATGCCTGTGCCTGCGAAGCTATCGGGTCGGCTGCCTGAGCCTGTGTAGCCACCGGGTCGGATGCTTGTGCCTGCGAAGCCATCGGATCGGCTGCCTGTGCCTGTATCTGTATAGGAACCCTCTCGACTGCCTGTATCTGCACCTGCTCCTGTATCTGCACCTGCCCCTGTACCTGCATGGCGGCGAGTGTTGACATAGTCTCCTCAAGGCTTTGTTCAAGCAAGGAAATACGGGCGTTTAAAGCTTCAATTGTGCCGTCTGAATGGAACTGGCCAAGACATAATCTGGCTAGTGTGACCTCCAGCAATATGCCTGGGTTTAGTACATTTTTTAGAGTGTTTTCGAAAGAGGACAGTTCGCTTATCATTACTATCAGCCATTCAGAGTCTGCTCGCGCCGACTGCCCGCTCATCCTCTGAATTATTTCGTCTTGAACCTCGGGAAAAAACGTCCGGTCCGCGCCGAATTTCATTATCATAAGGTTGCGAAAATATCCGGTAAGATCCTGTACATATTGCTTGATGTCCCTGCCTTCCGAAAGCAGTTCGCGCACATGCGCGTATATGTGTTTCACGTCCTGGTTGAGAAGGATATCAGCTGTAACGCATAAGAAACCGTCGCTAATAAGCCCCACAGTGTTCATTACGGTCTCGCGGGTCAGCACGCCGGATTCGGCGGCGGCTATGCACTGGTCCAATATGCTGATGGCGTCTCGGGCAGACCCGCCGGATAGTTTAACAATGAGGGGCACCGCACCATCGCCCGCTTTGATGCCTATGCTGTCCAGTATTGTCTTAAGCCTGTCCGAGATAGTATTCGATGCAATCCGTTTAAAGTCAAACCGCTGGCAGCGGGATAGGATTGTGGCTGGTAGCTTGTGAGGTTCTGTAGTGGCCAATATAAACAAAACATACTCCGGCGGCTCCTCAAGCGTTTTCAGGAGGGCGTTAAATGCACCACTAGATAGCATGTGCACTTCGTCAATAATGTAAACCTTATACTTCGCAAATGCCGGCGAGTACACCACATCTTCCCTAAGCTGGCGGATATTGTCAACACTGTTGTTGGATGCTGCATCGATCTCCATAACGTCGTGGATGGAACCCTTGATTATTCCGGTGCAAGTATCGCATTTGTTGCACGGGTTCCCGTTTTGTGGATCGGTGCAGTTGGCAGCCCTTGAAATGATGTGGGCTAGCGACGTCTTTCCGGTACCCCTTGTTCCACAAAATAGATAGGCGTGCGAAAGCTTGCCAGTTAGAATGGCGTTCCTAAGTGTGGTTACAATATGATCCTGGCCGATGACGTCATCAAAAGTCTGTGGACGCCATTTTCGGTATAGCGCGACATATGACATAAAGTTTGATTCATATGTGTCCTTTCACCAGATTAAGCGGCATTTTGATAAAAAAAAGGCTGTGCACCCATCCCCGACGTATACATACGAGCGTTCTCCAAGTAATCCGCTCAAGCCAGATAGCCCTGCGGCACATAGAAGTGACTGCTTACCGCTGCTTTCTTCCGAATCTGACGGGGTTCACAGGCTCCTATTGCGCAGGATCCGGCTGTCAACACTTCTCAAATGGGACAGCCCCCACACATACACGCCTCAGATGGGAATTCAACCCCGCTACAGCGGATTGCGGGTTACAAGGCGCCGCTACGTCCCCATCTAGCACAACCAAACAAATTATATCTAAAATAGCACAATTTATCAAGGCAAAATCAAAAACGGTTGACAGGCAAAATAAACCTGTTATTTGCATTCTATAGTTCTACCCCCCGGTGCCATTGGGGTAGAAGTAAGTCATACAAATCCTGGGGTCGAACTAAGTCATACAAAAATTCCACCATGTTATTGAGTAAG
>Ga0099364_10012461_pt1 | contig 11459 bp, 7 predicted proteins | sample TergutTh196P3_FD_73070 | JGI IMG/M metagenome (GOLD analysis project Ga0099364, IMG submission 73070) | Microcerotermes parvus P3 segment gut microbial communities from Pointe-Noire, Republic of the Congo - Th196 P3 | ecosystem: Host-associated > Arthropoda: Insects > Digestive system > Gut ...
CGCTTTTTTCCTTGCCAGACGAAAAATATTCTCGCAAATCCTCAGCCATTTTTCAAGTTAATCGACTATAAAGTACAGCGTGCGGCATATAATCACACATATATATGGAGAAAAATTATGGATATCACATTACTGACACAAAAACTCGGCGAATTGATTGGACACGATAAAATCATCACCGATCCGGAAGTTGTTTTAGTCAGCTCGAAAGACTACATTGGCTTCCGGCAGTACGAGCGGGGCGCTAAAGAGTATCGGGTACCCAAAGCGGCGTGTGTTGCCAAGCCCAAAAGCGTTGAGGATGTCAGCGCGTTGCTCGCTTTTCTTAACGAAAACGCAATCGATACCGTGCCGCGCACCGGCGGCTCCAGCGTCACCCAGGGTGTGGAGCCTGTTGAGGGCGGCGTTATCATAGACGGTTCGCAGCTGAATGAAATCCTGGAGCTAGACGAAACAAATATGTGGGTGACAGTGCGCTGCGGCACCCCACTGGAATACCTTGAAAACTACCTGAACAAACGCGGTTACACCACGGGGCATTTACCGCAATCCCTGCCCATGGCTCATGTGGGCGGTCTTGTCGCCACCCGCAGTATCGGTCAGTGGTCCACTCTTTACGGCGGCATTGAGGATTTGGTCGTTGGTCTGGAGGGCGTACTGGCGAACGGAGAAATCGTACGCATTAAAAACAACCCGCGCCGCTCAGTGGGACCCGATTTGCGGCACATATTCATCGGCAGTGAGGGAATGCTTGGCTTTATCACTGAAGCGACGCTGAAAATCTTCAACTATGCCCCGGAAAACCGTTGGATGCATTGCTATGGCATTGACAGCATGAAAAACGGTCTTGCGGCTCTGCGTGAAATCATGGTTCAGGGCTACAGACCGGCTGTTGCGCGTCTGCATGACGAGGTTGAAAATGAACGTGATTTAGACTGCATCGCCCCCGAGGGATGGTGCGTGCTGCGTTTTCTTGCCGACGGACCGAAAGCTATTGCCGATGCGACCGGTGAGGGGATTGAGAAAATCCTTAAGAGCTATAACACTGTTGACCTTGGCACAAAGCCCATGGAGCATTGGATCATTCACCGCAACGACGTCTGCGACACGATGGATGTTGACCTTTATTACAAAATGAAACTGGTAGCGGATACCTGTGAAATTTCAGCTCCCTGGTCGGTGATCGGAGATATTCACGCCGCCGTTTTGGAGCGTATGCCCAAAGAGGTTCCCACACTCTTCTCAATCGGCGGACACTCGTCCCATAGCTATATAAACGGCACCAATATCTACTTCACTTTCGGCGCAGGGGTAAAAAAAGCGGAGGATGCCGAGCCGATATATATGAAAATAATCAGCACAATCATGGAGGAGACACTCAAGCGCGGCGGCAGCATCGCCCATCACCACGGCTCAGGTAAATACCGCACGGCTTGGATGCCCGAGGAGCACGGCTCTTCCTATGCGCTGATGTATAAGCTAAAGAACGCTCTTGACCCCAAGGGGATTTTGAATAAAGGCGTACTATTGGTATAAACATACACGTTTTAATTGGTGATACATGAAAAGTCTAAATATCTGGGTCTGCTTTAAGGTTCAGCCGGACTTCAGCCACGTGTTGGAGTCTGACTGGGCTAGTTTCAGTTTGGACAGTGATATCAGCTACGCCAAAAACGAAATCAATTGTTTTGATGAATCCTCTCTTGAAATCGCCCTGCGGCTCAAAGAGAGTCTGCTACATGAGGGCTATGAGGTGCATTTGGGTGCTGTTACGCTAGCGCCGTCACTTCTGCCTAACATACGGAAAAATCTTTTTGCGGCGGGCTATGACGAAATCTTGCGCCTTGACGCGCGCATTGAGTTTTCTCCTGTCAAAACAGGGAAACTGCTTGCGGCGCGGCTAGCGGAAAAAAAACCGGACATTGTGTTTATGGGCAAACAGGCAGGCTATGCCGATACAGGTACAGTGCCCTATTACGCGGCGGAAGAACTGCGAATGCCCCTGCTAGCAGAGGTCGAAAATGTCACATGGGAGCAGGGCGGTTTGATTGTGCGGCAGCTTCATGGCGGTATGCGCCGGGAATTGAGAATCTCCACGCCGATTGCGGTGGTTGTCGGCAACAGCCCTGTCACCGTGCTACGTGCTAGTACATTGCGAAAACGGCTGGAGGCGGCAAAACACAAAGAAACGGTGATTGGGATTGAGGAGCGGGAAGTAACTCAATCCTCCCTCCTGGTTTATAAGCAGCAGGAGCGCCCCATCCAAATGTTGGCTCCCGAAAGTGCCGCCGACGAGCTTGTGAAAATAATGAAAAGCGCAGAAATTTCAAAAAAAATAGCACAGGATAAAAGCGCTGCACCCTCTTTTAATGTGCCCTCTAATGTATCGGTCTTTACGGCTAGCAGTGCCGATACGGCAATACGCTTTGCAATCAGAAATAATTTGGACTGTATCAACGGCGTAACCGGCATAAGCGAGGACGGCAAAAGCGTAATAACAAAGGTCTGCGGCTCTAATATTGAATGGCTAAGACCAATCGGCAATGAAAAACAAGTGTGGATAACATCCCCAACTGTGATAGAAGAAATAATCGCTAACTCGCTGCCGGAATATTGCAACCCCTCAATCAAGGAGATTTTGCGTGAGGAGAAAATCCCCTCCAATCCCCTGCCGGAGGCTAGGTTGCTCCTTGTGGGTGGACGCGGCATGGGCAACGCGGAGGGAATCGCAAAGTTACAGGAATTGGCTGTACGCCTTGGTGGACAAACAGGAATCACACGGGGGGCGGCGCAAAACGCTTGGGGCGGGATGCATTTGGTTATCGGGCAATCGGGAGTTATCACACAGCCGGATGTCTGCGTAGCCTTTGGCGTTTCCGGCGCGGCGGCGTTTATGACTGGGATAGAAAAGGCAAAAACGCTCATCGCGGTAAACACTGACCCAGACGCACCGATTTTCAAATACGCCGATTACGGGATTATCATCAATGCTGAAGAATTGCTTAATACGCTGTTGGAGAAGGGAGCATCCCGTTATGTTTGAAGAAATGAGTGAAAAATACGCCGGAATGCTGCGGGATGAATCGCGCCTAGAAGGCAGTGCCGAAGCAATAGCGTGTCCAAAAGATATAGAGCAACTGGTACAGACGATGCATTATGCGGCACAAAGCGGCAAACGGGTAACAGTACAAGGAGCCGCCACTGGAGTCGTGGGAGGCAGTATTCCCCAGGGCGGTTTGTTGCTGTCAACGCGAGGCATGGACCGGATTTTGGGCTTGCGTGAAGAATGCGGAAGATTCTTTTTACGGGCAGAAGCGGGCGTTACCTTGGAACAGATTGATGCCTATTTACGTAACAAGCCTTATTTTTTTCCGCCGGATCCAACAGAAAAAAACGCCTCGTTGGGCGGTTGCTTTGCCTGTAATGCATTGGGGCTAAAGCGTATGCGCTATGGGGCTTTTTCAAGCTCTGTGTTCTCTCTTTCATGGATAACGCCGCAAGGGGCGCTCTGGTGTTTAAAACGCGGGGAATTTGTCTTTGACGAAATTGGCTGTATTCTTCCGGACGGCTCTTGCATTCTCCTTCCGAATGTCCCGGACAAAGCAGTTTTTAACGGGCAGCTCCCTTACCCCGGAATGGATTTAATTGATCTTCTGGCAGGCAGCGAAGGGCGTTTGGGCATTGCGGCAGAAATGGAACTTACGTTGCTACCCATACCCAAGGTAAATTGGGGAGTACTCTTATTTTTCACACGCCCAAGCCGTGCAAAGCTTTTTGTCAATGCTATGCCTAATATGACGACGCTAACAGGCTGTGAATATTTTGACTCTGGGGTACTTGACTTGTTACACACTAATCCTGTATCCGGTGTGCAAAATCTGTCTAACGACGCTCTTGAAGCGCTGTATATGGAGTTTGCCGGCGAGGATGAGAACGCTATGGAGGATGCCTTGGCGGAAATTCTCAATATTTTTCTGGACAATGGCGGACGGGAAGAGGATGCCTGGGCGGCGGAGGGTCTGACGGAAATGGGAAAGTTCCGTGCGCTGTGCCATGCGGTCCACGAACTTGTGAACGGGGAAATAGATAAAGCACGCGCTCTGCTGCCGGACGTGATAAAGTGCGACTTGGATTTTCAGTCAAAGTACGTATGGGAAGTGCTGGACAGATGCCGCCATGAAGCGATGAATGCAGGTATATCTGTATTCTGCTTTGGTCATGTGTTAAGCGAGCAGGCTCATGTGAATCTTGTGCCCAAAACGTCGGCTCAAAAAGTTGAATGTACACAGCTTATAGAACACTGGTCCGCGCGGATTGCCACACAAGGCGGACTGTTGGCGGTGGAAAACGGTGTGGGCAAGTTGAAAAAAAAGCTTATACATGAATTGCTGCCGCCGGGATATAAAGTTTATTATGCCAGTGTGCAAAAATTATTTGACCCTTTGAATATAATGCAAAATAATTTTGGAATAGATATCTAAGCTAAGTATTTCCGTTTCAAAAAACAGCAATAAGCTTTTGAACATTTTAGGGTGAGGTGATTAAATTCGATTCATGTTCTGCATAGAACCCGTAGATCACCTCTTGATTTTTTAGCGTATAGGCTGTATAATATGAACTGACTGTAGGTGGGGCTGCCACTATACTGGTGTTTTATACTGCTAGATAAGCTCCATGCCTGCAATAATGCACGGAGCCGATAACTAAAAGCCTAGCATCTTAAGGAGCAAAAAAATGTCACAAAAGTTAGAACCCAAAGGACAGCAACAGGGTATCCAATTCAGCAAGAAAACTATCATCTCACTGAGTATCCTGCTCATTGTCGTCTTAATGGCTGTGGGGGCGTTGACACAAATCGTCCCACGGGGAGAGTATCAACTCAACGACGTGGGGGAGGTCATCCCCGGAACATATGAAGAAACTGCGTGGAAGATGGAAATCTGGAAAATATTTGCCGCTCCCGCCCTTATTTTCACCTCACCGCAAGCCCTCATGGGCTTTGGTATCATCCTGTTCATCATCCTTATCGGCGGCACGTTTTTGGTGTTGGACAAATCGGGTGTGCTTGAGTTTTGCCTGTGTTCTGTAGCGGAAAAATACGCCGAAAAACGCTACACACTCTTGGCGTTAGTCACGCTAATCTGTATGCTCTTAGGCTCGGTCATCGGAATTTTGGAGGAAAGCGTCACCCTCGTGCCTCTAGCGGCGGCAATCGCTCTGACCTTGGGTTGGGACTCCCTAATGGGACTTGGCATGAGTTTTCTCTCGGTGGCAATCGGCTTTTCCGCCGCCACTTTCAACCCATTTAACGTTGTGATAATGCAAAAATGGGCGGATTTGCCAATCTTCTCGGGGCTGATTTATCGCGTGTTTGTGTTCGTGCTGATGTACGCACTGCTGTACGGGTTTCTGTACTTCTATGGTAAACGCATTGATAAAAATCCAAAAAAGTCCTTAGCCTACGAAACGGACAAAGTCCTGCGGGAAAAATACGCTTCCATAGACAGAACTACCGCCCTGAAACTGCCGAAAATCAAGTCGGCGACACAAATTTTTGTGGGCTGTATCGCGGGAGTAATCGTCATTTCGGGCATCGCGTTCTTGTTGCGCAGCGTTATGGAAATCCCTGCGGCACTGGACGACGTTTTGGGTTTTATGCCCCTTGTGTCCATGGCGGTTTTGTTCCCGCTAGGCGGACTTTTGGCGGCAAAACACAGGGGAATGACAGGAAAAGAAATCTCCAAAGGCTTTTTTGACGGCGTGAAAACCATCGCTCCCGCAATCCCAATGCTCCTGCTTTTACTGTGCATAACCTACATCCTCCACGAGGGCAAAATCATCCACACTCTTCTCTTTCACGTACATAATCTAATGGCGGATTTTACACCCATATGGGCATTGTTCGCCATCTTCGCCTTTGTATTTTTATTGGAATTTTTCGTTGGCAGCGGCACGGCAAAAGTCCTGCTCATCATACCTATCGTTCTGCCCCTATCACGGATGCTAGAACTTTCCGCTCAAAGCCTGACCCTCGCTTTTTGTTTGAGCGATGGTATCGGTAACGTTTTTTATCCCACAAGCGGACTGATGATTTTGGCAATCGGTCTGTTGGGCGTATCATACGGCAAATTCATGCGTTGGTTCGCGCCAATGTTCCTGCTCGCATTCGCCCTGAGCGCGCTTGTTATGTGGATTGCTGTGCTTATTGGGTATTGATTAGCCCAAATCCTCGCATCTCTCCTGCACCTCCCACAAATCGTCCAAGCCGTCCCACTGTCCGTATAAGCCCTCCAAACGCTCAAGATACTCCTCACGCAGGGCTAGAGCGCGGCTCGCCTCATCTAATAATTCCCATTGGGCGCGGTGTAAAAAGCGCATACGCCGTTTTTCGGTGTGGGAAAGCTTGAAATAAAAGCGCTCTGAACGCAAAATGCGCATATGGGTGAAACGTTTATTCCCGTCCAAAGCAGCAATCAACGCCTCTGGATTGTGAAAGCGGTTACACACACCCGCCCCCAATTTCAGGGCAGGAATAAACAAAAAGTCCAGTTCTGTGTTGGGTTGACAGGTCTGTTTTGAGGGTAAATCCCCTCCTTGAGTCCCCAATGGCGAGTAGCAGGCGGTGATGTTCAGCCCTCTTTCCAACGCGTGACGGCGTAAGGCTTTCAGGAGGTAATCCCCGGCACCGCCGCTGAAATCCTCCATTAGGATGAGCCTGTCGCAGAGGTTGGCGATAGTCAAAAACCGTGCCGCCATCCCTTTGCCGCTCATGGCGGACAAGGCGCGGATTTCCTCTTGCCCTGCCGCGTCGGTGGGTTGAGGAAACTCTTTTTCGGCAAGGCGCAAGGCGCATCTCTCCAACCGTGCCTTGTTCAGGCGTTTGACATCCAGGGCGTTAAAGCGGTTTTGCAGTAGGGCGGCGGTTTTGAAAAAGCGGCGGTATTTTTCCTCACAGGCGGTGATTTTTTTGTCTAGCATGGCAATTTCTCCCGCGTTTTCCGCCAGGGCAGTCCAGTCTCTCCCTTCATCCAGAGAGAACTCGTACGTCCCCGCCATCTCCCCCGCGAAGTGGCTGTCCAAAAAAATTACCTCCCGCGCGGGCAGGTAAAGGGCTACCAATTGGCTAGGGCGCAATGGAGCGGCAAAACACTGTGTTTCCTCGCCGTTTTTGTTGTAGCAGCCCGCCAAAAGCTCCAAAAGGCGATTTTTTTTGCCGTCCGGGCAGCCGCGCAACAAAACAACCTGCCCCGCCTCGGGACAGGGAGATCCGTGCCAAAAATAATCCCCGTGCAAATTCACCACCCCCAAGCAGGGTATGGTTTATTGTATGCGGAGATTTTTGAGGTGATATAAGAACCTGTATTCAGTAGCTTGAAACGATCTCATTTTGGTGCTTTATCTGCCAAAATTCGTTAAAAATACTCGAAATGAACAAATCATTCCTGCGTTTTTTGCCTTGTTTGGCAAATAAATCGCTCAAAAATTGTCTGTTTAATCTACTGAATACAGGTTCTAAGAAAACGCAAATTGCAAAGGAAAAGAGGAGTGGACGTAAAGTGGCAAAGAATTTATTTTGGTTTTTTACATATCGGCGCGGCACAGTACGGGCATTTTTTTAAATTTATTTCTGGAGGCATAAACCTTGCTCTTGCATATAAACAATTCACCAGTGAGATTTACATTGGAAAGGTATGCGATACTGGTTTTTTAGTTAGAATGCAGACTTTGCCTGCACCGTTCTGATAAAATATGCCAATTTCAAAATGCGTACCTTTTTAACCGCGCCGATAATTGACATAAAAATTAAGCACCGTTTTACATAACGCCCCTGTCAATCTTAGCGGCAATAATCTTGACCACGCTCTCATCAATGCGTGCCTCGGTCAGCCGTCCGCTTTTCACCGCCGACTTTACCGCAGTAAAAGCGTTGTCCGCACTAGCGGGGTTGAGCAGTATGTCTACTCCAGCCTCAATCGCTATAACGCAAGCCTTTCCTGAGCTAAACTCCTTTGTGATCGCGCCCATCCCAAGCGAATCTGTTATAACAAGTTTTTTGAAGCCTAGTTCGTTTTTAAGAATGTCCGTAATGAAAAACTTGGACAACGAGGCAGGCAGACCGCTGTCATCAGTCTTAGTTGCCGTGATATGCGCCGTCATGACGAAATCTACGCCGGCGGCAATTCCTTTTTTGAAGGGCAGGAATTCCTCCACCCTCATCTGTTCAAGAGTCCGTTTTGTTACGGTATAGCCCTTGTGGGAATCGCTCGCGGTGCCGCCGTGACCGGGGAAATGCTTGAGGGTTGCGCTTATACCGTTTTTCTGAAACCCCTTTACGCTCTGTTCAACCATTTGGGATACAAGCTGCGCATCTTTGCCGAAAGAACGGGTCAAGACAACCTTGTTATCAGGATTCGTTATAACGTCCGCCACCGGAGCGAAGTCAAGGTTGAAACCAAGCTTTGTCAGGTAGCCGGCGATGGTTTTAGCACTGCCATATGCCTTTGTTGGTTCTTTCGTCTTACCGATAGAACTCATCGATGGTACCTTCGGCACATTCATGAGCGCGTTATTGCCAATGCGGGCAACGCCACCGCCCTCCTCATCAACGGACAGGAATAACGGAATGGTAGAGTAGCTCTGCAAATCCGAAAGCAACTTTTTCGTTTGTGCCGGTGACACAAAATTATATGCGTGGAACAATAAACCGCCTACCGGCTTCCCCTTGAGAGCATCTTTGCTTGCTTTACCGGCAATGGTATGACTGCTTTCCCCTGTAAACTTTTCAGGAGAAAGGAAAAACATCTGCCAGATTTTTTCATCCAGAGACATTTTGTTGACAGTCTTTTTTGCCTCACTGAGCGCGTTTGCGCTGTAATTCACAGAAGATATGTTGGTTGTTTTTTGAGTTTGGGTTACCGTTTCGGTAACTGCATTTGAGGATGTTTTGGCTGTGATGGCACTGAAGCTCACTGCACTGCTTGTTTCTGAAGAGGTCTTTGTTGCGGTCGTCGCTGTAGATTGTGCCGTAGTAGCTATTGAGGTTGACGCTGATGTTTGTCCTGTTGTAGCTTGTGTTGTAGGGTTTGTAGATACACTGCTCAAAATCTCGCTTCCGGCAGTATAATCAAGTGTCGCCGGAGGCGACACCCCGCAGGCTGAAGATAAAATCAGCAGCGCGATTAGAATAAAACAGTAGGTAGTCTTTTTCATTTTCGCCTCCAATAAATTAGCTGTATTGTCAAAAAGCACACGTTTTGGCATATAAATAATCGAATGTCAAGCAATTTTCCAATTTTATGTACATTCCAAGGAAAAGTCTGTAAACAAACTGCTCAACTAGCCAACAAGTCTCACCCGTCCAATTTCAATACCGCCATAAAAGCCTCCTGCGGCACTTCAACACTGCCGAAACGACGCATACGCTTTTTGCCCTCTTTTTGTTTTTCAAGGAGCTTCTTCTTGCGAGTTATGTCGCCGCCGTAACACTTTGCCAACACGTCCTTGCGCATAGCTTTTACCGTTTCACGGGCGATGACTTTGCCGCCGATTGCCAACTGAATCGGTATCTCGAACATCTGCCGCGGAATATGCTCCCGCAATTTTTCGGCTATTTTCCTGGCGCGGGCATATGCTTTTTCCTGATGGATTATGAATGACAGCGCGTCAATCACATCGCCATTGAGCAGTACGTCAAGCTTGTTCAGTGACGAGCGGCGATAGTCGGCAATCTCGTAATCAAAGGACGCATAGCCCTTGGTGCGGCTCTTCAGACTGTCGAAAAAGTCATATATAATCTCGTTCAATGGCAGGTCATACTGCATATCCACACGCTCGGGGGTCACATAATCCATGTGCTTATACTCGCCGCGCCGTTCCTGACACAGATCCATAATCGCGCCCACATATTCGGCGGGGGCATAAATATGCGCCTTGCAGTAGGGTTCCTCCATATATTGGATTTGCGAGGGGTCGGGGTAGTGGGTGGGATTGTCAATCTCAACAACGCTCTTGTCGTTCATGTGAACACGGTAGATAACACTGGGGATTGTGGTGACTAAGTCCAAGTCGTATTCCCGCTCCAAGCGCTCCTGGACAATCTCCATGTGGAGCAGCCCCAAAAATCCGCAGCGGAAGCCGAAGCCCAAGGCGCCTGAGGTTTCCGGCTCATAGGACAACGCGGCGTCATTGAGTTGAAGCTTTTCCAGAGCATCGCGCAAGTTTTCATAGTCCGCGCCGTCAGCGGGATAAACGCCGCAAAACACCATGGGTAATACAGTGCGGTAGCCAGGCAGCGCTTCGGCAGCAGGATTTTCCGCCGTGGTGACGGTATCTCCCACCCGCGCGTCGGCGACAGTCTTGATGGAGGCGGTAATATATCCTACCTCCCCCGCGCGGAGAATATCCACGGGCGTTGTGCCTGTGGGGGTCATGTGTCCCACCTCCACGACGCCGAACTGAGCCCCCGTCGCCATCAGGCGCATGGTGTCCCCTGCTTTGAGTGTGCCGTCCATAACGCGTACATAGACAATAACGCCCTTGTAGCTGTCATAGACGCTGTCGAAAACCAACGCCCGCAGGGGCAATGTGTCGTCCCCCTCGGGGGGCGGTATTTGGGTGACAATATGCTCTAGAACGTCGGCGATGTTCTCCCCCGTTTTCGAGGATACGCGGGGAGCGTCGGCGCAGTCAATCCCTATAATCTCCTCTACCTCGACGGCAACGCGGTCGGGTTCAGCGGCGGGGAGGTCAATCTTGTTGATGACGGGTACAAGCGCCAAATCGTGGTCAAGGGCAAGGTATGTGTTGGCAAGGGTCTGTGCCTCCACGCCCTGGGAGGCGTCCACGACCAAAAGAGCGCCCTCGCAGGCGGCGAGAGAGCGGGAAACCTCATAGTTAAAGTCCACGTGACCGGGGGTATCGATGAGGTTAAGTGTGTATTCCTGTCCGTCGGCGGCGGTGTGCTTCACGGTGACAGCGTGAGCCTTGATGGTGATGCCCCGCTCCCGCTCAAGATCCATGTTATCCAGTAGTTGACTGGTCATGTCCCGCTTGGCGACGGCGTTGGTCACCTCCAAAAGGCGGTCGGCAAGGGTTGACTTGCCGTGGTCGATGTGGGCGATGATAGAAAAATTTCGAATATGCTCTTTTCGTGGCATTCGCATTTGTTAGATTGCAGATTAAAGGTGTTAGATAGCCTCGGGAAATCTAATGTCTAAAATCCAAAATCCAGTACCCTTTCATTATTTCGCTTTTGCGAGTAATTAAGTATAGCAAAAATGGGGTAGAATGTCAATTTTTTTGAGTTTGAGGCATCGCCTGCATTTGTAAGAGGTGCCTCATTGCCGTATAAATTAAGGGTCTCGACAAGATTAGAGAGGATTATCCCTAAAATCTTTCAATAAAAATTGATATAAATCATGGCCGCGATTATTAAATCGAAACTCGTTTTCTTTGAGATA
>Ga0099364_10012462_pt1 | contig 11458 bp, 12 predicted proteins | sample TergutTh196P3_FD_73070 | JGI IMG/M metagenome (GOLD analysis project Ga0099364, IMG submission 73070) | Microcerotermes parvus P3 segment gut microbial communities from Pointe-Noire, Republic of the Congo - Th196 P3 | ecosystem: Host-associated > Arthropoda: Insects > Digestive system > Gut ...
CGAAACCATTACGCGCCTTTAGGCGCTGCAAGCAATAACCCCCTTATAGGGGGTCTTACAAACCACCCCTTGAAGGGGTGGTCTTGATTATAGGTAATTTAATGATAAATATGCAGGAAAGGCCGCCAGGAACTCTAAAGATGTAAGTGGTCAATAAAAGCGGCTACGCCGCCCTTGTCTGGGCTGAGGCGAATCTATCTTTTATAAGCTTGTTGATGTGGGTGTTGCTGTCCACTATACTCAATCTTAATTTTATGGTTTCAAAGCTGACTTTATCCAAAAGGGAGATAAAGGCCGAATTGATAAATGAAGTCGTGATTGAGGGAACACCCTTAAAAGAAACGGTTACTGGTTGGTCATTCAACAGTATGGGCTCTATGACATCGTAAATCCGCTGCCCATCGTCATTGCTGCACCACTCCGGCGAGACATCTTTCACTGCTACGGTCACCATGATAAGTCCTCATCTTCCATATCTGGCCTGGGTATAGTGGGTATGGTCAGGTAAATTAATGTTCCCGGATAAACCTGGGTAATGGGGCTTTTGGGCGTGGATACTTTCATCGTGCTGGTTGTTTTGTCAATCCAAAATCTGGCTTCGCCGAAATAGGAAACAATCATCACGCTTCCACCTAATGAATTTACGATATTCTTTATAAGGGTGTCAAGACCGGCGCCCATGTTCTTGGGGGTACTCCGGCTGGTGAAACCGTCAATGACCCCGTGCAAAATGGCTTCACTATCATCACCGATTTTAGGCTTGACCCGGCGCACATTGTAAGGGATGCCCACTCCGAAATCGGAAATGGCGATATGGAGGTTCTTTGCTTCCGGATAATGTTGCATGAAAACAGAGGCGATTTGCGCCCCGGAACCGGCGTGATCCTTAATATTGGCAAAAATTTCACCCAAGACAGTGTATAGTTCATGCCAAGTGGACGGCTCATCATCTTTCACGCTGAAAATTGAAGACATCCAAGGGGTCACTTCAGAATAAAACCAGGCGTGGTATCCTTCCGATTCAAGCCTGAAGCGGGGGCGGCATGTCGGGGGACAGGCGGCGTCGCCTTTAAATCTGACGTTCATTGTTTTCTGGTAAAAGCCTATATCTTCCAGAAAGCGCGAACCGTGGTTCCGGGCATAATCGGAAGGCTTGCCTACGGCCTCAAGGCGGCATTTTTGGTGTTCAACAAGATAATTGCACAGGTTGATCAAAGCTGTGACACCGGCTGGGTCAATGTGCTCAATGCCGGAAAAGAAAAGTCTATATTGTAATGCGAACCCTTGGGCGTACAGTCAGCGTGTATGAATCGGTCCAGGAAATCCCGTATGTTGATGCAGCTGATTTCACCGTTTAATTTTATGGCCAATGGCTCACTCATTTCAGTCATCCATTTTTGCGTTTGGGAAATTGTTGCGGATCATGGCTTTTATTTTTGGTCCTTCGCTCTTTCAATTGGGTAACATTGATCGGCTGATGAACAGAGATTCGAATTGAAAACGATTCCAAAAACATATAACCTCCAACAAAAGCCGGTAAAATTTGGGTATTCCCAAATACGCAAAAATAGCGTACACATATCAGAATCACCTGCGTCTCCACTTTTTTTTCGTCTTATTTCCAGACTGAAAACGATCTATGAGGTCGTTCAGAGCGTCTCTCATAAACTCGGCATCCTCGGCTGAATTCAATTCCACGCTATGAAGGTGGTCATTAAAGGCCACCTCTCTTTTGGCATTGGCGGCCAGCTCTGATGACCCGGCCGCCACAACCTCCTCAATGTACTTTTTGGCGAAATCTGAAATGGAGCCTAGGTTTTTCAGAACTTCTTCCGAGAAACCTGAAGGCGGGGTGGTAGCACCACTGAGCCAATTCCTGATGGTACGGTCTGTGCTGACATAGTGTTTTTTATCAAGACCGTGCTTATCCGCTTCCGCCTTAATGTCTTTCAGGAGGACGCGAATGGTCATATGGCGCTGTTTTTTAGGAGTTTCATCGGCAGGCATCTCAGGTGGAAGCTCATTATTCGCCAAATGGGTGTGGTTTTCTTCCGCAGGTTCCGCCAGAATCTTTTCAACGATTTCCTGGTAGCGCTCACGGGTCAGCCCTTTGACTTCCTGGCGGAGCGGGTAAATGCAGGCGTGTAGAATCCCCACAGCTTCTTCAAGGTCAACCATCGAAAAGAAAACATATGAGCCTACTAGCTGTTCGTAAATCTCTTCCCTAAAAACCCAAAGGCGACCATCCAAATAACACCATAAAATCGCGTAAAAAAAGCCATCTTTCCATCGTGCGGATAACGCCTCCCATTCTTTGTGTGAATCGTGGCCGAGTTCAAGTTCATAAAACAAGTCTAAAAGGTGCCTCAAAACATGGTCAACTAGGCGTCTTCTGAATCTGGGAATCGAAAACACCCGTTTGGCATAGCGTTTAGCATATTCCGAGGCCAGTTCTGAGGAAAATTCCAAGGGAGGTTCATTTTCACGACCGATAAGTTCAGCCGGGTCAATGATGAGGCGATAAAGGGGTATTACAGGCGGAGTCGGCAACAGTTCACGCAGATCCGCCAAGTCATATGGAGAAAGGTTGAATGCGGTATTAAGCTTGGCCAGGGAAATCAACATGGGTCACCCTTGAGCATCATTGCTCGTCATTGGGGCGCGGTCTTCCTCAGCTGGTTCCGCCAGTATCTTTTCAACGATTTCTTGGTAGCGCTCACGGGTCAGTCCTTTGACTTCCTTGTGGAGCGGGTAAGCGCAGGCGTGTAGAATCCGCACAGCTTCTTCAAGGTCAACCATCGAAAAGAAAACATATGAGCCTTCTAACTGTTCGCAAATTTCTCGTTTCAAAATAAGAAGTCTGCCATTCAAGTAACCCCATAAAATTGTGTAAAAATCGTCATTTTTCCACCGTGCGGATAATGCCTCCCATTCCCTGAGTGAATCATGAGTAAACTCTAGTTCATAATACATGTCTAAAAGATGCTTCAGAACATGTTCAACCAAGTGCCGTCTGATTCTGGGAATAGAAAAAACTCGTTTGGCATAGCGTTTAGCATATTCCGAGGCCAGTTCTGAGGAAAATTCCAGGGGAGGTTCATTTTCTCGGCCGCGCATCTCAGCCGGGTCGATAATGAGGCGGTTAGGCGGTATTAATGGAGTCGGCAACAGGCGCAACAAGTCAGCCAAATCCTGCGGGGAAAGGTTGAATGAGGTAAAAAGCTTGGCCAAGGAAATCAACATGGTTCACCCGTTCGTTTGCCCTCTCGGTATGAATTTTAAAATACCATTCTGCGGAGCACTATTCAACGCTTTCGAAATTTCCGCCCCTGTGTCCTGGGCTATTTTATGAGCCGGGTTTACAGCCACATGAGCGTATCTGGCCGTTGTGCTGGAGTTCTCGTGACCCAGCAAAGCCCCGATCATGGGTAGGCTGGCCCCGGAGTTGACTGCCGCAGAGGCAAACGCGTGTCTTAAATCATGGAGTCTCCATCCCGACAGGCCGGCCTGGGTGCAAACGGCCGCCCAAGGCTTGCGAAGACTGGTCAGATGGCCGCTTTTAGAGTCGCTGGGAAAGACATATTCGCTATTAAACATCGGTAATGACATCAAAATTTCCACAGCCAGCAGAGGAAGATGAAGCACTTTGAAGCCGGTTTTGCTGTCTGGAAGACGAGCCAAGCTTGCTTCAAGGTCAAGATACGACCACTTTAGGCTTAGAATTTCTTCCAGCCGCGCCCCGGTCAAAAGCAAAAGCCGTAAAGCGGCCGCCGGCATGAACGAAACCTTTCCCAAAACTTCCAGAGCTGTGAGGGCTTGGCCTAAGGCTTCTATATCCGCAATTTGGAGAAACTCCATCCGTTTATGCTCTTTGTATTTCTCCAGGTCTTCAGCGGGATTGCTGTTCCTCTCTCTATAACCGTTTTTTTCACACCAGTTGAAGAATTTTGAGAGCACCGCCGCTGTCCGATTAGCCATGTAAGGGGCCTCTCGAAGGTCGTAATGAAGCTTGGCCACTTCTTTATGACTGACTTCATCAATCTTCATTTTACCCAAGGGCGGGATTATATTATTGTTTATAATGCCTTTATACAATCGCTGGCTGGCCGGTTTAAGCTTAACGCTGACATGCTGTTCCAAAAAGGTTTGGATGGCGTCAGCCACGGTGAGGGTATTTTTGGCGGACTTGAGCGCATCCGCCGGGTCGCCGCCAAGAATGACCTGAGCGGCCAATGCCTTAGCTTTTTGTCGGGCGTTTTCAGGAGTCCAGGCCGGGTAGGCGCCGATATGTACCCACTTCTTAATCGCGGCCCGCCCTTTCCCAGCGCGATAGGTGTAGTAGAAGGATATGCGCCCGGTCTCGTTTACCCTCACGGCCAGCCCAGGGTGATCGTCATCGAAAAAGACTTGGCGCTTGTCGGTCGGCTTTATGGATTCAAGGTTCTTTTTGGTAAATTTCATGTCAGCCTCCTGCTATGACCTACTGATACATAATCAGTTTGTAAACTCAAATTTTGTCGCCATCGGCCATCATCTTTCGGTGGGTACCGAAACAGCCATTTTTTTCAAAATGGTGGGTACCGGAGCTTTTGGTACCCACCTGGTACCCACGAGAGATATAAAGCGAGCCATCAACCGATAAGATAATATACTATAAATAGCTGATTTTAAAAAGATGAAATATGGTGAGATATGGGTATAAATCCAAGTTTGCTTAATTCGTAATCAGTAGGTCATGGGTTCAACTCCCTTCGCCGGCTCCAGTAAAATCAAGGTGTTATCCTAAGAAATGGGGTGGCACCTTAATTTTTTGCCTACGCTATGCCAACGCAAATGCGCGGTCACTGCTTTTCCACCCCCCACCTTTTTAGCCGTTAGCTTCCCTCTCATCTCGCTTAGAACTCCCTTCCGTTCGTCCGTTTCCCCCCTCAAAAGAGACGGCCAGACTCTCGCAGGCATCTTTCAGGTTCATAAAGTGGCTTCTCCCCGAAAACCGCACATGAAGAAATTAGGAGACCGTCAGGCAACGATTATTTATAAAGGTAATATAGTGATATGATTTAGTTAAATTGTCAAGGCAATTTCAACAGCAATGATTTCAATATGTTATCTCATATTCCCCTGCCAACGTGATGAAGAGAGACCTATGAGCTATGCCTCCATAAACCTAGCACTGCTGTTACCTGAACTACTCAGGGACTTGAATATTGGAGCCGCCGTAAGGTGCAAGGTGATCCAGTTAATTTTGCTACAATTTGACTTTACAAAACTCAGGCTATGTATTACAATAAATATGTATCGTCTTACAGGAGTCTAATATGGCCCAGGCAACCTTGAGCATTCGTATGGATGAGGACATAAAAAAACGCTTCGATGCTTTTTGTGCGGACGCGGGCATGAATGCCACTGTGGCGGTAAATATGTTCGCTAGGGCTGTTCTCCGCGAAAACCGCATTCCATTTGAAATCACCGGCCGAGACGACCCTTTTTACAGCGCCAAGAACCAGGCCCGGCTCAAAGCGGCCAAGGAACAGCTTGAAGCCGGACGCGGCGTGGCGCATGAACTGATTGAGGCCGAAGATGATTAAAATTTGGGCGGATGAAGCCTGGGAGGATTATCTTTACTGGCAAAATCAGGACAAAAAAACGCTTCGCCGCATAAACCAGCTTCTGCGGGATATTGAAAGACATGGTCAGACAGGTTTGGGTAAACCTGAGCCATTGAAGTATCAGTGGCAGGGCTATTGGAGCCGCCGGATTGATGATACGCACCGTTTGATTTACAGAATTATGGACGGGCGCATAGAAATTCTTCAATGCCGCTCCCATTATGGTGATTGACCCTGAAACCAGCAGGGAACTCTACCAGGTCAGCCTCACCCGCTTCATCAACCCCTGGGGGGCTCCACAAGGAAGGGGACAACCTCTTCAGCGAGACCCGCCGCTCCGGCAACGGGGTCATGAACGTGCCCGGCGAGGGCGGTTCGGGCACCATTCTGGCCAACTTCCTGGAACAGTCCAACGTGGACATAGCCGAGGAAATCGTCAACATGATCCTCACCCAGCGGGGTTTCCAGGCCAACAGCAAGACGGTCACCACCACCGACGAGATGATGGCCGAGGTAATCAGTATGAAACGGTAATAAACCCTGACTAAAACAAAACGGCCGGGCTGAAAATGCCCGGCCTTTTTTTTCAGGTGTTTGTATGATTCAATTATTTAATCTGGATTGCTTCGCTCCGCTCGCAATGACGTAACGGAACGGCGGACGGTAATCGCGGGCAGCCATTCCACTGGCGTCATTGCGAGGAGCCTTAGCGACGAAGCAATCCAGTCTTCTCAGTCTAGGTTTGTAAAACATTAGCTGTTACTTACCACTAGTAAAATTTGTCTTGATTTAATTATTGGCATATGGTAATAATGTATTATAACTTATCATCTCCGGCGGCATATTATGCCAATGGACCTGCCTAGGGTGACCCTGGGTGCCCCTCGCCCTGCGGGACGAGGGGCTTTTTATTGAGGAGCCGTGTGCGGACCGTTTTTCTTATTGATGGCTTTAACTTTTACCACGCATTAAAGCGTACTGAGGTTACAAAAAAAGGCCAACGTTATTTACAAAAAAATCCTCCCAAGTGGAAATGGTTTAACTATGAACAATATTGCCGCCTGTTTCTTGACGCGAAAGCAACATTGGTCGATATTTACTATTTTACGGCTTACTGTATACATAAGCCTGGCTCCGTAAATAGGCATAAACTATATATTTCCGTTCTGCAAGATTTAGGTGTTAAGGTTGTATTAGGAAAATATAAGAAAAAAACGCGAGAATGCAGGCAATGTGGCAACACTTGGCTGCACCCTGAAGAAAAAGCAACCGACGTCAACATTGCTATAGAGGCATATGCGCTAGCCAATTCACGCCTTGTAGACAAAATATTTATCGTCTCGGGCGATACCGACCTTTTAGCAGTTCTTGTGCGTATACGAAAAGATTTCCCGACAATAAAAACAGAAGTTATTTTCCCCTATTTACGCCATTCTTCAGAATTCGAGCGCGAAGGTTTTGTCTGCCACAAAACAACCAAGGCGGCTATTGAAGCTTCGCTGTTCCCCCGAGATGTACCGTTAAAAGACGGCTCCATAGCCACGAGGCCCAAAGAATGGGCCTTCTAGAGCATCAAGCGGTCAATATGTTCGCTCGGGCTGTTCTTCGCGAAAACCGCATTCCATTTGAAATCACCGGCCGAGACGACCCTTTTTACAGCGCCAAGAATCAGGCCCGGCTCAAAGCGGCCAAGGAACAGCTTGAAGCCGGACGCGGTGTGGCGCATGAACTGATTGAGGCCGAAGAATGATTAAAATTTGGGCGGATGAAGCCTGGGAGGATTATCTTTACTGGCAAAATCAGGACAAAAAAACGCTTCGCCGCATAAACCAGCTTCTGCGGGATATCGAAAGACAAGGTCAGACAGGCTTGGGTAAACCTGAACCATTGAAGTATCAGTGGCAGGGCTATTGGAGCCGCCGGATTGATGATACGCACCGTTTGATTTACAGAATTATGGACGGGCGAATAGAAATTCTTCAATGCCGCTCCCATTATGGTGATTGACCCTGAAACCAGCAGGCATTTTACGATTTATTTGGCACTGTAGGGGCGAGGATATATTCAGCGCTATTTAAAAGCCCGGCTCTGGCGGCTTTTAAATTGTTTGATGCTCTAAAAGCCGGGCCGCGGCGGCTTTCACGGCTTCCAGGCTCACCTCGTCGCCGGAGAGGCGTTCGAGGCATTCCCCGTTTTTGTAGAAGAGGAAGGTCGGCAGGCCCATCACTTTCAGGCCCATGCAGAAACGGCGGTTTTCGGCCGAGTTGAGCTTGCCGATTTTTATCCTGCCCGCGTATTCTTCGGCCAGTTTTTCCACTTCCGGCATGAGGGCCAGGCAGGGGCCGCACTGGGGGCCCCAAAAATCCACTATGACCGGCAGTCCGCTCTTGACCACCTCGGCTTCAAAGTTGTCCTTGTCTATAACCAGCATACCCGGTTCCCCCTATAGATAGTTGTGGTTCCTGAGGCAATCCCTGGCCGCTTCCAGGACATCGCGGGGCACCTTGACCACCGGGCCGGTGCAGCCCATGGCCGATTCGGCATAGAGCCCGGCCCGCCACAGACAGGCCACCGCCGCCTCGATATCCAGTACATCCACGCCGGGGATCTCCTCTTCGGTGGGCCGGGCCGGCGGAGGCTTGGCCGCGGCTTGCGGCTCCGCCCCGGCCGGGGCCAGGCTTTCCAGAACGGCGGCCAGGCCGGCCTTCTCCGCGGCGGCCATTTCTTCGGCCATTTTATCCCCCAAGCCGCCTCGAATCGCGGCGGCGGTGAATTGTATGGCGCCGGCCGCCACCGGGGCCCCCGAAGCCCTGGAAATTATGGAGATCACCCGCCGCCAGCCGGGCCCCACCGAGGGGCCGTAACCCCAGCCCAGGGCCTCATAGGCCCCGCCGGTGGAAAAGGCGCTGAAAATTTTCATCAGCATGTTGCCGGTCAGGCTGTCGCAGAGGCAGATATCCACGGTCGGGTTCAAAAGGTCGTTGCCCCGGAGAAGGGCGCCGCCGTCGGCCCGGCCGCTGGCGCCGAACCGCAAGGGGTAGCCGCCCTCCTTTAAGGCGGTGAGAGCCCGGAGGGCCTGGCCAGCCCCTCCCAGGTTCAAAAGGCCCAGGCTGGGTTCCGCAAGGCCCAGGGCGCGGGCCACGGCCCGGCCGCAGACGGCGTTCAAGACCAGGGCCGCCCCGGTCTGGGCCGCCGTGGCGCCGGTGGTGGAGGCCAGAAACAGGGGCCGCCCCCTAGCCGGGGTCACCACCCGGCCGATGGTGGCCACCCCCAGGGGAAAGGGATAGTGGAGAGCCACGGCGCCCTCGAAGCGGCCTTCGCTTAAGGCCGCCTCCATGGCCTTCGGGGCATCGCCCGTCTCCAGCCAATCAAGGTCCTCGTAGCCGGGGAGCCGGGGGCCGATGGCCACGACCTTGAGGCGCGGGTCTTCGGCTTGGGCCAGGCGGGCGCCGTCCAGAAGTTCGGCCTGGCCCAATTCTCCCCCCGTGGTCATAAGACCGACCAGGGTCTCCTCAGCCTTCCGGGCCGCTATGGCAGGGCTTTGGGGCGGCATCATTTCCATGAGAAAGGAGGCCCCGTCGGCCAGGTTGGTCAGCCGGCCCAAAAACAGGCTGCCCTTGCCTATAATCATCACCCGCTTCAAGCGGCCTTGTTTCATGGCGGCAAGCGCGTGGCCCATGTAGGGCACCCCGGAGGGGATGTGCCCCTGGGTGGGGGCGTAGCCGGCCAAGCCGCGGCCCTTGACAAAGGCCTCGATATCCCCCCGCTTAAGCTGCCCCTTCATGACCCCCAGGGCGGCGATCATCTTGTAGTTGGCCTCGGGCACGTTGCCGGCGCCGGCCGGCAGGGTCACTTCCGGGTTGTGGAGTTCCGGGGCGTACCTATCGACATCGGTCAGCTTAAGTCCCAGCCGCTCCAGGGGTTCCCAGGCCAGGGCCGTGGTAATGGCCTGGGGTGAGGCCCCGGCCCCGACGCTGTGCTTGCCGATGGAGTCCAGGCGGAGCACGGGGCTCTCCCCGTCCCGGGGGGTCAGGAGCACGGCCATGGCCCCCAGGCAGTTTTCCAGGGCCGGCAGCCCCTTTTTGACATGTTCGCGGGCATTCATGTAGAGCTTGGGCAGGGCCCCGCCGGCCACCACGGCCACGTTGCGATAAACCCCCGAGGCCACCATGGCCGCCGAGCTGATGAGGGCCGCCACCGGCCCGGCGCAGAAGGCCCGCACATCGAAGCCGCCGGCGTTCCGGCCGCCGGCTATCTCGGCCACGGCCTTGGCCAGGTTGCCGCCCCCCCTCTGGTTCATGTCGCCCACGGCTTCCTCGGAACATTCCACCACGAAGTCCAGCTCCCCGGGCGACAGGCCGGATTTGTAGAGCAGGTGTTGAAGGGCCAGGACGCCGGTGGCCTTGGAAGCTATGTTTTCCAGGAGCACATGGGCGGAGAGGTTTTCATCCGTCTCGTGGCCCCGGCGGCAGCACCCCGCCACCCGGCCTTGGAAATACAGGGGCAGGGCCTCGTTATTTATTATTTCCGCCTCGATTTCAGCCGGCGGGCGGCCTTTTTCCAGGCGGGCCAGCTGCTCGGCCGTCCAGAAATTCCGCCCTTCCAGCCTGGCCCGGACCTGGCCGGCGAAGGTCTCGGTCAGCCAGATGAGGTCGAAGACGTCGCATATGTCCATGAGGCCCAGGAACTCGTCTTCGGGCATGATCTCGCCGAAAGGGCCGTCGCGCACCGGCGCCGGCTCCAGGTTTTCAAGCCTGTTTTGGGGCCGCTCGGCCAGTTCTTCCGGGCTCAGGGCCCCGATGAAGGTCAGGTTGGGGGCGTAGCGGGCGGCCTCTTCATAAGTCTGGGCATGGCCTGGCAGGGCGGCCAGAAATTCCGAATCCGGCTTGGCCAGCCGCTCCATATACGGGGTGTTGCCGTAGCGGAAGGCCAGTTCGGGGGCGAAAACCAGGCAGTTGGCGCAGGCTTTGACTGCCGCGTGGGACATGACGCTTCTCCTTGATGATCAGCGGCGGGATTCCAGGTAATGATAGGCGCTCATGGCCGCCAGGGCCCCATCGGCGGCGGCGGTGACGACCTGCCTTAGGGGCGTGTCGCGAACATCGCCGGCGGCGAATATGCCCGGCACGGAGGTGGACAGGAGCCTGTCCGTCGCCAGCCAGCCCCCTTCGCGCTTTTCCAGCAAATCGCCCAGAAAATCCACATGGGGCAGGGTGCCCACGAACATGAAGACCCCGGCCGCTTCCAAGGTGGTGACGAGGCCGGTTTTTACGTTCTTGACCAGCACCCTCTCCACCAGGTTCCCGCCCTCAATGGCCTCCACCACCGAATCCATGACCGGGACCAGCTTTTCGTTCTGGGACGCCCGCCGGCGCACCAGGGGGTCGGCCCGGAACTCGTCGCGGCGGTGGATGATATGGACCTTTTTGGCGAAACGGGTCAAGTACATGGCTTCTTCCACGGCGGCATTGCCTCCGCCCACCACGGCCACGGTCTCATCGACGAAAAATCCGGCGTCGCAGACCGCGCAGTAGCTGACCCCGCGGCCGATGAACTCTTCCTCCCCCCGGCAGCCCAGGCGCCGGAAATAGGCCCCGGTGGCCACTATGACGGCTTCGGCCTCCAGGTCGCCGGCCGAGGTGGCCACTATCTTCCGCTCCCCTTCCAGGCGGAGCCCCTTGACTTCCGCGGTCCTAAAATCGGCCTTGAAGTGCTCCGCGTGCCGGCGGAAATTGTCGGCCAGGTCCGCGCCGGTGGAACTTAAGAGCCCGGGCCAGTTTTCTATTTCCGCGGTAACGCTTATCTGGCCGCCGGGCAGAGCTTTTTCAATGACCAGGGTGTCGAGATCG
>Ga0099364_10012463_pt1 | contig 11458 bp, 9 predicted proteins | sample TergutTh196P3_FD_73070 | JGI IMG/M metagenome (GOLD analysis project Ga0099364, IMG submission 73070) | Microcerotermes parvus P3 segment gut microbial communities from Pointe-Noire, Republic of the Congo - Th196 P3 | ecosystem: Host-associated > Arthropoda: Insects > Digestive system > Gut ...
AAGCATGGGAAGAGAATGAAAAGAAAGTTGCAAGCATCATTGATGAAATAAGAGCATCTGTCTTAAACGAGAATGATATTGCAAATAGCTTGGCAAAAATATTAAAAGCGTTTTAGCGATTGAGGAGTGTATCGTGAGTGTTCAAGGATTGAGTGCAAATAGTACGAATAGTGCGAGATTTTTTCCAATATCAAAAGGCGAAAAAGGTACGCCGTATAAAAACGGGATAATCCGTCTTTTACAAACGCAAGAGTATGCTGACGTGAAGATTAGCATAAGCGAGGATGCGCAACGGTTGTGTACGCTGATGCGAACGGAGGATGTCGAAGCTGTTGCATTGAAACGTTACGAAGAATTTCTTGCCCTTTCCGACCAACTCGCAAACGCAAGTGATGTAGATTTCTTAAATGCTTCGGGAGTCTTTGACGAGCTTGTCAAGTCGTACATAGACACGAACAACCTCTTACGTGTCTACGGACACGTTTCACAGCTTTACTCAGACAAAAACGACATCTTCGGTGTCTACGGATATGCCGCACGACTTTACAACGAAATAGCCGACGGCATAAGGTCAGACACGAACGATGCCGACAACCTCATCAGCATAGCAAACAAATACGGCGAGCTTTTCAGGAATATCGAGGAGAGGTATTCGGGGGACGAACTGGAAAAGCAACGTGCTTATCTTTCGGCGGCTTTTGACCTTACGGTAGGGATTTATGGAAAAGAGCGGGCAGCTCGCGTGGAGCGTACGCTCATGTTTGAGTCTTTGAAAATCAGGTCGCACAACCACTGGCGGAATACTCATTTCGGTTCAACAATTTTTGATATGGGGGCTATTGCGATAAGCGATAAAGATATGAGCAGTATTTCTGCGACCGTCAAGTCCGGTTTTGGTATATCAATATCGCATTACGCCGAGCTAATCAAGAAGTTTGTACTCGAAAACGGATTTGTGACATCGGAGCAGGGCAAAGATGCTCTTGCGGATTATCTTGCGGATACAGAGCTGCCTAAAGGGAGCTTTACCTTAGATGAAATGCACTCCATAAGCGAAGTCCTCAAAACCGTCCGTAATCACGGTCGAAAAACAACGCTTTTTCACCGATTAAACGATTTCTTTTCCGAACGATAGTTCGCTGTGCTGATTCCAAGTGATTTGGGTGTCGGGTCATTCGATAAATTGGCATGAATGTTTGCAGTAGAACAAGGGCAATGGTACTGCCTTTGTGTCTGTTTTCTAAAGTTATCAGCAAAACCACCGATAATTTAATTGTGTGGTCATAACGGCACAGGCAAAAATCAGTAAATAGATGGCACGGATGCGATTTTTCATTATCAGCGAAGCGTGAAAAGCCGCATCTTTGTGTATATTAGGATAACAATTTCGCACGGAACGCAAAGAAAGGAACAATGTCAAATGTTACAGCGAGTAGATTTTATTCCAACTACCCCTCCCACAACACTACCAAAAGTGAATAGTATTGAAGAGGGTAAGCAAAACGGATTCAAAGCAGCTCTTTATGAAATGACACAGAAAGAAAGACGAGAAGCTAACGATGCGCTGTTTCAGCGAGCGAAAGAAAATTTGATGGCAGCCGGGTGGGAGGAAAACCAATTTGCGATTCTAACACCAATAATTGAATTGGGACCGCAAGCCATGCTTGATAATTTCATGTCGCAAATGGGTCCGATAACCGTCACCTATGCGGATCACCCGTTGCTTGCCCCACATCTACGGGGGCGCACGGTTACTTTACACACCAACTTAGCAATGGAAGTTAAACTGGGTTTGATGCACAAAAGTAAATATTTCGATTTCCTTGACACCGACGAAAAGCTCCGCAAGTTGCTTGAAGCGACCTCCACCGCAAACCACAAAGGAATGAGTAACGCCGCAAAAGCCTTAGCGATTTATACAAGATGGGACGAGGCTTTTGGCGATTTCCGAAAAGCCGCCGCAATCCAATACACGGGTAGCATGAGTTCTGACCTGCGTACCGACCAAAAGATTATCAATCAATTTAATAATGAGTTGATATCCGTTTTCGGAAGTGTCAAAAATGCGGAAGCGGCTTACAGAACCGCAATATACGGGAACATGAGCAATGCAGAAGTAAGGGAAGCCATTGCCGCAAAATATCCCCCAATGGACAAAATTACACTGCGCGAATTTCACGAGATGGTTTGGGAGATGCAAGTTGCGGGCGCGGACGAGGGATTGTCAAATGTGCTGTTTAGGGCGGCAACGGATGGTGTCGGTGTGCTTGCAAGGGAAGAGCTACTGGATTATCCCTTGGATGTAAGTTGGTTTGTCAGCACATATAACACAATGCGCAATGCCGCCGCAAAAACCTCTTACAACGACGTTGGCAATTCGGCTGTTGTATTAAACGAGCTTTTCGGAGTGTACAAAGAAAGCGGCGGAAATCTTGCTACGAACCGACGAAGTTCGGTGAACTATCAAACTCTGATACCGCAATTACAACAAAAGTACGCAAATTGGACTGAAAACGATTATATGCAGTGGCTGTACAGTCAATTTGAAAAAGAGCATGAACAATGGATGAAGGAGAATCGCTAAGTATCGAAATACTTGATAGGGAAGAATTTTCGCACGGAACGCAAGGAGGAGCAATATCGTGATTAACCGCACAGGCACAAGTCCGAATCCGTTTTTGCCTAACGTCAGTAATGCTTTTAAGAGAACGAACCAAAGTACAACCTCATTTGATTTAGCTGTTGCTAATCCTGTAAGCAATCAGGGCGACTTTGTTTTAAGTAGCAGTGCCCTTGTGTCTGCGGCTATGCGCGCACCCGACGGCGGATGGATAAGTATTTCTGTAAACAAAGCAGAGGGCTACTGTGCGGGTAATCCCGTGTTCCTTGTGAATGGAACAAATGCTGACGGCACACCGTTTGAAACGGAGATTAACGTTAATAACATTAGTCCGAGAAATGCTTCTCTTGTTGAGCTGTCTGTCCTCGATGCCTATTATGTGGCTAACGGACAAGAGTTAGGCGCAAGGCAGGCTACAGTCACGGCGAAGGCTGCCGCCGAGGCGTTGGGTAGACTCGGAAAATCTAATTTTGATGCCTTTTCTATGTTTGATTTTATTCCAATGCTTCAAGAAATGATGGAAAATCAGCGTATTAACGGAAACTTGAGCGGATACGTGCGATATAGGAATGTTATTGATTCCTTGGCGGAGTTCATCGCACAGAAATAAGGAGGGTTTAATGCTACAGCGAATAGAGAACTACAATCCATATGCGTATCTCAATGCGCCAAAAGTTGATGGGTTTAATGTGGTGGTAAACAAACCTATACATGGAACTCCGAGCTACGATATGCGTACCTCATTCAGTTTTGAAGAAATAATGGCTGAGTTTCTTTGGTCTGCTTCAAGCTATCAAAATGAGCAAATCCGCTATGAACAGGCAATCAATATCAACAAGGGAATGATGTATGCTGAGAAGTACATTGATTATGGGGAAAACCCTGACCGCAAGTTGCGTGATTTACGTGAAGAATCGAGAATTGCGGACTATTCGGGAATGAGTGATGCTTCAATAGCGCAAGCTATCTACAACAGATATGAGGAGGCTTTTGGTGTCGATTTTCAAAAGGCTTTCGCTTACCCTTCCCCCAATGTTGGAGCTGTCGGCAGTATATTTAGGCAGTTTAATCAAGAACTGGAATCAGTTTTTGGTAGCATTGAAAAAGCGCAGACTGCTTACAGAGCCGCTCGGTACGACAGCATGAGCGATGAAGAAGTAACGGCGGCAATAGCAGGCAAATACCCTCCGACGGGCAAAATCACTTTATTGGAGTTCTATGAGTTTGTTTGGGAGCTTGGGCAAGTGGGATTAGATGATGGGGTGACGAGAGTTCTGGAAAAGTCGAAGTTCAGTTGTGGGTCTGACCTCGCTTTCATGGGATTGCTTGACAAACCGTTAGATTTTCAATATTTGTGTAATGGCTACAACTCTATGCGTAATGCTATGGCAAAAACGATTTTTAATGACGTGGGTTCAGCAGGTGCGGTGTTGCGCGAACATTTTGGCATGAGCTTTGACAGTTTGGGGAATGCTTATGCAAGCCGCACTTCGTTAAACTTCAGCTTGCTGACAAAGCAGTTTCTTCAATACTAAGATAATAGGAGAATAAAAAACTACGAGAATCTGTTGTTAAACCGTCACGAAATCAGGCGAGATGATGAGTTATCGCAAATCCGTTTTTGCTGAATCTTTTCCCCTTGACATAGCGGCTTGATGTATGTAATATGATTTTACAGGGATTGAGAGGACGGAACGGGTAGCCGTCGCACTTGTTTGGAGATGCGGGAATGTCGCCCCGCCTCAATTCTCTATAATTTTGATGTGAGAGTGATGTTGCGTGGTTTTTTGGACTTACTTGAAGGCTTCTTACAAGTTTAGATTTCACAGACATTTAAGGCTGATACTGATTTTTGCTTGTTTGATGTTCTTGCCGTTGTCACTGTCCATTTACCGCGACAGCATGGTTCATGGGGTCGAACTGTACAACAATCGTCCGCATGAATACGACCTGCGGCTCTTTCACGCGGGGTCTGAGCATTTGCATTATTTTGAGCATATTCCCTACGTGGAATTTAGCGTGAACGAGGATTTTATCGGCGTAAAAGTCCAAGAAGGGGCGCAAATATCCGACAGCACAGCGCATTTGTCGGATTCATGGGATATTTTGGGAGCTGTCGAGGTTTACGGTGCGCTTTTTAATGAAATCGTGGACGAAATCAGAAATGATGGGTACACCGACGTGTTTCTTCTGTCAGGGCATCCGGGCAGAACGGAATTAAACGCTTTCGGGGATATACTTCAAATTTTTGCTGTCATTCTGTTGGCAGCATCAGTTGCCGCATTGGTTTACATGGGAAGAAGCCATATGAAGCTGTTTATGTCGGACATTGGTGCGATGACCGCCTATGGAGCTGAAAAAAAGCATTTGCGGAGCATCTTCATTGCTGAGTATCTCATTGCGTTTGTTCTGTCCGCATTTATTGCTGTCGGCATGGCTTCGCTTCTTATGCGATTAGTGATAAAAGGCATTGTCCAAACGACCGTTTCGGGGGCGACATGGGTTGTTTACGATGTAAACCTGTCAACTACTATGGCTATTTTACTTGCCTACTTCGCAATAGGGGCTGTTTCATTCGCGCTGATACTCTCGAAAACATTAAGACATTCCTCCGTTTACCTCATTTCATCAACAGACGAAAATGTGGAGCTTGCTCGCCGCAAAAAGGCAATCTCCCTGCATGAACCGATTGCGGCGCTTACTTCAATCCTTTCCAAACGGACAAAAAGCGTTCGCGGCGTTTTAGCTGTTTCCGTTTTACTGATTGTCACAATTGTCGCCATTTTCAATTTTATGGCAAACCTGATTTATTACGAGTTTTCACCCGACGATGTTCACCTGAGCGTATTCAAAAATACAGGCTATGTTATAACCGTGTATGATGATAACGGTTGGGATTACGAATCTCATTTCATAAAAACACCCGGTTTTACAGAAAATGACGTGGCGTTTGTCCGAAACATTGCGGGGGTTGCAAATGTTGAAGTGCAAGTAATCGAAGACCATTTCTATGATAGGATGCAAATAACGCTGAACGACACGCAGAAAGCCGATGCCATCTATCAGCAGTTGTTAGGCTATTTCGGCGATAACGGTTTATATGAAGTACACAATGCTTTAGCATCTGCCGAAGCCGACAAGGATATGCAAGCGGGACTGTACATCTTGACACTTATGGTTTTTTCAGTCCTAATCGCTGTCGTGGTGGTCATGATTTATCTTAGGATAACGGGATATGTGGAAACTCAATCAAAAAATATATGCGTACTGCGTACAATTGGCGCAGAACATACGGACATATTACGAGCTTTTATGTTGACTGCTTTCAGTGCTGCCACAATCGGGGTCGTAGTGTCGTTTGCGCTGGGGATTGGTGCTTTTCAAGTCCTTTCGCATATGGCGTATGTCATGTTTGGCGATAGAGCCGTTATGGTATTTAACGCCCAAGCGGTAATTATCCAACTCTTTGCCTGTGCTTTGATTTACGCAGTGTTCATGTGGACGATGTACGCATCCGTCGGAAAAACCGTAAACACGGAGCTTTATGAGATGAGGAGGCAAACGGCATGGCAATAGTATCAACACAATTTCTCACAAAAAAGTATAAGCAGGGACAAACCGCAGTAAAGGCAGTTGACGATGCAAGCCTTGAAATTGAGAAAGGCGAGTTCGTGGCAATCGTAGGCAGTTCGGGTTCAGGAAAAACCACGTTGCTCAACCTTATCGGTTGTACCGACAAGCCTGATGACGGGACGATTATCATAGACGGAGTTGACGTAACTGATGGGGCGAACGCTAAAATATTGCCCGCAATACGCCGACAAAAGATAGGTTATATTTTTCAGGATTTCAATCTCTTACCCATTCTCACCGCCAAAGAGAATATAATCATGCCTACGTTGCTTGATTCTCAAAAAGTAGATGAAGATTACTTGAATAGCCTTGTCGGATTGCTTGGCATATCCGACAGACTTGAGCATCTTCCCTCCGAATTGTCCGGCGGGCAAAAACAGCGGGTTGCGATAGCCCGTGCGTTAATCAACCGCCCTGTCATTATATTAGCGGACGAGCCTACCGGGAACTTGGACAAGAAATCAGCGGATGAAATCATGGCGTTGCTTATAGAAATCAGCAAGCGGGGCAACACCATTTTACTTGTGACACACAATGACAAATACGCAGATATGTGTCGGAGGATTATTCGTATTGAGGATGGTGTTTTGTGTAATTGCTGAAAAATCTTTGTTGGATAGTAGTTTCGCACGAATTAAGTGAAAACTCCTTTGTTTCGCAATCGCTTTTTTACCGTGTGCCTGTGCAATTTCCATAACCCTCAGCGCAAGGTGTCGATAATTTCTTTGGCTGTCGGGGGACAGCCTTTTACGTTTATTTCAAACCCTTTAGCACAGTTGCCGATACCGATTCCCGCGCCGCATTTTCCCTTAAACCCTTGACCAATGTGAATTTTGTTTCCTGCGGGGGAGGTGGGGGATGTGTCCGCCCTGCCGCCCACCCTGCCGCCCAAACGGTGGAGCGCGTAAATCAGCGACGAGTAGCACGCCGAGCAAGCCGAATCCTCGTCTATGAGTGTGCGGTATCTGTCGGCAGTGAGCGAGCTTCGCATGTTGTCGGAATCGGAGAGAGGTTTGTTTTCTGCACCAAGCTCAATTATCGAAAAATCGGAAGAAGTACGGGGGCACGTAGCGTTTTCCTGCCAATACTCACCAAGTCCCAAAGCTCTGCCAAAAGACAAGTACCCGATTTCGTCAGGGTGATACCCAATGAGCGAAGCGCAGTACGAATCCACCGTGAGCGGGTTGCGCCCCGCAATGATTCTGTTTGAGGTGACAGGATTGCCGCCCTCCTCAAACGTCAAATCGCCGCAAATACCGTCAACGACACAATATCCTGTTTTTATGAGTGCGTTCAGCACCGCAATAGGTTTATGAAGCCCAAGCGTGTGAAACCGCCTTTTCTCGCTGTCGGGTATGCAACCCTTTAGGTTCTTCATGCAACACGTCAAACGAGTCTGACAATGCGCTTTAAGCACGGGAATGTTTATCAAAAAGTCGGTTTCGAGAGCTTCGTTACACACCTTGATGTCGTAACCGCTGTGACTTAGAGTTGTGTATTTATCTTTTTTCAGGTCGATGAGCGGCACGGAGTATTTCTGCGAAAGCTGCTCGTAACCGCAATATCTGAAAGCGCGCGCTGTATCGTCGCCGACCCATGAGCTCTCGATTATTTTTATACGATTTACCCCGAAATCTTTAAGAAAGCGAATGATTCCGTCGCAAACCTCAGGGTGCGTAACCGCTCCGTTTGAGGCAGGACCGGGCACAACCAGATTCGGTTTGAGCGATACCTGACAGCTCGGCTTTAGATATTTTGCAATATCCGATGCCGTCAGCGTTTCGTATGTAATTTTGGCAATATCTCTGCCGTAGGAAACAACAAGCATTATTATGACCTGACCTTTCAGGGGATAAGCTAACACATAAACATTATCATATTTACTTCCAAAAAACAAATTAGTATGGTATAGTATGTTGCGGTGTTGCATTGTAATCAAGTGAGCGAGAGTCGCGTTCGAGCTTGCTCAAGCATTACAGCGCGAGTACAGATTTCAACGAAGCTATACAGTCAAAGGTAGGTATACCATGAGCAAAAAGAGAGTTGCCGTTATTTTCGGCGGATTTTCACCCGAATACGGCGTGTCGCTGAGGTCAGCGTATTCCGTCATAAATGCCATAGACAAAGAAAAATACGACGTTTTAACGATAGGTATAACAAGCAAGGGGCAATGGTACAGATACACAGGCTCTGCTGAAGCCCTGCCCGATGATAAGTGGCACACCGACGAGAGATTTTTGCGAAAGGCATATATTTCACCCGAACGCGGCGGAGGCATAGTCGAGTACGATAACGGACAACCATTCCCGATACCCGTTGACGTGATATTTCCCGTCATGCACGGGCGATACGGTGAGGACGGAACGGTTCAAGCACTATGCGAGCTTGCGGGCATACCTATGGTAGGCAGCGGCAGTGCGGCATCCGCGCTTTGCATGGACAAGGAGCGGGCACACAGACTTGTATCGTATGCGGGAATTACCGTCCCGAAATCCGTGTGTTTCGAGTATGTCCCGACCAAAGATGAACTGATGACGGCTGTGGAAGCTCTGGCATTTCCGGTCTTTGTCAAGCCCGTTAAAGCAGGCTCGTCAATCGGTGTCACAAAGGTATTTGAATCGAAAAAAATTCCTGCGGCGGTTGAAGAAGCATTTATCTATGACAATGCGGTAATAATTGAGGAAAATATCGAGGGGCGGGAAATAGGATGCTCCGTCGTCGGCAACCACAATCTCATTACAGGCAGGGTCAACGAAATAATTGTTAAAGACAAGGACAGCTTTTTTAACTACGATGAAAAATACTCACTGAAAGCATCAGAAATCATCACGCCCGCAAACCTTGACGAAGCGACGGAGCGGCGGGTGCAGGAAACAGGTAAGAGGATTTTCAAAATACTTGGGTGCAGCGGTTACGCAAGAATCGACTTGTTTCTGAAAGCAGACGGAGATATTGTTTTCAGCGAAGTAAACACGACACCGGGGTTCACGGCTCTCAGTCAGCTTCCCAAGATGATGAAAGCGGCAGGGATTGATTATCCTGAGCTTGTAGATATGCTGTTGAAGCTGAGTTTGGAAACCGAAAGGGGCGCGTGGTACGGCAGAACTGACACCAACGCCCGACCGGGGATTTACGGACGGGCATGGACAGAGATTGACATGAGCGCGTTGACGTTTAATGTGTCGGATTTACGCTCAAAAACTCCGAATGAGTGTGAAATCATGGCAGTGCTGAAAGCTGATGCGTACGGGCATGGGGTGGAAATGGTTGCGCGGCGATTGGCGCGAGAGGGTATTAACGTATTTGCGGTGGCAACGGTGGCGGAGGGCGTGAAGCTGAGAGGGATAGTGCCCGACGGCGACATATTAGTTTTAGGGCGGGCGCACATCTGTGATGCCGCGTGTTTGCACGACTATAGGCTGATGCAGCTCGTGGCGGACAATGTACATGCCGAGGAGCTGAATAATACGGGACTAAAGCTGTGCGTACATATTGCCGTAGATACGGGAATGAACCGCTTGGGAACCTCGTCGTCGAGCTTTGATAACATCGAAAGACTGTTTAATTACGACAACCTGACAGTTGAGGGGATTGGCACACATCTGGCATCGCCCGACAGCTTTGAAAAAGACGATGCAGAGTTTACGGAAACGCAAATGAAACGCTTTTTTGAGGTTGTACAAGAACTGCGTGACAGGGGATACAGTGTTGGCAAAATACACGCGCAATCGAGCTACGGAATATACAACTATCCGAATTTCAAATGTGATTATGTTCGCCCCGGTATCATGCTTTACGGCGTACACAGTCAAGATGATGAAACGAGAGTTAAAGCAAATTTACGTCCAATGCTCTCGCTCAAAGCCGACATATCACAGGTGCGCCAAATTGAAGCAGGGGAGAGCGTGAGCTACGGCAGATTGTATACGGCGAAAAATCCGATTACGCTTGCAACTGTCGGTATTGGGTACGCAGACGGTATACCTCGCCAAATTACAGGAAAAGGCGCAATGGCGATTGTGAACGGTGTTAAGGTGCCGATTATCGGGCGCGTGTGTATGGATATGCTCATGTTAGATGTAACGGGTGTTCAGGGAGTTAAAGCGGGGGATGTCGCCACGTTCATAGGGAAAGACGGGAATGAGGAAATACGCTGTGAAGAACTCGCCGCCGCTGCCGGTACAATAACCAACGACATTCTCAGCAGGCTCGGCAGCAGATTACCAAGGGTATATGTATAAATTTTGGTAGTATTTTACAAAAAGTCTGTTATAATCAAGTGAGCGAGGGTCGCGACCGAGCTTGCTCGGGCATGACCGAGCGAACGCCGATTTCAACGAAGTTATAATCATACCTAAAGACACGGAGGCAAGCTGTGAAAATCGAATTAACAGATAAAGAGTTTAGACGTCTTTTAGACGTTGTATATATCGGAAACTGGGTGCTAAATTCCATGCGCGGAAACGACAGGTTTACTGATTATGATGATTTGGAAAGTCATCTGTTCTCACTCTCTAAAGGCGCGGGAATGGGAGTGTTGACGGATGTGGTTGATGGTGTGCCGCGCCCGTCTGTGGCTTTTGAGCAAGGCGGAATACATGAAGCGATTGCCGATTATGAGGATTCTATATTCTTTGAAATCCTCGCAGAAGAGCTGGCTCGCCGCGACATGGATTTCGAGCCGATAAATCCCGAAAACTTCTGCGAGCTGACAGACCGCATTGAGGAGTATATCTCCGAGTTTGAGCAAAACGGGATTGATAATATTTCGCTAAATAAATAGGAATAAGCAGGAAATATTGACTTTCGTTCAAAAAGTCGGTAAAATTGCAAGTATAAACGGAGACGTACCCAAGTAGGTCGAAGGGGGCGGTTTGCTAAACCGTTAGTGGGGGCAACTCCAGCGAGAGTTCGAATCTCTCCGTCTCCGCCATATTAACTATCATCAAATGATACAAGGAATTGTATTGCTTGGTGGTTTTTAATATGCCCGAAAAGCCTTGTATTACTGCGTTATTTACGGTTTTGCACTTCGATTTACCACTCGCATTGCAAGGCGAAAACGTACCGCCGACAGCCCCGCAGTCCCGAAATGCCGTCAATCTTTTAACGGCTTTCAGGAGGGGGGCAAAAAATAAGGCAAAATCAGGTGAGCCGTTAAAAGATTGAAGTTCCGTTAAAAGATTGGCAAAATTGAGAGGCAGG
>Ga0099364_10012464_pt1 | contig 11456 bp, 5 predicted proteins | sample TergutTh196P3_FD_73070 | JGI IMG/M metagenome (GOLD analysis project Ga0099364, IMG submission 73070) | Microcerotermes parvus P3 segment gut microbial communities from Pointe-Noire, Republic of the Congo - Th196 P3 | ecosystem: Host-associated > Arthropoda: Insects > Digestive system > Gut ...
CCTTTTTATGTCCGCCTTTATCATCATGGCCATTTTCGCGGACAGATAATTCATTTCATTCCGATTTGATTTTCCCATATTTTTGCAAGCAATCGCAAATATGAAAATCGAGCCAATTGCCAATAGCGGAAGCGTGGATAGGGCGTATTTCGCATTTATTCGCTTCAAAATCATTAAAAAAGTGTTTTGCGGGCGCAAAACAATTATCGATATGCTTATCATCCCCATCATCAATGCGATAAGCGCCAACATAATATATTCATCTCTTTTCAACTGAATCCGCTAAATAAGGGCTAGCCAAAAATTAAGTTGCGCAGGTTCAAACGAGGCGAAGTGGCGAATGCAGGGCGTTTTCGCATGAAAACGCCCGGGATCGCCGCTTCGGGCGAAGCATCAACTTGCGCAACTTAATTTTGGGCAGTCCCTTATAGAATCGTTGGCTTGGGCTTCATAATTTCCAAAAGTCCGCCTATGCGAAAGGGGAAATAAATAAGCCATTCAGCAGACGCGGATGCTCATAGCCCTAGCCAACGAAAGCTGTATTTTTTGAATAGGCCCGAAACGGCCATAATTAGCGGTATTTCGCGGGCGCCATCTTCCATCGCGCGGCATTGCAGCTCGTCAATTCTATCAAGCAGCATATTTTTGCCATATCCCTTATCGAATAAATCGTACACCTCGCGGTATTCCTCCTTATTGACCTTAATGACGGTGGATTCTTGCGAGTTAAGGTGACTTGCGACAAATATTTTCCTGATGAAATCCGTTAGCCTTTCCAGGCGCGCGGGGAGCGTATTATTGCAAAACACCCGTTTTTCATAATCGCCGGCATGCAACACGTAGTCGAAGATTATACCTCCCTGTATTTCGAATATAGTGCTGTACAGGTTCTTGTTTCGCCGGAATCCGCTCGAATTCAGCATTTCGACCAATCCGGCGATGTCTTCATCATTGACGCGGTAATGAGCGACATAATAAGACATTTCGCGGTCCACATGCCCGATTGTTTCATCATAGTGCCGCAGGTAAGACAAATACACCAAATCCCCATCCTTGAATATTTTAAGCGCGTCGGACTCGTATTTTGAAAAGGCCACATATTTAAATGAATGAAACTCGTCCATCAAAATCATAGGCCCGGCGGGCCGGAAATAGGCAACAAGCATGCCGGCCGCGAGCAAAAAGGCGGCAATGAAAAAAAGCATGTGTTTTGGATGGGAAAAAAGGACGCGCATGTATGATGAATTCCGGCAATCCATTTCAAACAGAATGAAAGCATATATGTTGCGGGATTGTCTATAAATGCCGGTTACCGTAAACAGCGGATTTGAGCAAGAAGGAATGGATTATTGCTTTACATAAAACACGCATTGGCTGTCCATATAATATTCGCAATTCGGATAGCGGATGTTCAAGGGATCTTTCCAGCTATCAAAGTAAAAAGGGCGCAGGCCCATACCCGTGCCCATAAGGTCGTCTCCGCTTACTACACGATCCCATATGTCCATACCGCTAGAGGGTGTTTTATATTCCTTGTCATCATTTGGTATGATGCCTAGATAACCGTAATTTGGATGCTTTAATCCTAAAAAGTGACCGAATTCATGAGCAACTCCATATTGCGTCACATCCATCCAACGTAATTGCATACGGCCAAATCTATATTCCGACTGAATATCGGATCCTGCACCATATATGGAAATTCTTAAGTTGTTCCACCATGAATCCACAATGTTTATCTTAACACTCGGCTTAAATCCACAAGGATGGCACGGGCAGCAAAAGAATTCGGTGGCACCATGGAAAGGATAAACAAAAGGCGGTTTCGCGACGGAACTATGCTTTGGTCGAGCGGCAAATGCGTTGTTATTGAACGCGTCTTCTATAAATGACTTGATTTGATGGGGATATGCGGCTTTCAATCCCACAAAATAAGGAGCGCTCCAATCGCCGGCGAAAATTAGCCGAACGCGGAAAACGGCTTCCACGGTGCAGTCAGTGACATTAATATTGTACAGTCCATGCGGATCAACCTTGTTTGCCGGATTCGCGGAGCAATAAGCGTATAAATTGCCTTCCGGATTCGCCAGATAATAAAGCGGGTCCCGTTCAAGAAACAAGCCGTGTTCCGGCGAGTAGGTCCGAAACCGAAATTCATAGTATGGATTAACGGCCGTTTTTTGCGTTTTTCCCGCAAATATCGGTGACAACCAACTTTTGGGGGCGAAGGCGGCGGAATCGCTCCCGCCATTTTTTGAATTAACGGCATTTCCGAAAGCGTCCGAGGAATACTCGTGTATCAATGCGCCATTCATGTCGATAAAAGCCAGAACGGAATCCACATGATCATAGACCGGAAAGACTGTAGCCGCCAATTTTTGGGTGATCGAAACTTCCCCTTCTGCATTTTGCCCGCCTTTTTCTTGCGCAAACAGGGATTGATGGAGTAGACGGTCGTTCCGGTAAAGCCTAAAAACCAAAAGATCGCCCGCTTGTTCCAAAATCGCATAGTCCCCATCATACATATATCTTTTGTTGATGGCCATTGCGGAAGCGGATCGCTCGCTTTCCGCGGACTTTTTGAATTCCAGTCCCCGATATTCGTTATGGTGAATCACTACGGCATCGGCATGGCTGATCAAGCGGTTCAAAGGATCAAACTGCCTAAAGGCCACAAGCCTTGAATGGCCCTCCATTTCCTCATAAACAGCCACATGATTGCCAGATCTGTCGAGCAGGCGCTTCGCCAGCGAAACCCCCTCGCCAAGATTGCCTGCTGCCTTTAATGCGGCAACCAGCTGGTTAGCTTCATTAAATGCGCTTGTGACGGTTTGATCGCCTTCCCGGCCCTGTTGCCAGGAAAGACGGTTGCCTAATGCATCGTATTCGAAAGCGTTGACCGTATCTACAGGAGCTTCCGGATTCAAATGGGAAGAATTGACGATGTTTTCATAAATCAGCCGTCCGGCCCTGTCATATCGGAAAACGCGTTTATTTTTCCCTAATCCAGTGATTTCGCTTATGTTGCCCGTTGCGTCCCGTTCATATAGAGCCATGTGAATGGTTTCGCCCGCCGGTTCAGCCGGGATGGGTTCGTTGTCAAACCATTCAGACGCGAAAAGCCGCGTCGTTTGCGCTTGAAGCCGCATGGAATCATCATACCGATATTCCGTGACCAGGCCATTTGGCAGAATCCACCGCTCCAGAGCGGCATTAGCGCCATATATGTAACGGACGGGATTGCCATCGCCCGTCTGGACTGTGGATATACGGCCCAGATCATCATAAACACAAGCGATGTGATCAGGAATGTCGCCGGACATTTTAACGCGATTGCCGTTGCCATCGTAGTCATACCGCAGTGTCCCGCCGCCGTGCGCTTCGGCGAAGGCCGAATCCGTCACCTCCACGAGAAGCCCCCGCTCATTATAGACGTGCGTTATTGTTGTTTGCGGACAGCTCTCCGTCAGCACACGCCCCGGTTCGCCATAGGTATAGGTAACGCTGAAGTTGCGCCTGGTAAAGTCGATGGGTTCGACCGGAAGACCCGCTTCCAAGGCGTCCTCATATAATTTGGCGTATAGTTCGCGTATGTAGGGAACATCCCCCTCCACATCCACACGCATCAGGAATCCTGTTTCGCCGTCATAGGCATAACGAATGAATTCTCCGTTCGGAGTGGTCTTCCGGATCAACCTGCCTGCCGCATCGTAGGCGTACTCCTCGCGGTCGCCGTTGGCGAAGGTCATGCTCGTTTGGCGGCCATCCTCATCGTATTCCCAGACCGTCCTGTTGCCGTTGGCATCTATCAGCGCTGTGCGGTTGCCCGCCGCATCGTATTCGTAATTGACCGGTTGATCCATTTCGTTGACAATACAAATAATGAAGCCAAGGCTGTTAAATTGTGTGGTCTTACGGGCACCAAATGCATTGATTTCGGCCACCTGGCGGCCAAGGGTATCGTATTCGTATTGTTTGGTGCCCTGCGGGCCGCCTCGTTTCTCTATAAGTTGTCCCGCCTCATTGTAGACATTTTCCAAAACGCCGCCGCCGGGAAAGATGGTTCTGACTTGCCTGCCTCCTTCATCGTATTCGTAGCGCCAGGCCGCGGGAGCGGGCTCATCCGGCGCCAAGGGCGCGAAGGGGCCAGTCCGGGATGTGGTCTGCCCCAGGGCGTTGTAGGCGAATCGGGTGATGTGGCCCAGGGCGTCAGTCTGTTCGGTGATGCGGCCTTCGGCATCACGGGTGAAGGTCAGGACCGCGCCCGTCGGGCGCGTTTCGCGGATGACGCGGTTGCTGTCGTCGTATTCAAAGGAAAAGGTTCCCTCGGGCGTGACGCGCTCCAACGTGTTGCCCAAGGACTGCTCAAAATTAAGTTGTGCAAGTTGATACTTCGTTGAAGCGGCGAACCCGGGCGTTTTCATGCGAAAACGCCCTACATTCGCCACTTCGCCTCGTCTGAACCTGCATAACTTCATTTTGAGCGAGCCCCCAGGTCATCGTAGACATAGCGCATCTCACGCCCATCGGGGCTTCTGGACGACAGCAACCTACCCGCCGCATCGTGGGCCTTGGTCCATGTCCTGCCCAGGGCGTCCGTTTGCTCCGCGAAGTCGAATCTCGTCGCCGCCACCGTAGAGCGCGCGGCGCGGCCATCCGTGCCATCGGCCCGCCCCGCCAGGCGCTCGCCTTCAAAAATGGCCCGCCTGACCACATCGCCCGCATAAACCGCGCGAAGCGTCTGGCCAAGGTCGTTGACGCTCTCCTCCACCGCCAGCCACACCGAGCCCTCCCGCGCCCGCGTCATGCGGCCCGCCGCATCGTATTCGATCTCCACCGAACGCGACTGGCCATCGGGGGAAGTCTGCTCCTTGAAGGTCACTCGGCCAGCCGCGTTCACCGTCACGCTGGACACCGATCCGTCCGGCGCCGTTTCCGAAACCGTGCTAGCGCCCGTGGCCGGGTCGTGTTCCCAGGCATACAGCCACGACCTATCCAGCACGTCTATTTGGCCGATGCGCCGCGTCTCCGGGTCGAACAGCACCCGATATGGGTTCCCCGAAGTGTCGATGAGGGTAATGGCGTCCTCGCCGTAGGCCACCCGGTCCGTCAGCCCTCGGCGGTCGCGCATCTCCACCACGCGGAACACCTGGCCGTCTTCACGTTCGCCCGCCGCCTCATACCGCCATAGGCGGCCATCGGAGAAACGGAGTTCGGCCATCAACGGAGGCGCAAGGCCCGTTCCGGATTCGATGCCACCACCGATGACGCTATCCGCGCCTACCCGCGTCAACACCACCTGCGAGCCGCCGGGCAGGCTCATGCCGCCATCGGCCAGCTCAAAGATGCCTTCGGCCACGCGCGAAAACTCCGCCGAACGCTGGGCGGAGGGCAGGAAGACCCGCGCGGTCCGGCCGTTGGGGGATAGGTGAAGCCGGGAGAGGTAGTTGAGCGGGCGTCCAGGGCCAAAACCCACGTCCACCTCCCAGCCCGCGTGGGGATGCGCGTGCCCCGACACCATGGCCAGGGCAATGGGCTTGCCGAGGGCGGGCAGCGCCGCCGGGCACTGCCCAAGGTCGATGAGGGCCAGCTCCTGCAGGATGTCTTCGAGGCAATAGGGGACGCAGCCCGATGCCGGAAGGCACTGCACCTCGCAGATTTCCTCGGGGTTTTCGGGCTGCTTGAGGCATTGGCCGATGTTGTCGAGCCATGAGGGGTCGCCCAGCGTGCGGTCATAGCAGGAAGAAGGATGCGTCACCGGCTCGCCGGCAATGGCGGAAGAAGGCAAGGCAAGGATAATGACCAACAAGATACAAACAAAGGCGGGGATGGCGGTCCGCAATCGATGGATGGACATAGGTGCTCCTCCCTTCCTTCCCGACAGGCAAGATGCCATTGCTATGCATTCACTCGAATTATTGGATAGCGTTTTCATATTTTTCAATCCAAAGGATTGGAAAATACGGGACCCTATTCATACACCAGGGTATCGGTGCCCTCCAAGGTCACAGATTGGGTGACATACACGGTGTTGGCGTAGCATATCTGCTGGAATGGCAATTCGCCGTTGAGATCGGTGGCGCCCAAATAGGCTGGCGCCCCAGGCAGTATCTGTCCGCCGCCATCCGGATCGTACTCCGGCGCTCCCTCATGGTCGCCGGGGCCGCGGAAAGCCGTGAAAATATGCCCGAGCGCCTCGGTTTCCGATTCGGACAACTGGACCAGGGACCAGTGGCCTCCATCGGCGCCGGAGGCCGGAATCCAAAAGTAGGCGGATACCTGTTTGGGTTTCACGGCAAAGGAATGGCCGTCCACGCCTTCGCCTTCCAAGGTCAATGTCAGGCTCACGTCCTCCCATTCGCAGGGGTTGAAGGCCCCTCCCGTCCAGGACACCTCGTCCCACGCGAATGAAGCCGCGGCGCTGGCGTTCACATACGGGTCGGTGCCCGCCAGCGTCGCCGATGATCCAATTTTTAGGGAGGAGTGCAATTCGTGCGGCTTGCCCGCCGTCGTGGCCACCACCGTTCCGGTGAATGGGGGGCTATCCGTGAGCCAGCCATTGGGGATGCCGGGAGCGGGCGGAAATTGCGGGTCGAATCCGGTCAGTTTAACGGCGAAATCCATCGAAAACCCGGGGTCATCGTCGGGCGGATCCAGCTTGGCGACATATTCCGCGATATGCACGTCCGAACCCAACCCTCCCGCCGCGACCACGGAGGAATGGGCGCCTTTGCGCCGCGCTTCCAGCTCCAGCGTGAACACCCGCAGGGGAAACTCGGCCTCGTCTTCGTCTTCGGCGATAAGCGTTGTTTCTTCGTGCTTGGTGGCGCTGGCCAGCGGACAAGGCCCCGCTGGATAGCCGCAGGTGTCCAAGGGCGTTGGCCGGCGTTTTTTCAGCGGATAACGGTAGGTTTGCCGCGCTTCGCCCGCGAACGTCACGGAAACCCGCGTATCGCCGGGCTCGGTAAAACGGTAAACCCGGATGGTCTCCGGAACCGGGTTGTAACGCTCCGCCGTAATGTCCTCGCCGCCGCCGGAATCCCATACATACTCCGTCTCCACCGTTGACGGCGGCACAGGCTTATTAACCCAGTCGCTTGGCACCGTAATGCCGGGGTCGAAACCACCAAGGGCGTGAAACTCGATGACCACGCCGACTTTTACCTTCTTGGGGCTGCTGGCGGACGGAGACGAGCTGTTATGCTCCCATAGGGCCACCGCAGCCGCTGGATTGACTGCCGGCTCGCCCAAAGGCTCCAGCTCGCACAGGCAAGGGTCCAGCCACGGGTCCACCGCCACCGTCACCGAGGGATGCGCGCCAGCGCCGGTGACCACCGTGTAATCGCTCGCCTCGAAAGTCGCCGCGACCACCCGCTCCCCGGGCTTGCCCCACAAAAGCGCCGCTTCGCCGGTTGTGTTGGTGATATAAGACAATGCGGTTGGCAAGCCGGTTGTCCGGGTCTCCAGCGCCAGCGACTCCGCCGCCTGGTCCCAGTACTGGACCGTGTACGACACCGGCGCCAGCCGGATACTGTGCCCGTTCAGCCCGTGGCCGCCGCCCTTCACCGCCGCCAGCCCGGACAGCGAGCCATCGGATTGCACCGCAAGGCTGGGCGATGGGTCAAAAGCCCAATCCCAATTGACACTCACCGAATCGGTGGCGCCCGTCTCCAACCCCCCATACACCCCGCCATCGCCGATGCGATTGGTGGAAATAATAGTGCGATTGGTGTAGGTGTTGTTTGTCACCATGGTGTAGGCGGTTCCCCAATTCCCGCCATTCGGCTTCCAGGCCGTCTGGAACGAAAAGGAAACCGTCGTATCCTCCGGGTCGTTCACGGCCCGGACTTCGGCCTGGTGCGGAGCGGACGCGATGCCGCCCGCGCCTATTGTCGCGCTGGAACCCCAAGAGCCGCCCGCAAGGGGGCGCGTTTCAAGCTTCAGGGTATACACGCGGATGTTCTTGGCGGCTGGCGCGGAGGTGGCGCTGGCCGTTACGGAGCGGGTGACCGGATCCTTGGTCTGATAGCATTTGTGGCAGTATGGGGTGAAGCGGAAGGTTTGCTTGATGGAACCGCTGTAGGTCACCGAAACCGTATAGTCGCCCTTGGAGGTGAACTGCTTGGATGCCAGGGATTCGTTGTTGGGATTTTTGGCGGCGCCTTGCCAACTGTAGCCCGACGCGCTCTGGTCGGTGGAGACAAAGAACCAGCCGGGAGCGCTGATATTCGGGCTGAAGCTGCCGTAGGCTTGGAAGGTTACCGTGCCGTTTATTTTGATCTTGTGCGGATCGCTGTAAGGGACGGGCATGGAAACCGTTGCCTGGGGATTGCTGGTGGGCGATGCGGGGGTGGGAGACCAGTCGTGGGAAGTACAGCCGCAGCAATTGCAGGACTGGCAGGTACGAAGGTTGTAATAACAGCCGCTGCGAAAACCGTGAAGGGTGGTCGTTGACCCGCAACCGAGACAGTAGGTAGGGTCGCATGAACCGATGGACATCATCATGATCGGCGCATAAACCGGCGCCACGGTTATGTTCTCGATCAAATCCTTGAATTTTTCCAGGAACTCCTCGTCATCGCCATAGGGGTGGACAACCGCTTCGTTCAGCGGAAGCAGCTGTTCCGCCGACTTTGAGGATGACACAAGGCCATTGCCCGCGCCATCGCCCGGGCCATCGCTTTCCGCGTCGCTGTTGGCCGGGAGTTTGGCGCTGTCTTCGGCTACCGCCACTCCGCCGTTATCCGGAGCCGCCATGCCCCCGCCATTTCCGTCTTGGGCAAAGGCGAGCGCAACCATTCCGGCATGCGCCAGCAAACATGCCGCAAAGAGGAAAACGGCTTTGGGCATGCAGGCCATGGGCTGCCTCCAAGTGGTTGTGGAGATAAAACTCGGCAGTATATAAATCACACCATAATCCCATGGTATGGGATGCGGAGGCGGGGTCAATAAGTTTTTCGGAAAACAAAGCGCCTAATGCGGGATTACGGAAATAACGCGGAATAACGCGGGGGCGGGGAGGGGGAGCCGCTTTTTTTCCGGCCGAGATGGAAAATTTCACGATTAGGGTTGACAATCATGCCCGGATAGGTACACTGTTCCTAGTCGCGGGACTGAAGGGGGGGCGGCGCCGCCCGGGAACGGCGCCGCCAAACCGCGGCCAAAGCGTCACTGAAAGCCCGGATGGACGATACGGAGCATGATGGCGGAGGGGGAATCGAACAATCAATGGCCCGCTTTAAGCCTTTGTTTGTTCATTCGACCAAAACCGAAACCATCCCCGGCATCCATCCGGTCTCTTTCAGCCGCTTGCGAAACGTTCTGGTGAACGGCCATTGTTCACGAAAATGTTCCGATAGGCAACGGGGGGTTGTCGCGCGGGGGGGATGTCGTGCACTCGGGGAAAATCCGTTTCACCCGCCGCCGGATGGCCATCATCCCGCCGCTTGGGTGGTTGATTCTGTCCGCCTTGGTTTCCGCCGCCGATGCGGAAACTCCTTTAATCCGATCCCTCGCCGTCCCCGAGCCGCCCGGGCACGCTTCCACCGTGCTGGAAGGGTTGCTGGGATCGTCGGCCGAACCTGGACGGCCCGTTTCCGCCGCTCCCGCCGCCTCCCCCGCCGCCACTCCCGCCGCCGCCGCCACGGGCTTTCCTCTGGTTTCGGGAGGCGCCTTCGCCTGGTCCGATGCGACAAGCGGCGCCACGCCGCCCAATTCGAATCATTTCGCCTATCCGGACTTTCCTCCGGCCGCGGCATCGGATAACGCTTCCCGCCCGATCTTAATCCACGAAAATCAGACCGATCAAACGCATTCCGGCGCGGAAGCGGCGTCTGACACCGCCGCGCCTACCGCCGCCGCCGCCGCCGCTTCTGGCCGCCCGCCTCTGGATGAGCATGAACCGCTTTTTGGGTCGCTGGCGCCATCGCGCAATCTCCCGGCGCGTCCAGACCAAACGCCCGCATCGGCTAGCAGCGTCCGGAATCTAATCGTCCTCGTGTTCTACGGATTGTTCATTAGCGGATTGGCCATTTTCATGAGTTGGCTGTATTACCGCTACGGACCCAAAAACCGGCCGGGCGCGCCGTGCGCCGCCATGGAAGTGCTCGGGAAAACGCACCTCGACCCACGGAATAGCTGCGTTCTTTTACGCGTGGGGGATCGGGCCATATTGGTGGGCGTGGCGCGCGGCCAATCCATGACCGCCCTGGGCGAGATAACCGATCCGGAGGCCATGACGGTGCTCATGGAACAGGCCCGTCCCAAAAGCGACGCCGGACGCGGCCTTTTCGCCAATTTATTTCGGCGGCATTACATAAAAAATGCCCGGGAAGCGGCCGCTTGCGGCTACACCGGCAACCCCGATCATCTGGCTATGGCCGACTGGGCCGGAGAGGAGCCGTCCTCCGTCAGCCAGCCGCCCTTTGCCGGGGAATCCCCCTTGGCGGACGCGGGCGCGGGGGACGCGGGCGCCGCTCCGGCGTCCCGAATCAACGCGGTTCCTCCGCCGCATGCCGCGCCTCCCGAATCCCGCCCCAAACCCTCCTTGCCGTTTTTGTTCGCGGCATGGGCCGCCCGCCGGGGGGTTCGCCCATGAACAGGACTCGCGCGCGCGCTACCCTTCCGGAATACGCAAGTGCCCCGCATTTTCCAATCCTGTGGATTGGAAAATACGGAAAAAACCTTTTGGGCAGCCCGCGATGCTTCGCATCGCTAGCCAATTTGGCTTGGGCGCGGGGAAATAAATTCCCCGCACCCCACAAACGCTACCCATATTTTAAGGGAACACATAGCAGTAACCCGATTCCGACCCGGATCCCGAGGATATTGCTCGCCGCCTTTTTGATCACGGGCCTGTTCCCCGCCCTTCCGCCCGGCCCGGCGTTTTTGGCCCAGGCGTCCGGCGCGGCGCAGGCGGCGGACTCCCCCTTGGCGCAAGGGCGCATTCCCGAATTGCAACCCTTGCCGCCGCTCAACCCGCCCATGGTGCCGCTGGCTGCGCGGCGCGAGCCCGCCGATGAGGGCATTGTCCAATATCTGCCCCTCGACTCCTTCATGCCGCCGGGGATCGAAGACGACAAGCCGCATAAAACCGCCGCCGTCATCCAGATCATGATCCTCCTCACCGTGCTGGCCCTGGCGCCCAGCCTGCTCATCATGCTGACCGGCTTTCTCCGGATAGTCATTGTCATGGGCTTTGTGCGCAAAGCCCTCTCCACGCAAACGCTTCCCCCCGATCAGGTGCTCGTTGGCATTTCGCTTCTTCTGACCCTGTTTATCATGTGGCCCACCTGGCAGGAGAGCTGGTCGCAAGGCTGGATGCCCTACTGGAACGGCGATCCGGTCGTGGTCGAAGAGGGCCAGGCGCCGCGGCGCATGAACCAGGAGGAGGCCTTCACGGCCATTTTGCGGCCGCAGCGGGCTTTCATGCTTCAGTGCCTGAAGGAAAACCAGGC
>Ga0099364_10012465_pt1 | contig 11456 bp, 20 predicted proteins | sample TergutTh196P3_FD_73070 | JGI IMG/M metagenome (GOLD analysis project Ga0099364, IMG submission 73070) | Microcerotermes parvus P3 segment gut microbial communities from Pointe-Noire, Republic of the Congo - Th196 P3 | ecosystem: Host-associated > Arthropoda: Insects > Digestive system > Gut ...
TATCACTGTAAAATTCTTGCTCAACTCGCCGTCTCCCAATATCTTGACGAGAGAGGAACCGGACACGAGACCACGCTCGCGAAGAGCGTCAACTGTAATGGTCATACCTGAGTCGAATTTTTCTTCAAGATGTTTTAAGTTCACGGTCTCATAGTTTTTCGCGAACCTGGAATTGTTGAATCCTCTCTTTGGTATTCTTCTGGAAAGAGGCATCTGACCTCCTTCAAAATAAGGAGCAACGCCACGTCCAGCTCTTGACTTTTGTCCTTTGTGCCCCTTACCGGATGTCTTTCCCGTTCCGCTGCCAATTCCCATCCCAAGACGTTTTGGTTTTCGTTTCGAGCCAGGCGCCGGTGACAGTTCATGAAGTTTCATCTGAGATCACCTTCCTATTCGCTCTGCGTCCACTCAACCAGATGAATGACGCTGTTTACCATACCGCGAATCTGCGGCGTATCTTCGTGCTCGACAGTTTCGCCGAGCCGATGCAGCCCTAACGCCTTGATCGTGCGCCCCTGAATACCGGGGCGGCCGATGGCGCTCTTCTTCCATGTAATCTTTATTTTGGACATCTCGGCCCCTCCTAAGCGGATACCAGCGAATCGCGTCCGCGAAGCCTGCGAACTTCCTCGGCGGTGCGGAGACCACGAACAGCCTCAAAGGTAGCGTACGCAACGTTAATCGGATTTGACGTGCGGCCTATGACCTTTGTCAATACGTCCTTAACGCCCCCCAGCTCCATGATGGCTCTCACAACGGCGCCGGCAATGACGCCTGTTCCCGGAGCGGCCGGGCGGATAAGAACCTCCGCCGCGCCGAATTTTCCCTGTATCGGGTGGGGAATTGTATTACCGGATTTCTTCATGTCTATCATATTCCTCTTGGCGTGGTCAATGCCCTTGCGAACTGCTTCGGAAATCTCACGCGCCTTACCCATGCCTATGCCGACCTGGTCTATTCCGTCTCCCACCACGACGAGTACCGAGAAACGGAAGCGTTTGCCGCCCTTGACGACTTTACTGACCCTATTGATGGACACTACACGCTCCGAGAGTTCCATGCCTCTTGCGCTGTAATTTTTGCTCTGAGTCTCTTTTTGGGTTGCCAAAATCTTCCCTCCCTAGAATTTCAGGCCTGCTTCGCGCGCAGCGTCGGCGAGCGCCTTCACGCGACCCTGAAAGAGATGGCCGCCCCTGTCGAATACTACCGTAGAAATGCCTTTGGCTATCGCCCGCTCCGCGATCAAACGTCCCACGACTTTGGCCGCCTCCTGATCCGCTGCGTTTTTAAGAGAATCGGAGAGCGATTTGTCCAAAGTGGAAGCCGACGCGAGCGTATGCCCGGCTTCGTCGTCTATTATCTGAGCGTAAATATGTTTCAGACTGCGAAACACCGACAACCTCGGGCACTCCGGCGTGCCGGACATACGCTTGCGCAGGCGGCGATGACGGTGAAGCCGCATTTCGTTACGGCTGCGAATTTTAATCATCTCTTTTCACCTCGCAATTTACTTGCCGCCGGCCTTGCCGGCCTTACGGATGACGAATTCATCCGCATAACGAATACCCTTGCCCTTGTACGGCTCGGGCGGTCTGAAACCTCTGATATCGGCCGCCACCTGACCCACGAGCTGCTTGTCGACGCCACGGACGATTATCTTCGTTGGGCCGTCAACAGCCAGCTCTATCCCAACAGGAGGCGTTACCTCCACCGGATGGGAAAAGCCGAGCGACATCACCAGGTTATTACCCTGCATCTGAGCCCTGTAGCCGACACCGACAATTTCCAGAACGCGCTCGAATCCCTGAGATACACCTGTCACCATATTGCTCAGGATCGCCCTTGTCATTCCATGAGCGGCGCGATTGCGCTTTTCGTCGTTGGCGCGAGATACATGCAGCTCGCTGTCCTTCATCTCAACGGTTATCTCAGGCAGCACGCCGAACCTGAGCGAGCCCTTCGCTCCTTTTACCATAACCTCGGCGCCTTCTATCTTCACTTCCACGCCTTTCGGAAGCGTTATCGGCTTGCGTCCAATACGAGACATAGTTATCCCTCCTACCAGACGTAACACATGACTTCGCCGCCGAATCCGCGCTTGCGGGCTTCCGCGTCTGTCATAAGACCGCCGGACGTTGAAATGAGGGCTACGCCGAGACCACCCATCACCTTCGGCACGTCCTCCCTTTGAACGTAGATTCGGCGTCCGGGTTTGCTGATGCGGCGAATCCCTCTGATCACCCTCTCGCGTCCCGCGCCATAGTTCATATATACCCTAAGCGTCGGTATGTGCAGTTTGGGATCATTTATCGTTTTATAATTGCGGATATAACCTTCATCCTTGAGAATTCGAGCTATCTCCAGACGAAGTTTGCTGATAGGCATATCGACGATTTCATGATACACCGTATTCGCATTTCTTATACGAGTGAGCATATCCGCCACCGGATCTGTGACATGCATCCCGTTCACTCCCTTCCCGCTCTACCAACTCGACTTGACAACGCCGGGAATTTTTCCCTCGCGAGCAAGGCTCCTGAAGCAGCAGCGGCACATGTTGAACATCCTTATGTACCCGCGCGGACGACCGCAAAGCGGGCAGCGATTATACTTTCTCACTTTGAATTTCGGCTCTCGCATAGCCTTGTTTTCCAAACTTTTACGAGCCATTTCAGTTCCCCCTTATTTGTTGAAAGGCATCCCAAGCTCGGACAAAAGCGCATAAGCCTCTTCGTCCGTGGCCGCGCTGGTCACAAAGGATATATTCATGCCGCGCATACGGATTACCTTATCGTATTCTATCTCAGGGAATAGCAACTGCTCACGCAGGCCAAGATTGTAATTGCCTCTCCCGTCGAACCCGCGCCGCGTAACGCCTTGGAAGTCCTTGATCCTGGGCAGCGCCGCCGAAATAAGCCTGTCGACGAACTCCCACATCTTTGTTGCGCGCAGTGTCACGCAGCAAGCGACCGGCATACCCTCGCGAACCTTGAAACCGGCGACGGAACGGCGGGCACGCTTCATCATCGGGCGCTGGCCTGTTATCGTGGCGAGTTCATTGATCGCCGCGTCCATGTACTTCATATCCACCTTGGCTTCGCTCACTCCAATGTTGACCACGAGCTTCACGAGGTTAGGCACCTGCATCGGACTTGAGTAGGAGAACTGATCCTTAAGGCGCGGAGCAACTTCCTTTTTATACTTTTCGAGGAGTCTCGGATTCATTTATACATCTCCTCCCTTACGACTTGTCGACTATTTTGCCGCATTTTTTACACAAGCGGACTTTCTTGCCGCTGTCAAGGAATGCCCTGCCTACTCGCGTGGCTCTTCCGCATGTGGGACAAACCAGCATTGCCTTGGACGCGCTTATAGGGGCTTCCATTTTGATCAGGCCGCCTCGCGGGTTCTTCTGCGTGGGACGCGCGCTCTTCGTCACCATATTTACGTTTTCCACGACTATCATATCTTTCGCGATATTACGGCGCAGAATATTGCCTTCCTTACCCTTGTCCTGATCTTTGCCGGAGATTATGCGGACGCGGTCTCCCTTGCGCAAACGCATTTTCGACATAAAACCGCCTCCTTACACTACTTCCGGAGCAAGAGAGACGATACGCATATAGCGTTTCTCCCTCAACTCACGGGCTACGGGACCAAATATACGCGTGCCCTTCGGATCGCCGTTGTTGTCTATAAGCACGGCGGCGTTATCGTCAAAGCGCACATAAGACCCATCCCTGCGTCTGATTTCCTTCCTCGTTCTCACGATCACGGCCCTGATAACGTCTCCCTTGCTGACGTTGCTGTTAGGGATCGCCTCTTTGACGGAAGCGACTATTATGTCGCCCACGGAACCGGATTTGCGGAATGAGCCTCCCCTGACCTGAATACAAAGTATCTTCTTCGCGCCGGAGTTATCGGCCACGTTAAGAACCGTACGAAGAGCAATCATTAAGCGTCGCCCTCCTCGCCGGCTTCCACTCCGAGTACGGGAGCGCGCTCGATAATCTGGGATACCTTCCACCTCTTATGCCTGGAGAGCGGCCTTGTTTCCTCAATCTGAATGCGATCGCCGGGACGGCACTCATTTGCCTCGTCGTGCGCCATATATTTTTTGACACGCAAAACAGGCTTTCCATACAATGGGTGTTTCGACATTCTTTCCACGCTGACGACGACAGTCTTGTCCATCTTGTCGCTCTCAACTATGCCCGTCCTTACCTTACGATGAGGAGTACGTTCCTCCATCGAAATTACCCCCTTACTCCAGCCCGCTGCGCCGAGGTTTCCTTCTCATGTAATACAGTGAGAACTCGCGCTATTGTACGGCGGACTTCCTTAATCCGGCTGGTGTTGCTCAACTGACCGATAGCGTTTTGAAATCGCAGGTTGAACAACTCTTCCTTAAACTGACGATGTTTTTCTTTTAGTTCGTCAACAGTGAGTTCGCGAAGTGCTTTCGGTTCCATTCTAACCACTCACTCCCTCTCTCGCCAGCATCTTGACCTTGATAGGGAGTTTGAAAGATGCCGTCCTGAAAGCCGCTTCCGCCACATCGCGAGACACACCCTCTATCTCGAACATAACGCGCCCTCTTTTCACAGCGGCCGTCCAATACTCCACATTTCCCTTTCCCTTACCCATACGGGTTTCGAGAGGCTTCTGAGTCACGGGACGATCCGGGAATATCCGAATCCATATCTTCCCGCCCTTTTTCATCTTACGTGAAATCGCCACACGGACCGCCTCTATCTGGCGGGCTGTTATCCATCCATTCTCAGCGGCCTGGAGTCCGTATTCGCCAAAATCTATCTTAGTAGCGCCCTTCGATATTCCGCGAAGCGCCGTTAGATGCGGCTTGCGATACTTCACTCTCTTTGGGGACAGCATGAAGCTACCTCCTTTCCTTTCCCGACGGAACGGGATCGGAGTCGAGCACAAGTGGACGCTCCAGCATTTCACCTTTGTATATCCATACCTTCACGCCTATGACGCCGTATATGGTCGCGGCTTCGGCAAAACCGTAATTGATGTCGGCGCGAAGGGTTGACAACGGCAACTGGCCCTCAAGATACCATTCCGTGCGCGCAATTTCAGCTCCGCCCAAACGCCCGGCGCACTGTATCTTAATGCCTTTCGCCCCGCTCTTCATCGCGCGGAAGATAGCCTGCTTCATCGCCCTGCGGAAACTTATTCTGCGCTCCAGCGCGGACGCTACGCCTTCGGCCACAACCTGCGACTCGCTGTCGGGACTCTTTACTTCCTGTATGTTGATCATAATGCGGCTTCCGGTCATCGCATGAAGTTCATCGCGTATTGTCTGGATTTCAGTGCCGCCCTTGCCTATTACCACTCCGGGCCTGGCCGTGAACACAGTAAAACGCATAACGTTCCCTATCCGCTCGATCTCTATCCTGCTGATACCGGCGTTTGCCCAGCGTTTTTTGAGCCACTCGCGCAATTTGAGGTCAGCGTGCAGATTTTTTGTGTAGTTGCGTCCGTGCGCGTACCAGCGAGACTCCCAATCGTAAATTACTCCCAGACGATAACCTACTGGGTGAACCTTTTGACCCACTGTTCAGCCCTCCCTTACTTCTTCCGCGACGGCCACTGTAATGTGGCTTGTACGATGCCTGTACGGATGCGCGCGGCCGTGAGATACCGGGCGAAAACGCCTCATGTATGTCCCCTGGTCCGCTGTCGCGCTCGTAACCACCAACTTGTCCATATCGAGACCGAAGTTGTGTTCGGCATTCGCAACGGCGCTTTTGAGTGTCTTCTCTATAAAGCGCGCGCTCCTGTTAGGCGTGAATTTGAGGATGGTAAGCGCCTCGGACGCTTTCTTCCCTTTTATCAACCTCAACACCTGACGCGCCTTATCAGTGGATATTCTCACCTGCCAGGCCATTGCCTTGGCTTCTTTCGATTCCATCTGCATCCCCCTATCTCTTGACCCTGGAGGAACGTTCCTGGCCGGCGTGCCCGCCGAATTTACGCGTCGGCGCGAATTCGCCGAGCTTGTGTCCAATCATGTTATCGCTTATATACACAGGGATATGAATCCTTCCATTGTGTACCGCGATCGTATGACCTATCATCTCCGGCGTGATGCTGGACCGACGCGCCCACGACTTGATAACCCTCTTCTTGCCGGATTCGTTCATATCCTCGATGCGCTTCAGTAACTTGGCATCCACATAAGGTCCTTTCTTTAACGAACGAGCCATGTCTTTAGCCCCTCCTTGACACTACTTGCTGCGCCTACGGACTATAAACTTGTCCGAAGGTTTGCGTTTACGGGTTCTGAAACCCTTTGCCGGGGTTCCCCACGGCGACACGGGATGCTTGTGAGATTTGCTGCGTCCCTCACCGCCGCCCATCGGGTGATCCACCGGATTCATCACAATGCCCCTCACGTGCGGTCGGCGGCCTGTCCAACGAGTACGGCCCGCCTTGCCGAAAACGATGTTCTCGTGTTCCTCATTTCCGACCTGCCCAATAGTGGCTGTACACTCCAGGAGAATAAGGCGGAGTTCACTCGACGGCATACGCACAAAAGCGTACTTGCCCTCCTTGGCCATGAGCTGCGCCGATGTCCCGGCGGAACGCACGACGACCGCCCCGCGTCCCGGTTCCAGCTCAATATTGTGGATTACCGTACCGTCAGGGATGTGCTTTAATTTGAGTGCGTTGCCCGGCTTAATATCGGCTCCGGGTCCGGCTATTATCTCGTCTCCGACGGAAAGACCCACGGGAGCCAGAATGTAGCGTTTCTCCCCGTCTTTGTAGTGAACCAGCGCAATACGGGCGGAACGGTTCGGATCGTATTCTATGGCGGCGACACGACCCGGAACGCCTATTTTATCCCTCTTGAAATCAATAATCCTGTAAATCTTCTTTGCACCGCCGCCGCGATGACGCATCGTTATCCTTCCGGTGTTGTTGCGCCCTCCGCTGCGCTTAAGAGATTCGGTCAGGCTGCGCTCCGGCTTGCTCTTGGTTATTTCCGAATAATCCGGACTCGTCATAAAACGGCGGCCCGGCGTGGTGGGACGATATTTTTTTATGCCCATTTATCGATTTCCCCCTTTAAATTCCGGCGCCGTCGAAGAATTCGATGCGCTGTCCGGGACGAAGCTTCACAATCGCTTTTTTCCAAGACCTAGTACGTCCCGAAAAACGGCCCATTCTCTTTGGTTTGGGGTGCATATTGACAGTGTAAACACTCGCAACCTTGACCTTGAATACTTCTTCCACCGCGTTGCGTATCTCTATTTTGTTGGCTTGGCGTAAAACCTCGAAAGTGTATTTATTTTGCGCCATCATCCTGCTGCTCTTCTCGGTTATTATCGGGCGGATAATGATGTCGTGAGCTACCGCGATCATGCCCCGAACACCTCCTCCAATTTTCGGACCGCCTCAGGCGTCGCTATGAGTTTAGTATGGTTCAGGATGTCATATACATTTATGCTGTCGACATGCAGAACCATAGCGCCCGGAATATTGCTTGCGGATTTTATTACCGGCAAGCTGCTTTCGTGAAGCAGAAACAACGGCTTCGCCGTAAAATCGATTGAGCTCAGGAATCTGATCATGTCCTTAGTCTTCGGAGCGTCGATTTTGAAGTCGTCCACGACGATCATATTATTTTCCCGCACTTTGATTGAGAGCGCGCTTTTCAGTGCGAGCCTGCGGACCTTCCTGTTAACCTTCTGGTGATAATCACGGGGATGCGGCCCATGAGCCACGCCACCGCCTACCCAAATAGGAGATCTGGTGCTGCCGGCGCGTGCCCGTCCCGTATGTTTCTGCCTCCACGGCTTGCGTCCGCCGCCCCGCACGTCGCCGCGATCCTTCGTGTTATGCGTTCCGACTCTCATATTGGCCAGGTGCGCCACCACCACCTGATGCATTGCCGGCACGTGGATGGGAACCTCGAATACATCCCCGGAGAGCTCAAAATCACCGATGGGTTCTCCCTTGAAATTAAATTGTTTGACGACAGGCATTTTAATCATCCCCCCTATGCGGTCTTATAGATGAGGACAAGCCCGTCGTTAGCTCCGGGAACCGGACCCTCGATCAAGATCAGGTTATTCTCCGCGTCAACGGCGAAGACCCTGAGGCCTTTTGTGGTAACTTGCTCGCCGCCCATGCGCCCCGCCATTTTTTTGCCCTTCAATAAATGGCCGGGGGAACTGTTGGCTCCGGTGGAACCGGCCTTTCTGTGTACCCTCGAAGCGCCATGGCTGGCAGCGCCTCCGCCGAAATTATACCTTTTCATCACTCCGGCGGTTCCTTTGCCCTTGCTGGTACCGCGAACATCGACCTTCTCGCCGCCGGTGAACAAATCTACGGTTATGACCTGCCCAACGGCGTAAGTTGACGAATCGTCCACGCGGAACTCTCGCAGGACTTTCTTGGGTGATATTCCCTGGCGGTCAAAGTATCCCTTTTTGGGCTTGCTCATACGGTTCTGTTTTGCGTCCAAAAAGCCAAGCTGTACCGCCGAATAGCTGTTTTTTTCCGGGGTGCGGATCGCGACCACAGGACAGGGACCGGCCTCGATGACCGTTACCGGGACCGCCCGGCCGTCCTCTGCAAAGACCTGAGTCATACCCACTTTCTTCCCCAGAACACCAATGCTCATACCATTCACTCCTTTATCGGACCAGACCTGAGGTTACAGCTTAATCTGTATGTCGACCCCAGAAGGAAGGTTGAGCTGCATCAGCGCTTCCATGGTCTTCTGTGTAGGATCGATGATATCTATCAGGCGTTTATGGGTCCTCATCTCGTACTGCTCTCGCGCGTCCTTGTCCTTATGGGGGGACTTGAGAATAGTAAGCTTCCTGTTCTCCGTCGGCAGTGGAATTGGCCCAAAGACCTTCGCGCCGGTGCGTCCCGCAGTTTCGGCTATCTGGACGGCTGAAGCATCCAGCACTCTATGATCGAAGGCCTTTAGTTTTATTCTTATACTTTTTGCCACAACAATTCCCTCCAAGGATCAGAATTATTCCAGTATCTCGGTGACAACGCCGGCGCCAACCGTGCGGCCACCCTCGCGAACAGCAAACCTCAGTCCGGATTCCATCGCTATAGGCGATATCAGATTTACCTCGAACGTGCTGTTGTCTCCGGGCATTACCATCTCTATTCCATCAGCAAGCTTTATCTCGCCGGTAACATCCGTCGTGCGGAAGTAAAACTGAGGCTTATAGCCAGTGAAAAACGGCGTGTGACGGCCACCCTCTTCCTTCTTGAGCACGTAGACCTCTCCCTTGAAGTGCTTGTGAGGCTTGATGCTCCCAGGCTTCGCAAGTACCTGACCGCGCTCAACTTCATCCTTGCCGATGCCCCTAAGTAATACCCCCACGTTGTCGCCGGCCTCGGAACTGTCAAGTATCTTCCTGAACATCTCTAGGCTCGTCGCAACAGTCTTCTGAGTATCTCTTATGCCCACGATCTCAACATCGTCGGAGGGCTTGATTACTCCGCGCTCTACCCTGCCCGTCACAACCGTGCCTCGACCAGTGATCGTGAACACATCCTCCACCGGCATAAGGAACGGCTTTTCAATCTCACGAAGCGGAGACGGTATATACTCGTCACAAGCCTTCATAAGCTCCGCTATCGAGCTCGTCCATTCGTTGTCCGAGTCACTCTCAAGAGCCTTCAACGCGCTCCCGCGGATTACCGGAATATCATCACCGGGGAACTCGTACTTCGATAGAAGATCCCTCACCTCCATCTCGACAAGGTCCAGAAGCTCCGGGTCATCTACCATGTCCACCTTGTTCATGAATACTACAAGCGCCGGAACGTTAACCTGGCGCGCAAGCAGTACGTGCTCACGCGTCTGCGGCATCGGGCCGTCCGCCGCGCTCACTACAAGAATCGCACCGTCCATCTGCGCCGCTCCGGTGATCATGTTCTTGATGTAGTCAGCGTGACCCGGACAGTCGATGTGCGCGTAGTGACGCTTCTCCGTCTGGTACTCCACATGCGCGATGTTGATCGTTATGCCGCGCTCTCGCTCCTCCGGCGCCTTGTCTATCATATCGAACGGCGTGAAGTCCGCACTTCCCGTTCGTGCCAGCGTCTTCGTTATCGCTGCCGTCAGAGTCGTCTTGCCGTGGTCGATATGACCTACCGTGCCTATGTTCAAGTGCGGCTTGTTTCTCTCGAACTTCTCCTTTGCCATTTCACTTCATCCTCCCTGTAATTTTTTGGAATTTCATTCCATAATCTATTAATATATTCGATTTCTAACTAACGTTTGAGGAGTTTATTAGCCACTTCGCTCGATACTTCCTCATAGTGATCGAATTTCATCGTGTAGCTTCCGCGGCCGGAAGTTTTGTTTCTGAGGTCGTTGACGTACCCGAACATCTCAGCGAGAGGAACGAACGCCTTAACCAATCTGGCATTAGCCCTGACACCCATGCCCTCGACCTTTCCTCGGCGGGACGACAAGTCCCCTATTACATCCCCCATATATTCATCGGGCATCACTACCTCGACGCTCATTACCGGTTCCATCAGAATCGGATCAGCTTCCCTCATCGCGTTTTTGAAGGCCATTGAGCCTGCTATGCGAAAAGCCAAATCGGAGCTGTCCACATCGTGGTGGCTTCCGTCTACTATGGAAACACTGACGCTCATCACGGGATAACCGCCGATTATGCCGTTATTCATGGCCTCCTCGACGCCCTTCTGCGCGGCGGGGATGAATTGTTTGGGTATTGTGCCGCCGATAATCCTGTCATAACACTCATTGCCCGTTTGATCAGGAACAGGCTCTATCTCCACCACTACATCACCATACTGGCCGTGGCCTCCGGTCTGGCGGATGAATGTACCCTGGGCGCGCGCGGCGGAACGGATGGTTTCGCGATACGCGACCTGCGGGCGACCGACCCTGACCTCAACATTGAATTCGCGCCTCAGCCTTTCAACCAAGATTTCAAGGTGGAGCTCCCCCATTCCGGCAATTATCGTCTGCCCGCTCTCCTCGTTCACGGATACCTTGAATGTAGGGTCCTCCTCAGAGAGGGCTTCGAGGCCCTTGGATAGTTTTATCTGGTCAGCCTTGCTCATCGGCTCAACGGAAAGGTCGATGACCGGTTCGGGGAAAACGAGTTTTTCCAGCATCACGGGGGTATTTTCGGCGCAAAGTGTGTCGCCGGTGCGAACGTGCTTGAAGCCGGGAATCGCTACGATCATCCCCGCTGTAGCTTCCTCCAGATCCTCGCGTTTATTGGCGTGCATCCTGAGTATCCGCCCGACTCTCTCCCGTTTTCCGGTTGTGGCGTTATAGACCGCGATACCGTTAACTATCTTTCCCGAATAAAGCCGGCAGTACGCGAGCCGCCCGACAAACGGGTCGACCATAATCTTGAACGCGAGAGCCGCAAACGGGGCTTTTTCATCGGGCTTTACCGGAATTTCGC
>Ga0099364_10012466_pt1 | contig 11456 bp, 11 predicted proteins | sample TergutTh196P3_FD_73070 | JGI IMG/M metagenome (GOLD analysis project Ga0099364, IMG submission 73070) | Microcerotermes parvus P3 segment gut microbial communities from Pointe-Noire, Republic of the Congo - Th196 P3 | ecosystem: Host-associated > Arthropoda: Insects > Digestive system > Gut ...
GAGCATTCAGAACGGGCTTTTTTTGCATTGAGAAAACCGGCTGACTGATAATTGGCTACGACCTCTTCATGCAATAATGACGGTAAATCCAGCACGAATTCGTAAATGACATCCCATGCCGCTCCAACGTGCCGATGCACATTCAAAAAACAACACGCCCACCCAGCCATTCGCTTGTCCTTTGCACGGAGAGCCGCTCGCAATACTGCAATAGCGTTTTTTGACTCACTTTCATCAAACGATTCCACTGTACCAAAATCAGTTTCTGTAGGTGGTTCAAACAAAGACCGCTGTGTTTGTTTCTTTGTCTTTTGTGCAGCAATTGAAGAAAAAGAACCTGATAAATAGTCAGATTTCGAAGCCGGAAAACACTTTTCCAGTTTATAGCTGTCCAGTGCTTCTTCAGCAAACCGCTTATCATCTTCGGTTACAGCATACGATTCAATTTCTGATTCTGTCACAAAAGGATACACGACAAAGATAAAGTTGTCCGTTTCTCGGCTTTTTTCTGAAGCACAGAGCATCAATGTAGCCTTCAGTAAAGGAAAACTACTGTCAGAAGTCCTTGATGCGGTGTCTATATTCTCAAGCAGCTGCGCAGTACAACACGCACCAACATCCTCACATGCCACAACTATCAAACAAGACTGTACAATAGCCGACCATTGAGGAAGCAATTCCTGTACCGCCCATGCCGCCCATTCAACGTCATTTCGACGAATAGCCTTCTGCAAAAGCGACCGCACTTCAAATACATCAAAGTTGTTTTTAGTGAGTAACTTCTTTTTTTCTTTTTTCATCATTTATAAAAATTGCAGGATTGTCAAAACAATCATAGAAATTCGACTATCGATATTCTGGCGGGATTGTTTCGGAGCGATGGTCAACACAAACGTTCATCTTATAGTTTTTGTTCTTCCCTAAGGGAAAAGACAGGTGCTTTTTCCCCCATTTATTTTCGAGGTACTTTTTCGTATTATCGTTCAATACGTTACGTGACACGTCATGCTGTATTGCGTACATATTACTTGATAGAATTATACGGTCTTTTGCCAACGCCTGCATACACAAATCAATATCCCAATGACCTATAACACGCTCGGCAAAATAAGGACACTCATTATATCCCATCGCAGTCGCTTCAAGATAATGATTCAACGAAAATGGGGCATTTTCTCGATAGTACAAAATATTACGAAACAAAGTCAATCCATACAAATGACATCCAAGATCAATAGCCATCTGTGTCAGCACAAAAACGTGTCGCATCCCTTCTTCGACTGAAACGGCGACGGGGCCTGCTCCTGTCGCCCTAAAAAATCCCGTAACATCATCATCGAAGTTCCAAATACGCTTCGGTTTGTCAGGATGATGTTTTCGCACAAACATATTCGCATCATAATCACTGCGAATAGTATCAGGATACGTGTAAACTTTACGATAGGGTGCTGCCGCCGCATATTCCTCTTGTTCCGCTTCTGGCACAAACAAATCCCCGTAGGGAATCAGTTTTAACGTAGACGAAGTTTTCGCTCTACCACGACTGTATGTCACCACTCGCAAATCGAGCGCATCGCACATCGCATCCCATTCTTTTGCTGTTTGCTCATTAGCAACTGTCACATCTACTTTATTAGGCATGTATATTCAATGTTATATCCGTTTGTTCGACATCTTTACGGATTCTGGTCTCTGGACAAAAACAACAATCAACATCCTCTGACATACGAAGATAATCCAGAATCACTTCCGTATCATCAGTTATTTTAGCAGGGCGGTGCTCTGAAAGCAACTTAATATCGGGCAAAAGCCCATGACGACAAGCCAAAATACGATGGGCTGTCCACGAACACCGATACAACTCATCGCCTATGATAGTCCGGCAATTTCGTGTCAAACAATGCTGGGAAGGCACACGCGACCTACGGCCAGATGCCCGATAGGACAATAAAGGATCATTTCGTGGAAATCGCACAACACCATCCTCTATACAATAAACAGGAGCCAAATACGTCTCATTCTTGACAATAAATGGAATTCCTGTATCCTTCAAAAGCACTTCAAGTGACGGTCTTTTTTCTATTTGAGCAGCAGTATGTAAAGAAACAATAAGCAATGTGTTCGTATCATACAATAGTTGACACAATGCTTCATCTTTTTCTAATTTATGTAACAGCGTGCCATTGGTAAAAATCGCCATGCATCTATCACCAATCGTATCTCTTACTCCAGACACTATTTCTTTAAGACCATCACACAAAAACGGCTCACCTCCAATGATATCAACAATTTCAGGACGTAAGCCTTTACGTATCCATCTTTTGACAGATTTCAAAACTTCATCTACTGTGGGAGTCGGTCTATTATTCCGCACATGATTTAACTGACAGCACGTATCACAGTGAAGATTGCACGTACTTGTTACGGGCACGTCTATTTTACTAAAGTACAATGAGCCATTTGCCAACAAATCAACGGGTGCTTTCCAATACAAATATGACGAAGGATCAAAGCCCTCGCCTCTGTACTCTACGCATTTTTGAATGTCAGATGTATCTAACCCTTTACCCAAGGACAAATCCATAACAGAATCAGACACAAAGAACCCACGTATGAAGTTCGTTTTTGCGACATACAAACGTAATAACCCGAAACCATTTGCCCATTCGCACAGTACACGATCAATACCTCGTGTTTTTTCAATGTGCTTGGATTTCGATACAGGCTCGTGATCTACAACGCTTTCCAAACGTAGTGTTTTATCATTGGCTATGTATCGTTGAATCAAGTTACGATACGAGCCTTTTTTCCATAACGTCACGTACGTCCCGATGACATTCTTAACTCTACACAAATAATTACTCACCCCAAAACCAAATCCATTTGTTTTGCCATATCCCAAAAGTAACACATCATGCGGAGGAGTATCATCAGACGAAAGCAATTTTTGTAAATTTTCCCTAAAATTATCACGCAACTGCACATCGTCCTCAAAAAGCAATACATCTTTATCGAGGTGCTTTTTTAAGATAGCTCCAAGATGCCTCACATAAGGATAGCTGGCTTTCCACCAATCAGGAGCATCGACATCAGCCAACAAATCCTTCTCGATAGGCAATAGTATTTCATCTTCGTCAATGACCACATCGATACCGTATGTAGTTTTTAAATCATGCTGTAAATGCAATGCGTACTGTAACCGTTGGGGTACAGTCATTATCACTGCGACAAAAGAATTTCCAAAATTTACATTTTCCATGGGTATTTTTCTCTTTTAATTTTTTCTTCATATTCTCGCCTAGCTTTTTCAAATGCTTTACGGGCGACTTCCACGCCGTTCCCTAAAATCTACGAAATTCTACGTAGGTTCTCTACATCTGGATTATTCCAAACGATGGGTCGGCATTTATTTAGGACTGATTTTATTTCTTTGTATTTCATTTTTCTAGGTATAAAACCAGTCTTATTTTCATTTAATACTGACAGCTCATCTCGAAGCACTGCATTCTTGATTCGATGACCTGTATTCCATGCACCGACACCATCAGCATTATCTTTATATCCACATTCAATACATTCAAAGTCCTCCTGTGTTAATCTGTTTTCATTGTCAACGCAACCGCAACGCGGACATGTTTGCGAAGTATAAGCAGGATTCACCAACGAAACTACTATCCCATACTTAGGAGCTATACGTGCAAATATATCCTTGACAGATGATATATGCATAGCCTTAGTCAACCTATTATGATTCACGTCGTAAATATCTGAAGTTGCAAAAGTTTTACCAAACAATCCTTGCAAATTTTCAAATACAAGATGACGTTTACCTTGAGCATATAACGTCTTACATGTATCTACTGCCTCGCGTTCAATATAATGGTCGTATTTGCGTGATAGCGCATCGCCTTTCGCCTTGCGACGCTTACCTAGCTCATACGTCTCGCCTCGTTTTTTCGCAGCTGCTTTCAACTCATCTGTTTTCTTTTCATGTTCTAAGGTAGCTTTAACAATTTTATGATTATGAGCTATTTCATGACCACTTTCAAAACGAACCATGTTATGTTTTACATTGACATCTGCTCCTTCTATCTCATTTTCTTTCAAAGAAACTTCAGGATAGAGTCTATCTCCATCTTTTGTCAGGATTATTCTAACGGAATTTCTTGAGATGACTACGGTATATGAAGTGTCTCTGCCATTGCAGTAGTCATTCAAATCACCATGATATTTCGAATGGTATTTTACAGGAATGACCAAGCCATTCGATTCCAAGCCAGGCCATGAGAGTGTTATAAAACCTTCTATAATCGAATTCTTGTTCCTGTTTACAATGTCTGTTGTCAAACGAGAACGACCTCTAAATGTTAAACTTGTGAAATTTATAGGCTCAAGATATCGATTCAAAACATTTTCACGTTTTAAATTCGCTAAAGCCATCAGGCGATCTATGCCAAATTTATCTATGATTCGTTGCATGAAAGGTTCATAGCTCGACTGTGCACCGTGCTTCGCTAAGCGAGTAACGGTCTTAGTCAAATCCGTTTCATAAAAATAGTATTCTATTTTTCGTACTGAACCTTTTTTCCTGATAAATCCACTTTTACGGTCTTTATGATCTCGTTTGTAATAATGTGTTTCTGAACGTTTATATGATTTGAACACCATTTTACGTTCAATAGCGTCCAATCTATTAGAATACGCTGTATAAACGTCTACCTGAATATTCCGATAGAGATAACTAGGAATAGATAAAGGAAGTCCTAAATTTGAAATCGTCTGTGAATTTTCGACTAAATAAAGTGTTTTAGTAAGGTAATCATATTTGCTCAGCTCACAGCATTCTAAAACATGTTCATGTGTCCAGCGACTTAAAGACTGCCGCACCTTAAGCAAATCTCCAGCAAGCTGCTTAATCATGCAATGCTTTGACTTCGCAAGATTATCAGAATAAAAAGATTTAGCGTAAACCGATGCAACTGTTATCATATAAATATCATAGATATTAAACCACCAAAATACAATAATACCCCTATAAATTGAAATTTATTCAAAAATAAACATAATAAAACTAATAGATTTTCATAGAAAATCGCATATTATCGGCGACTAGTCAACTGCCCCAAAGGTAATAGGGATCGTCTTTTTTATCTTCAGGGATTACAATTTCTTCCGGTGGCGATGCAAAATAATCTTTATACATCTGAAAAGTAAAAAATTGTATTTCATCGCTATCTGTGCAATATGTCGTGCTCATACAAGATAATAGTAATGCATAAAGAAATCACAAGTCAACTTGGCAAATAAGCCAAATAAGCCAAATAATCCGTCGGATCTTCCATATCTGATAAAATCGGGTATTCTTTGAACAGATTCTCCACTTCTTCTTTCGTACCGTGTTTCAACATAAAACCGGTACGGGCACCTGTTACTATCTGCTTGAACTTATTACGATAAACCAGTTCGTCCCAATACCCATTACGCATAAGCCACTGTTTTGTAATCGAAAACGATATGCACAAGTTTCTGTTTTTTACCATACTTTTATCGTGAACCAAACTCGTAGCGACTTTACGATAGTAATAGAATTTCTTTGGACAGATAGGAATGGATTTTGCGGACAACACCGTCATCCATGACCAAGGCACATCTTCTGCTCCTACATTACCTGGCTGGAATAAAAACTTTTTCGCGAAGTCAATCCTGCTAAACTTATACACACAATAGGGCGCACCAAGTATTTTTGCTTTATCCTCAGGCGTTTCCAAAACAGTAATCCCTTCCAGCGATTTAGAAAACATGTCATACATGGTCTTCCAGTGATATATCGCCATATCTGGAAAATTGTGCTCTGACACCAAATCCCACATATTTTGATAGCAATCGACTTGAAGCGTATCATCAGAATCCATAAAATGAACGTATTCGCCAGTAGCCGCTTCAAGACCTGTATTACGAGCACAAGACAGCCCCATATTCTTCGAATGTGTTATTATTTTAACTCGACTATCAATTTCTGCGATTTTACGTATAATTACGCCTGATAAATCGGGAGAACCGTCATTGACACAAACCACTTCGATATCTCGAAACGTCTGCGACAATACAGACTTTAAGCATTCGGCAACATACGCCTGTACATTGTACACCGGGACTATGACACTAATTTTCGGCATTTATGATAAATTCAATTTGGGCGGTTCGTTCTTGACCGGCTCTGATTCTGTTCCCGCTTCAGATTTACTAAATTCACTTTCGGGCAAAAATACCCCATCAAACTTCTTTAATTTTTCAAGCCCTTCAAAAAGCCGCTTGCCGAGAACAACACGCCCCATACCACGAAGTTTGTTATTACCATAGACCATATCAACTTTTTTGATATTGAACAGCTCACAGGCTTTAATCCAGCTCATCTCATCTTCAAACACAAAAACAAGATAGTCCCAGTGTTCAAACGCTTTCACTTCTAGCGGATTAAACGCAGCTGTTTCCAACGTTTCTTCACCAGCCTGCAACGAATCCGCAAGAGATTCAGCAAGAGCATCCGTGTCGAGAAACCCGAATTTCCCCATATCAAATGTATCGCCGAGTTCACCAAGAATTTCTTCTAAAAACGTCGTATGCCATTGACTATACTCTGACACCTTATTGTCCGCTATGCGGAACGCCTCGATTTGTTTGGCGGTTAAGTTTGTCGCACGAATACAGGGCACTTCTGTATAATTCAACCGTAGCGCAGCCTGATGACGTGTGTGCCCAGTCACTATGACATTATCATTGTCAATAACCAAAGGCACAAGGAATCCAAATTCTCTAATGGATTCTTCTACGTAAGGCACAGCCTCAATCCATTTTTTTATTGTAGCAACAACAGTAGATTGCCCACATACTTCATCAAGTGTCTGCGGACGGTATTTACGTGAAAAATCAAGAACTTGTGTTTCGGACATTATCTATCAAATTGTGAATCCTACACAGCATTATAGAAAATATTGTAAGATTCACATTGCCTAACAAAAATCAATCACATAGGAAAAGTTTTATCACGCATGTCACCAATATCACTCTGTATGATGTACTTGATAACTACTACACTCGGCAAATAACGTATAACCGTATCAGCCACTACAGAAATATGACGGTCAGAACACAAACGCATCATCGCTAATTCACATAAAAACTTACAAAACAATAAATTTCAAATTAACAAAACATTGTAATACCCTAAAAAATAAACCATGTATTCGCTTTCGCATACTCTTCAGTCAATTCCTTGGGATCGCCTGATATTTTTCCAAGCAGTTTATTACACAACTGATTCAATAACATGACTGTAGATGATAAGGAAAGCCGATTATCACCACACAACGCACAGTGAGCACAAAAACCATTTACAGCGTTAAGCAATTCAATATGGCTGTATCTACGTTCCAAGGTCGTATCGATATAAGTGAAAAATCTGTTAGCATCATATACATCTTCATGATCACTAAGATCACAGGCTCGCCAAGACGCATGATTTGCTTTGAACAAACAAACACCAACAGCCATTGGCAATGTTTTATTCCTCATGTCGCCAACATCACTATCCATAATGTATTTGATAACTTCTTCACTCGTCACATGACATATAATAGCATCAGCAACAACAGAAATGTGACGATCTGAACATAAAGAAACAAGCATCACTGATTAACACAGCACGATTTCAAAACTTCCAAAAATCAACAAATTGTAGAAATAACAAAACATACAGGATAAATCCATACATTGCTGACACGTCAATATATTTACGCAAAAGATCCATTACCAAACTGCAGCTCCATGCCAAGCTGTATCTTTTCCAAAATGTATTGGGTATGGTGTGTCAAAAACATTATCTACAGGCACAAAGAACGATACACACGACTCATCACTTGGATCATGCATTATTACCGAAGTCCAACTTTTTGATTCGTACCAAATATCAGAACATGATTTATCAAACAACATCGTATGGTTGCGATAACCAAGGCTTGGATGCAGAACAGGCTCCATTGCCGTTCCCTAAAATCTACGCAATTCTACGTAGGTTCTCTACATCTGGATTATTCCAAACGATGGGTCGGCATTTATTTATGACTGATTTTACTTCTTTGTATTTCATTTTCCTAGGTATAAAACCAGTCTTATTTTCATTTAACACTGATAGCTCATCTCGAAGCACTGCATTCTTGATTCGGAAACCTGTATTCCAGGCACCGACACCATCAGCATTGTCTTTATATCCACATTCAATACATTCAAAGTCCTCCTGTGTTAATCTGTTTTCATTGTCAACACAACCGCAACGCGGGCATGTTTGAGATGTGTAGGCAGGATTCACTAATGAAACAGTTAATCCGTACTTAGGTGCTATACGCATAAATATATCTTTAACAGATGATATATGCATAGCACTTGTCAACCTATTATGATTTACATTGTAAATATCTGAAGTTGCAAAAGTTTTACCAAACAATCCTTGTAAGTTTTCAAATACAAGATGCCGTTTACCTTGAGCATAGAGCCACTTACATGACTTCACTGCCTCACGTTCAATATAATGGTCATATTTGCGTGATAGCGCATCGCCCTTCGCCCTACGGCGCTTACCTAGCTCATACATCTCGCCTCGTCTTTTCGCAGCCGCTTTCAACGCATCCGTTTTCTTTTCATGTTCTAAGGTGGCTTTAACGAGTTTATGATTATGAGCTATTTCATGACCACTTTCAAAACGAACCATGTTATGTTTTACATTAATATCGGCTCCTTCTATCTCAGATGGTTTCAAAGAAACTTCAGGATAGAGTCTATCTCCATCTTTTGTCAGAATTATTCTAACAGAGTTCCTCGAGATGACTACGATGTATAAAGTGTCACTGCCATTGCAGTAATCCTTCAAATCACCATGATATTTCGAATGATACTTCACAGGAATGACCAAGCCATTCGATTCCAAGCCAGGCCATGAAAGTGTTACAAAGCCTTCTATGATCGAATTCTTGTTCCTGTTTACAATGTCAGTTGTTAAACGGCTACGACCTCTAAATGTCAAACTCGTAAAGTTTACAGGGTCAGGATATTTTCTTAATGTATTTTCACGTTTTAGATTTGCTAAAGCCATCAGGCGATCTATGCCAAACTTGTCTATGACTCGTTGCATGAAAAGTTCGTAACTCGACTGTACACCGTGCTTCGCTAAACGTGTAACGGTCTTAGTCAAATCCGTTTCATAAGATTCATATTCTATTTTTCGTACTGAACCTTTTCGCTTTATAAAACCAGTCTTACGGTCTTTGTAATCACGTTTGTAATAATGTGTTTCTGAACGCTTATATGATTTAAAAACCATTTTACGTTTGATAGCGTCCAATCTATTAGAGTACGCAGTATAAACGTCTACCTGAATCTTTTGATAAAAATAACTAGGAATAGATAAAGGAAGTCCTAAATTCGAAATCGTTTGCGAATTTTCAACTAAATAAAGTGTTTTAGTGAGATAATCATATTTACTTAATTCACAGCATTCTAAAACATGCTCATGTGTCCAGCGACTTAAAGACTGTCGCACCTTAAGCAAATCTTCCCCCAACTGCTTAATCATGCGATACTTTGACTTCGCAAGATTATCAGAATGAAAAGATTTAGAATAAATCGATGTGACTGTTATCATATAAATATCATAGATATTAAACCATCAAAATACAATAACACCTCTACAAAAATTGAAATTTATCCAAAAATAAACACAATAAAACTAATAGATTTTCATAGAAAATCACATGTTATTGGCGACTAGTCAATCGCCCATCATAATTTTCCTCTATCAAACCAATTCGAAAAAAGTAAGGTTCAAATACAATCGAACCACGTTTTTTACGTGGTCGATGTGTCAGTCCTTCCAATGCCACATACTCATGACCAACAACCCAAACATATTGTGTTTTGAATTCTTCTTGCATTATTTTAATCCTCCAAAACTTTAATTATACAATATTGTATATTTAACATTTTTAGCCGCCATTTACTCGATTCGCCACTGCGTTCATCCACGCCGAATTTATAACAGGCGGCTTTTTCGAGTTCCATTTTGCCGTTCGATAGTATTCTCGCAACATGAACTCCGGATCACAATGTCGTTGTACTGCCACAGGTAATTTTTGATAATCAGACGAATTTGCCCAGTCAAGATAATAGGAAAAAGATAAAGCGACCACTCGTAACCGCTCCTCATAGAGAATATCCAAATCCGCTAATACGGTTTGTAAAACCATCTCCAAAAAAGACTTTACACCAACATCCTCAAGTAATTTATTTACTCGTGTATTTTTTGCAGTAGTTTTTATTGCTTTTTTAATTTTCTCTATTTCAATTACAATCAAATCAAAATTATAAAATAGCTGCCGAGGTAAATCCAAAAAGCCGCCTTTCCCAGATAAGTCATCCAGTTCACCTCCTATTTCAAATTCTGTGGGAGTTGGCTGCATACGATAATACAACAACACAGCCTGAAAAACTTCCGATGGTGTAGGAGCGTTATCGGCATTTTTTAGAATCTTCGTAACTGCTGAATATTCTTGCAACAATCGATCTGCCCGACTCTGTGAAGATTTTCTCAAAACTCTCCGCTCCTTCATCAACTCGTACAAGTTTGTAATAGTATCTGCCAGTTCATCAACAGGTAACACATTAACAGACTTCTTACTTACAGTTTTACGCTTTGTATTTTGCGGCTTTATATCAGGCGATCCATTATGAACAGCCACCAATGACATCGACTCGTTCGAATGTGTAATAATTTCCTTCATGATTTTTCAATTTAAAATTACAGTGTGCTTTCAGTAACACCATCTTCAAGTCCTGGACGACCTGCATTATTCCAATTTCCAAGCCAACCTGCAAAATGTCCATGGTCAAAGGCAGCTCGATAAACACTGTTCACTACTGCAACAAAATCACCGTCTGAGGCGTAATACTGCTTAATCGCTTCACGAATCGTAATTTTGTATATTTTGTATTGTGCTTCCGTCATCCTACGACTCGGATTTGAATCAGGCGGTTTCATATTTAGTGCGGTGTTATTCCAGTTATTTCTTCTAGTTTTTTGTGTACTTCAGATGGTGCTATCAATGTCGAAACATACTGCCTGTACTGTGCAGATATATCAGGCACAATGCTTGTCCCATCAGTCTCAGACAAAAAAGAAGGTAGTGAAGCGAAAGAAGCGACATGTAGATTATCCGGCTCGTCCACCGTTCCCCTATTCTCGGCGTTTCTCCCCATCTCACCGGCTGTTGCAGTCGCCTTCGGCACTTCCAACTTCACCACCTTTTGTGATTGTAACAAATATGCACGCGTTGATAATTCTAACTCACCACGCGTTCGCCTAATGAATGTACCTGGATTTAGTATTTGCATCCTTCGGTCAGATTCAA
>Ga0099364_10012467_pt1 | contig 11455 bp, 12 predicted proteins | sample TergutTh196P3_FD_73070 | JGI IMG/M metagenome (GOLD analysis project Ga0099364, IMG submission 73070) | Microcerotermes parvus P3 segment gut microbial communities from Pointe-Noire, Republic of the Congo - Th196 P3 | ecosystem: Host-associated > Arthropoda: Insects > Digestive system > Gut ...
CAACACAAAGGTAATTGATATTTACAAAGAACTGAAAGAGTTTGGTTTGAATGTGGATATTTATGACCCATGGGCAGATGTCGCTGAGATGGAACACGAATATGACGTAAAAATTTTGTCAAAAATCCGCTCCGACAAAAAATATCAAGCCATAATAGTATGTGTAGCACACGATGAATTTAAAGCTTTCGATTTTGGAAAATACAAAAACGAAAACGCTGTGGTTTTTGATGTGAAAGCGTTTATAGATAGAGAATTAGTTGATGCAAGGTTGTAATATGGAAAAATGGACTACGGAAATAAAACCTCATGCAGGTTTATTTGATGTTAATTTTAAGGAAATTTGGCAGTATCGCGATTTGTGGAGTCTGTTTGTAAAACGGAATATCATAACCGTTTATAAACAAACCATTTTGGGACCATTGTGGTTTTTCATTCAGCCGATACTATCAACCTTGATGTATATGGTAGTTTTTGGTGGTATAGCCAAAATTAGCACTGATGGGCTACCGCAGCCGTTGTTTTATTTAGCAGGAATATCGTTGTGGCAATATTTTTCAACATGTTTGACCAGTACATCGAGTACATTTACTACCAATGCCGGTATTTTTGGAAAAGTATATTTTCCTCGATTGATAATGCCTTTGGCAACCGTAACATCAAATTTGTTAAAGTTCTTTATCCAATTGAGTTTATTTGTTGCAGTATATTTATATTACATTATTTTTACAGATGTACAAATAGGGCTCAATGTTTATGCCTTGCTGTTCCCGGTATTAATAATAATGATGGCAGGATTGGCGCTTGGCTTTGGCGTTTTATTTTCGTCGATGACCACAAAATATAGAGACTTAACGGTTTTATTAGGATTTTTTGTGCAACTGTGGATGTATGCTACACCGATTATTTATCCGTTGAGTTTTATTTCTAACGAAAAATTAAAATTGATAATGACTTTAAATCCGATCACTTCTATTGTCGAAACATTTAAGTATGGCATTCTTGGTTCGGGAACTTTTAGTTGGTGGTCGTTGGGATATAGTTTTGGGTTTATGTGTGTGTTGTTGGCTATCGGTATTGTGGTGTTCAACCGTGTACAAAGGAAGTTTATGGATACAGTTTAAGAGAAGTAAATTATGAGTATTGCAATAAAATTTGAAAATATATCAAAACAATACCGCTTGGGCTTGGTAAGTACAAAGACAATATCTCACGATATTAATCGATGGTGGCAAACAAGTGTGTTGGGCAAAGAAGATCCATATTTGAAAATTGGCGAAGTGAACGATCGTGCTACCAAAGGCATAAGTGAATATGTGTGGGCACTGCGTGACATTAATTTTGAAGTGCAACAAGGCGACGTATTAGGTATTATTGGTAAAAATGGTGCAGGAAAATCGACATTATTAAAAATTCTCTCTCGTGTAACCACGCCGACAACAGGGATTATTAAATCCAAAGGTCGGATTGCTTCGCTGTTGGAAGTCGGTACCGGTTTTCACCCGGAACTGACGGGACGCGAAAATATTTATATGAATGGCGCTATTATGGGTATGACTAAAGCGGAGATTTTTCGTAAATTAGATGAAATTGTTGATTTCTCCGGTGTAGAACGCTACTTAGATACGCCGACCAAACGCTATTCTTCGGGTATGACTGTACGGCTTGGTTTTGCCATTGCCGCCCATCTTGATCCCGAAATTTTGGTTGTAGACGAAGTACTTGCAGTAGGCGATGCCGAATTTCAGAAAAAGGCGATTGGAAAGATGCAAGATGTGAGCAAAGGCGAGGGAAGAACGGTTTTGTTCGTGAGTCATAATATGGCGAGTATAAAGCAATTATGTAATAAAGGAATTCTGCTGAAAGATGGTTTTATTTCATTTAGTGGCGATATAAATGATACGGTAGATTTTTATTTAAAAGCTAATGAAATAAATGAAAATGATTTGATAATAAATAAAGTTAAATGCATATCGAAAGAAGTGCAGATTACGGATATACGAATAAATGAAAGTAATTTATCTAATTTGAGTTTAAAGCACCCGAATAAAAAATTGAATATTCGTGTGGAGGGAACTGCTTTAAACGATATTAGAGGAGCTATAGAATTATTGTTGTATGATTCTAATGAAGTTTTATTAGCAAAGTATGCTCCATCTCTGAAAAATGGTGTTGCAACACGGGTTAAAGCAGGTAATTTTACTTTAGAAGAAACAGTTGTTTTTCCTAAAAATATGACTAATGGTGATTATTATTTACAGGTAGATATTACCAATCCTAATGTTGAATATTTAGCTCGTGTGCCCAAGGCTGTAAAAATTATTTCTCAAAATTTTATTGGTGATACAGGAATATCTATTGATTATAAACATAGTGGTTTTTTATTAATTTAATGAAATTATCAATTATTACCGTCAATCTCAACAACGCTGGAGGTTTACGCAAAACCATTGAAAGCGTAAGTTTTCAAGCTTATACCGATTTTGAGTATATTGTCATTGATGGAGGAAGCACAGATGAGAGCATTGACATTATTAAACAATATGACGATAAAATTACTTATTGGGTAAGTGAACCCGATAAAGGAATTTATAATGCAATGAATAAAGGAATACAAAAAGCCAAAGGAGAGTATTGTTATTTTTTAAATAGTGGAGATTTTTTAGTTGATGAAAATGTGTTAACAGTTATATTTTCCAGTAATTCCACTTGTAGTATTATTAATGGAAATCGTATTACGTTCGGCCCAATAGAAAATGGAATAGATAAGGGAATTGGTTATCAGACAAAAGGAAAGATAACTCTATTAAATATGTTGATTAGTAATCTCCGTCATCAATCTACATTCATAAAACGAGAACTTTTTGACCGATATGGATTGTATGAAGAAGACTATAAAATAGTTTCTGATTGGATTTTTTTTCTTCGTGCTATTGGGCTTAATGGCGAAAAAGTTGAGTATATTGATGTTAATATTGCCTACTTTGATACAACTGGAATTAGTCGTTCTCAAAAAGATTTGGGAGTTGAGGAACGAAAAAAAGCTATTGCAACGTATGTTCCGCAATCTATTCTTCGCGATTACGAATATTTTAAAGATATTGAATCCAAATTTTGTTCCAAAGATTACGGCGAATATATAATATTGAAAACTGGCAAGCTGGGTATTTTCATAAAATTTCTTTTGAAAGTAAGAAAATATATTCATAAGATAAAAAAATGATGAAATAATGAAAAATATTGCATTAATATCAAATGCTCAAAATGCTTATAGCCAAACATTTGTGCAGGCTCACAAAGACTATTTTGATGCAAATGTATATTACTATTACAACAACATAACCTGTTTAGAAAATGAAGGGAAGCTGTCATTGTCTAAATGGCAACGCTTTTCTCGGCAGTTGAAGAACATTTTATACATAAAACAACCTTCAACGTGGGAATTAGCTATTATTACGTCTTTTAGAAAACACCGTATAGATAAGGTCTATGCCGAATTTGGTCCGGTAGGAGTGTCCATTATGCCTATTTGCAAAAAAATGAATATTCCATTGATAGTAAACTTTCATGGAGCAGATGCCACAATAACCTCAGTATTAAAAAAGTATGAAAAACAATATAAAGATTTATTTGATTATGCGGAGTATATCGTAGTTGTTTCAAAATCAATGAAAGAAAAGTTAATTTCATTAGGAGCCAATCCTCAAAAAATGATTTATACTCCTTGTGCGCCCAATGATGACTTTTTTGAATTTAATCCAACATTTTTGGATAAAGCATTTATTGCTGTTGGACGATTTGTAGATAAAAAAGCTCCATATTATACAATATTGGCTTTTAAGAAAGTATTGGAGGAATTTCCGGAAGCAAAACTATATTTTTGTGGAGATGGACCATTGTATAATATGTGTGTTAATTTGGTGTCTTACTTGGAATTGCATAATAATGTTATATTTTTAGGAAGCATTTCTGCAAAAGAACAAAAAAGTATATATGAACGAGCAACGGGATTTGTACAACACTCTATAACCGCTTTAGATGGAGATATGGAAGGTACTCCCGTGGCTGTAATGGAAGCTAGTGCGGCAGGACTTCCTGTAATAGCTACTAAACATGCAGGCATTTCGGATGTGATACAACATGAAGAAACAGGTTTGCTTGTAGATGAACACGATGTAAATAAAATGGCTGAGCATATGATATTTTTGTTGGAAAATAAAAATATTGCCGAATCATATGGAAGTGCTGGTCGCGAGTTTATAAAATCAAATTTCTCTATGAAACATCATATTGCAATTTTAAATAAATTGTTGTAATGATTAATTACTCAATCATAATACCACATAAAAATATTCCACGCCTTCTTCAACGCTGTTTAGATTCCATACCTCGTAGAGAAGATGTACAAATTATTGTAGTAGATGATAACAGTGATGTGGATAAAGTAGATTTTGCTAATTTCCCAGGATTGAATGACTCTTTTGTAGAAATAGTTTTCGGAAAAAACGAAAAGGGGCGGAAAGGTGCAGGGTATGCTCGTAATTTGGGCTTGGAAAAAGCGAAAGGAAAGTGGTTAGTTTTTGCAGATGCAGATGATTTTTTTGATGTTAGTTTTGAACAAGCTTTGGATAAATACAAAGACGATGAAAATGATATTATTTATTTTTATGTAAGTAGTGTAGATTCAGAAACATTACAACCAATTAATCGTCATGTTTATTTAATTAATCGTCTATTAGAAATACAGAGTACGAATAATTGGGATACAGGATTTGATTTGTGTACGCCATGGGGAAAATTTATAAAAAGAGAGTTTGTAGAAAGAAACAGAATTCGTTTTCAAGAAGTTCAGTATGCAAATGATGTCCTTTTTATCATAAAAATAGCTTCTATTGCCAAAAAAAAGATTTCAGAAGATAAAATTTATATAGTAACCGGTAGAAGTGAATCATTGACTGCAACAAAAGGTATTGACCCATTAATAGTTCGGTTTTTAGTTACTTGTGATGTTGTAGATTATTTGAAAAATTTTAATAAGGAAAAGTATTTTAAAGATATTGCTTTTTCTTTTTGGCTGAAAATTCATAAAATGAAAAAAACTAAAGCTATTAATTTATTGCCTCGTATGGTAAGGTCATGTGGATTATATTTTGTAATTAAACGTTTATATAAATTGGAAAAATACTATTTTTTGTAACGAAGTCGTTAAGGCGACTGATTTTTAATTTTAAAAAGATATTAATATGAATAATTTAGCTCCAATAGTTCTCTTTACCTATAATCGTCCGTGGCACGTGGAGCAAACATTGAATGCTTTGATGCAAAATGAATTGGCTTCGGAAAGTATTTTGTATATCTATTGCGATGGTGCAAAACCCGATGCTACGGAAGAACAAAAAGAAAAGATTAGACAATCAAGAGAAGTTGTTCGCAAAAAACAATGGTGTAAAGAAGTTGTTATTAGAGAAACGGAACAAAATAAAGGATTGGGGAATTCAATTATTGAAGGAGTAGCGGAAGTAATTAATAAACATAGGAAAGTAATAGTATTGGAAGACGATTTAGTTACTTCTCCATTGTTTTTGGATTATATGAATAAAGCCTTGGAATATTATGAAAACAGGAAAACAGTATTTTCAATAAGTGCTGTTTCGAGACCCAATCCACATTTGTTTTATCCCAAAGACTATGAATATGATGTTTATGTTTCTCAAACACATCGCCCGACAGGTTGGGCTACATGGTTGGATAGATGGAAACAGGTAGACTGGTCAGCTAAATGTTTTAAATACTTACAAGCTGATAAAAATATTAGAAATGCCTTTAATCGATTGGGTGCAGACTATTATAGTGCATTGGAAAAACAGCAACTAACTGGACAAAACGTTTGGTCAATCAGGTTTGCGTTGGCTCATTTTGTTAATCATGCTGTTTCTATATGTCCCATTGTTTCATATATTGATCATATAGGTTGGGACGAAGAAGCTACAAATGCTATCGGCGGAAGAGGACAATGGAATCATACCTTTTTAGCATCAAAAAAAGATATTCGTTTTCTTGATATTTTGTATGAAGATAGCCGGATAATTAATTCGTGGTATTCTTTTAGCGTGAAAAAACGAAGGTCATTGATTGGACGTATAATAAACCGCATGGCTTATAAATTTTTGAAAAAAGATGAATTTGTATTAAAAGGTAAAATTTATGATTTCTAAAGAAATTCCACTTGTAAGTGTTTGCATAAGGTCGCACAATCAGGAGAAATTTATTGCTCAAGCAATAGACAGCGTGCTTATGCAAAAGACTACATTCCCATTTGAAATTATTATTGGCGATGATAATTCTAAGGATAATTCTATAAATATTTTAGATGAATATACAACGAATAATCCAGAATTAATTCATGTGTTAAAATCGGAAGTCAAACTTGGAGGTGCTAAAAATTTAAGACAAACTATAGAACACAGTAAAGCAAAATACATTGCATTATGTGATGGCGATGATTATTGGACTGATGTTTATAAACTGCAAAAACAAGTAGATTTTTTAGAACAGCATAAAGAATACATTGCTTGTTTTCATAATGTTATAAACATTTATGAAAATAATGAAGATAAATCTTCTTTTTTTCATTCTGCGGGTTTTCCACAACATCACACTTATGAAACTGTAGTTAAAAATAAATGGTTTTTACCAATAAATGGTTTGGTTTTTATTCGGGAATATGTGTTTTTCCCTAATTGGTTTGATAATGTGAAACATGATGATTATGTAATGGATTTGGCATTAGCCTCGAAAGGTTCTTTTTACATAATGCGCGATGTAATGGCTGTATATCGGCATCATGGTAATAATATGTCCAGTAATTTTGATATTATTCAGTTTGATAATGAGATGAGCACTATTTTGTATAAAATGAAAAAGTATTATCCATTGTCAGCACACAAAATATTTGATGATAAAATAGATGAGTATCGTTTGGAAATTAAACAACTGGAACGAGATAAAAAATACCCATTGATAAAATATTTCTATTTTAAAACATATAAAAAATTGATAGGAAAACTATTGAAAATTAAAAAAAAAAGAGTTAATTAAATAGCTATTATGAAACTCACTATAATAACCATAAACTACAACAATGACGTTAGTTTGCAAGCAACTATGCAAAGCGTTTTTAATCAAACTTCGCAAGAGTTTGAATATATTGTTGTTGATGGCGGGAGCATAGATGGCAGTAAAGAAATAATAGAAAAATTTGCAGAGAAAGCAAAATTTCCAATGAGATGGATTTCAGAAAAAGACAATGGTGTTTATCACGCTATGAACAAAGGAATACGAATGGCACAAGGTGAATATGTGCAGTTTGTTAATTCAGGTGATTGTTTGGTGAGTAATGATGTAACGGAAAAAATGTTAGCTCCTCTCTCTTGTGGAGAGAAGTTGGAGGAGAGATCGTCCATTTTGTATGGCAATATGTTGAAAGTACAGCCTTACAGAATTTTGAAAGATAAAGGTTTTGTCGGGCGGCAACCTACTATGCTCGACTTTTATAGAGGAACATTAAATCATTCGTCTGCATACATAAAACGTTCGTTGTTTGATGAATATGGATTGTATGATGAAACACTGAAAATTGTTTCCGATTGGAAATTTTATATAAAAGCGATAATTTTTGGCAAAGAATGTTTAAAATATCAAAATATTGATGTGACTTTATTCGATATGACCGGCATTAGCGAAACCAATAAAGAGTTGGATAAAGCTGAGCGTTTGCAAGTGTTGAAAGAATTGCTTCCGGAAAGAATTTTGCAGGATTATCAAACATGGTCGTTTCCAATCAGTCAAATGCAGCGAGTGAAACGCTATCCGATAGCAGAAAAGTTGTATTATTTTATGGAAAGATGTTTATTTAAGTTGGATAAATGGCGAATCAATAAAAAACGAGAAGTAGCATGATAGAAACTGAAATCAAAGTCATGAGTAGAACTAAAATAATTCAATTACCAAAAATATTGGATAGGCGTGGCAACCTTTCATTTATCGAAAGTGAAAACCACATTCCATTTAAAATAGAACGGTGCCACTGGATATATGATGTTCCGGGTGGAGAAAAACGCGGCGGACATGCTTATAAAGCCAATGAAGAATTTATTGTTGCTTTGTCGGGAAGTTTTGATGTAATCGTGAATGATGGCAAGGAAGAAAAAGTTTACCACTTGAATCGTTCTTACTACGGACTTTATATTCCGGCAATGACTTGGCGGACAATGGAAAATTTTTCGACCAACTCGCTGGCTTTGGTGCTTTCTTCTACCAAATACGATGCGGAAGATTATATCAGAGATTTTTCAATTTTTAAAGAGTTCAAACAATGACAGTTTACGATTGTTCCATAATAGAAATGTCTCGAATAGAAAATGTGGCAGGAAATATTACGCCTGTTCAAGGTCTGGAAAATTTACCTTTTGAAATCAAACGGGTATTTTATTTGTATGATATTCCCGGAGGAGAGGCGCGTGGAGCACACGCTCATAAAGAATGCCACCAATTTTTGATTGCTGCAAGTGGAAGTTTTGAAGTGGTATTAGATGATGGTAAAAATAAGAGAACGGTTATGTTGAACCGTCCTTATTTTGGTTTACATATTCCACCAGGTGTGTGGGCAGCAGAGCAAGGATTTTCTGCAGGCTCCATTTGTCTGGTTTTGGCTTCGGAAAAATATAATGAAGTGGATTATATACGAGATTATGATGAATATTTAGCATATAAAAATGAATCTATTAGAAATTACACCAAAAGAATATCAAGAAATATTTTCTAATCCATATCATATTTTTAATTCGGCAACTTTCAACGAATTAAATAAATACAAATGTGATGGCGTTCATTATTTAATATTTCGAGATTCAAAAATACGCTTAGGCTTAATTTTCGGGCGAAGAGAGAATATTGTATTGTCTCCATTTTCCGCTCCTTTTGGTTGCTTTGCGTTTCTAAACGAACAGATTGACATAGACAAGATAGATGAGTCGTTATTAGTTTTAGACGATTATTTAAAAGAAAAAAAAATAAGTAATATAAAATTTGTTCTACCACCGTTTTGTTATAATGTGTCGTTTTTATCAAAATTGGTAAATTCTTTAAGTAGAAGCAGATATAAAGTATCGCATATTGACTTAAATCATATTTTTAAAACTTTATTTTTCGATGAAAAATACAAGGAAAAACTTAATAGCAATACTCGGAGAAACTTAAATATTGCACTGAAACAAAATTTTGTTTTTCAAAAAACAGATGATATAGATTTGGTTTATGACATTATTTCAAAAAACAGAGAATTGCGAGATTTTCCGTTGCGAATGACATTAGAGCAAGTAAAAGAAACAATTAAAATAATAAAACACGATGCTTTTGTTGTAAAATTAAATCAAGATTATGTTGCCTCTGCGCTGGTTTATTATGTGGCACATAATATTGTTCAGATAATTTATTGGGGAGATATTCCTGAATTTTCGTCGTTGAAAACGATGAATTTTTTATCGTACAAAGTATTTGAATATTATAAAAACACAGATGTCGAAATTGTAGATATTGGACCTTCGACCGAAAACGGAATTCCAAATTACGGCTTATGCGATTTTAAAGAATCAATTGGTTGCGTTGCTGAAAATAAATTTACTTTTGAAAAAAAAATGTTAAATATTGAATTTGCAGACTATTCAAAAATATTTTTAGAAAAATCGTGGGATTGGCTGAATGACAAAGAGATAAAAGAACTAACCGTAACGCCCGATTTTACGAAAGAACAACAAAAACAATTTTATGACTCATTGCCTCAAAAAACAAACTATTTCATAAAAGGAGTAACTTGCAATTCTATTCCGATAGGTGTTTGCGGTCTGAAAAATATTACAGAAAAAGACGGCGAATATTGGGGATACATTGGAGAAAAAGAATATTGGGGAAAAGGAATTGGTAAAGAAATACTTAAATATATCATTAATTTCGCCAAAGAAAAACAGTTGGCAAGCGTATATTTAACGGTAGCAGATTATAACATACGAGCGTATGGCTTGTATGCTAAATATGGTTTTGCAGAGGAGAAAAAAGAAAATGGAATTATTACAATGAGATTGCATTTATAATCAAAGTTAAATACTAATAAAAACAAAAATATGATTTCAATTTACGGACATAGCGGTAGCCAAAATCACGGCAATGAAGCAATAGTGATAGGTGTTTGTCAGTTGTTTGAAAAACACAATCAATCAATCAATCAATCAATCAATCTGTATTCTTATAGTCCATCTGTCGATAAACAATTTGAATTAGACAAAGTGTGCAATGTGTTGCCTTTTTTCAAAGAATACAAAAGATATTCATTAGAACATATAAAACACTACCTTCGAAGAAAAATATTTAAAAACAGACACAAAAATGACCCTTGGTTTATGAAAAGGTATCTTTTAAACAATTTTTTCACTAATATTAATGGAGTTTATTTGCTGGAAGCCGGCGACCAATACTGTGAAAATAACTCTTATAGAAGATTTTTAGGATACTTGAATAGAGCAATAACCCAAAGAGGTGGAAAAACAGTTTTGATGGGTTGTACCATAAATAAGGATATATTAGCCGATGGAGAAATAATAGAAGACATAAAAAGATATTCTTTAATAATAGCAAGAGAATCAATTACCTACGATGCTCTTATTGATGCCGGAATCAAAAGAAATATATATTTAGCGCCTTGTCCTGCTTTCTTAATGGAAGCGGAAAAATGTAAGTTGGATTCTATTTTTTGTGAAAAAGAAGAAGTTGTTGGGATAAATCTTGGATTCTTGGCACAAGGAAATGAAAAATATTACGATTTGATGGTTGAGAATACCGTTGAATTGATAAAATGGATTATGTTAAATACTAAATTTAATGTAGCACTTATACCACACGTAAATTGGAGCTACGAGGGTTCAGATTATTGTACTTTAAAAAAGGTGTATGACATTTTTGAGAAAGATTATTCAGAAAGAATTCAAATTTGTTCTGAAAAAAGTGCTAATCAACAAAAATATGTGATGTCGCATTGTAAGTTTATAGTTACTTTGAGAACTCACGTGGCAATACCTTCGATTGCTTCGCAAGTTCCTACGCTTGTAACCGGATATAAGCAAAAATCGGAAGGTATAGTTAAAGACATATTTCCGGAAAATTTTAAAGTATTAGCAGACGTTACGTCATTAAAAACAAATAAGGATTACATTGAACACTTTAAATGGATGCTCGAAAATGAAGATTTGATACGCAAGTATATGGCGGAAAATATTCCTGCATACATTGAAAAAACAAAAATGATTAAGGAATTAGTTTTGAATTTGGAAAAAAAGAACTGATAATTTTTATGATAAAATTCCCTGATTTACAAAAAACAGACAAAATACTTTAAAACAGAACA
>Ga0099364_10012468_pt1 | contig 11455 bp, 5 predicted proteins | sample TergutTh196P3_FD_73070 | JGI IMG/M metagenome (GOLD analysis project Ga0099364, IMG submission 73070) | Microcerotermes parvus P3 segment gut microbial communities from Pointe-Noire, Republic of the Congo - Th196 P3 | ecosystem: Host-associated > Arthropoda: Insects > Digestive system > Gut ...
ACGGCGGACGAGCAGAGCAAGAGCCTGACGCTAGCGGCATCCGGCAACGAGATAGTGTTCTACTACACGGCGCGCAGTGACATATTAGCGAGCTTCAATGCCAATGGCGGCAACGAACCCAGCTTTACCAGCAAGGAAGTGACCTTTGCGGCGCCGTACGGGGCGCTGGCCACAGTAAGCAGAGACGGTTACACATTTGACGGCTGGTTCACGGCAGTAGCAGGCGGCACAGAAGTGACAGCGGCTACAATAGTAGCGAACGCGGAAAACCATACACTGTTTGCACAGTGGACGATAATTGACAACGGCAACGGCAACGGCAACGGCAATGGCAACGGTAATGGAAACGGCAACGGCAATGGCAACGGTGGACTGGTTGTATCGACCCCGACCCCGACCCCCGCGCTCGCGCCCACCTCGACGCCGACCCCGGTCAGGACGCCAGGCAGGTACCCCGGCCCGACGCCGCTCGCCCCCCAGATGCTGGACTTTGACGACGACGTACTGCCAGGCGGACCCGCCACGATTTTCATCGACGACCACGTTTCGTACATTCTCGGATACGACGACGGCACGGTTCGTCCGGAAAAACCCATTACAAGGGCAGAAGTGGCGACAGTGTTCTTCAGGCTGCTGAACGACACAATGCGTAGCGCGAATTGGACTCTCGGAAATTCGTTCTCCGACGTTGCGGCCGACAATTGGTACAATACGGCAGTATCTGTGATAAGCAACATGGGCGTAATCAAAGGGTATGAGGACGGCACATTCCGGCCGGACGCCCCGATAACGCGCGCCGAACTAGCCGCCATAGCGGCGCGGTTCGCCAGGGCGATGCACATGAGCGGCGATAATGTTGTAAGCTTCACAGATATATCAGGGCACTGGGCGGATGAAGACATTCTGCACGCGGCGGTCATCGGTTGGGTGAGCGGCTATCCGGACAGGACATTCAGGCCGGATCAATCGATCACAAGGGCGGAGTTCATCACGCTGGCAAACAACGTACTGGAGCGCGTGCCCGCCAGCATCGACGACATACTGGCCGATCAAATGCTGACCTTTGCTGACAACTCGGATGTCGGCGCATGGTACTACCTGGCGGTGCAGGAAGCCACTAACTCGCATACCAATGACTACTACGAAGGGCAGACTGTCCCCGGCAAACAGTTCGACTTTGAGCGCTGGATAACAATGGCGAACAACCCCGACTGGATATCACTGGAAGGCGAATGGGCAGCGGAATACGGCGTATAATCGTCTTTATTAACACGTAAAATTAATAAACACGCACAACAATCAATGGCCGGTACTCTTGTGTCAAGACGCACAGCAAAGAGTACTGGCCTTTTGATATATTTGTTTCTATTTGCATATTAAAAGTCACCTGTGGATTGCCTGCGGTCTATCTACAGATTACCTGTAGATTACCTGAAGTCTACCTGCGGGCTACTAGCAATCTACCTGCAAGCTAATTGATATAGAGATTCAACCTGTTTGCGCAGTGCAAAACACAACGCGTCGCGCCTAGCTGTATCAATGAATCTGGATTTGGATAGCAGATCATTAAATTCTTCATCAACACCCGTTAAATCCGTAAAATCCAGCCATGAAAAATCGCTCACCAGCGTAATTTGCTTATCATGCGTGTCAAAAAATGGCTGGCTATTAATTTTATTTCTTATCGATATATTATCAGTAGTTTGATTGCACCAAAACGAGGAACCGTTGTCAAATAAAGGGGCTGGTATGATCCATTTTAACGTTTCCGCGTTTCTGATTGCCCCAAAATTATTTAAGTGCCTGTCATAATTCGCGATAAGAAAATCCGCAGTCAACATTCGATTTAAGCTGTCCTGTATGCCTGGGATGCCTAATGCCGAACAACAATCGATATAATGGCCGTGTAAATCATTTGCATCGTTTATCCTTTTTGTATTGTGTATATAATAGGCGCTGATAAATTCTGTTTTAGAAGTGATAAAATTTTCGCAAATGCTATACGGCATATCCTCTTCCCAAATTACTGAGTATGCAACATGCGGTATTTGCAAGCGTTCCATAATGATAGACGACATAGCTTCATTAATGGGCTGTTGCTGAAACGGGTCACTTCCTCCTTTAATTAAGTATCGTTTCCCGTCAATAATTTTCCACTTCTTTTTCAACCAGCCATCCGATGTGTTATCAGGGGATACGAGGCTAATTTTGCGGTCTTTTATTATATCGCCGAAAAGAATATCTCCGACATCAACCGAAAAATCGTTGCAGAAAAAATTTATCGTTTCCCAATTTAGAGGGTTTTCAACAGGATTCGCCCAATATTGATCAGATAGCGAAAGGCCATAGCATTTGCTTATTAATTTATTTGTGGAAGTAATACCCAAATGCGCTAATATATTACGTATGTTTTGCCTGCTTGCCGGAATGGAGCGCCCCTGCCACCAATCGTTCATATCGCCCCTGTCCGGTTGCCCGTTCTTCATGGTTATTCCAACAGGGATATGTTCCGGGGCATATAACGTCCCTATTTTTGATAATGCCGCAGTCTCTTCATCAATCTCAATTTCCGCCACAGCGATTTTTCTGTGCATTAAAATATAATCCATATAAAAACGCCATGCCTTGACCAGGCGCAAGTAGTCATGAAAACATGCATGGCGTTGCGCCCGTGTCCTGCCCTTTCTATTATTTTTCACGCTAGCCTTAAGAGGGGTCGGAATCCAGCGTGATAAAGTAATCGTATAGGGGCATCAAAAACGCGTACCCTTTTACTATCCGGTCCACCAACTCCGGCGAAAAAAGGGCGTCTCCGATTTGTTGGTTATGAATGAGAGATAATGTTTTTTTGTTGTACCACGCTTCGGTCTTCGGGGACGGCGCATCTTTTTTGCGGGCGTATTCCGGCCCGTCCAGCACAAACTCGTCCTGTCCGTCGAGCGGGGCGATAAGTTTTTCGAACGCTTTCGTGTTGTTGTCGATCCGCGCGCGCAGCTTGGACATCGTTTCGGCGCGGGCGGCGTAAAACCCCAAACCGTAGCTCCAGTTTTCAGGGGCGAGCTCGAACCAAAACACGGGGGTGGACGTCCATTCACCGGCGGGGCGCTCTATGGTGAACCACAGGTTCGCCCTATAGGGCTCGCCGTCCCGGACGCGCCGGGCATCTCTGTATATGCGCGCTACTTTATGGATAAAGTCGCGCCCGCCGAATTCGGCGGCGACGCGCTCAAAGACATCCCGCCCCAACTGTTTCATGGGGGTCTGGAAATCGCGGACAAATACGTCTTTGTTCGCATCGAACCACGCCTTGTTGTTGTTCATGCGAAGGTTCCACATAAATTCGATAGTGCGCTCGGAAAACCCTGAAAACCTGGCAATCCCTGATGATTCTTTTGATTTTTTAGGACCTATATGTGTAGTTTTCATAACAAATACCGTTTCTTTTATATTCTAGCATTTAGTACCGATTATGTGCCTTTTATTTTATCATGATGGTATGTATTATGGATAGCTGAGAAAAAAGCATTGACATTTTGGGGTATTGATGTAAAAATAGAGCGTGTTTCAATTGACGTTCATTACACGGCATGAATGCCGGATCAAAACGCCTCCATTCCCCGGATCCACAAGATTTGGTTGCTATACCGCCCTTTCATATAGACATATGCAGGGCTTTTTTTATGCGCGCCGGGGCGGGCGGCGATTCGGAAGTCTGCATCATTTATAATCGGCAAAATAGGCAAAATAGGTAAAATAGTTAAAAAAGGCAAAATAGGTAAAATAGGTAAACCGCGTCAAACAATGTAATGAAGCAATTAAATGAAGCAATATAATGAGACACAATATTATGAAGCAATATAATGAGACAATATAATGAAGCAATCTAACTAATTAATATAGATGATAGAAGGGGGATTACATTATATGCCAAAAAGGGCGGACATCAATACAATATTGATCATCGGATCGGGGCCGATCATCATCGGCCAGGCCTGCGAGTTCGACTACTCGGGGACGCAGGCTTGCAAGGCGCTCCGGGGCCTTGGGTACAAAATTATACTCGTCAATTCCAACCCAGCCACGATCATGACGGACCCCGTGGTCGCCGACATCACTTATATCGAGCCGCTCAATGTCGCGAGGCTCGCCGAAATAATAGATAAAGAAAGACCGGACGCGCTGCTGCCGAACTTGGGCGGCCAGTCCGCGTTAAATTTGAGTTTTGAGCTGAAACGGGCGGGCGTCCTGGACAAGTATGGCGTAAAGGTAATCGGCGTCCAGCTAGACGCCATCGAGCGCGGCGAGGACCGGATTGAGTTCAAAAATGCCATGGACAAGCTCGGCGTCGAGATTCCCGAAAGCCACGAGGCGCTGTCCGTGGAGCAGGCTGTTGCCGCAGCGGACAAGCTGGGCTACCCGGTCGTGATCAGGCCCGCGTACACGATGGGCGGCACCGGCGGCGGGATTGTGTACAACAAGGAAGAGCTGCAGATCGTCGTCAGCCGGGGCATCCAGGCGTCGATGATTGGGCAGGTGCTGGTGGAAGAGAGCGTCCTGGGATGGGAGGAGCTTGAGGTCGAAGTCGTCAGGGACGCGAACGACCAGATGATTGCGGTTTGCATGATTGAGAACATTGACCCGATGGGCGTCCACACCGGGGACTCCTTCTGCGTAGCGCCCATGCTCACCATTAGCGACGATGTGCAGGCGCGGCTGAGGAGGATTGCGTTCGACATAGTTTCGGGCATCGGGGTGATTGGCGGCACCAATGTGCAGTTCGCCCACGACCCTGCCACCGGTAGGATCGTCGTCATCGAGATAAACCCGAGGACTTCTCGCTCCTCGGCGCTGGCGTCCAAGGCGACGGGGTTCCCGATAGCCTATGTGTCGGCGATGCTCGCGGCCGGGCTCACACTCGACGAAATCCCCTACTGGAGGAAAGGCGCGCTGGACAAATACGAGCCATACGGCGATTATGTCGTGCTGAAGTTCGCGCGGTGGGCGTTTGAAAAATTCGCGGGCATCGAGGACAGGCTGGGGACGCAGATGAGGGCGGTCGGCGAGGTGATGAGCATCGGACGGACATTTAAGGAAACGTTCCAAAAAGCCGTCCGTTCGCTGGAAATCGGCAGGAGCGGCCTTGGCTTCGCGGGCAAATTGAACGAGCTCAGCGAGGGTGAGCTGATGCAGATAATCGCATACCCCAACAGCGAGAGATATTTTGCCATCTACGAGACGCTGCGCAAGGGCGTAAGCGCGGACAGGATATACGATATAACGAAAATAAAGAAATATTTCATAGAGCAGATGAAGGAGCTTGTCGAGCTGGAGGGCGAGATTCTGCAATATAAGAAGAGGGTGCTGCCGGACGGGCTGCTGGTGAGGGCGAAGAAGGACGGGTTCGCGGACAAATATCTGTCGCGGCTATTGGAGGTGCCGGAGGAATATATCAGGCTGCACCGGAAAGTCGTCGGCATTGAGGAAGAGTGGGACGTGGTGCCGGTCAGCGGCGCGGACGCCGAGTATTTTTACTCGACGTATAATGGCTTGGGCAAGCTGGGCGGGGAGCTGGCGGCGTCGAGGGCGCGGCTGGGCGGGAAAGGCGGCGCGGTGGTGGGTGGTGCAACGACGACGGACGGCGTGGCGATGGCGGGCGGCGGAGTGGCTGCGGCGAAGGCGGGCGGTGCGGCGGCTGCGGTAAACAGCGCGGCGATGGCAGGCGGTGCGGCGGTGAGCGACGTTACAGTAGCAGGCAGCGTAACCGGCGGGCTTGCATCCGCGCCGCGCCAAAAAGTCATTGTGCTGGGTGGCGGGCCCAACAGGATCGGGCAGGGCATCGAGTTCGACTACTGCTGCGTCCATACCGCGTTTGCCCTCCGCGAGGCAGGCTTTGAAACGATCATGATAAACTGCAACCCCGAGACCGTGTCCACCGACTATGACACATCGGACAGGCTGTACTTCGAGCCGTTGACGGTCGAGGATGTGTTGTCGATCTGCAAACATGAGCAGCCGCTGGGCGTAATCGTCCAGTTTGGCGGGCAGACGCCGCTCAACATCGCGATGGAGCTTAAGATGGCGGGCGCGCCCATTTTGGGTACGTCCCCGGAGGTCATCGCGCTGGCCGAGGACCGCGATCTGTTCCGCAAGATGATGGACGCCATGCACATCCCCATGCCGGAGTCAGGGATGGCGCGCAATTACGGCGAGGCTGTAGCGGTCGCCGCCAAAATTGGCTACCCTGTGATGGTCAGGCCGTCTTATGTGCTGGGCGGGCGGGCAATGGAAGTTGTCTACGAAGATGAGCAGCTCGGCGCGTACATCCGGCTCAACGCGCAGTACATAAGCGACGAAGCGCCGATACTTATCGACCGATTCTTGGACAACGCGCTCGAGTGCGAGGCGGACGCGCTGGCCGATGGCGGCGACACATTCGTCCCCGCCGTGATGGAGCATATCGAGTATGCCGGCGTGCACTCGGGGGATTCCGCGTGCGTGATCCCGACCATAAACATCACCGGGGAGCAGCTCGACACCATACGCGACTATTCGTGCAAGATCGCGGGAGAACTGGGCGTTGTCGGCCTGATGAACATCCAGTATGCCATACACCACGGCAAAGTTTACGTGTTGGAGGCCAACCCGCGTGCGTCGCGGACGGTGCCGCTGGTTTCCAAGGTATGCAACCTGAATATGGCCAACATCGCCACGCGCCTCATCATGGAGGCGCACACCGGCGAGCGGATAGACCTTTCGGCCATGCGCAACCCCGTGATACCGTATTACGGCGTTAAGGAGGCGGTCTTCCCGTTCAATATGTTCCCGGAGGTGGACCCGGTGCTGGGGCCCGAAATGCGCTCGACCGGCGAGGTGCTGGGCCTGTCCGACTCGTTCGGGATAGCCTTCTACAAAGCGCTGGAGGGCGGCAAGACCGTGCTGCCCCTGTCCGGCGCCGTGCTGATATCCGTGGCGAAAAAAGACAGGAACGGAGAAGTGGAGGAGGTCGCGAGAGGTTTTGAGAGCCTCGGGTTCCGCATTTGGGCGACGCGGGGGACATGCGCGTATCTGGTTTCCAAGGGTATACACGCGGAGATAATCAATAAGATATACGAGGGGCGGCCCAACATCGAGGATTCCATCAAGAACCACCGGCTGGACATCATCATCAACACGCCGAGCGGCGACAGGCGCAGCAGCGACGACGACTCCTATATAAGGAAGTCTGCCATCCGCTACAACATACCGTACATTACGACGCTGACGGCGGCGCTGGCCGGGGTGAAAGGCATCGCGGAGAAGCTGAAAAGGCCGAACGAGCATGTCTGCTCGCTACAGGAGTACCACCGGAGCGTCACGACGGAATATTAGCTTTGTTTTGGCTGGGCTGGCTGGGCTGCTCTTGCTTGCTCTCGGATATCGACACCGTCCTGGTTTCGCCGCCTGATATATACGACCTTCCGCACTCGGGGCATATTGACGTTTGCATCGATACCGACTGGCTTAAAATTCGGCGCCCATCTTTCGCGGCGTTTGCCTGTTCATTGCTTACATGCTCTTGTTCGTGCGCCGCGACCAGCGCTGGGGCGGCTTGAGGGCTGATCCGGGTCGGCGCCTGAAAGCTCACGGTAGCATCGCTCGATTGATCCACATATTTCCGGTTATTGCACGTTTCGCATTCGGTTTGCGCTTGTACGGCTTGCGATTTTCTTACGCTGGCTTCGTACATCGCTCGGCCTTCGTCGGATATGCTGACGGTATATACGGAATTGAAAAAACCGCTGCTTCCTGTTGGCGCAGGCATTGTCGACGCAACTGCGGATGACTGTACCGTCACGGTTGGCGCAGTAGCCGCCGGGGCGAACGTTGCGGGGGCGGGCGATAAATTGGTTGTTGGCGTGGCGGAAGATGTTTCTTCCGTGTCCGCACCGGCGTTGCCGCCCCGTACGCTGGCTTCGTACGCTTCCCGACCTTCTTTGGAAATATCCACGATATACGCGGGGCCGATCGGATCCGCCCTTTGCGCAACAGAACCGGCAACGCCAGGCACGGGCGCTATCGCCCGCTCGGCAATTTTCATTGGCCCATATATAGACTGTAATGGCATTGACGCTTCAATCCGCATAAGCTGCACCTGCTTTTCGTTCATCTCTATATCATACCGTATATAGATTAATTCCCATAAGCTGCGTAAATAAACATAGCGGCTCCGGATCAAGGGGACGGTTCTCTTGATACGCCCCTCGTGATAATTTCGTTCGTATGATTGCATTTTATAAATTCCTATGTGATCATAGTAGTAGGGGGATTTTTATAATGGGGAGTATCATTATTCCGGAAAGATTTGTAAATAAACTGGGAGGCGCAGCAGGCAATATTTCGAAACTGTGCGAAAACGTAGAGCGCTTCATAAATTCCGTCTCTGCTACATCGATGCCTTTTTTCCGGGAATATACCGCGCATGACGAAAGCCATATAAACGCGGTTCTGGCCATGGCTGACGCGCTTATCCCCAAAACCACACTGAAAAATCTTGAGTTAAAATCGATGGAAGTTTTAATATCAGCGGTTGTCCTGCATGATATGGGCATGTTTATCCAACCGGATGGCGCCCATGAATTGATTTTTGGAAAATACAGTAAACAAAAAATAGAACGGCTTGATACGCTCACATGGCGCGAGGCTTGGGACAACTATATCTATCAATACAAGCGTTTTAACAATAATCAACTATATAACATATTCGGCGATATGCCGCCGGTGATTTCCCTTGCTGAAGACAGGATTGACGATGGTGAAAACGCTTGGCGGGTATATGGCGAGTTTTTCCGTCAGTACCATCCAAGGCTCGCGCACGACATATGCAATATTGGCTTCCCAGGTGACAAAACAATTGATTTGTTTGAGCATTGTTTTGTGGATAAGGGCGACAAATATATAAAAGACATTATCGGCCTTGTCGCGCGTAGCCATGGTATGGATATGCGCGACGCCCAGCCGTATTTGGATAAGGCTCCTCTTGCAACTAGCTCTCCGGTTTCAATGGTTTATGGGATTCCCGTTTTTTACCTGATGGCTATACTCCGCGTCGCCGACTATCTGCATGCGGGGAGCGCGCGGGCGCCGGAGGAGCGAGCGATGGCGCAGCGAATCAATTCTCCAATCTCTCGCAATGAATATGGTTGGAACCAAGCTGTATACGATACGATGACATGGCATATAAAACGCGCCAATATCGAAAAACCTGCCGGTGTTTCTGACACAAAACGTAGTGAAACCTTGGAGATTATCGCGGATCCGGAGGATAGCGCGACATTTTTAAAGCTTAAAAGCTGGATTGGCGCAGTCCAGACTGAACTTGATAAGTGTTGGGCTATTTTGGCGGAGAAGTACGAAAATGACTACCCGCTCACAATACACAGAATTACGACTAATATATTCAAAGACAGTGAAATAGAACGCTTCAACAATTCATTTCTGACGAAGCCCGCAGCTTTGACCGCGAACCCCGACATAGTCATGTTATTAGTGGAGCCACTTTATAATTACGACCCGAATTACGGCATAAGGGAATTATTACAAAATGCGATTGACGCGTGCAACGAGCGCATTGAATGGACGCAGAATGAAAACAAGCGCAGAGACGCGGCGGGAATGAAACCTTTGAAATGTCCGGATGGTCTTATTGAGATTGATATCAATACAGAGGCCGAGTCGAACACATTTACCATTACCGACAACGGGATCGGTATGAACGAAAATACACTGCTCAATTATTACCTCGTTGCTGGGGCTTCGTATAGGAACAGCAACGCGTGGCGGGAAGCTTATACCGACGACGGCGGCAATGCCAAGGTATTGCGTAGCGGGCGCTTCGGCATTGGCGCCCTCGCGACATTTTTAATCGGCGACGAAGCGACAGTGACGACGCGCCACGCGGGCGATGAAATGGGCTTTCGATTTATATATGGAATAAATAGTTTAAAGCCAATTAATGTCGAGAAGATAGCAGGGGCTGAGATAGGCACAACAATAACCATGCTGCTGAATCAAAAGAGTAAACAGATTTTTAGTTCCAAGAAATACATTCCGAAATGGTACTTTTTCAACAAACCTATTGTGCGATATAGAATGAACGGAGAAGACATTAATAGGGATTTGCTTGGATACATTGATAATTTTTTGATTCCAGATGTAAATTCCATTGAGGAAACAAAATCAAGCTGGCATAGAATAGTGCTAAATAACGGAACCATTGCCTATTGGTCTGTTGCTGGAACATCATTAGAAAATATTAATATGTTAAACATACCAAAACTAGATTGGAACGAAAAATTCCAATTGGGAGGATATCCTTTTGACACAGTGGTATGGTGCAATGGAATTCTTGTTACACCTTCTGCAGAACAAGGGTCAAGCTGGTTTAATAAAGCCTTAATTGGCCCAGGAACTATGCATGTTTCATTTATTGATAGTAATTGTTTGCTCCCGGTATCATTAAATCGTACACACATAAGCTATTTCGATGAATTTTACGACATTGTCACAGATATTAGTCAGTATTACTTAGCGAAGATGATGTATAGCGAAATAAAAAAAATCTGGGTTGATCTCGAAGATATTGAATTTAATTCTTATAATGATGAAAATAGACGAATAAATAGCTTTAAATCTTATTGCTTTTACGAAAAAGGATTTATACCTATAAATAATGCATTTTTATCATTATGCCATATAGATACGATTAAATGTTTCAATATGAATTTTATAACCGATGATGTTAAGTTTATAAAAGATATTATTTCAACAGAAAATATGTTTTCCATTGTTTTGAATGCTGTATCAGTCAGCGACGATGATGGTTTTTATGTTTTACCAAATTTTTATTTTCCAAAGATAATTCTTCTTTCAACGTTGAAATATGTGATTGATCATAAATATAATGTATCGATCGAAGGATCAGATATAAAAAAACAATATGCGATATATTATCTTCAAGGAAATATTTTAGGATGTAACACTCACATGTACAATGTAATAGTAGATTTGCTTGGTGAGCGCAACACGAAGGACTTTTCAGACGACTACTGGATACCCTACGATTTAGAAGACAGAAAACGTAAATTCCCTAAAGCGTTTGAAATATTGAAAAAATACATAACGGATTAGGGGAACGGTTCTCATGATCCGCAAAAATTGTAAAGCGGATCAAGAGAACCGTCCCTCTGATCCGCATTTTATTGAGAGGTGTAATCTTTGTATGTTGGATTTATCATATGACGAAAAAATCGAACTGATGGGTTTGCTCAATTGGGATACTCTCGATAAATGTGAAGATATGCTTGCTGTAATTGAAGGACATATCGTACGTTCTAAAGCATTCACACGAGATAGACTATTTGTCCGTTCATTAGAGAGGCTCCCTTGGCATTATGTAAAAACCCTTTGGGGGGTTGAG
>Ga0099364_10012469_pt1 | contig 11455 bp, 10 predicted proteins | sample TergutTh196P3_FD_73070 | JGI IMG/M metagenome (GOLD analysis project Ga0099364, IMG submission 73070) | Microcerotermes parvus P3 segment gut microbial communities from Pointe-Noire, Republic of the Congo - Th196 P3 | ecosystem: Host-associated > Arthropoda: Insects > Digestive system > Gut ...
GCTTGTTGGACCGGCAGATGACTATAGTTTCGTCAATTCCGTATTTGTCGTATGCATCCGTAATTGATTCAATCAGTTCTTCGCCGGAGAGTTTTTCTACGTCGGCATTTGATTCTGTTTCTAATGCTGGGAATCCCGTTTGCCTGTCGGCAATCATTTTGCGTACAATTGTTGCGTTATGCAGCACTCCCGATTCGCGCGATTGCCTGACAACTTCCGTCAGTTCACATTCTATAACTTCCAGATTGTATGCTTCCAAGCGTTTTCGGTCAAGCGCCGGGCTTTCTTCCTGTCCAACGGGCGGCAACTGCGCGATGTCTCCAAGCATTATCAAACGGCAATTGCGAGCGTTGTACACGAATTTCAGCAAATCGTCCAATAGATTTCCCGTTCCGAACACGCTACGGTCGGAGCTGTAGCGCGAAATCATTGAAGCCTCGTCAACAATGAAAAACGTATTATTATATGTATTGAAATTTAGAACAAAAGCGCCAAACCCGTCGGCTGAAGTTTTTTGTCGATAAATTTTTTTGTGAATCGTAAAAGCCTGTTCTTCCGAGTATGCGCTCAACACTTTTGCCGCTCTGCCTGTAGGCGCCATCAACACCGGAGGCGTCTTGAAATCCTTCAAAGTCCGCACAAATGCCGCTATGACCGACGTTTTACCCGTGCCTGCATACCCTTTTACAAGCATCAATTGATTATTGGCTGCCGAACACATCATCTCAGCCAAAGAATCTGCCATTTTTTCTTGTCCTTCCGTAGGAATAAACTTTAAATGGCGATACAAAATGTCTTTAATATGATTTTTTAGCATATAAAAAATAAAAAAAAATGCAAAATAAGTTTTTTTTTCAAAAAAATATATATTTTTGCAAAATATTTTTAAAGTTAAAAATCAATGAAAAAAGTAAAAGTAGTATTTCATGTAGTTTTAGTTGCCGCAATACTTGTGGTAGTGTATCTTATCTATGAAAGCGTGCAACAGCCTATACGGTTTAATGCAGAGCAAACGCGTCGCTATGAGGCTACGATTCAACGTTTGAAAGACATTCGTACCGCTCAGCTTGCGTTCCGGTCAGAGTACAAAAAGTATACCGGATGTTTTGATTCGCTGATAGATTTTTTGAAGACCGATTCTTTCAGAGTTATGAGGGTGGTTGGCGACGTTGACGATTCGGCTTCGGTAGCCGCCGGTAGAATTACCAGAGAAACGGTGCTTGTTCCGGTTATGGACTCGCTGTTCAGAAGAGGCTATCCCGTCGATTCTTTGCGATTTGTGCCATTTACGCAAGGCGTAGAGTTTGAGTTAGGCACTAACAACATCATTGCCGGAAACGTAACTGTGAACGTTTTTGAAGCAAAAGTTTCGAACGATGTGTTGCTGCACGGGCTGGATGCCCAACTATTGTTTAATTACAATACCGAAAGGATGGCAAGAACAGGGTATGCAGGTTTGAAAGTCGGTTCGTTGACTGAAACAACAAATAATGCCGGAAATTGGGAATAACATAATAAAGGCAAATGTTGATTTGGTAGACGAGACTTTTGATGTTTCGCAGTCGGAAAACTATAGCCTGTCAATTCAGATAGAACAAGACAGGTTTGCGTTTTGCGTGTTCAACACGGTTATAAAAAAATACATCGTCTTGCGAAGTTATCCGCTTCCTTCAAACATTGACTTGTATTCCATCGACGCAAAAAACTCGCCGGTAAGTCCGCACAGGGCGATATTTGAGAACGACGATTTGCTTACGTTAAAATACAAGAACAGAGGTAATGTCTGGGTTTCGTCGCGATGTACTCTTATGCCCGAACATTTGTTTGATAATACCCAAGCGGGTTCATACATGGCGTTCAATCATGGAACTGTTGCAGATGAACAGGTACTGCAAAATCATATCAGGGCAGCAGCATTGTACAATGTTTTTTCATATCCGAAAAAATTGACGGAGCTGCTTAATTTTTACCAGCCGAATATTGGGCTTTTTCACCATGCAACGCCGTTCATAAGAACGAACATTGCCGATTTGGCTTCGTGGGGCAGAACTGCTATGGCTGTGTATTGTTATTCCGGATACACGGATATATTGGCTGTAAAAAATGGTAAACTGCAGTATTATAACACATTTCAGACCAATACGGTTGATGATGCGCTGTATTTTCTTACCTTGGTTTCGAATATGATGAAAGTAGACATGCTTTCAACAAAGTTGGTCTACTTTGGCAATAACCGTCAAAATACAGCAATTCTGGAAAAATACGTCCACCGCGTTGTTGAGTGCGAACCGGTCAATTCGGTCACATACAGTCATTATATTTCGGAGTCGTTCCGCAAGGACTTTATCAACCTTTTTAATTTGTATGGGTGCGAATAATAGGCGGTGAACACGGAGGGAAGCAAATCGTTTCAGACGGTAAGTTGAAACTTCGACCAACAACAGATTTTGCGAAAGAAGGATTGTTCAATATTCTTTCCAATCGTTTTGATATAGCTTTATTTGATGTATTAGATCTTTTTGCGGGCAGCGGCAGTATCAGTTACGAGTTCGCCTCGCGCGGGAGCAAGATTATTCATGCGGTGGAAATGGATTTTAGACATGCTGACTTTATCCGTAGAACTGCCGGCAAACACGGATTCAGTCAAATCCGTGTTATACGCGATAATGTTTTTCATTTCCTGACTATTTGCAAGCAGCAGTATGATATCGTTTTCGCCGACCCGCCTTATGAGTTGCCGAACATCGAAAAAATACCGACTTTCGTGTTCGAAAACGATATATTGAAGCCCGATGGAATTCTTATCCTTGAACATTCCAAACGTGACGATTTTTCCGGGCACGAGCATTCATTCGACCGTCGGCGCTATGGTAATGTGCATTTCAGTTTTTTTAAACGTAAAATATGAAGAGAACTAAAACAGTCAGCATTGCGCAGGTAATCAGCGAAATATTTGACGAATACAAAATCGACGGCATCCTAAAAGAAAAGCGCATAATAGCAGCATGGTCAGAAGTATTAGGTCCTCTATCCAAGCCCGACGATAAATTATACATCAAAAACAAAGTATTGTTTGTATGGCTTTCCTCATCGGTAGTGCGCAACGAATTGTACATGATGCGCTCAACGCTTATACGACGCCTCAACGAAAAAGCGGGCGCAGAAGTGATTACGGATATCGTGTTTCGTTGAAATGTTCGGGGGATGTCAGAAATCCGATGCTCATATAATCAAAAAATCGTCAATTGATTGACAAAATTTACATAAAAATTGTCAATTGATTGACAAAATTTACGTAAAAATCGTCAATTGATTGACAATTTTTGCACAAATTTTGTCAGTTGAAAAACTTTTTTTATCTTTGCAAAAAAATAATTTAGATAAAAACGATGATAACCAGACTTTTGCAAAAAAAGATAGAAGATAGGATTATGCCTGGCAAAGTAGCGCTTATATTTGGTGCCCGGCGCGTAGGAAAAACAGTATTGATGCGCCAATTGGTTAATAACTTTGCGGGTAAAACGTTGGTAATGAACGGTGAAGATTATGATACTCTTGCTCTATTGCAGGAACGCTCCGTAGCCAACTACCGTCATTTGTTGAACGGCGTGGATTTACTTGCTATTGACGAAGCGCAAAATATACCCGATATCGGAATAAAGCTCAAATTGATTGTAGACGAAATAGAGGGTATCAGGGCGCTTGCAAGCGGCTCGTCTTCATTCGACTTGCTCAATAAAGCCGGAGAGCCTTTAGTAGGAAGAAGTTACCGTTTTCAATTGTCGCCTTTTTCGCAACGAGAAATAGCGCCTACCGAAACGTCTTTGCAAACACGACAGAACCTCGAAAAAAGGCTAATATACGGCTCTTACCCTGAAGTAATTAATATAGTGAACGTTGAAGAAAAAACGGAATACTTGCGCGATATTGTTAATGCATACTTGCTCAAAGACATATTATCAATAGAAGGCATCCAAAATGCCGGAAAAATGAAAGATTTACTGCGGTTAGTTGCTTTTCAAACGGGCAGCGAGGTATCATACGATGAATTAGGCAAACAACTCGGCATGAGCAAAAACACCGTCGAAAAATATCTTGACCTGCTGTCGAAGGTGTTTGTCGTTTACCGTTTGGGTGGTTATGCCCGCAATCTACGAAAGGAAGTGGTTAAGGCAGGGAAATGGTATTTTTACGATAACGGAATACGTAACGCTGTAATTTCAAATTTTCTGCCATTGGCTGCAAGAAAAGATGTAGGCGCATTGTGGGAAAGTTATCTTATCGGCGAACGCATAAAAGGCAGTCATAATGAAGTAATAGGAAAAGATTTTTATTTCTGGCGAACGTATGACCAACAAGAAATAGACTTGATAGAAGAAAGCCCTGAGGCGACAAAAGCCTTTGAGTTTAAATGGGGCGACAAACAACCGCCTGCGCCAAAAGCATTTGCCGAAAATTATCCGAATGTTGATTTTCGGGTAATAAACAGGGGGAATTATCTTGAATTTGTATGATGGAACAAGCAAGCCCAGCCAAAGATAACTTGAATCGCAAGCTAAAGAACTTTCATTTTTCCGTATCTCTTAACCTTATCAACAGTTCATCGATATCGGCAACTTTACTGTCCATTCCTTTTTCTTGATAAAGCATCATCATTTCTATCAGGTATCCGCGAATTAAAAAGTCGTTTGAGCATAATTGGATATATTTTCGGTCGAACGGCACACCCTGTCTTGTTATTGTAAGTCTGGCTGTTGCATGGTCGAATAATAATCCTTTTTCAAACGGTTCGATATAAAATGCTATACCGCCGTCTCTATTAGGCGTATACGCAACGCGCAACATGCGAAACAACATCACCGGCGTCAGAGGAAAATCCAATTTTTCTGCCACAGAAAGATACAAAATAAACATGCCGAGATGATTTGCCAAACGATTACTCAACACGTTGTTGAGCAACATATTATTGATTGACGCCCTGCATTGCCTATCGCTCTGCATACCGTATTTTTCGAACAATATGCTGTTTAGCGTTTCAACTTGTTGTTGAATGTTCATATCGTTGCGCAGTTCCAACCACACGTCTTTTGCTATGCTTCCAATTGCTTCTTCTATTTCGTCGAGCGTCAGTTCCGGATATTGATAGGTTGCAACCAACCATGCTCCTTCAAGTATTGTGCCTTCTTTCGCCTGCCATTCTATCAATTTTTTTGCTAATTCGTTGAGCCGCGCCCTCCCAATGAGCCAATCTAACCGCGATATGGCTAATTCGTTGTCTGCATTCTGCCACAGTTTTTCCAATTCAGGAATAATTTCTGCATCCAGCTTCAGCGAATCGACTATATCATCGAATGTTGCTTCGTCAGGGTCTTTAAGCAAAGACAGTAATGCCGATAAATTATTTTTAGTCATCCTTATCTTCAGCTGCGAACGTCTCTATCAATTTGATTTGGATATCGCCCGGAACTTGTACGTATTCGGCAAACTTCATTGAGTACATTGCTCGTCCGCCGGTAAGCGACCTTAACGATGTAGAATATCCGTCCATTTCTGATAGTGGCACGCGCGCGGTTATTTTTTCGAAACCTTTTTCGCTGTTCATTCCCTGTACCATTGCGCGTCGCGTTTGCAAATCGCCCATTACGTCGCCCATGCGGTCGGCAGGAACCCAAACTTCTACATTGTATATTGGCTCCATTATTTTTGGTCCGGCATTTTTGAACGCCTCTTTGAATGCGTTACGTCCGGCAAGGCGAAAAGAAATTTCGTTGGAATCGACCTCGTGCATTTTGCCAAAGTAGACAGTGACGCGTATATCGCGGGCATACGAACCGGTAAGAGGACCCTCTTCCATCTTTTCCATGATACCCTTGAGTATTGCCGGCATGAAACGCGCATCAATGACGCCGCCAACTATACTGTTGATATACACTAATTTGCCGCCCCAGGGCAAGTCGTGTTCTTCTTTGTCGCGCACGGTGACTTTATATTCTTTTCCGTTGATTTTAAACAGGCTCGGGTCGGGCATATCTTCAACGTATGGTTCTACAATCATGTGCACTTCGCCAAATTGCCCTGCGCCTCCCGACTGTTTTTTGTGTCTATAGTCGGCTTGAGCAATCTTTGTGATGGTTTCGCGGTAAGGAATCTTTGGAGTTATGAACTCGGTGGGTATCTTGAAAACATTGTCTAAATGCCACTTAACGATGTTTAGGTGGTATTCTCCCTGTCCCAAAACAATTGTTTGTTTCAGTTCTTTCGAGTATTCCACGCGAATAGTAGGGTCTTCCATATTTAGACGTTGCAACGCTTCGTTCAGTTTTTCCTCGTCGCCTTCGCTAACAGCTTTTATTGCCGTGCGAAATTTAGGTTCGGGGAAGTCAATCGGAGCGAACATAATGTTGCTGCCGGGCGCCGACAGTGTTTGACCGCTGCGTACGTTTTTTAGTTTGACCGTTTGTCCTATGTCTCCGGCTATAAGCTTGGCTACTTTCGTACGGTTCTTGCCGGCTACCATGAACAGTTGAGAGATGCGCTCCTTGTTGCCTGTTTTGCTGTTCACAAGGTCCATGCCTTCTGTAATTTCGCCCGACATCACTTTGAAATAGTTTACTTCGCCCAGGTGCTGCTCCATCGCCGATTTGAATATGAACGCCGATGCAGCGCCAGCTACGTCGCATTTTAATTCCTCGCCGGTGTTTACATTTACGGGGGCAGGCATGCAACAAGGCGAAGGCATTACGTCTGCGAAAAATTCCAACATACGCCTGACGCCGTAGTTCTTTTTAGCCGACACGCAAAGCACCGGAATAATGCTTGAATGAATCAAGCCCAAGAAGATACCTTTACGTATCTCGTCATCGTTGAGTTCGCCTTTTTCGAAGAATATTTCCATCAATCCTTCATCACTTTCGGCTGCTTTTTCGATTAGTTTTGCCCGAAGTTCTTCGGCATGTTCTTTTTGGTCGGCGGGTACGTCGCTTATTTCCAATTTGCCGCCCGCGTAGCTGTATTTTTTCATCGTCAGCACATCGACGAAGGAATCGAACGAGGTGCCCTCGTTGAGCGGATACTGTACAACAGTGATATTTTTACCCAATCGTTCTACAGCCTCTTCTATTACCCTATCGAAACCGGCTTTTTCGTGGTCAAGCTGATTTATAACAGCTATCGAACCCTTTTTCACTTTTTCAAGATAGCGGTTGTGAATTTCGGTTCCTACTTCCACTCCGTTCTGCGCATTAATCACCATAACGCCTGTATCAACCACCGACAAGGCAGCCACAGCGGCGTTAATAAAATCGTCGGAACCCGAACTGTCGATAAAATTGAGTTTTTTATCGTTGATTTCGGCATAGAGCGCCGTAGCATACAGCGATATGCATTTTTCGCGCTCAATATCACTGTAATCCGAAACAGTATTCTTGCTTTCAACTTCGCCACGACGCTCAATAACTTTGCCTTCCAATAGCATCGCCTCCGCTAATGTGGTCTTACCTGAACCGGTATTGCCCAATAGCGTAAAATTCTTAATCTGGTTTGTACTATATACTTTCATAGAAAATTACTAAAAAAATCCTTAAAATTTGAAGGCACAATATTACAAATATTTTTTTTATCTATTGCAATTTTTTTTATTTTTTTATGTTTTTTTTATTTTTGCAGAGTATATTTTGTTCAACAATTCCTCCAAACCGACCAACTCGCCGCAAGTAGAAACTGCCGTTACAGGTACGCCCAGTATTCCGTGCAGGTTTACGCACTGTCCGGTAAGCAGCAGGTTGGCAACTTTTGTTCGAACGGCAACAAACGATGCAGCCAAATTGTTGCAATCTTTTACCGTGCCGAAATTTGCGCCTTCTTTTGTTCCCAGATAATCGCGTATTGTTAGCGGCGAGGCGCTGAATACATGACTGATTTTTGAGCGAAAATCCGGAAATATTTGCTCCATCAGAGCAAGCAATTTTTCTTCGCAACAGTTTTTGAAAGCCCTGTATCCTTTTCCACGTCTGCCAACAAACGTATTTTCCCATTGACTAACGGCATCGAAATTCATTATGGCATGTACAATCATTTTTTTTGCAAATTTGTCATTGTCGGTCACGGGCGGGGTTATGTACATACATCCGCGGGGGCGCCAATCGCCATCGGCATATTCGAAGCTTTTCCACACAGCATCATAATCTTGCGCATAATAGCCGGCGTAGTTGAGATACGGAAAACTTTCCGGCTTAAATGTAATGTATGTTTTGAACGAAGAGTAAGAATTAGGGATATTGTCAATTCGTTGATTATATGATTTTTGAATTTTTGTGGTATCCAATAATTTAAACAGGCTTGAGGTATGAATTGCTGAAATATACCAGTCAGCCGAAAACTCTTGACCTTTGTCAGTTACCACTTTTTTTATTTGCCTTTCTTGAATATCAATAAAGCGAACGCCATCGCCCGTAATTACTTCGCCTCCGTTTTGATTAATCACTTCTACCAAAGCATCGGCAAGTTGCTGACTGCCACCTACAAAACGACTTGCGCCTTCAATATAAAACTGCGTGATAAATGCGCCAATATATGCGGGCGTTTTATCTTTTTCGCCTCCATACTGCCCGTTATTCCACGCTAAAATTGCCTGCAATTTAGGATTATTTGTATATGACGCAATCATTTCATTAACGCTAATAGTCATTATTTCCATATCTGAATAAGGATTCGCCGTAGGCATACGCAAATTGAAAAGCGCAATACTGTCGCATATTTCATAAACCTTATCAATATAGCGTTTAATGTTTTCTTTTTCGTCAGGAAAATAATTGCCGAGCGTTTTCACAAAATTTTCGCGTCCAATTGCCATTTTATATGTTTGTCCATCGGAGGCAATATGAAAATGGTCAAATCCGTCAGAATCTGCGGGTTTGATTTGCAGTTTATCAATTATTCCGAGATATGTAAATAGCCGATTTAACGCTCCGCCGGGTTGAAATCCGCTAATTACGTGCATTCCGGTTTCAAAATCAATACCGTTGCGTTTGAATGTATGCAGACCACCGCCAGCAACCCGATGTTTTTCCAAAATGCGGACAGAATATCCTTCTTTTGAAAGAATGGCGCCGCAGACTAAACCGCCTAAGCCGGCGCCGATTATTAATGCGTTGGTGGTTCCCTGATTATTCATAATGACTGTCGCTCTTCAAAATCTGTTTAAAAATAAAATCCCGTCCCAAAAACTCCGAACACGTTATTATTGCGCCTATTATAACTCCCATAATACCGTGCGCATTGGTATTTTGTCCTGTAAGAAACAAGTTTGGTATTCTGGTGCGGTGTACTATGCGGGGCGCGTTGATGTCGCGTATTACTCCGTAAATGGCGCCTTCTTTTGTACCCGTATAATCTTCGTATGTAAGCGGCGATGAGCTGTAGTAGGCTTCCACGTTGGAGATAGTTCCCTGAAAATCACGCTCAATTTGCTCTAAAATTTTTTCGGCTTTGCGTCGTTTGAACTCATTGTATGCTTCTCCGCGACGCGCCAGTTTAGTTCCCGCCCATTGCGCCACTTCCTCGTATCGCATAAAAGTGATGATTTCGCCTGCCTCTGCATACTGCGAGGGCTCGCGTGGGCAAAGATGCAAGTATAGATAGCCGTGGGGCCAATTTTGAACTGTATAATTATCTCCTCCCCAGATTTGGTCGTGGTTGTAATGAAAATAATTGTAGTTCATGTAGGGAACGGTATTTTTCTTAAATTTCAGATATACGGTAAAGTTTGATATTGTTTGTTCCATAAGACGAATCCGGTTTCGATACATCGGGCGTATCAAAGGAGAATCAATCATGTTGACGGTTATTTCGGGATGTGTGTTGGAAATAACATAATCGGCTTCAATCTGCGCGCCGTTTTCTAACAATATACCTGTGGCTTTGGCGCTGTCGCAAATAATTTTACTCACTTTACTTGATGCAAAAACCTCGCCGCCAAATGAACGAATAGAACGCACTAACGAATCGGCTATCCTATCGCTGCCGCCCACAATGCGATACGCGCCATGTATATTGGAATCGTTTATGAACGCATGAACATACAACGGCGTTTTGTCTTTAATACCGTTATATAGCGGTATCATTCCAACAAGAACATTCTGTAATGTCTCGTTTGAAGTAAATGAACAAATAAAATCATTTACGCTTGTGGTAGCATAACTTGAATCCAAATGCGAAATAGCATCTGAAGATTCGCCAATGGCATGAAACGGCGAACTGTCTGCCACTTTTTTTATTGCCCCTGCATAGCGTTTCAGATTATCGCGCTCGGCAGGGAATTTTTGTGCTAAAACATCCACAAAATTATCGTATCCTACGGCAAATTTATATTTTTCGCCTTTGAAAGAAACTACGTCAAAACCAAGCGGGTCTAACGGCGCTGCCTCTATTTCGGGAAATAACGACAGATAATTAAAAAAATGATGTAACGGCTCTCCTTCGTTCAAACTGCCGACATAATGCACGCCTGTTTCAAACTTCACGCCTCCTCTTTTAAATGTCTGCAAACATCCGCCAAATTGCGCGCCTTGCTCGAAAATGGCTACTTTATACCCGTTTTTGGATAAAATATATCCACAGGTAAGACCGCCTAAACCGCTGCCTATTATTATGATGTCGTATTTCATTCTTCTGCTTTTCGTATTCAGTGTTTTATCAATGCGTCAGCAATCGCAACTGCAGTTCACCCATTCAGCATCGAATTTTGCATTATATTTTTTATAAAATCGGAATGCGGGTTCGTTCCATTCAAGCGTCTGCCACACTATGCCATTAAACTTCTTTTCGCGCGCTTCTTCGAGCAATCGTTCAAACAAGGCGGTTCCTAATCCTTTGCCGCGCATTTCACTCGTTACTAAAATGTCTTCGAGATACATACGCTGACCTTTCCATGTGCTGTATCTGATGTAGTAAAGCGCAAAAGCGTCTACCTTACCATCAATTTCGGCAACAAACCCCCACCACACGGGATTTGCTCCAAAACCGCTTTCGGCGAAATGCTCCACAGTTACGGTCACCTCTTCGGGAGCCCTTTCATACAGGGCTAATTCATGTATCAGTTCCATCAAACGCGGACAATCTTCTCTGACGGCTCTTCGTATTATCATGGTTTTAATTATAAAACGCAAAGTAACAGATTTTTTTTGAAAAAAACAAAAAATAAAATAACTTTAAAATGAGTTTTACCCTTTCCCTTATATACCAACACTTTCCCCAACCTCATGTCCTCCACAGGTAATGTTTTAGAAACTACCGAATGACTTCCGTTGGCTTTGGTTTTCCATTGTTTCAAATAACGCGGGGCAAAGATAATGCATTTTGCAACAACTACAAAAAAATTTTTGAACAACAAAATCAACAAACGTTTGTTTTCTGCTGCTGTACATTCATAAAATCTTCTCTGCGCGGTTTTTAGCAA
>Ga0099364_10012470_pt1 | contig 11454 bp, 8 predicted proteins | sample TergutTh196P3_FD_73070 | JGI IMG/M metagenome (GOLD analysis project Ga0099364, IMG submission 73070) | Microcerotermes parvus P3 segment gut microbial communities from Pointe-Noire, Republic of the Congo - Th196 P3 | ecosystem: Host-associated > Arthropoda: Insects > Digestive system > Gut ...
AGAGGTATCGTTGCCGTTCGGGTGGGGTTTCGTCGTGTCCGTTTTTGATGATGTCGGCGGCGTGGCAGTGCGGACATTCGACACCTTCTTTCCAACGCAGGTGTCGAACCATTTCGTAGCACTTGGCATTGCCGATCAATCCTTGAAGGGTGACTCGCATCGTGCAAAAGGAGGTTTAGCTAAATTGCCTAAATCGCCAAATCACACAAATTGTACCAACTAAAGGAAAAGAAACGATACCAACCCGGAACAGGAAGTGAGCCAAAGTTTTTACACACCCCCCATCTGCCCATCTGTGAGGGTGCGTCCATTTTTAGTTGCGATTTTAGGCAAAATAGGCAGAACAGCGAAAACGAAAAAAAAGAACAGGGCGACATGAGTTCTTGTTTTTTGGGCGTGTGTTCGTCAGAACCCATCAGTGGGAAACCGCCAGTCAGTGCTTGATCTGCTGTTTCTCGAATATCCTTTATTGATAGTGCGAAAATAATTTTGCCTACAAAACGTGGACGCACCCCATCTGTGGTCGGACTGACCCCTTTTTTCTTTTTCTGTACTTTTTTTCTTTTTTCTGTACAATGGGGGCAACTTTTTTACCTCCGTTCTGTCGTCTCTCCTCTATGCAGTATGTTTTAAGTGTGATGTCCGATGACCATCCCGGCATTGTTGCCGGAGTGAGTTCCGTGGTGGACAGACTCGGCGGAAATATCCTGTCGTGCAGTCAGACCGTTTTGGATGGATACTTCACCTTCATCACGATCATCGATTTGCCCGGCACTATGGAGCCGGAGACACTGGTAAGGGAAGTCCGTTTGTCCCCCGAATTGGGCGAAAATTATCAAGTGATTGCCCGGCACTACGAAACGCAGCCGCAAACTGTGGTGCCAACGGACAATGTTTTTATCATCACGGCATTCGGCAAGGATCGTCCCGGCATCGTTCGGGAATTCAGCCGCTATCTGGCGGGGCATGACGTGAACATTACCGACTTGTACGGCGGACGCAGGGATGAAAACTTCGTTCTCATCGGTCAGTTAACGATTCCGCCCAAAGTGAACATACGGAGCATTCAAAGCGATTTAGAAGCGACGGGGGAGGAATACGGCTTTACCGTCAAAGTACAGCATAACAACATCTTCGTCGCCACTAATCAACTCCGGCTTATGGAGTGACAGGCTTACTTATGGGTACCTCTAAAAATCATTGTTTGCATTGATGTTTATGCTTACAGGGTTGGCGGGACAAAAATCACAGAGCCCGGAGCGGCAACTCCGGCGTACGACCGAAAACGCCGTATCTACCGATACGGGCTCTGCGAACGCGGCTCGGTGAACTTTTCGGTTTTTTCGGTGTAATTTGCGTAATTTGCCCCGCCCCCGTAGACACCCTTGCCGAAATCTCTAAAACATGCTAGAATCCGGTGCTGGTTTTCTGACAGAAGACTGTTCTGCAACAAATAATACAACATGTCCCGACTCTGGTTTCTACTCCTCACCGCGGCACTGCTGTTCAGCACGGCAGTGATACCGTCCTCCTCCTTTGCCGTAGCCCTCCCTGCCGATAAGATTTTTCCCGATACCACGAAGGGGTTTGTCGCCGTCCGAAATCTCCACGATTTCGGCGAACAATGGAAACAGACGCAGTTCGGACAACTCCTCGACGATCCCCTAATGGCGGATTTTAAGAATGAAGTCCAGACACAGATAACCGAACGGCTGGAACAAGCCTTCGGGATCACCCTTGACGGCATCGCCTCTTTGCCCGCCGGCGAGATCGCTTTCGGGATGATTGCCGTTCCCGAACAGATCCCCGGCTATGTTCTTACAATGGATGTTGCCGGTCAACGTGCCGAAACCGAACGCTACCTCGCTAATCTGACACAAAAATTCGTTGCCGCCGGTATCAGAAGAACGGTCGAAAATTATAGGGGGCAGCAGATTACGATTCTGACCTTTCCGCCGCCGGAAACGCCGCCGGTCTTGAGAAGTCCCCGAGTCGAAATCACCTTCGAGCCGGTCGAACGACAGGCACATTACATGATTTTGCAGGATATACTCATCGCTTCCGACCAGTTGCATCTGCTCAAATTGATTGCAGACCGCATTGCCCTCCCCGCCGGCAATGCGCTGGCAGACATCGAAGCCTATCAAATGGTGATGAAACGCTGTATTGATGACCTGCCGGCCGGGATGTTGCCGATTGTCCGCTGGTACATCGAACCGCTTGATTACGGTGAGTCTATCCGTGTGTTGCTGCGTGGTTCCGTGGCTCAAAGCCGCCGGGAAAAGCCCTCCATTTTTACGATTTTGAAACAACAGGGTTTCGATGCCATTCAGGGGATCGGCGGGATTGTTACCGTGAAAACCGAAGCCCAGGAATCGGTGTACCGGACTTTCATCTACACGAAGAAACCCTACCGGCTGGCAATGCGGATGTTGAGTTTCCCGGATCAAGTTAATTTTGCGCCTCCCATTTGGATGCCCTCCGATTTGGCACGCTGTACCATCGTTCATGTCGATCCGATGGCCATCTTCGACAATATCGGTGTGATGGTAGATGCCTTTCTGGGGGAAGAGGGTGTTTGGGAGGACATTATGAAGGGACTTGAAGAAGACCCTAACGGCCCGATGATTAACATTCGGGAGGAATTGATTGCCAATCTGAGCAGCCGTGTGCTGGGAATGTCCCGATATGAAAAGCCGATCACGGCAAAAAGCGAAAGTCTCATCGTGGCTGTGGAATTGGCCGAGGGACGCGAACCGGCCATGCTGGCGGGGATGGAAAAACTTTTCGGCACTGACCCCGAAATGGATTCGATGCTCTACAATTCGCACAAGATTTGGCACCGCAAACCGGCGGATGTTATTATGCCGGCACCGGAGTTTCCCGACATTTTTCGGTCGGGAAGTGCGGAATTCCCGGCTCCTCTTGTTGCGGCTCCCGAACCGCTGTATGCTGAAGAAGAAGACCCGCCGCCGGTCTTTCCCGACGGCGGCACGGTAGTCGCCAAGGGATGTCTCTTGGTGGCGACGAACATTGAATACCTGAAAGTGATTTTAGACCGCCTGGATGCCCCGGAGGAGTCGGCAAGAACAACGATTGGGAACGAAGCAGAGTACAAGGAGATTGACCGTATTTTTGCGGGAATGGGGCTCACCGATAAGCCGCATTTCTTCCAGTTTTTTGCGAGAACGCATGAGACGTTGCGTCCGACATACGAAATGATACGGAAAGACCAGATGGCGCAATCGCAAGCGGTGATGGGGAAGATATTGAATTCCATTTTATCGTCGGACAGCGAGTCGGGAGTGCGTCGTCAAGTGCTGGACGGCTCTACCATGCCGGAGTTTGACAAGATACAGCATTACTTCGGCAAAGTAGGCATTTACGGCATTACAGAAGAGAACGGATACTTCATCAAGGGGTTTACTGTGGAAAGAGAATAGGGCCTACGGAGCAAATGTATGCCTTCGTGGGGCATTTTCGGAAAAGGGAGGCCCTATACTGAAAACGGTATGAAATTGGACTCTGCGTTCTTTGCCCAACTCTTTGCGTTCTTTGCGGTTAAGTCTTTTTTAACCGCAAAGTTCGCGAAGGGCGCAAGGGAAAACGTCGCATTTGCCCCTGTTTACAGTATATCTTACAGTTCCGGCTCCCGCACAGGCGGTGTCGGTTCACTCTTCCAACACCTCCACCGTCTTAATTGACGCTTTACCATTGGGAGCAACGGCAAGTTCGACAACGACCGACGTTCTATCGCGGTTGTTCCACCGCATCGCATCCTCAATAGGCTTGCCCGTACCTTCCTGCACAAAATAAGACTCAATGCCGTACTCAATACGGTTGCGTCGGTACACTCCGCGCAGGAACACGTCCTCCTTCGGTCGCGTTCGACTTATATTTGTTGCCTTCCAAAGTTCGCCATCCTGCTCCATCGTTACGAAAACCGTCTGTCCATTCGTGTAATTATGAACCCCCGGCGATATTGAACGCGGATTACTAAACTCGTAACTCAAAATCACGAAATCCCCTCGGAAGAAATCACGCGGATCAATAGGCATCGTCGCTACTCGAATCGTCGTGCCGGTAACGTGCGGACGCATTTCATTGGCAATCATCGCTCCGAGAATACCGAACTGGATCAGGGCAACTACGATGACTGCCGTCAATATGTTGCGTTCCGATTGCCAAAGAGGGGAAATCTTGTCACGGATTGTCATCATCCAAGCGGGTATGGTAAATTCTGGCACCGGAGGCACAGCCTCCGGCTCGGTATATCCACGCGTCCGCCGGGTTGTCCAAACATAGACGATACCGAACATGAATAGTCCGCAGAACAGGAATATCGCCGCTGCTCCGAGCATTCCGCCGACCTCGGAAAACAAATCAACATAACGGATTATCGCCCAGAGCATGAAAAAGACAACGCCGTACCAAAACCAGTCGCCGCGTGAACGTTTGAGACCGTCCCATATCAGTCCGACTGCCAGCCAAACGATGAGAACGTTGACCGCAAACATACCGACAAGTGCCCAAGGTTCGTTGAGCATATCCCAACGCCGGTGATACCCAGTACCGTTTCCGCCAAACATCAATGAAAAGCAAGATGAACCCAACCAGAGTGCGAAAATGGAGGTTATCCAGGCGAGAGTGTTACTACTCTGGCGGAAAAAATTTAACGCGGAACAAACAGAGCCTGTATCGGTAGATACGGCATTTTCGTTATCGCACCGTATCTACCGCTCCGGGCTCTGTGAACGTTTTGGCTTTATAGTAATTGAATTCCCGCGTCGGCACAGCCGACCAAACTCCCCCCTTGTCAGAGGAACCACCCCGTTATTTTGCTGTGCAAAATGACACCCCTCCACAGGAGGGGAATTTTGGTGACGCAACCGCCCGGAGGTCGGTTGCCCTCGCCTTTCTTCATTAGACTTGTTCCATAACCCCTTTACGCCTTTTCTGCGTTGAGTATCGCACAGACGGGTCTCGTTCTCAACAGGTCTCTGCGCCGGCGGTTACGGTAAGGAATTGATGTTCTCGATCACAATACGCCGACGCGACAACTCCCGATTAAACGCCTTCTTCTTGCTCTTCTTGATCGGGATCAAACTCCATGCATAATAGTCCAAAATGTCTTGATAACCACTGTCCGCACAAATGATCCCTGCCAAAATCATCACCGTAATACTACAGCGCAATGCAGTGTTAGTACAAACCGCATTTTCACCACATTTACCATCAACAAAACAACCTCAGTAGTATCGGAGTCTACAAAACTCTAACCTCCTTGACCTCATTTTACACACGTCAAAATGAGGTAAATGAGGTTAGTTTCTGGGGAACCTCTTCGGCGACTGAGGTTCCCTTTACATCCCCCTTGCTCCGCTGATTGCCCGGAAGTTATCTTTGAGTGCGCAGTACAATTCCTGATAGATCGGCATGGCAACATCATAAACTTTCTGCGCCTTTACATTCGGCTTCGTTTCTTTGGCAACCTTGATCGTCGCCTTGCAGGCTTCATGAATGTTCTTGAACGCTCCCGCCCCAACCGCCGCCAAGAGCGCTACGCCGAAAGCCGGTCCCTCCTCCGAATTGATTGTTACAACCGGCTGTCCGAAAACATCCGCCTGAATCTGCCGCCAGAAGGGACTCTTCGAACCGCCGCCCGACGCACGTATCTGCTTTACCGGAATGTCTAATCCCCGGAAAATCTCCAGCGAGTCCCGCAACGAATACGTTACCCCCTCCAACACACTGCGGACAAGATGCCCCCGGCTATGTACCAATGTCAGACCGACGAAACATCCCCGCGCAAACGGATCGGCATGCGGTGTGCGCTCACCGCTCAAATACGGCAGGAAAAACAACCCTTCGCTTCCCGCCGGTGTCTGCTTCGCCTCTTCCGTCAAAAGGTCATAGACATCGACTTTTGCTTTCTTTGCTTTCGCCGCGAGTTCAGCACAGAGCGCATTGCGAAACCATTGAAGCGAACCGCCGGAGGAAAGATTGACTCCCATCAGATGCCATTTTCCGCGCACCGCATGGCAGAAAGTATGCACTCGACCAAGCGGATCGATTTTCACTTCGTCGCTATAAACGAACATCACGCCGGATGTTCCGATAGACGTGGACAGCACGCCTTCATCGACGATGCCGTTTCCAACCGCACCGGCTGCGCAATCGCCTGCTCCGCCGACGACCACGCAGTCGGTCGTCAAACCGAGCAATTTTGCTGCTTCCGGTGTCAACTTGCCGGTTACATCTTCCGACTCATAAACTTTGCCGAAGAGTTCTCTGTCGAGTTTCAGGGCATCAAGTAGTTCCAGCGACCAGTTGCGTTGAGCAACATCCAGTAACAACATTCCGCTGGCATCGCTGACTTCGGTGGCGTATTCACCGGTCAAGCGTCGGCGGATGTCATCTTTTGGTAACAGGACTTTGCGGAGTTTCTCGAAATGTTTCGGCTCTTTGTTGCGCAGCCAGAGGATTTTCGGAGCGGTAAAGCCGGTCAACGCGGGATTGGCAACGAGTTCAATCAATTTTTCGCGTCCGCCGACGGCACGTTCGATTTCGGCGCACTCTTCGACGGTACGTTGATCATTCCAAAGGATTGCCTTTCGGATTACTTTGTCATTCTTGTCAAGAAAGACGCTGCCGTGCATTTGTCCAGAGAGTCCGATGCCTTTTACGTCGGCAGGTTTGAGTTTTGCTTTTTTGATGACTTTCTGCACCGACTTGACGGTCGCGTTCCACCAATCTTCGGGGTCTTGTTCGCTCCAGTGGGGTTTCGGTGCGTAGCAGGGATACTCTTGGGTATCACTTGCCAGTATTTTTCCTTTGTGATTGATAGCCAGTGTTTTGGTGCCGGAAGTGCCGATGTCAATACCGAGAAATGCCATAACAGGAGTTAGAAGTTAGGAGACAAGGGAGTCGGCGGCTGTGCCGCCTGATTTACTTCCTCAAATGATACGCCATTGTTTTTTCTTTGTAAAGAGGGAAGAGGTGCCAATCGGGTAGTGTTACAAACTTGTGGACGCGGTGGGTAAAAACGCCTATTTTGTAGGCTTGCAGGAGGCAATTCAACAAATTTGGAACACTACCAATTCTTTTCTAACCGCAAAGTTCGCAAGGGACACAATGGACAATTTCGCTCCGTTTGCAGTATCGCGAGCGCACTATCCTTCAAATTCAATTTTCCGATTTTTGTTTTTACCTTTTTGCCGCTCCGCCGATTTGACCACCGCCTCGGTTAGCGGCAAGTTCATTCTCGCACCGTCGAGTAACTCTTGTATTGTTACAATTTGCAATTTTGATATTTTCTTCGGCAACCGCAATCCGGGTGTGTCTTCGACATAACCCGACGTTGCCGCCTCTTGTACCATCGGTTTCGTCGGAGATTGCAACGTAATGAACACCCCCGCCGATGCTTTGTCCCTATCCATAACCGCTTGCAAGTCCCTAATGTCTTTCACCGCGACATTGCCCGACTTGACCGAAAACAATGCCGTACCGCCGACGATGTACGCAATGCCGTCAATGCCTTTGTCCGAACCTTTCTTTTCGTTGATCTTCGCTTGATTGTCTGTATAAGTAAGGATCGCCCACTTTTCAAATTCTTTGCGAAGACGATCATCTGTTTTATGCGCTAACGCCGTTGCCGATGCAACATCTTTCGGCACGCCGGAGAGTTGAATTTGTTGTTCAATATCGTTACCGTATCGGTCTTTTAAACGTTTGAGTATCAGCGAAACTGCATTATAAGTAATATCAATGCCTATCCACTTTCGGTTGAGCGAGTGAGCGGCATCGAGCGTCGTCCCGCAACCGCAGAAAGCGTCTAATACCACGTCTCCTTCGTTGGAAGAGGCTTTGATAATGCGCTCGAGTAGTGCTAAAGGTTTTTGGGTATTGTAGCCAAGCCGTTCTTTGGCATGTTGATTGATAATGTCGATTAACCACCAATCTTCTTGGGCAACTCCTATCTTTTTGTCCAGATAGTCTCGCACAACGAGTTCCGGGTTGGTGATTTCCCATTTTTGTTCAACATCCTTTGCGGATCGGACTGCCCGTGATACCGCGTCCTTGTAGGCGATAGCGTCTGCCGTTTTCGTCAACTAACCGGTATTTTTTCACAGTTTGTTCCGATAATGGTCGAGCGGTTACATTCCAATTAAATGTGTATCTATCGCTTTTTGTGTAGAATAGAATGACATCATGTTTTTTGCCGAAGTATCGTTTCGATTGCGGACGAGATTTATAACACCAGACGATTTCGTTCTGAAAGTCGCCCCCCTTATCGCAGAAAATAGCATCGAGGATAATCTTCAAATAATGCGAGGCGGTCGGATCGCAATGTACATAGAAACTGCCCGCCGGTTTGAGAACCCTCCAGATTTCCACGAATCGTGTTGCCATACTCACTAGATACGCCAGCATCGCGCCTTTGCCGAGAACCTTTTCGAGTCCGAGAATCGTATCGACCAATCGCCGAGTGTATTGCGGTTCCTTTCGGAGTATGTTGAGTTGCAACTCTGCCAGTTCTCCCCAGTTCCACGTATCGACAAACGCCTGCGACTGCGCAATATCATCTTTACCAATGTTATTGTAAATCTGATTGTAGTTTCGATTGCTGTTGAACGGCGGATCGACGTAACACAAATCGACGGACTCATCGACGATATGATTCTGCAATACCTCTAAATTGTCGCCGTAGAAAAGTTTATTCATTGTTCTCAAATTCAATTTTCCGATTTTTGTTTTTACCTTTTTGCCGCTCCGCTGATTTGACCACCGCCTCGGTTAGCGGCAAGTTCATTCTCGCACCGTCGAGTAACTCTTGTATTGTTACAATTTGCAATTTTGATATTTTCTTCGGCAACCGCAATCCGGGTGTGTCTTCGACATAACCCGACGTTGCCGCCTCTTGTACCATCGGTTTCGTCGGAGATTGCAACGTAATGAACACCCCCGCCGATGCTTTGTCCCTATCCATAACCGCTTGCAAGTCCCTAATGTCTTTCACCGCGACATTGCCCGACTTGACCGAAAACAATGCCGTACCGCCGACGATGTACGCAATGCCGTCAATGCCTTTGTCCGAACCTTTCTTTTCGTTGATCTTCGCTTGATTGTCTGTATAAGTAAGGATCGCCCACTTTTCAAATTCTTTGCGAAGACGATCATCTGTTTTATGCGCTAACGCCGTTGCCGATGCAACATCTTTCGGCACGCCGGAGAGTTGAATTTGTTGTTCAATATCGTTACCGTATCGGTCTTTTAAACGTTTGAGTATCAGCGAAACTGCATTATAAGTAATATCAATGCCTATCCACTTTCGGTTGAGCGAGTGAGCGGCATCGAGCGTCGTCCCGCAACCGCAGAAAGCGTCTAATACCACGTCTCCTTCGTTGGAAGAGGCTTTGATAATGCGCTCGAGTAGTGCTAAAGGTTTTTGGGTATTGTAGCCAAGCCGTTCTTTGGCGGACGCATTGATGATGGGAATATCCCAAACATCTCCTAGCCGGACTCCCTCGGCTAAATAAATTTTATAGGGTTCTTTTCCTTGTCTTTTTTGCCAGCGATACCATTTTCCGTTCTCGTCCTGTTTATAATGGCTATCGGCTTTGCCGGACTTCTCACCATAATCGAGGAAGATTTCATTAAAAGTTCCTGTTTTTGATTTTGTGTAGTACAGGACAATATCGTGCAATCGTTGAAAGCGATAACTTACAGCAGTGTATCGCTTGTAACTCCAAATGATTTCATTGCGAAAATCACCGCCTCTGTCACAGAAAATAGCATCGAGAATGATTTTGAGATAATGCGAGGCGGTCGGATCGCAATGTACATAGAAACTGCCCGCCGGTTTGAGAACCCGCCAGATTTCCACGAATCGAGTTGCCATACTCACTAAATATGCAAGCATCGCTCCTTTACCGAGAACCTTTTCCAAACCGAGAATTGTATCGACCAATCTTCGAGTGTATTGCGGTTTCTTTCGGAGTATGTCAAGTTGCAATTCCGCTTGTTCTCCCCAGTACCACGTATCGACAAACGCCTGCGACTGGGCGATATCATCTTTACCGATGTTATTGTAAATCTGATTATAGTTCCGATTACTGTTGAACGGAGGGTCAACGTAACACAAATCGACCGACTCATCGGCGATATGATTCTGCAATACCTCTAAATTGTCTCCGTAGAAAAGTTGATTCATGGTTGTTCACGCTACCCGACGGCAACTATCCATTATACCACGCAAATCACCGCCTCGCAGACTGCTAACGGACAATTCCCAAACGGCAGAGTTTTTCGTAACACTCATCACGCTCTCGGCAGCGTTCAAGTCCCTGCCAGGAGGAGTCTTGCGCTGCCAAAAATTGCTCCCGCGTTGCCGGTATCGCCCCACCTTGTGAAAGACGTTGAATCACCCCCTGTTCAAGACGGCTCAACCGCACTGACCCAAATTGATAATCCAAAAACGCTTCCCAGCAATGAGGAAAGAGCGGTTGTACAATCTTTTCTCCAATAGTAGCGGCATATTCCCGAATTTCGTATTGAGCACTGGATTCCATCCGAAGTGCAAGGAATCGGAACAAGTTATGCAGATCAACTTTCCAGTAGGCTTCGGTGTAAGTTGAAAGCGGTAAGTCCTTTCGCGCCAACTCTCTTGCAACTCCCCGCTCGATACGTTGGTCATAGACTTCCCGAACGTAACGATGGAGTTTTCCCTCTTCTGCGGTCAGAGCGTGTCCGACATCGGGATCGAGAAGACCGGCACTGCCTTGTCTGTTTGAGTCTGATTGCATTCGCCACGCATCAGGCGGAATGGAGTAAGCGGCATCGACAGCCACGGAGTACCGGGTACTGTATTCGTTGACGGAAGCGGTGCGGTGTCTGATCCATTGCCGCCAGCAGTCCATCGGGACTCGCACCAGCAGTTTGATTTCCGCCATTTCAAAGGGGGTGGTGTGTTGATGTCGCATCAGATAGCGGAGGAGCGTTCGGTCATCGGAAACCCTTTTCGTTCCTTCGCCGTAACTTACCCGTGCTGCCTGAACGATAGAGGAGTCTTCCCCCATAACATCGACGAGACAGACAAACCCCTGATCCAAAACGGGAAACTTTTGCCAACGGAGCGATTCTGCGGTAATCATCACGCCATTATAGCAACATGGCAATGGGGCAGCAAGCATAGAATGACGGCACGCCTTATACTGTAAACGGCATGAAATTGGACTTTGCGCCCTTTGCGGTTAAAAAAGGAGTAACCGCAAGGGACGCAAAGTCCAATTTCATACCGTTTACACTATACTCTCCGCTTTCTTTTGGGCAGTTTTCTTAAAAAGATATTCAGAAAGTAATTCCGTCATAGCGTAAGAACGCACGGCGGTTCTCGTAAGTTAAAGTATATGTTTGAGAATTAACACTTTAACCCAATGGAGAACCTACCATGCT
>Ga0099364_10012471_pt1 | contig 11454 bp, 10 predicted proteins | sample TergutTh196P3_FD_73070 | JGI IMG/M metagenome (GOLD analysis project Ga0099364, IMG submission 73070) | Microcerotermes parvus P3 segment gut microbial communities from Pointe-Noire, Republic of the Congo - Th196 P3 | ecosystem: Host-associated > Arthropoda: Insects > Digestive system > Gut ...
GCGGACAAGTCGCGTCAACAACGGTCAGGTTTCGCTTTTGCGATTGCGTCCGGACGTCCGGCGAAACGCCGTGCGCGGAAAAAACCACGACATTTCCGGCCGGAACCTCGCCGATGGAGTCGACGAAGACGACGCCGCGCCGGCGGAATTCCCCGACGGCCGTGGTGTTATGCACGATTTCATGGTAAACGTAAAGCGGAACGCCGAAGCGTTCAATCGCTTTTTCCAACGCGCTGACCGCCATATTGACGCCGGCACAAAAACCGCGGGGTTTGGCAAGGATAAGGTGCATGACGGGGAACGGGAAAGACAAAAGGCCGGGGGCAGAGATTGTACCACCGTTCCACGCCGAGATCAATCGGGCTTTTGATTTTGCGGTGTGTCGGGTGTACGCAAAAGTGGGAAGACTTGTGCCGGTTGTGCCGAGCAACATTTTCCGGTACAATGCCGGAGGTCGTGCGGCTTGGGAATGCGCGGCTTGGGAATGGTTTTCTCCAAAAATGAAAGAAACGTCAAAACAGATTCAGCGTTACGGTGTCGTCGGCGTGGTTGCCGAATGCGGACGGTATCTTTTGATCCGGCGTTCACCGGCGGTCATTGCGCCCGGCAAACTTTGTTTCCCCGGCGGCGGCATCGAACCGGGCGAAACGCCCTCGCAGGCCCTTGTTCGAGAATTTCGGGAAGAACTCGGCGTTACGGCCCGACCGGTCCGCTTGGACTGGGAAAACGTGACGCCTTGGGGAGTTCACCTGCAATGGTGGCTCGCCGAGCTGGAGCCGAACCAAACGCCGATTCCGAATCCGGGCGAGGTTTCGGAGGTGCTTTACCTCACGTTGCCGGACATGTTGACCCATCCGGACATGCTCGAAAGCAATCGGCCTTACCTCGAAAGGCTGTCCGCAACCTTCCAGCCGCTCTCCAACGCTGCCAGATTGTCCTGACGGAGCTTCGAATCGTCGGGAAACGTCGTTTTCACAAACTCGCGGAGCATTTCCAACGGAAACAGGCGAAATGTTCTCAGAACGCTCCCCAGAAAGACGGTGTTGCAGACTTTGGGGTTCCCAATTTGGTCGGCCAGATTTGACGCGTCAATCGCGTGAAGCGTCGCAACAAGACCGGCGGGAATTTCATTGACCAAAGATTGGTTGTAGAAAATATGCCCCCGCCTCGAAACCTTTGGGCCGAATAAAGTCAACGACGGCTGATTCATCGCGATGAAAATGTCCGGACGGTCCACAAGCGGCGAAGCAATCGGTTCAGTTCCGATCACGACCGAGCAGTTGGCGACACCGCCTCGCATTTCCGGACCGTAGGAAGGGAGCCAGGTCGTTTCCAAGCCGGCCCCGGTGGCAAGGTTTGCAAACCCCAAGCCGAGCGAAAGAACCCCTTGACCGCCGAACCCGGCACATTTGATCGAGAGAGGAAAAGAAACATTCTCCGGGCGGTTGCAATTCCAGTCCGTCTCTTCCGTGACTGAAGGAACGCCAAAAAGTTTTTCAATCCAGCCGGCGGAAGATTTTTCGAAAGCCGTCCCCCGAATCACCGGTTCGTGTTCTCCGAGCCGGTCCTTAAAAACGCCAAGCGGAAATTCCTTGATGACGGCGTCTTCGATCCAATCGCACGCCTCGCCGGGCGAAAGATGCCAGTTCGTCGGGCAGGCCGCGAGGATTTCAAGAAAAACATATCCTTTCCGTTCGAGTTGGGCTTGTAAACCGCGACGAAGGATTTTTCGAGTTTCCCGGACATTTTTCGGATGATTGACGGCGGTCCGGGCAACAAACACCGGCGTTTCGAGCGTTGCGATGATTTCGGCCATTTTCAGCGGCGGCCCTTCATTTTCATAGCGGCGGCCCAACGGGCTGGTCGGCGTTTTCTGTCCGAGCAATGAAGTCGGCGCGATTTGACCGCCTGTCATGCCGTAAGTATTGTTGTTGACGAAAATCACGATCATATTTTCGCCCCGATTGGCCGCGTGAATCGTGTGCGACGTTCCGATGGCCGCCAAATCGCCGTCCCCCTGGTACGAAATCGTGATCGCGTCTTTTTCCAGCCGGGAAATCGCCGTTCCGACAGCGGGGGCGCGACCGTGCGCGGCGGAAACGGCGGACGTCTCGAAATAATAATAGGCAAACACGCTGCATCCGACCGGCGTGATGAGGATCACCTGATCTTGGATTCCCAGCTCGTCAATCGCCTGACCGATCAGTTTGTGAACGATCCCATGTCCACAACCGGGGCAATAATGCGTCGTCTCCTGCTCCCCCGACTTCCGGGAAAACGTCTCGAAAAAACTTAACGGCTTAATCATTTTTCATTTATCATTTTTTCAAAGGGGCGTTTGATGCGGGTCCAAATCGGTTCCAATTCGGGGGAGATCGGTTTGATGAGAATCGCAGTGATTCCGGCCAGCCGGGCGGCGGCGATGTCGGCGAACAGTTGATCCCCGACCATTGCGGTGGTTTGCGGGGCGAAATTCCTTTGACGCATCGCTTTCCGGCAACCGGTGGGGAACGGCTTGAAGGCGGGCGCGACGAAGGGGATTCCGACCGATTCGGCAAACGGCCCGATCCGCCGGGCGGAGCCGTTGGAAACAAGACACAAGCCGATCCCTTCCGATTTCATCGTTGCGAGCCAGGCGGCAACATCCGCCGACAACTCTTTCGCCCCGTAATGCTTGAGCGTACTATCGACATCCAAAAGGAGGGAACGGATCCCCCAGTCTTCCAGCCGCTCTGCGGTCAAGAGGGAGACCGAATCCAATCGATAATGAGGCCGAAAGAGTTTCATGGGGCGTCTCAAGTGAGAGATCGTTCAGTGATTTTGGGCAAAGCGGCAGGGACGACACAAACCCCATTTTTACCTTATTTTCCCGGCAAAACAAGCTCAGTCGTCCCCAAGAAAAAATGAGGTCATCCGTTTTGTTTGCGGATACGGTAAACTTTTGTGGGCAACCGTTCCCCACGGAAGGTTGTTTTTCCGAAAAAATCAGGTAAAAATTAAGGCTGTTTTCCCAATGGAGACGGTCGGCAGGGTCTCATTTCTCATTCTATTATGCTTGCAACTTTCGGCGGTGGATGTTTTTGGGGTGTGGAGTCCCTGTTTCGGCAACAGCAAGGGGTTCTTGACGTCACGTGCGGGTACATGGGGGGCTGTCTCCCGAATCCGTCTTATGAGGAGGTTTGCAGCGACCGGACCGGGCACGCCGAAGTCGTCCAAATTCGATTTGATCCGGCAATCATTTCGTACGAAGAACTGCTGAACGTTTTTTGGAGCGTCCACGACCCGACAACGCCAAACCGGCAGGGGAGAGACGTTGGAATGCAGTACCGCTCGATCATTTTTTATCACACGCCGCAACAGGAGCAATCCGCCCGGAAAATCCTGCAAAAGCTCGAAGATGAACGCCGGTTCCCTGACCCGGTCTCGACGCACTTGTGTCCTGTGCAACCGTTCTATCCCGCCGAAGAATATCACCAACGTTATTTCGAAAAAAATCCTGATAAAATCGTCTGCCATACGCGGTGAAAGGGGGATGGAAAGTCTTCTTTTTTCAAGAATGTGGAAATCGAATTTTACATTTTTTCTTATTTTGACGATAAAGCAGATTAAGGGAGCGCAAACGAGATGTTCACGCTCCAAATTTGCGTCCAATCGAAAAACAAGAAAAAAATGAGCAATAAAATTCGACTTTCCGCCGCGATCATCGCGAAAAATGAGGAAAAACGGATCGAAAGCACGATCAAAAGTGTTTTGACTTTAGTGGATCGCGTTTACCTGATGGATTTCGGGTCTGAAGACGGCACGGTTGAAATCGCGGAAAAACTGGGGGCGAAAGTTTATCAAACCAGATGGAATTACGATTTTTCCGAAATCCGTAACCACCTTCTTGAAAAAATCGAGGAAGACGGGGAAACCGATACCGTTCTCTGGATTGATCCCGGTGAAATGTTCGATTACCGGACCGCTCCGGAATTTCGGGAATTCTTTGCGACGACGCTTGAACGAGATATTGCGTACATGATGATTAGCCGGAAGTATTGGATCTCGCCGGAATTGACGCTCCCTCACCTGATGGTTGCGTTTCTCCGGGACGAAACCGAGGGAAAAACCACACTTTCCCCCATAGACGGGTTCAGCGATTGGAACGAGGAAAGCATCGAGCTTCGTTTAATTCCGGTTTCACCCCGCGTTCGTTTTGTCGGGCGGCTCCGAGAAACGGCGATTCCGGCGTTGCAATTGGCCGGGATGAGAATCAGCGCGGCTTCCGGACGCATTCTTGCCGCGCTCCGGGCGTTGAAACATCCGGAAAAAGTGATGGTCGCGGAAAATCACCTGGCGATTCTGCAACACGCCGAAGATTCCGGGCTTTCGCTCTCCGAGGACGAACTTTTCGCCAAAGCGGATGCTCTGGTCAACCTTTCCGACGTGATCGGTGGACGGACTCTTTACAAAAATTTGATCGAAAATGCCCGGCAAAGCAACTTGCGGCTGGAATCTTACTATAACTACTATGCGACATTTGATGCGGTTTCCCCGGTCGGAAACGAGGCAATCGACATTTTGGTGCAATCGCTCGATGTTTTCCCGCTGGACATGCAACTGCTGACCAACCTTGGAATCACGATGTTTCGACAAAAAAACTACGAAATCGCGATTCGGGTATTCGAGATCGCCGTGCTTCACGGCAAAATTTCTCTGGATGTTTGGCACAAACAATGCGTTCAGGAAATCGCGGTCGCTCATTTGAGTTTGGTTTACCGGATCACCGGGGCCCGGGAAAAAGCGATAGAATTGTTGGAAGGTCTGCTTGGAGAGGCGATGACCCCAGAGCCGACTCATTCACAGCTTGCCCGGCTGTTGATCGACCTTTACACCGTCGGGCGAGCGGAAGAAAAGTTGCACGAATTTGTCGCTCATTACTGGGGCGGCGCGGAATTAGACGCGATTCGGGAAGTGTTTACCGGAGCCTGCCGCGCAACGGGCGGCGCGTGGTCGGCGGCTTTGGTTTCGTTGGAAAACGCCTACCGGAGCGGTTGCCGTGACCCGTACTGTTTGCGTTGGTATTCGCTCTGCTTGCTTTCGAATTTGCGGTTCGAGGAAGCGAGCGCGATCCTTGACGAGTGGTTGCAGGTGGAACCAGCGAACTTTGAGGCGAAAACTTTCCGGTTTGCCGCATCGCAACCGGACCGGTTTTGGGAGATTTTGGAAATGGTCCAGAAAAATCAAGGTTCGCTACTTGGAGTTGACTTGACCGAAAATTTCGACAAACTGGTCCTGCCGACGAAAGGGAGACCAGCAGAACCGTCCGTTCAGGAGCCGCAACCCCTTGCCGCCGATACAACGCCGACCTTTCCCGGCTTCGAGATTTTTCGTTTCGAATCTCCCCTCGGCGGTCATTCCACGGAACTGACATTTCGTAATGAATGACGAATAACGAGATGGATAACGAATTGTGAAAAATCGACTTTCGGTTTCCTTAAATTTACACTCCGCCCTCGATTTCAGAACCGATTCGTTTATAATTTTGAGCAAATTCGCTATTCAAAAATTTCGTCATTCGTCATTCCCTTGTTCTCCCTCCTTGTCTTACTTTTTTTTCTCCTGATTCCGGTCGGATTCGGATTCGGCTTGGCCGTTTACTTGAAACGAGAGTATGAAAAAGCGGCGAAAGCCGGTGATTCGCCGGTTGCGGAGGATGTTTTGGATATTTTACGAGCGTCCAGTGTTTCACAGGATATTCTTTTGGCGAAAAACAAGGTTCTGGAAGGAGTGTCGGATCAAACGGTGCCGCCCACGAGTTCCGGGATCCACAAACTCGACGCATCGCTCACGGAAGATTCGGTTCCGGCCCCACAAAAACAAGAAATCGAATTACCGCCGGAACCGCAACCAAACTTCGATCAAAACACCGACGAGCGAGAAGAAGAGAAGCGGATTGCAAGTGTTATTGAGAGTCCTCGTGATCTTCCGACCGGGGAGACCGTGCTGGAATCCGGGCCTCCCGAGCGAAACGCTGCCGAAAACCCATTGCTTAATGACCAAAACTCCCTCGTTGTTGAAGCCATGAGTACATTGAACGGCCCGGAGCCGCATCCCAACGTCAGCGAGGATTTACCATCTCTGGAGAGTATCATGGCGATTGTCAAAGCGTCCAGCCCCTCACAGGATATTCTTCTGGCGAAAAACAAGACACCGGAAAACGAGCCGCAAACGGAGTAAATGGGTGGAGAGCTGGAATGGTCTTTGGAACTTGCCCCCAGCGAGGGCAATCCATTGTTGAACTCCTTGAAAAAATAAAATAAGCCTTTACAACAGGGTTTACAATAGGGAACGTGTGGGGGGGCTGTCGCAAATGAACAATACTCTTTTTTACTTTTATGTCTTACTTTCACCCGGAAACACTCCGACGCATTTCACGGCTTGACTTGCGGGCAAAGCATGTCGTCGAAGGCTTTTTGAGCGGGATGCACAAAAGCCGGAATTTCGGGAATTCGGTCGAATTCCGGCAACATCGGCAATACGTGCCGGGGGATGACCCGAAAAATGTCGATTGGAAGGTCTGGGCCAAGCAGGATCGGCTTTACGTAAAACAGTATGACATCGACACGAATCTCCGTTGTACGCTTCTGGTCGATGCGTCCCCCAGTATGCGGTACGGGTTCGGGCCGTTCACGAAATACGATTACGGTTGCACGGTTGCCGTTTCGCTCGCTTATCTGGCGATGAGGCAACAGGACGCCGTCGGGTGTGTTACGTTCGACAAGGAAACCGATTCGATTCTCCCTGCCCGGATGAAACAGTCGCACCTGGCGGCCATCGTCGCGACAATGGAACTGGACGACCCGGCGGTCCGTGAAAAAGAAAAAAGCGGCTCGAAAAACCAACGAGAAAACGCTTTGCCGTTCGAGGAGCTCTTGTCGCAGTACAAAACGCTCCAGCCAAACCTTCGCGAGATACTCCGGGCAACGGCGGAAACGATCCCGCAACACGGCCTGGTTGTTTTGATTTCCGACCTGTTGATCGACCGGGACGGCTTTTTCCAGGGTTTGAACTTTCTCCGCAGCCGCAACCACGACATTCTCGTGCTTCACGTTTTGGACGACGACGAGTTGGATTTCACGCTCGGCGGCCCGACGCGGTTCGAAGGGCTGGAATTACCGGCAATGATCCGTTGCGACCCGCGAATGCTCCGCAGGGGGTATTTGGCGGCGTTGGAGGAATATCTTGAGGAAATCCGCCGTGGTTGCTCCAAAGTCCGGGTGGATTATGCACTCTTTCGAACCAGCACGCCGCTTGACGCTGCTCTTTCGGCGTATCTCAGCCGCCGGATGTAAAAGGGGGTGGCTCGCTCCAAAAAAATCAAAATTGCGCTTGCATTGGGGAACAGCCTGGAGTACAATGAGGTGGGGAAGTGGGTTGCGAGTGAGTTTTTGGATGTCGCAAGGGAAGAAGATATGTTGGCGGACAAAGAAATACAGGTTCTTGACGCGTTACCGACCGGGATTGTTTCGATTGATCCGAATCAAAACATCGCGTGGAGCAACAGGCAGTTCCGCCTCTTGTGTTGTCCTTCGGAAAGTGAGTCCGCCGCTCTGGCGGATCAAGAGGAAATTCGCGGCAAGTCCTTTTACGAGTGTTTCGGTGTTCCGCAACTTCTTGGGCCGGATTTCTGCCCATTCCATACGGTCAAAACCACGCAACGCCCGACGAAAACGATCCTTCGTAACTCCAGGAACGAGTATTACCAGATGGATGTCACGCCATTCCTGGATGAAAACGGAGCATTGATACGCCTGATCGTTTTCCTGGCGAACATTACCGAATCGCAAATCGCCGAACAGCAATTCGATTCTCTGATCAAAGCCGGCGTGGAGCTTGCCGATTTGACGCCGGACCAATTGAAGGATTTGACGCCGGACGACCGCATTTCCCTCTTGAAATCGAATATCATTCGTTACACGATGGATTTGCTGGATTACAATGTCGTGGAAATCCGGCTTCTTTCCGCAGAAAGCGGGGCGTTGGAATCGTTGCTCGCTTACGGAATGAGCGAAGAAGCGATCGAACGGCGGCTTTATCCGTTGCCGAAAGGAAACGGCGTCACAGGATACGTCGCCCATACCGGAAAAAGCTATTTGTGCGAGGACACTACGGAAGACCCGTATTACCTGCAAGGTTTGGTCGACGCGAAAAGTTCGCTGACCGTTCCTCTGTTGTATCACGATCAAGTCATCGGAACGTTCAACGTCGAAAGCCCCGAGTTGCGGGCGTTTACGGAAAAAGACCGGCGATTTTTGGAATTGTTCGCCATTCACGTCGCTTCGGCGATCAACACGCTTGATCTTTTATCGGCGGAAAAAGCGGAAACGGCGGCGGCAAGCGTCGAAGCGATCCACAGTGCCGTCGCCCTGCCGATTGATTTGATCCTCAACGACGCCGTTTTCGTCTTGTCCCAAATCCAAAACCTGGAGCCGGAATTGTTGCAACGGCTTCGTCAAATTCAGGCCAGGGCCAGAGAAATTAAATCGGTTATCCAGAAAGTCGGCGAAAAGATGACGCCTGCCCAAGCTCATCCGTTTCCGCCGAAAGACAAACATCCCATGTTGCGTCACAGCAATATTCTGGTCGTCGACGAGGACGAGTCGGTCTTGCGGGCAGCCAACGAAATGCTCGTCCGGTTCGGTTGCAACGTGGAATCCGCGCCCAAAGCAAACGACGCGCTTCTGATGGTCCAAAACGCCCGGTACGACGCAATCATCGCCGACATTCGCATGTCGGATTGTAACGGCTACCAATTCCTCCTGAAACTGCGGACGATCATGGAAGTGGATCCGATCCCGTTGATTCTTATGGCCGGATTCGGTTACGACCCGGGGCATGTCATCGTTAACGCCCGCAAAGAAGGGATTGACACGTTTCTGTACAAACCGTTCCTGCTCGACAAGCTCCTGTACAACCTGGAAGTCGTCATCAAACGCAACCGACCGTAAACCACCGCATCGCCGGGACGGGTTACTTTTCGACGACCGTGACACTGAGTTTGTGCAAGGTGGCTCCGGCGTCGTAGGTGCCCGGGATCTCCCAGCCGATGTTCATACCGTCAAGAACCACATCGTCAATGGTCGTATTGGTGATGAAACCGTTCTTGTGGGCCGTTTCAATCGCTTCACGAATGCTGTCCAAAATATTGTATCGGATCGTTTTCCGCACGCCGACTTGGACCGGTTCGTCGAAAAAGCGTTTGGCACCGAGCAAGTAAATGAAACTGCCGTTGGGCATCGCAAAGTCTTGCAACGAGTAATCCGGGACGAAATCATAACGGCTGTCGAACATGCCGAGTCCGAACCAGAGGAAATCGCGGAACCCTTTCGACTCCCGGTTCGTGTTTTTCAGATACAAGAACCACGAAAGCTGGGCGGCATGTACCCCCGGGTCTTGCGGACCGTGAGTGACGAATTCGGTCAACTCAAATTCGACTTCGGTCCAAATCGCGGCGGCCTCGCTCACCTGGATCGGCTTCGGAAAAGGGGATTGTTCCAGCAACAGGTGAACCCAAGGTTGGGATCCCGACGTGCGCGGCTCCGGGTATTCATTCAACGTACTCGCCGTCAGGTTGATTGCCCCGGTTTTGCGGTCAAGCGTCACCGACTTGTAATCGTCAACCATCTTGACGGTCTTCTCGTCAATCTGCACTCGCTCCAGCAAACCTTTGGAAGTCCATTGCGGAATCCGCCAAACCGGCGTTACGTTTTCCTGTCCGAAGGTTTCGGGACGTTGCGGCGCGGCGTGTGTCGCACCGGTCAGCACGAACCCCTGTGTAAATTTCAGGTCGGGCAACGCCTCCCACGTTTTTTCCGCCGCGAAAAGGGATGCGCCGCACAGGAGACTGAAACCGAAAACAAAAAGCAACAGGATTATGTTTCGCATAGGTTCGTTTTTTCAAGGGGCTTATTTTACTTGCCCGGTGGTGTTACGGTAATATCAAACGTCCTCCTCCCTTTAACCTCACATGTTAAGCCGGAGGTGTCCGGTGAGGCAAACTTCGAATTCACAAGTTGGACGACGGGGCCAAGCGGTGCTCCCGTGGGACTGATTCCCGGGCTCTTAACCGCTCCGGTAATATAAACCTGGTACGTTCCTCGTGGAAGCCCGTCGTCGGCTTTTAAAGTTCCGACCCGGTAGCTTCCGTCCTGTTCAATCGGCGCTTTGGACTGAGCCCCTCCTGAAGTAAAAATCACCATCCCCGTCGAAAGCGGGGAGCCGTCTTCAAACGTCACTTTTCCCTTCACTTGGACATTTTTTCCACAACCGGCCAACAACAGAAGGCCTACACCCAAAACGACAACCATTTTACTTTTCATCTGTGCTCTCCTTATCCTAACAGGGCTTGGGAAGAGGTTACGGTAACGCAACAGACCTGCCGTCATTGACCGTCGCCAGGGCGACAAGTATGTCGTGGCTTGTCGTTGTGGAAAGGGAATGAACGGACCCGTCCCCGATTGCGAACTGGCAGACGCTGGGGTGGTTGCTTCCAAAACCGTAATTCCACAGCGGTCCGTTATCATCGCGTTCGTACACTTTATCTCCCGGGGACGCGATACCGAACCCCTGACTGGCGTTCCAACCGTAGAAAGAACGAGCCGAACCTGCAGCGTTCCAGCCTGAACCGCTCGCGATATAATTGCAATCGGCGGCATTGGCGGAGGCTCCCCCCGTATCCAAATGGCTGCAATTTCCCAATCGATTGGCCGGGATGTGTTTGTCGCCGACGACCAGTTGGTTACTCGTTCCGTCGCTCCACCATGCCATCGTGTCACGACCGGACCAATTGTCATTGACCCACGGCTCATCCGAATTCATGATAGCTCCCCGGAACGGTCCGCTATGGCGTTCCGTCGGGTTTTCCGCGGTAAAGGTCCACCAGGCCGTATCTTCGCCGTCGGGCAGAGGTGATTTCATGAAAACAAACGCATAATCCCCCTGAGGACCGAGCGACGCGTACTCATCACCGCCCGCTGGCGCGATTGCCGTCATTTGCGTTCCCGAGCGGCGGCTGGGGCACTTCATGTACGGAACGGAGGAGAGGCTTTCCCGCGTAACCCCATTGATGTTATTCGCGCCCGTGCCGAAATTCGCATCATCCATCCACCAATTTACGGCAACCCACCAGTTCCAATACCGGCGGGTCGTCATATAATCCGACAACGCCATTTGTTCGGTGTAGGCGAACAGTTGCGGCCAGAATCCCGCCGCGTAAACGCCGGTGGCCGCGACTGGCAATTTTCGTTGGGCGTCGTGGAATGTGTGGATCGCGAGACCGATCTGCTTGAGATTATTGGAACACTGCATACGCCGGGCGGCTTCGCGAGCGGCCTGAACCGCCGGCAAAAGAAGGGCGATCAAAATCCCAATGATTGAAATGACGACCAAAAGCTCAACAAGCGTGAACCCTCG
>Ga0099364_10012472_pt1 | contig 11454 bp, 10 predicted proteins | sample TergutTh196P3_FD_73070 | JGI IMG/M metagenome (GOLD analysis project Ga0099364, IMG submission 73070) | Microcerotermes parvus P3 segment gut microbial communities from Pointe-Noire, Republic of the Congo - Th196 P3 | ecosystem: Host-associated > Arthropoda: Insects > Digestive system > Gut ...
TTGTAGGCGCAATCATGAACCCAATCGCAGTAAACATATTAATGCGATCTTTTGTAGTATTACCGGTAGTATGCGGGTGGCTATACTTCTTTGCATCAAAGCTCAATATGCAACCAAAAGCAATCCTCTTAACTGTGAAATTGGATAAGATTAATGTTGTCATCGGTTTTGTATCTGCAATACTAATCATTGCAATATATGTCATGGTCTACATACTATCATCAGCAATCAACGCAGACTCATATGCCAGTGTAGTATTGCTCATCGTTCCAATAGTCGTATTTGTCTTTGTCGCATCCGCTCCAAGCCTCTTTTATATGTTAGCCGGTTTATCGATACTTAACGATATTTCCGTCAGCATCCGTGAAAAATCATATCGGCTTTTTACAAGCATTAAGACATATACGATTTTGGCATGTCTTGGCATCGCCTTCAACATACTTGACGCCTATCATGGACGCGGGCAGCTTTTCTTTCAGGATGTCAGACCAATAAAACCGGTTCTGCCGACAGGTTTATCCGGTTATATAACGAATCCCGTTTCAACACAGTGGCTCTGTCTGCCATTTACGATAATATCGAGTATCGGAATATTAGTTAAAATAGTCGTACTATTTCGCATAAGAAACGATGTAAAAAAGCAAAAGGACAATATGGCTTCGCCACTCGATAGAGCGAGCCCTGCATTTACCGGTAAATAGTTGTAATAACAAGTAGTTCCACGACAAATTGAGTGCGTTTATGATCTGTAGTCATAAGCGTACTTTACTTATATCACTTTCCAATTGAGAAACAGCTCGCATCACACTGAGTTTGCCGAACTCGAACGTCAATCCCCCTTGAACGAACACACAATAAGGCTCACGCATGGGCCCGTCAGCAGACAATTCAATAGATGCTCCTTGTATGAAATTCCCCGCTGCCATCACAATAGGAGAATCGTAACCGGGCATTTTACTCGCTACAGGAGTTGCAAAAGAATCTACCGGCGAACTCTCCTGAATACCTTTACAAAACTTAAGCAACATTTCCGGAGTACCGAGCTCAATCATCTGCACAATATCTGAACGCTTATCAAAACTACCCGGCGATGTTCTATATCCAAGAAGCTCAAACAACCGTGCACAGAATACTACAGTTTTCATTGCTTGCGAAACAATATGCGGAGCAAGAAACAAACCTTGAAACAGTATTCTATTGATCCCTAAAGTAGCTCCGCTCTCCCCTCCAATACCCGGAGCAGTTAAGCGATATGACGCAGCTTCCACAAGGTCTTCCCTGCCTGCAACATATCCGCCGGTCGGAGCCAGACCACCACCGGGATTCTTAATGAGTGACCCCGCAATGAGATCAGCATTCACATTACCCGGTTCCAAAACTTCAGTAAATTCACCATAACAATTATCGACAAAAACATTGACGGAGGAATCTACACCATGGACTACATCACATATTTTACTTATCTCATCAATAGATACAGCTCTTCTTATTGAATATCCACGTGAGCGTTGAACAAGCACAGCTCCAATGTCTCCCTTTCGGATCGCATCAGCTATCGCAGTGTAGTCAGGAGAGCCATCTTCACTTAGCTCAGTTTGCGAGTAGGTTATACCATAATCTATTAATGAACCTCTGTGATTACCGGTTATGCCGATTACTCCCTGCAACGTGTCATATGGTAACCCGGTAGCGGACAACAGTTTTTGACCTGGTTTTAGCACTGCAAACAGCGCCGTTGTTATAGCATGAGTACCACTGACAAATCCTGTGCGAACTAAAGCCAAAGGCGTTCCCATGATATCAGCGAATATCAGATCGAGTTTCTCGCGCCCGACATCATTATACCCATATCCTGTAGTTCCCGAAAAACAAGCATCAGATACACGATGTCTATGAAAGGCTCCTAATACCTTCTCGGTATTGTTTTGTGCGATTCTCTCAATCTCTTGGAACATTGGTGCAATATCATCCAGTGCAAGTTTCGAGAGTTCAGATACTCTATCAGAGACGTTCACAATAAAACCTCATTCGTAAATTAGTCCCTCAATTTGCTGTCATTTCAAAGATAGCTATGACTCGGTTGCTGCGCATTCATCGAGAAACTTATTTGCCAGCTCATATACAGCTTCTAAATCGGTAACTTTACCCACACAAGAAGGAGAATGGAGATTTCTAACCGGAGCAGCGATTCCTGCAGTCATTACACCGGCACGAGACCTTTGAAATGCTGCAGCATCAGTACCTGATGAGATTACATTCTTCGTCTGCCATGGAATTCCATCTCTGCCGGCGATATTTGTCAATATCCCGTAAAGCTCCCTGCTATAAATCGTAGCTCCATCCATAAAAGGAATGACAACACCAGCCCCGGTACGACAGACTTTTTTGTGTTCATCAACAGAAGGCAAATCAGCGCCGGTAGTCGCTTCAATAATCAATGCAATATCAGGATTTATCCGATATGCAGCAGTACTCGCCCCGCGTAAGCCAACTTCCTCCTGAACAGTAAATGCAAACCAGCAATCAATCGGCAATTCTGATTCAATGAGGTTAATCAGCACAGAACACCCAAATCTGTCATCAATGGCTTTTGACTTAATAAACCCATCTCCAAACTCACGGAAATCATCGACAAACATGCATGTATCTCCGAGCGATACGAGTTTTTCTGCATCCTCTTTATTTTTCGCGCCGATATCTATATACATCTCATCGATACTAATCGTCTTATCTCTGTCTTTTTGCTTTACAAGATGAATCGCTTTACATCCAATAATCCCAAATATGCGTTTTTCGCCAATGCACACCGGCTTGCCGACGATAATGCGTACATCCATGCTCCCTGCCAGTCCAAACTTTATATACCCATCATCAGTAATGCCCCTGACAATCAAACCAACTTCATCCATATGTGCGCAAAGCACAACTTTTTTCTTTGGCGTTACAGCTCCTCGCTTAAAGACTATGACATTACCCATAACATCAGTAGTGACAGTATCGGCGGATTTACTGACGCGGTCAACTATGTAATTTCGTACCTCGGCTTCATTTCCTGATACGCCATTGAGAGTACAAAGCGCTTTTAGTGTATCAATCATTTATATTTAACTCCTTTTTCACATTATCAGAGTGTCTTTGCTAATTCGCTTATCAGAATCGCTGCGTTCTCAATATCATCTAATGCAGCTACTTCCCATGATGTATGCATATATCTCAGAGGAATCCCGAATAGTGCAGTCGCGACCCCTTCACGGGATACTTGAATCACTCTTGCATTCGTTCCGCTATTGCCTCCGGGGACAACATTGACCTGATGCTGTAACGAAAGACTTTTCGCCAACTCTATCGCTGATTGCGTGAGCGCGAGATTGACATTCGGTCCTTTGCTGATAATAACTCCCTTACCAATCTCCTCATTCGTCTCTGATGGTTTTGTGTCCGGTGATTTTGCGAAATCCACATCTACTATTACAGCCCAGTCGGGAGCAATTGCAAAAACACCGGGAGCTGCTCCCCGTACACCAACTTCCTCTTGGACGCTTGCCATTACATATAGATCGACATCGAGCTGAACACTTTTTAGCAACTCGACAGCACGCAAAATCGAGACAAAACCTGCTCGGTCATCAAGCGCCTTTCCGCATATATAATTATCTCCAAAACGCTGTACTCTACCGGAAACAACACCGGGAGTTCCGAGTGGAATAGATGCCACAGCGTCTTCATGCGATAATCCTACATCAATCAACAAGTCCTCGATTTTTAGTACCTTATTAGTATCTTCTTTGCTTAATACATGCGGCGGTAGAACACTAATCACTCCATATTTAACAGGATCGGTGAGAATCTCAACTCCCGATGCCGGTAAAACACGAGCATCTAATGCTCCAAGTGATGCAAAGCGTAGAAAACCTTCTTGAACACCTGTCACGATGAGACCGATCTCATCAATGTGCGCGTCCAGCAAAAGTTTCTTCGCATTTTCCTTGCCACACCTACGCACCCCAATTGTATTCCCCATTACATCGAACCAAACCTCATCCATATAAGGTTTCAAAAGCTCCTTGACGCATTCTGCTACGGGTTTTTCAAATCCTGACGGTCCCGCAATCGAACACAAATTTACTAAAATTTCAGCAATATCCATAAGTAATTCTCCTAAATAAATCAATTTAACTTTATTTATATGCTCCGCCGAGGTAGGCGTAATCGGTTACTGTTAAACCAGCCTATTAACTATCGCTTTAAACGTGTTACCTCTGTCTTCAAAGTTCTTGAATCTATCAAATGAAGTACATGCGGGCGATAATATGACAATATCACCTTCGCAAGCCATCTCCGATGCGACCAGCACTGCTTGCTCAAAATCATCTTCCATGATAATGACCGGAACACCATCATAATTCGGAGAGTTAACAACGGCTTCGTTTATCTTTCCGGCGGTCAACCCAGTAAGCACAAGAACCTTCACAAAATCAATAAGCGAATCGCCGAACTCCTCGAACCCGACTCCTTTATCTTTCCCTCCGGCAATGAGTATAACTTTGTTTTCAAAAGCGCGTAAACCTGCCATTGTACGCGAAGGACTCGAAGCTATTGAGTCGTTATAGTATTTAACTCCGCGTAACTCTCTGACAAACTCAATTCTATGTTCAACTCCTGCAAATGTCTTTGCGACATCAACCATGGAATCAACAGAGGCAAACCCCTTCACAGCAGCAAACGCAGCCATATAGTTTTCGACATTATGCAACCCCGGCAGCAGTATATCTCTACTGTGTATTATTAACTCGTTCCTACCATCATAACCTTGATAAATACTGCCATTTTCGAGATAAACACCATTATTCACGCGAAACCTGCTGCTAAAGTACGAAATGTCTGCAGTCGCATTTCGCGCAAACTCACGAGTGATACTATTGTCCATGTTAAGAACAGCTCGGCAAGAGTTGTCTTGAAAAGCGATAATATTATGCTTTGCTTCGATATACTCCTCCATGTCGCGGTGGATATCGAGATGATTCTCGGCTATGTTGGTAACAACCGCGATATTTGGGCTTTCTTTCATCGTAATCAGTTGGAACGACGATAACTCCAGTACGACAATATCGTCTGGATTTATCTGATCGACTTTGCATAAAAGTGGTAAACCGATATTTCCGCCAATATGAACTGTCAAGCCTTCGCGCTTTAGAATTTCCGAGATTATCGTAGTTGTCGTTGTCTTACCATCGCTGCCTGTAATTGCAATAATTTCGCATGGGCATAACTCAAAAAAAGCCTCCATCTCGCTTGTCAATACTGCTCCACGAGTAACGGCTTCCTTAATCGCTATATTCCATGGCATTATTCCCGGTGTGCGGAATATCACATCCGCGTCTATTCTGTCTAGGTATTTATCACCAAGGCATAACTTAATACCCATTGCAGAAAACCTATCGAGAGTACTATAAAGCATCTCGTAAGTCTGTTTGTCATGAACAGTCGTATCAATGCCGGCAGCGAGAAGTTGCTCAATTAACGGTATATTGCTGATACCTACTCCGATAACAGCGACTGTCTTACTTTTTAAGTCATTTATGTAATCAATAAAGGCCAACTAGCAACTTATCTCCTAACATCAATATGCTTTGGTAAAAACTAAGGAAAGAATTATATGATAACCCATCGCTCTTCTCCCGTGCTACCCTCGCTTCTTTTTCTCCTACTCATGAGATCCCTCAAGCCATCATTCGGAGACTTCCCCTCATGCAGCACTTTATAAGCCTCACAGCATATTGGCATATCGACATTCATTGTCCTGGATAGCTCCCATGCTGCTTTTGAAGCATAGTATCCTTCAACTATGCCGCCTACACCTCTCATTGCGTCCTCAACCGGTACACCACTGCCAATCAATACACCGGCACGTCTGTTTCGCGAATGTCGCGATACGCATGTAACAATCAGGTCGCCAAGGCCGGTGAGACCTGCGAGAGTTTCTTTCCTGCCTCCCATCTTAACACAGAGTTCAGCCATTTCCGCAAGCCCGCGAGTCATTAACATCGCCATCGTGTTATCGCCAAACCCCAAGCCATCACACATACCCGCACATAAAGCAATGACGTTTTTGAGTGCAGCCCCTAGTTCAACACCAATAACATCAGTGGATGTGTATACTCGCAGGTAATCATTCATCAACATGCTCTGAACCCGCTCAGCTACTTTCAGGTCTTCAGATGCAGAAACGCATCCCGTTGGGATATGACGAGACACCTCTTCGGCATGGGTAGGTCCGGAAACTGCCGCAATTGGCATATTGTCTCCGAGAATGCTCTTTAAAATACCTGAAAATAAACTCGATGTATCCTTTTCGATTCCCTTTGACATACATACCGCAATGCACTCTTTGTTAAGCAAGCCCTTTAACATCATGGCTGTCTCACGCACCGCAAAAGAAGGTACAGCTATCATAACCGCGATAGTGTTTTCTATTGCGATATCAAGGTCAGAAGTGATGATGATATCGTCCGGAATAGTAATATTGCGAAGTAGAGGGTTCTCGCGGGTTTCTCTCAGTAGTTCCGCCTCGTCATGAAACTTTGTCCACAACGACACATCATATCCGTTATCACGCATCAGAAGCGCGATTGCAGTCCCCCACGCTCCACTCCCGACTACTGTAACCTTCATGCTGATTATCGCCCCCTACATCTATTTTCGGAACACAAATTTCGACTCTTCACCCTTTAATAAACGCCTGATATTTCCTTGATGACGCGCTATCAGCAATAATACGCACATAGATATAGCTACTAATTCCCATGTCCCGCCAACACCAAAAAACAACGCTGAAGGAGGAATAAGCATCGCTCCAATAATCGAACCGAGCGAAACATACTTCGTCAAGAGCAATACTAAAAGGAATGTCCCCCAAGATACGAGAGCGACGCGCCAATCGAGTATGATGACCAAAGCGCCGGTTGCCATTATTGCTTTGCCGCCTTTAAACTTATAGAACACGGGAAAACAATGCCCCAGCAATACAAAGAACCCTGACACGATCTGGCCTAGCGTTGCCATGTCAAAGTATCTTCTAAAAACCCAGCCTCCAAAAAGAACAGGTGCAACTGTCTTAAAAACATCTATAACGACGACAATCAACGCGCCGCCTTTGCCAAAAACGCGATAAAAGTTTGTCAACCCGGGATTGCCGCTCCCAAACTTGCGAATATCTTTTCTATAAAGCAGTTTCGATGTAATTATCGCTCCGTTGATACCACCGAGCATATATGCGGGGAAAGCCGATGTCAATAGTGCCAGAAACAATCTCATAACAAACCTCCATTCGTATCTATTCAGTACCACTGTCATCTGAGCTTTAGCGAAGAATTTTTCTGCACCGATATTGCGGAAAAATAAGATTCTTCGGTCGCAAGCTCTCTCAGAATGACAAATATGGTAGTTTTCGCATACCTATATGAATAGTTTCTACATTTCAAAAAGCGACATTACTCGCGATTGCGTTCGCGAATAATCATCCTGATCGGTGTACCTTCCAATCCGAATACGCTTCTTATATGGTTTTCAAGATATCTCCTATAAGAAAAATGAAACAACTCCGAATCATTACAAAAACACACGAATGTCGGCGGCCTAACAGATGCTTGCGTCATATAAAACACTTTTAACCTACGTCCGCGATCAGTCGGCGGCTGAACGCGCGTAACTGCATCTGCCAAAACATCATTTAGAGTACCCGTTGTCACCCTCATGGTAGCTTGATCATTCACGAAATTAATAAGCTCAAATAGGCGATTAACGCGCTGTCCGGTGAGTGCAGATATGAAAAGCACAGGAGCATAAGTCATATAGCTCAAATCACGCATGACTTCTTTGCGCATCTTGTCCATAGTATTCGTCTCTTTATCGATCAAGTCCCATTTATTGACAACAATTATACTTGCTTTCCCAGCTTCATGAGCCAATCCGGCAATTTTTGTATCCTGTTCAGTGATACCTTCTCGCGCATCAACCATTATAACACAAACATGCGCTCTTTCGATAGCTAATTGCGCTCTCAAAACACTATATTTTTCAATTGTGTTAGTGACTTTTGACCTACGGCGGATTCCTGCTGTATCAATAAAAACATACTTGCCATGCTCATTAATATGATCTGTATCAATTGCATCGCGTGTTGTACCCGCTTTTTCGCTCACGATGACCCTTGTCTCACCAAGTATGGCATTTATCAGCGAAGATTTTCCAACATTAGGTTTCCCAATGACTGCCACATGGATAAATTCATCTTCCTCATCATCCATGATGTCCTGTGGGAATAGTTTTACGCATTCGTCAAGGAGGTCGCCCGTTCCATGACCATGGCTTGCAGAGACCGATATTGGATCTCCTAAGCCCAGCGAGTAGAACTCATAGATATCGAGATTCTTGCGCCCGATTGAATCCATCTTATTTACAGCAAGCAGCACATGCTTTCTGGACTTTTGTAGTAACTCGGCTACCTCTTCATCAGTTGCAGTCACGCCGGTCGTAAAGTCGGTCACAAGCACGATTACATCAGCCATATCTATTGCGATTAGCGCTTGTTCTCGCATATAAACCAGCATCTCTGTATCAGCATTTGGTTCAATGCCACCGGTATCAACGAGATCGAACTCACGACCGTTCCAATCAGATTTTGCGTATATACGATCTCTTGTAACCCCGGGGGTATCTTCAACGATTGCTAATCGTTTCCCAACAAGTTTGTTAAACAATGTCGATTTTCCGACATTGGGCCGCCCAACAATTGCAACCAGAGGTCTATTACCACTCATTAAAATATCTCCGCGAAATGTAGCGAAACAAGTCCGCTCCGTCTGTATTTATAACGATAACTTCAACTCCAAGTGATTTTGATACATCTGCAACTGTAAAATTATCAAGGAAAACATCCTCACCGCTTCTTAGCATATTTCGTGGTATTAAGAGCTGTGTACCGAGGTTTTGCTCTTTTAATTGCGAAACGATGTCTCCCGCTGTCAATAGTCCCGCTACAGTTACACTATCACCAAAAAACGTATTGCTGACTGCATATACCTTGCCCGCTATTTTACCACACTTTTGAGCTGTTATGTTTAAAAGATTTGTTAAATATCTGCTCGCTGCCACACCCGTAGCAATCGAAAAGTCAATATGATCGTCTACAATAACATCAACATTCGCATCAATATCGATTGATGAGTCATCGATATTATTTGGGACAGCGGTAGTAGTATACTCCTTCAATCGCAGATAACGCTCCATTTCATCCATAAACTCATTGATGAATAGAGACATCATGCCGACTCCGTTTTCCAGTTGAGGGAAATCATCATAGTATTCATACTGAGGTAAGTCTATGTTCGCCGTGATATATAGTTCGTCCGCGCAATAAACAACCCTATATCCTCGTTGCTTGATACATGCATCACCATATCTATCAACTAGTGAAATCGTATCATTCGCGAGATTTTCGTCAAAAGGTGAGAGCTTTGTCAACATCCTCCGATGTTTTGTCAATCCTACCGGAACGACCGATATGCTGTTAATTGAGTATCCAAGGTTAAGCAACCCCTCAATCGTGCGAGACAACTCTTCATTATCATTAATGCCCGGACAACAGACAATCTGACAATTTAAGGAAATCCCTGCCATCACAAGCTGCTTAAGTACAGAGATTCCATCTGCTCCTTTTTTTGTTCCAAGCATATATGATCTCAGTTTCGGGTCAAGAGTATGCACAGAAACATTGATCGGACTGATACGCATTTTTATTATTCGCTCAATGTCATTTGATGACAAGTTCGACAGAGTAACATAATTGCCTTGCAGGAACGACAATCGCACATCATCGTCTTTGACATATAATGTCTCTCGCATACCGCTCGGCAATTGATCGATAAAGCAGAATATGCATCTATTTACGCAGGAACGTTGGTTATCCATCAGATACTCTTCAAATTCAAGACCAAGTTCGTCGCCTTCCTTTTTATGTATGCGAACGAGTTTGATTTTTTTCTCAGGAGTATTGCATTCAACTATGATATCTTCATCATAGGATAAGAACTTATAATCTAAAACATCGTTTATAGTGTTGCCATTTATTCTGCGCAGTACATCACCCACAGCAAGAATTGTTCTCGCTGCCGGACTATCTAGATGGATAGACTTAATGACTGCATTCATAAATGCAACAACCCTTTATGAACAGAATTAAGGGCGGTCTGACACCGCCCCCCTAAAAAATATGCGTGAATGCGCAGACAGGTGAGAATTACGAAACATCACGTCCGCTGTAGTTACCGCAAGCTTTGCAAGCTCTATGCGGTAAACGCAGCTCGCCGCACTTGGAACATTTTATAAGCCCCGGGACAGATAGCTTCCAATGCGAAGAACGCCGTTTATTCTTTCTTGCCTTTGACACCTTACTCTTTGGTACTGCCATAAATAACACCTCCCGCTAACAAAAATCATGCTATGATTATCTTAATCGTCATCGTCCAGCAACTGCGCGAGGGCAGCAAGCCTTGGGTCGCAATCTGACGAGCAATTGCAAGATTCACTGTTCAAGTCAATACCGCATATGTCACACAAACCGGCACAGTCATCACGGCAAAAACACAGATTGTCTAAACTAAGTAAAAATTCCGTTGTAACGATTTCGCCTGCGTTTATCCCGTCCCCCTGAAGAAGGTAACTATCGGGATCGTCTCCGTCATCTCCCCCTTCAGTAAGGAACTGCGAAATCTGCTGATGTATGGGATGTTCAAACTCCACAAGACACCTTGCGCAGACGCATACGCACACTGCGTCCACAATCGCCGAAAACGTAAGAACACCAGCTCTATTGGTGACGTTTCCCGCAGCTCTCGGGTGATTTTTGATAGCAACGATGGAACCATCAATTGCATCAGATAAATCCGGTTCAAACTCGAACGACACGCTCTCACCCGGAACCCCAATTATCTCACGAAGATCAAGAAACATATAACCACCCATACACACGCCAAATCATTATATGACAATACACCACCAATGTCAAACAAAAATATAAAAAATGTTTGTAATGTTTGTGTCTGTTTATGCGATGTTGTGTTTGTGTCCGTTTGTGCGGTTGACAATATATGTAAAATGCTGTAATCTCCGACTATTCAGGTAAGGAGTGGGTACATGAACATCAAAGCACAACTGCTAAAAATACTGGAAAACAACCGAGAAGAATATCTGCTCTATATAACCTCATGCCACATTTGATTCATTATGGCTCTACCCCTAATATGTGCACCAATTTGATAAGAGGGAACACTATATGATTGCATCAGCTCTATGGGCAAAAAAATCGCCAAATGGAGCTTATTGGCTCCCTTTGGAAATACATTTGCGAGATACAGTGGAAATCGCAATGAATTTATGGCGTTCATGGGTACCACA
>Ga0099364_10012473_pt1 | contig 11454 bp, 9 predicted proteins | sample TergutTh196P3_FD_73070 | JGI IMG/M metagenome (GOLD analysis project Ga0099364, IMG submission 73070) | Microcerotermes parvus P3 segment gut microbial communities from Pointe-Noire, Republic of the Congo - Th196 P3 | ecosystem: Host-associated > Arthropoda: Insects > Digestive system > Gut ...
ACTAAAATTTCCGTGCCGTTCGTAGTAGCTGAATTGCGTTCACCTACTGTTAAATCATAGGTTGAATAGCCGTGTGCGTATTCTTGTGCGGCGGAGCCGCCAGTCCGGTGTAGCATGAGCCACCCATCCGGACTGACAGAGCCACCAACTAATAATTATTAAACCTGATTCTGGTCAAGACCGTATACTTCTCTCATGGATCGATCCTTCGCGGGATCGATGAATTCGATATTTATCTTGTACGCATCGTAAACTATGCGATCCATGATTGCTTCCGCGAGAGGGTTGTCGTTGCCACCTAACCGTTCGTACCAGCCCTCTTGCCTGAATTGAGAGCAGAATATCGTAGACGTTTTCTTTCTGCGCTTATGAATCAACTCAAATATAATTTTTGCTTCCGGTTCGTTCAGTTTCAGCAACAGCCATTCGTCAATTATTAGCAACGTGGGTTTTGTGTATTTATTGAGCGACTTCATAAAGGCGTCGCCGCTATGAGCGATTTCCAAATCCAGGAGCAAATCAGGAAGCCTTACATACTTAACCGTAAAATGCTGTTTGCAAGCTTCCATGCCGAAAGCGCAAGCCATATATGTCTTTCCAGAACCTGTTGCGCCAGTGATAAAAATGTTTCGGAACTCCGTGATATACTCGCATGTCGCTAGCCTGTTGATAAGAGATTTGTTCAATTTCCTGCCGGAAAAATAGTCGATACCGGCAACATACGCATCAGATTGCTCCAAATCCGCATTGCGGATAAGGCGTTTAAGCCGGTTGTTCTTCCTGCTGGTATACTCAACGTCCACCAACAACCCGAAGCGGTCTTCAAATGGGACGTCCTTCATCTTGGCATCGTTCATCTGAATGCGAAACGCATCAGACATTGCCGTTAAACGCATAGATATCAATTTGTCCACTGTGCATTGATCAGTCATGGCTGCCACCTCCGTAGTATCTGGCTCCTCTTGTGATGCCATACTGTTCGACTTTTCTGATTTCTTGCGGTTCGGCAATGGGTTCTCCGTTCATCGCAACCAGAAGGTTTTTGATGCTCTTGTAGCTGGGTGAGTTGGAATAGGAAAGAGCTTTTTTACAGGCTTCATTCAAAAGTGCCGGAGAGTATTTCTCCGCCAGTTTCAACAACCCCATGCAACTCCGATAAGACTGCTGTTCCACCCTGCCGGAAGCAAGGATGCCATTTACAGCCTCATTTGTGCTTGACCCAATCTGGGCAGCCCACCGACGGAAGCGATCGCCGTTCCAGTCCAAGTATTTCTGGTGCTCTTCCGGCATATGCTCCGAAATAGTTGAATACTGACCGGGTCGCCCGTACAGCCTCCTGTGAGAAGCTATCCGGTCATGCTGATAAAAAACCTCAATTGTTGTTTCTGAGACTCGCACATCGACCTTGCTTTTGATATACTGATAAGGCACAGAGTAGTACATCTTATCTGTTGCGATGTGGTAGTTGAACTGGACGGTGGCTTGCCGCCAGTCTACCATCTCGAAGCGGGTAGCGGGCATCGGTGCCATCAGCGGCCTTTCTTCCTCAAGAAACAAACTGAGCCTGCTACCTTCTTTTTTCTGAAATAGGTTGGCATTATACTCTTCCAATTTTTCCCTTATTGCGGCGTTAAGCTCCGCAAGGGAAAAGAATTGTTCGTTTCGTAGGGCAGCCGTTATCCACATTGATACAATGTTGACCGAGCCTTCTACATTTGGCTTATCCTTGGGTTTCCGAACCCTTGCAGGGATGATGACAGTTCCATAATGCTCCGCCATTTCATAGTAGGTTGTGTTCAATTCCGGTGTGTACCAAGTGCTTTGCCTTATGTTCACCGCTGTCGCGCAGTTATCAGAAACCAAAATCTTTGCAACCCCGCCAAAGTATTCGTACATCCGGATATGCGCTAAAATCCAAGCATTTTGCTTCTGGTTTATGAATGCCTCCACATAGGTGTACTGGCTGTAAGTCATTACGCCGACAAAGAGGTACGCATCGGTAATCTCGCCGGTATCCGGGTCGATGATTTGTGCCGGATCGCCAGCCCAGTCCACTTCAACCTGCTCGCCCGGCTTGCGCGGGATACGCATGGTTGCGCGCCTTTTCTGCTCATCCTGTTGGATGTGATAGCAAAATTGCGAATACATAAGTGGTTCTTCGCCGTTCATACGGCAGTCCTCACAGTATTCAATCCATAGCAGCTTTTTGGTAACGCCGTTGCGCATAAGCTCCTTTTGGATGTAGGAATAATCAGGCATACGTTTATTTGTCGCTGATTTTTCCTTGGGGAATAACATTCCCTCAATGTCTGCGTCAGTCAGGTTTTCAGGCAGCGGCCACAAATAGTTCATCTCGTCAGCCTTCTTAATAACCTTTGACACGGTGTTGCGGGATACATTGCAACTTAGGGCAATGTTCCGCTCGCTGATGCCAAGTCCTTTTAGCCTTAGCATTTCACGATACTTGGTCATTTGCTCATTCTCCTTTTAACTGTATTTGCACAAGTTCAGTGCATATATACAGTATACAAGGATTATGTACACTTTAGCGGTCAATTTATGTACCTTTTTAAGGTTATCTTTACTGGCTCTATTTTGCCGGAATGGTGGCTCTCAAATCCCGGACAGGTGGCTCAGAGTGGCACGGAATACTCACATGTTGACCAATATTTAGTAGATTCCTAATTTTCTCTATATCAAAACCATTCTCCAGAGTACCGATACTATAGTAATTTATCATCTCATTAATACGCTCACACGGGAATAACACCCCATCTGTACGCACATAGAGCCTCATTACCCCAGGAAGACAAGGCCCGCCATAATGTGCTATAGTTCGCATTAACTCTCTATTATTAATACTAGCTAGCTTACGCTTGAGTTCATCTTTAGTCTTATTAAACAAAGGACTTACATACTTGCTGTCTAGCTTACCAACAAGCGAAAAGAGCATTTTCATGTACTCATAATTCCTTGCTATGTAGTATTGTTGAATGAAAGGTATGTCACTTGAATACCCTATTTCGCTCATTGTATTGAAAATAATACTTCTATCATTAAATACTTCATCAGTGCTAAAATACTCTAGGACACACCTTAAATCCGTGTGTGGGTTAACTGTTGTGGAGATAGTAATACTTTTGTCGTATTCCGGATATCGATTCCTCATCTTGTTGATGTTCTCAATTATAACATCGAAAGTACCTTCTCCATTTATAAATTTTCGATTATAGTCATGTTCTTTTTTTGCTCCATCTAAGCTGATACTAAGCATTACATTATTGTGTACAAGGAAATCAGCCACCTCATCAGTAATCAATGTCCCATTAGTTGTCATGTTAAAGCGTACCGTTTTACCTTCTGTTTTACTAATAGCATACTTAACACATTCTTTAATCAAATTAAACTCAAGCAGAGGTTCTCCTCCATAAAAACCAATTACGACCTCTGGTAATTCAGAGTTATGTTCTAGGAAGAAATCTATCGCTTGTTTTGCTGTAATCAAGCTCATTCGCTTACTCGAGTGTGTTCTGTTGTGCTTGTAACTACCAGAATAAGCACAATAATTACACCGAAGGTTACATTGTTGAGTTACTTGCAATGTCAGTTGTTGGCATCTTGTATCGATATACTGTTCAACAATTATTGAACTATTATGCTCAATTTTTTTAACTACATTTGGCAGTAAAATCCCAGTATCTTGAAAGTCTTTAATGACCGAGCTTTCACTTGGAGGAATCATGCCCAGCTCAACAGAATAGAGTTCTTGATACTCTTCATCCGATATTTTATAAATGGCATTTGTATGACGGTCATAAACATAGAGATTACTAAATGTTTTGAATGTTTTAAATACGATATCATTTTGCATATTAACAGTCCATTATGTATTTATTTTGCTATATGAACACCAAGTAAAGTGCTTACTGCAAAGTGTGAGGAGGGAGATTGACCTGTACAGTTAATGACCTGATAACTATGTGATCTGTATACTCCATGATGACGAAGTATATGCTGTGTATGTATACAAACACTAAGACTACATTGGTAACTCTCATCTATGTATGAGAGGTTAGGTGATGTTCTTTTCTGTAAACATCTAGTTCTTATTTTATAACTTTATTTCAAGTCTCATTGGTAATAAATCTATCTACTGAGTAATACAATATTACGATACTGATATAGAATATGCTAGTCTTATTTATAAAAAATCAGTTTTAGTCTTTTTGCTTGATATTCCGCTTTTCATACCGCAGTATCAATTTGCATAAGTATTTATATTGTAACTAAAACTGATAGGAGATGATGCCCTTATCAATAGTGATCTTTGTCATATTTGTAACTAAAGCGATACATTTAATTACTTCACTCGGATAAGCATCGAAAACATTTTAATGCACATGATTGCGAAAATACAAAAAAGACGAGCCAAGAGTTTCTATTAGAGCAAGGGTTTGCGCAGATTGCCTGGAGGTTGCAGGAGTTGACAGGGTCGTCACAATGGATTTGCACAGCCCGCAGATACAAGGATTCTTCCGCAAGCCTGTCGATCACCTTTACGCCGCAGGGATTTTCTGCGAACATATAACGTCTATGGGACTGGAGAATTATGTGATAGCTTCTCCCGATGAGGGATTTGCGAAAAATGCGCGGTATTATTCAAACAGGCTCGGTGTTCCGCTCGTAATTGGAAATAAGCAGCGCCCTTCACATGATGAAAAAGCTGAGATTCTGGGGATAATCGGCGATGTTTGCGACAAGACCGTAATAATCGTAGATGATTTTTCGATTAGCTGCGGGACTATCATTGAAGTGTCAAATAGGCTGAAGAAAAACGGAGCGAAGGATGTCTATGCATTTGTTTCCCATGCTGTTATGTCCAAAAAAGGCGTTAAAGCACTGGAAAACAGTTCGATATGCAAGCTATTCACGACCGATACGATCAACAATCCGCACATAAGCAAAAGCGAAAAGATTGAAATCATTCCTGTTTCCAATCTTTTCGCAAAAGCTATTAAAATCATACATGAAAACGACTCACTGAGCGAACTGTTCCAGTGATAGTAAGGAAACAATCCGTTATGGACGCTTGAAATATTCGCCAAGCGCAAGTCTTGCACCCGCATCTTTAATAACCGGTAGCACAGCATCACGATTGAAACGCGATATGCCAATGCGTTCTTGCGGAATCGCATTGACATGGCGACACCAAGTCTCCATCTCCGCCAGACACGTAGCCGTACCATTACCGCTACCCCCGGCAGCAGCTATGAGATCAATCTGTTTCCCCGCAGCGGCTCCGTTTGCTTGGCTGAACGCCTCGCATCTGCGGAAACGGTCGAGGAAATACTTCATACGCTCACATGGTTGACCGAAGTAAACAGGCGTAACGAGAATGACACCCTCCGATTCACGGATTTTTGCTTGCAGTTCGGGAAGAAGGTCGTCAATTACACACTTAGAAGAATCGCGGCATGGTCCCCAGCCATCGCCGCATATTTTGCATGGCTCAAGTTTTGCTGCGCTGATGTCGATGATTTCCGCTGCTCCTCCGGCACCTATGACACCTTCGTATGCTGCTTTACCGCAAGCGGCGGTCAATCCGTCTGTATTTGGGCTCGATGTGATGATAATATACATTTCTATATCTCCTTTCAAATGCGAGTTTAATGTTATTTTACACAAAAGCAACAAAGGAATCAATGAAAATGTTAATAAAACGCATGACTCTAAACTATTCAGTGCCTGTTCACTGCTAGGCGGGAACAGTTACCATATCTCTATTATGACTACAGGGCAATCACGGAAGAATGTGATCACCCTGTCTTTTTATCATTATGCAATTACTCAATAGACCTTTTTCTTGTCATCGTCAGAAGAGTTCATCTGCATCTCAATAATCTTCATAAGCATCATTTGCGTGAAAGCATCGCTATACGGAAACGAACCGGAAGTACTCTTTCGCCCATTTATGAGGTCATCACCAAGCCTGTTGTATGTGACGGTACCGGCAGTGATATTTCCCTCACCGAAGTATGTCAAGACATTTCTGACATAGTTTTGCGTTTCTGTAAATGGAGGGATGCCACCATACTTGGTGACATTGCCCGGACCCGCGTTATACGCCGCGAGAGCGAGGCTCACATCATTAAACTGATCCATGAATTCGCGGAGCAATCTGGCGCCTCCCATGATGTTTTGTTCAGGGTCATATGGATCGGTGACGCCTAGATATGTAGCAGTCGCAGGCATGAGCTGCATTACACCCATCGCTCCCGACGGTGATGTTGCGTCCGGGCGGAAACTGGATTCCGCTCTTGCAACAGCCTTTAGGAAGTCGGTTGAGAGGTTATATCTTAGTCCTGCGGCTTCGAATATCGCATCAAGGTCATAAGAGCCGGTGGTTGTCGAGGTCCGTGCCAGCACTTCGGAAAACCCTGTGTCTTCGCTTTGCGTTACTTGCTGTGTATTTGAGGGTTCTTCAATGGGAGTATAATCTACGCTAATCGGATCGATTGTCATACTTTTCTCCATATAATTACTTTTAGCGAGGCTTTTTGTCTTATATTCTTTTATATTATCGGTTGTTTTCAATTGATTCTTGAGTTTTACCTGGTAATCCAGCGATTGTTAGCATAATTTCTCTGTTGCTTGTAGTATGCGATACTCTATGATAGTATTATTGCTACTCAAATGCAATAACTAGGATGTGATAATATCAAAATCGCTATGGTAATTTTAGCTGCGGGAATGTCTGAGCGAATGGGAGTCTGCAAACCGCTTTTACCGGTTGGAGGCGAGTCGGCAATAATGCGCTGCATACGAATTGCAAAAACAGCCGGTCTGAGTGAGATAATAGTCGTAACAGGGCATTATCATGCGGAAATTATGGATGCAATCGACTCGAAACGAGAAATAATAAGACTTGTGTGTAACGATAAGTATAGAGAAGGGATGTATACATCTGTTTGCACAGGAGTATCTTCATTATCAGACAACATCGATGGTTTCTTTGTGTTGCCTGTCGACTCATGCGCAATAACAAGAAATATACCTGAAATGCTAATTGAGAGTTTCCGGAGAACAAAGGGTATCAATGTTATTCGGCCATGCTATATGGGGCGAAGAGGTCATCCACCACTGATTCCATCAAAACACTCTCAAGCGATGTTATCATATAATGGTGAAAACGGACTGAAAGGTTTCCTTGCGAATCTGCCAACCTCTATAGTAGAGACGGACTCTGCCGGTATACTGTTAGATATGGATACCCCGGAAGATTACGCAAAACTGCTCGAGCATCTTGGGCATTGCACATATCCCCCGACTGCTACATGTGCTGAATTGTTATCAAGATATGATACACCCTCTGATATAGTCGCTCATGGAGTACAGGTTTCAGAGATAGCTATACGAATTGCTGAAGTTATGATAAGAAAAGGGGCGCAGATAAACACGAGCTTACTTGAATCAGCATGCCTTCTCCATGATATATGCCGACGAGACTCAAATCATGAGCTGGCAGGGAAAAACCTGCTGTTGCGTGAGGGATATCCTATGGCTGCAATAATTGTGGGTACTCATATGGACATTGAGTTCAATGATAAGAATATTAGAGAAGCAGAACTGCTGTATCTCGCAGATAAGCTCTGTCGCAGAGGTAAGATAGTTCCAATCGAAGATACTGTTTCGGAGATGGAGATTCGTTATGCTACAGACCCTGTTGCTCTTACAGCAGCAAAAAGACGGCTAACTACCGCGCAGATGATAGTCGATACGCTTAAAACACGATATGATATTAGCGTTGAGAATACTGTCTCTACTTCTGACATAAATAGACACTGAACATTAGCTAAATCTACCCACGGAACGAAGAAAGGCTTGCATTAGAGCGACTTTTACCATATAATAGAGAAAAGTTATCTTATAAGGAATGGTCATAAATATGAAAATGCTGAACGCTTGGACACTAGAAGTAGACGAACCGGAAATCGCTGTTACGGAAATCCTCGAACAGCTTAACCTCGAAAAAAACGCCATGAAAAACTCAGTAGGAATATTGACGTGCAGTTACGACTATGTGGAGTCGGGAATGGTGAAAGCAATCTGCGATGCATTGCCATTTGACGTAATCGGCAGCACAACAATGACAAATGGGAACAATTCAGAAGCAGGAACAATGCTCTTATGCCTAACAGTATTGACAGCGGATGACTGTGCATTCGCAGCTGGAAAAACCGGATCAATCCAACAAAACCTTGAAAACGAAGTTAACGCATTGGCAAATGGATTAATGTCAAAACTGGACCAACAGGCAAAAATGGCACTGACATTTATGCCAATGTTCGGAGTGGGTGGTGAACTCATGCTCGATGCCCTGGACACATCATTAGGAGGGACACCTATCTTTGGCACGGTTGGATGTGACCATGACACCGCAGAATATAGCAACACATATACCATCCTAAACGGTGAATGCCTCAGATATAATCTCGTGCTGTTGCTTATATCCGGGAATGTCAGTCCCAAATACATTGTAGCATCAACATCGGAACACAACCTTCGAGCACAGCAGGCTGTAATCACATCCTCAGATGGATGCCTACTCAAGGAAGTCAACAATATGCCTGCAAGAGACTACTTTGATTCGATTGGCTTAATATCAGGCAGAGGGATTGAAGGAATGAGTTCAGTGCCATTTGTGGTAGACTATGGCGATGGGACACAATATGTCGCCAGAGCGATTTATGGGCTAAACGATGATGGAACAGCAACGTGCGGAGGTGTTATGCCTGAAGGCGGAACTCTCTATATCGGTAGGATGGATGTAGAGGACGTCTTGCTAACAGCGGAAACTTCAACAAACGAACTACTCGCAAAGGACGACATCACCGGGATAATTCTCTTCCCCTGCCTGGGAAGAAACATGGTGCTGGGCTTAGATCCGATCGCTGAGGTTGATGTTGTCAAAAATACGATTAATGACAAAGTGCCGTGGCATCTCGCATATTCAGCCGGAGAAATCTGCCCGATGTACATGAAAGATGGTAAGCTAATAAACCGTTTCCACAACTTTACATTTATCGGTTGTGCATTGTAATGAAAGTAAAAGGGATGACCATATATGCCTGACAGTATGGAAAACGTGGATGAGCATAGCATTGACGAGCTTATTAAGGAAAACAGAACGCTAAAACGCCAACTCAGGAATCTCGAGTCTACATTCCAAAGAAACAAATCAATGCTTGCTGCAAGAACAGCAGTCAACTCAATGCTGGAATCTGAGCGGCAAGACATGGAACGCAATATGAACCTGTTGCTGGAAAACAGCGCGGACATAATACTATTGTTTGATAAGAATGGACGGTTTACTTACTTCACAAGAACATTTCTGGCAGCAACCGGTATAGCCGGATCCGGTCTTCTTAGCGGTAGGCATTACACGGAAGTATTCTCGGAGCTGCTGTCAGCGGAGTGGGTCGAGTTTGTGAGTTCGCAGTATAGTCTCGCAATGGAACAGCGGCAAACGAAAGTCATAACATCATCAGTTGATTTATCAGGCGGCAGCAACCTGAAAGACTACGACATACAAATTATTCCGATGATGGACAGAGAGGGAGAACTGGAAGCAGCGATGATGCTGTTTCACGATGTGACTGATACGATCAGCGCGAAACGGCAAGCGGAGAGCGCGAACATTGCAAAAAGTCAGTTTCTTGCAACTATGAGCCATGAAATGCGCACTCCGATGAATGCGATAATTGGCATGACATCAATTGGCAGAGCGGCTACAAATACTGACAGGATGGAATACTGTTTCACGAAAATCTCCGAAGCATCACAGCATCTGCTCGGTGTTATCAATGACATTCTTGATATCTCAAAAATCGAAGCAGAAAAGTTCAATCTGCAATCAATTGAGTTTGACTTTATTCGTATGGTGCAGCGAGCCGTTAATATCGTAAGTTTCCGCGCAGAAGAGAAAAAACAGACTCTGACGACGAAAATTGACACAGCAATTCCTCAAATGCTGGTTGGCGATGACCAGAGGCTTGTACAGGTTATTACAAATATAATGGGAAATGCCGTTAAATTCACTCCAAATGAGGGCAGCATCTGCTTGGATGCGAAATTGCTCAACGAGATCGATGGGAACTGCACATTGCAGATAGCTGTGACAGATACCGGAATAGGAATTAGACCTGATCAAAAAACACAGCTTTTCCGCTCTTTTCATCAAGCAGAAAGCGATACCACCCGCAAGTACGGTGGAACCGGACTCGGGCTTGCAATTTCAAAAAGCATCGTTGAAATGATGGGCGGGAGCATCTGGGTAGATTCTGAGTATGAAAAAGGATCGACATTCACGTTCACAGTCAACATGGAACGGGGGACGGACAGAATCGATGGAGCAATTGCATACGCCATAGAAGATGAAGAAGATATGGGATTGCAAAGATATGAAGGCCGGAGCATACTACTAGCTGAGGATGTCGAAATAAACAGGGAGATTGTGCTTGCGCTCCTTGAACCGACAGGCCTCTGCGTTGATTGCGCTGAAAATGGTACAGAAGCCATACGCTTATTTAGAGAATCACCGGGAAAATATGACATAATATTCATGGATGTTCAAATGCCGGAAACTGATGGTTATGAAGCGACAAGGCAAATCAGAAGCCTTGATGTTAAAGAAGCGGAGACAGTGCCAATTATAGCGATGACTGCAAATGTTTTTCGTGAAGACGTTGAAAAATGCTTGGAAGCAGGCATGAACGGGCATCTCGGCAAACCTCTGGACTTTAATGAAGTACTACGTCAATTGAAACAATATCTATAAGAAGGACGACAACAATTATGAGGTTCTTTAGTAGAAAAAACAGAACCTTGGGAGTCTTGGTATTCGCACTGCTACTGCTTGCTGCTTGCAGCAGAAACACGATTAGCGCTACACGGTATACTCCTGAGCAAATTGGCAAAGCAATAATATCAGGGCAGGAAAGCATAACCCCATTAGTGCCTTTACTGCCTGACGAGGGGTATTATACTGACTATATCAGCGATATATACCGCATGAATGCCGATAAGATCGTAGACGGAGCGATATTCTATTCTAACGGTATGACCGCTAATGAGATCGCTGTATTCTTAGTTTCAGATGAATCATCGACATCGGAAGTCAGAGAGACATTAACGGCATATAAAGAGCGGCGGGCTATCGCTTTTATGGGTTATGCACCGGAGCAAGCTGCAATTCTCGAAAATGGCATCGTTGCTTCTCGCGGTAGTTATGTAGCGCTGCTGATTTGCGAAGACCCTCAGAGCGCGAGATCAGCTTTTTATGAATGTTTTGGAGAAAATCCGCCAAGGATTAGTGATTCGATTGAGCTAATATATCTCGAAAATGGCAACGATACAGCAGAAGTACCATCAACGGAACCGGAAGAGCCTCCTGTC
>Ga0099364_10012474_pt1 | contig 11454 bp, 5 predicted proteins | sample TergutTh196P3_FD_73070 | JGI IMG/M metagenome (GOLD analysis project Ga0099364, IMG submission 73070) | Microcerotermes parvus P3 segment gut microbial communities from Pointe-Noire, Republic of the Congo - Th196 P3 | ecosystem: Host-associated > Arthropoda: Insects > Digestive system > Gut ...
TCTTGCTCGGAGGCATGATATTCGAAAACGACCGTTGCATCACATTGATGAACATGAATCAATCCAATTACATGCGAATTGTACAAAATTCGACATCGACGAAAATCTGACCTGGACTTCGACCGATCCGATTTCATTGAAAAAGACATTGAATGAATACTTTGACCACGTTGCATCGCTCATCTCCGGCTTTTTGCGGACAAGTAACGAAATCCAAAAGTGTGTGGATCGCACCAACGCATTCCGACGGACAATCCAAGATGTAATCACCGCGTCGCGGGCGATGGTTGACGAACAGAAACGTTATCTTGAGTCGATCATGACCGGCCTTGAACGATACGAAGCACGGCTCAAAAACATCGATAAACTTCTTGACTTGCCCGGAGAGTTGGAAAGACAACAGCGCATTCTCCAAACAAGTATCGACAACACGCGACGAGCAATGCGTGAGGCAGAAAGAAACAAAAACAAAGACCTTGCCGAAACCTTGAAGCAACAACTTGCCGGGCTGAACGAAGACCGGGAAACGCTCCGGAAAAGGAAAGAGACGGGACTTCATTTTCGGCAAACGATCCCGCCAAATCCTTGAAAAGTACAAACCCGACGATCCCAACCGGTGCTTTTTCCTGAACAAACGCGGGAATCCGGTCACCACCAATTTGTACGACAAAAAACTTCGTGAACTGATTGAAAAGCATGGTCTCAAGAAGTTTGTCCCGTATCAACTCCGCCACGCAATCGCTACGCTGGTGGACAAGAAACTCGGTTTAGAATACGCCCAGTTATATCTGGGACATGCCGATCCAAAGATGACGGAGCATTATCTTCACGAACAGATTGACAAGATTCGGACAGTCTCCGTTTTTTTGGATTCGGCATTGGGAGAGACGCTTTTTACGCCGGAACCCGCTCCGCCGACTCCCCCGCCGCCGGAATCCGCCGATTCTCCCCAAACCTTCCCCATTCACATGTACAGGAGAGCCTAATATGCAAAGAAATCAGGAACATGATACAATTTTAGGCGTAAACCAGCCATGCTGGATGGACGACGGCCCATATAGCCGTCGTTCATTGAAGAGCGGCGGCTTCATAAGCCGTAGGTCGGCGGTTCAAGTCCGCCCCTCGCTACTAAAAGCATTTCCGCACGTTTCAGGGCGAATTTTCTATCGGCCAACGCCAAGTAAATCGGGTTCCGTACCAGCAGTCCCCAGTAAGAACGAACGATGAAACCAAGTTGATAAACAATACATTCCAATCGGGAAATCCTACCCGCCATGTAGTCGGAAGTCCTTTGATAGCAATGTCTTAAATCCTTCGCAACCGTCATCGTCGATCTATCGTTTTCGGCAATTTCCCGAGCACGTTTCTCGTCCCAACCGACCATCACCAACATCTGATAGATAATTCCAACGTCAGAAGTCCCATCGTGGAACAATTCGTAAAAATGCTTGTCAAAAGCCGGAAGTGGTGCGCTTTCTGGTACAAACTTTTGCGGCACAGGAACGAGCGCACCGTCCGACGAGCGACGAGACCACCCGGCAACTTCATCACGGGTAATTCCCAAGGCGTAATATGCTTTACGGATATCAGCAGTATTGCCGACCATCTGCGTCAACTGCTGGTCATTAAACCCCTCCTCTATTTTGTCCTTGATAAACGACCGGCGACAATTCGTAGAGAAAGCGGGATAGTCCTTGGGATTAAGCCCCGCCTTTTTTATTGCCCTTCGTATCGGCGACCGAACATTAGAATAAGTGCGTAGTCTCTCAAACACGAACTCTTTGCCCGGAAACCCCGCAGCAGCCACAGCATCAAAATCCTGCCCGGGGAACACTGCCGCCGTCAAAGCAACAAAATAGGAAAGAAAATCGTCAAAGACAGGAATGATGCGGTCGTCCGTTTTACCCTCCAGAGGAACTCTAACAGAACCTGTACCGTCGGTTAAAAATTGAAAGTCAGAGAACCGTAAGGTTTGCCATTCCGACTCTCCACGTACACCACAATGACGATGAAACCCTATGAGACATTTTAGTTCCGCTTTGTGCTCTGCATCTTTGAATGTTATATCGTCAATGCAATCCGCTATAGATTGTACCGTTTCTCTGGTAATCCATTTACGTCTCTTTTTATCCGGTTCGCCTTTCGCCGAGACATCAATGTATGGATTAGCCTTAATATACCCAAACTTAACTGCCTTATCAAAGTAACCCCGAATGGCCCTAACAGCACGTCCAACAGTACACTGCCCAAGACTCTTACCATATTTGGGATTGCGCCTACCTTCAGTCGTGTAATAAGGAACAAACCCGTGGGCCTCAATCGCATCGATTAAATGAATTTGCTTGTCGCCGTGATACTCGAGCAGATACCCCCGATACTGTTCTCGCTTCTTTTGTGTTCTTTTCGTACCCGTAACCGGAATCGCAATATCTAAAAAAGACGAGAGCGTTGGTATCTTCTTCGTTGACACCCCATCCCAGAGCCCGTACTCGATGAACTGGTTGAGTATGCTAGTAGGCAATTTTTTGATGGCAACTTTATCAGCATCGTCGATAACGACCCCCTTGCGTTCAGACTCGCCGCACAGTTTAGCCAGCCGCTTTGCTTTTTCATACAGAGTGGCAGACGTGTCCTTGTGCAACTCAAAAGAACCACGCCCTTTACTGGTTGTGAAGCGTACCGTTTTACGTGTCATAGACTTTTCCTCCGTGATTGCAAGACAAAGAAAAATAGGTTCTCGCTTGCGGTTGGTAATTCCGTTATCTTTGCGAGCGGGGAACGAGATGCGCTTGTCAAAACAAACGAGAACCTTTTTACGATTACAGACTCGTTCCAACATTCGACGACCCAAACAAGTACCACCAAGTTTGGGCTCTTGATTAACTACACCCCCATTGTACCAAATCAAAATCATCTGTCAACCCCCTTTTTGTTAATTTTTCCAAAATTTCCAAAAATAATTTTCCCAATGTCCTGCCGCACTTGCACACACCTTGTACCGCCCGGACGCAATCGCCGAGCCAAAGAATAATTTTTTAGAGCCAGCAATGATTGTTAGTTACCTTAACCAAAAAATTATTCTTTGTCACGCCGCTTGCTTATGTCCGGGCTACCTTGATAGCATTGGATATATGTAAGTTACAAGGAATGGCTAATGCCATCGTTATTTTTTATCATTTTGCCTCTCCGACCCGCCGCATCGCCCAAGTCGGTGAGGGCGACGGACGTCGGGGCGAAGAGGCAAAATGGTAACAAATCAGGAACGATGTCAGGAGCCATACTTTATGTTTATGAGGGACTCCAAACATCGAACAAAAAAGCAAAGTATTTGTGCGCCAATCATTCCCGCATATAAAACGGTTTTGCCTTGTCCATAAAGTCGTCGAAACGCTCCGCTCCCGTATCGCCGACTACGTCGACCGTTTCGTTACCCCGGCGGACAGGAGCCGCCGACTCTTGCACAGGCAACTTCGGTGTTGTAGGAATCGACGTAAGCCAACTATCTACTTCCGCACGTTTGCGGTCTATAACCGATTGCTCAGGCGTATAAGACGGTTTCAATTCTATATCGTAGCCCGCCGCCAAGCCCGAAGAGACTCCAAACTCCACGCCCGTCTTATACCGCGATAACACAGCACACGTATTTAACTTCGCATGCAAGTCCACACCGACACTATTAACCCAATCATTCGCCAAGCACACCGACGATTTACGCTCCGACTGTTCGCCATGCCGAAATGCCAATGCCTTCGACAAACAACCCAGTGCTTGTTTTTCCAAAGCCACTGGGTCGCAAGTCAGCGACTCCGGCTTTTTGTACTTCACGTCAACTTCGTTGCCCGTAAAGTAAGCAAAGAACAGATTACGCACACGCTCCCAAATCGGATGTATCGCCGCCGTATTTTCGCAACCCCGAACCTTCGGCTTTTCCAGTACGCGGAACCATTCTGTTGTTAACAGTTCAATCATGCCCCGCTCGCTCTTTTGTAAGTCGGCAACACTACTCACACCGAAACACTTGAGAGCATTACGGTGGAGGCGAATTTCGACACGTGTTATAGGCAGGCCGCTGTTAAACCATTCATCGCCGACACAATCACGAACGAATAATGCCGCCTTCAACGGGGTAAGTTTGCATAGTTGACGACGCTTGTCGTAGAAGGAAAATTGGACACGGCTTATCGAGCCGATTGTTATGGTATCGTTGCGAGTCATCGTACCATGTATACTCTTACTGCGCATCTTTGTTACGATATGACCGTTAGCATTTAGCCGGTCGATTTCGCTCATCGGAACATCTATTACACATTGCATATCAACTCGGGAAATTTTGTCCTCTGTTACGGTAAACCCAAGTTTTTTTAAGAAGGGCAGGACAAAGCCGAAATGAACGTTATAGAGTTTGTCACGGTGCCCTTGTACCGACTCCGCTCTGTAACACGCACGAACCGGTTGAATGTGTTTTGACAGTTTGGAATGAATCATAAATTCCACACCTCGGCAGAAAAAACGATATTTATAGACGACTCCGCCTTTTGCATCCTCGCCGCCGGCATAGCCGCCTTTAGGGGATACGAGAATTTCTTCACCGCACAACGTTGTTGCGAAGCCTTCCAAACCTCCTTCCGCCGCCAAGATGGCTTTCTCCTTTGCGTCGTCAAGAAATTGTATGAGACCTTCATGTTTCTGTTCCCCCCATAGACCGTCGAAGCCGACGGACACACCGCCGTCAAAGCCGGAATGCGAAAACTCTATTATTTCGTTAGGGGCAACGATTGGGGACATTGGGGAAAAACTACTTGGAACCCCCCCTGTTAGTAGTAGGGGGGGGCCGACATTGGTACTTGGATTCTCCCCTGTGGATGTTGCCGATTGCAGAGGAGTCATCGGAGGGTGCGGCGGGGCGGTGCTGCCCGCACCGCCTCCCGCCCCCCTCGCCGTATCCCTTGCAGTCGGTACAACAGGCATCGTGGAATGATTGATATTCTTTGTATGTTTTGTCATGATTGACTCCTTTCAAGGTTAGGGGTTAAGCTTTCGTCAGCACCGCCGTCAGATCTGACGGGCGGTGTTTCCAATTCGATGTTGTAGGGTGTTGTTCGGGCTGGGGCTGGGGACGTAGAGTGGGCAGAGTGGCCTTGAAAATCGGGAGCAAAAGCCCTGCCGAAGGGGGCATTTTCGGCGGAAAGTGTAGGAACGTCAGAGTGAAATTCCTGTAAGACTAGCAATAGCAATAGGTTAGGTGCGATAGCGTCGAGTCCTGCCTCGGCTATCGAAAGCATTTCCGCACGTTTATTGCTAATATGTAAGGGGCTCACTTGCCGGGCCCATCTTGCGCGCCTTCTCAATAATTTCGGTTGCAAACTTTTGGAATTTCGCTCCTTCCGCAGCAGATATCCATGAAAAATGGATGCGTTCTGCGTCGAAGCCGAGCACTTGGAGAAGTTCCCTAAAGAGCACCCAGCGTCTTCGAGCATGGAAATTTCCGCTAGTATAATGACAATCTCCTGGATGACAGCCGCTTACCAATACGGCGTCTGCACCGTGTTCTATCGCTTTGACAACGAGATTGAAATCGATTCGTCCAGTGCAGGGCAAACGGATGATTCTCAAATTGGGAGGATATTCCAATCGGCTCGTACCGGCAAGGTCTGCACCGAGATAGGTACACCAATTACAAACGAACGCGACAATTTTCGGTTCAAATACAGGGTTCTCGCTCATGGTGTCCATTGTTTCATAAACACTTCGGCGAGTCAAGTCCAAAGAGCCGGAGACGAAGGTACTCGGCATTCCCTGGACACGCCGTCGCCGAAGCCCATCAACTTGGCTGGGGTGGTGCACGTACCGTCGAACTCGCAACAGGTATTTCACATATTCAAGCCGCACAATGAAAAATGGCCGTGAACGGTTACCTTAAAACCGCTCTATTTCAGGCTCTAGGAAGACTGCCGGAACCGAAAGCACCCCATAGATTCTGGTGAAGAGCCGACAAAAGTTCCGTCGCTCTGCTAACGTTTCGATTTAAGAAACTCCCGGCACTGTGTTAAAAACTGTTGATACCCAATGCTCTGATAGTCGGGATACGTCCACGGCATCGCTTTCCAATGTTTCTGTGTGTACATTAACGTTGTTTCTGCAAAGATTCCTTCGGCGAGATAAATCCGATGAGCGTGATCCTTGGTCGATGCCAATATCAATTTAGCCAAGTCGATGTAGCCGGGATCAATGTTAATCGGACGCTCCGCCGAATTTGATGTCATCGACTTGAACTCTTCTTCCCAATCGTTGGTTTGCCGTTTTATTTGGGGCAGTGCGTCTGGTATAATAAGGTTTTCAAATGCACAAAGCCGTTTCGGTAAGACGGGGCCCATCGACTCGGCATAATAATCCGTAAATGTTTCAAAGGGAAACGATTCACTTTCTAGTATGATATTTCCCCACTGGGATTCCGCCCGTTTACGCACCCATCCGAATGCAGAATTATCAGGTGAGAATACCGCTATAAACAATAATACCGGTTTTGGGAAACGGACTAACCCCATAATGTACTAACGTAAGGACTTGTACCAAAATAACTTTTACACATTGTTTTTGCACAGTTTTATCGTAACGCATTTTTTTACTTTGGGGCTTTTGGATTGTCAACGTGTCAACGGACAAGCGTCTTGTTAATGCGAAAACTTGTAATAAAACAAAAACGGGAACAGAGCGAAAATCGCCGGCTATCCCTCATCACCTGCTTTCGAATGTCCAAACAACTGCGCAAGATCCGAAAAACTACGCATTGGCTCTTTTCCTTTTTTCATTTCTTCCGTAATCGGCTTGACCTCCTTCTTAATCGGTGTCGTAACGAACGTCTTCGGCGCTCTATCAAACGGCCTATCCCCCGAACGTTTATCAAAACGGCCGCCGCCTCCTCGCGAATCTCCCGGACGCTGCGGACGGTTGCCCTGTGTTCGCTCCGACGGTCGCTCCGAAAAGGTACGGCGTTCTCTCTCGGTTCGCGGCGGTCGGGATGCTGCGTCCCGAGGAACACGCTCTTTCGGCGACTGACCGCTATCAGCAAAACGACCCGGCGGCTGCCTTTCTATACCGGGCCGTAACAACGACAACGATACCCGCTTCTTCGCATTGTCCGCCTCGACTACCCAAAGCCGAACCACATTACCCGTCGATAACCTTTCATGGGCATTCTGAATATACCCCGTTGCTATCTGGCTAATATGGATGAATCCCGACTCCGGCAAACCAATATCAGCGAACGCACCAAAATCGGTAACGTTCAAAATCGTACCGGTCAGTTCCAAGCCGGGTGTCATGTCTTCCAATTTGAGCACTTTTTTGCGGAAGTTCAACGGCGGCTGCACATTTCTGGGGTCCCGGCCCGGCCAAGCGAACTCCTCTAAAATATCCTTGACGGTATGCGGCCCAGCCCGGAGATCCGATGAAAGTTGTGTGGTCAGATTACCGATATTTTCTGCAACGATTTTATCGGCGAGCATCTTCGCTTTTTCGCTGCTTCGGAGGTCATGCACTGCGAAGCCGAGCCGTTCGACGATACTCGCTGCCAGTTCATAATTTTCGGGATGGATGTTCGTTGCATCGAGAGGATTATCGCCGCCGAATACCCTCAAAAACCCTGACGCATGATTATAGATGGTTTCGTTGATACCGGGAACATTTCTCAAATCCTGCCGGGTGCGAAACGCCCCGTGTTCTCGCCGGTATTCGTATATCCGCCGGGCCGTCATAAGATTCAAACCCGAAACATGCGTCAACAACTCCGCAGACGCTTGATTCAAGTCCACACCGACAAAATTGACGCAGGATTCAACGGCTTCGGCAAGCATTTGATTAATATGTTTGCCGCGAATGTCATGTTGCAACATCCCTTGACATAGACTTGTTGGTTCGATCTTAACCAACTCATTGAGCGGGTTTTGCAACCGTCGGCCGAGTGAAACGGTTGCACGAACAAAGGGGTCGGCATTCGGCAACTCCTCTTTGCCCAGCGGACTCGTTGAGTAATGAATGGAGCCGGCCCTGCTGACCATGAGATACGCCATATCGGAATCTGCAAAGTGCGTTTCAATCATCTGGCTGACGGCTTCTTCGGCAATTCGTTCCCCCCCGCCGATTCCGATGGCGACGGCGGAAAGATGATATTGTTGTACCATCTCGGCCAACGTTTTCGCCGTATCGGCACGCCGCCCTGCGCTGCCGCCAAGAAAAACAACCGTATGCCCAATCAAGTTACCAAACTCATCAAGTGCAACGGCTTGACAGCCGTGCTTGCCGCCGGGGTCAAGCGCCAAAACACGTCTGTGCAAAAACGGAGGCTGCAAAAAAAGATGACGAAGATTATTCGCACAGTTCGTTACCGCACTTTTTTCCGCATATTCGGTCATGCTGTCACGAATCTCCCGCGTCAGGGCCGGAATGACATTACGGCGAAGGGTATCGTGCAAACAACCAGCCAAAAAACCCGAATGAATATGATCCTCCGGTATGCAGATTTTCTTAACCGACTCGAAGACTTTGGCCTCATCAACTTTAATGTCAACCTTAATGACCTTGTGTTTTTCCCCCCTATTGAACGCCAAGATGCGGTGTGCTTGTACACCGCGAAGTTTTACGGAAAAGTCGAAGTATTCGGCAAATTGCCTACCGAAATGCTCACGTTGCCGTTGTTTGATTGCGTCCAATTTTTTCTTTTCTTCGGCTCGTTTTCGTTTTCGGAGTGTGTTCTGCGAGATGATTTTCGGAATACCCTTCTCGGCTTGGGCCTCTTGGAGTTGTTCAAAGAGTGCGGTAACTTCGTCGGTATCGTTGGTGTCGTCGTGTGAATCGGAGGGCTTACACTCCCCGCTCGCCGAATCGCCGCACGACTCTTCCGACTCTGCTTCCGTCTCGTCCCCTTCCGTTATTGCGCCCTCCGTCATTGCGCTTGGCTCCATTCCGGCTTCTGATTCATCGGGCGGTTCACAGGGCGAGTCGGATAATTCTGCTGCCGGTTCGTCCCCCTCCGTCGTTGCGCCTTCCGTCATTGCGTTTGGCTCCATTCCGGCTTCTGTTTCATTGGGCGGTTCACAGGGCGAGTCGGATAATTCTGCTGCCGGTTGTACAGCAACGGTCTCTATCTTGCTCGTTACCAACTGCCCATGCTGATAAAGCATATCGCGAACCTTTTGCATAATTTCGGCTTTGCATCCGAATATGTCCGCAATGATGTGTCCCGTTCCAAGCAATACATCGGCAACCGACTTGATGTTTTTATCCGCATCGATAAATTCGGCGGCCCTTTCGTCAATTTTTTCCGTCGGTACGGTACCGGCAAGAATTTCCAGTGCGAAGGGTTCGAGGCCGTTCTCCCGGGCGGTCATTGCGGGACCTTTTCTTTTGGGCTTGAAGGGAGAGTAGAGATCGTCGAGGCGTTTAACTGATTTCGCATCGCGGATACTTTTATCGAGTTCCGGCGTGAGTTGACCGGCGGACTCGATGGTTTTAAGAATTGTCAATTTTCGCTCGCAGAGTGCCCGAGCGGTGCGGAGTTCTTCGTCGATGATGCGCAGTGACTCCTCGTTGATATCCTTGGTCGCATCTTTTCGATAGCGTGCAATGAAAGGGATTGGAAAACCAGCATCGAGGAGTTCGATGGCGGTTTGAACTTGTTCTTGAGGAATCCGAACATCTTGTGCAAGATGTTTAACGTTGATCGTAATGGGTTCGACCATAAAACTGCAAGGGGGCAAAACTGCAAGGGGCGTTGCACGACCCGAAAACACCGACACGGTTTTGTAGGCCGTGTGCTAAAACATAAAACCATCGTAAATCAAAATGTCAAAGATGTCAAGGGAACCTCTAAGAGGGGTACTGACATTTGCCGACTAGCCCCATCGGGCAAGGTTCGGCGTAAAACGTTGACGTTCTTCGTCCGACTCGGCATATTTTGCCTCCGGGGTCGCATCACTCTTCGGATCGAACCAAGCACGGTCAAACTCAACCGTCTCGCCCAACCTTGCCGCAATGTTCGTCGTCAACGAAACAACCGCATCCGCCAACGCAACTTCGGGATAACATCGCGGCATCGCCTTCGCCGGATCCGCCTCGGGATTCTCCCGAATACAGTACGCCCAGTGCTCGATCTGTTCTGTGTAACCGCGTCCCAACTCGTTCGCAATCGTTGCCTGCAAACCGATTGCCGCCGACAAAGGGTCCCCTTCGTCATTGACCGTGAGTTGCGGTGTCTGGGCCGTGCCCGTCACGCGGGTCTTGCGGTGCACATCGGCACGCTGATACAGCATCGCTTCCTTTTCCGTGTCGATTTGCAATGTCCCGCGAGTTCCGAATACCGTCTCGCCGTACCCGCCGAAACCGTTGCCGTTAATCGAAGAATAGGCCAGCGTAATTTTACGGAGTTTTCCGAGTTCATCCTCCGGGTCGTATCCCCTCGCCGGATAATCATAGACGCAATGGATATGATCTTCGACATCACGGTCTAGCGGGCTGACGTTTAGGTCGTCTGGGAATATCGTCCGTGTTGCCGTTGCGGAGACGGCGAGCGGATACTGTTTTCCGCCGAGCATTGCGGATAGGAAGATGCTTGCTGCATCGAGTTGGTGCGAACCGAGTTCCGCCATCAAGCCGGCGCTCGTCCGGTCATAAAGACGCCAACGGATTAACTCTTCGGCGGCAGGCCGTTCATACGGTTTTGCTCCGTCGATGCTCATCACTTCGGAAACATAACCGTACTCTTCCGCCGATTTGAATGTATAACCGTTGAACTCTCCCCCTTCGACAAGCACCCTGTCAGCGATTTGTGCTTTGATTTGGGCAACTTGCTTTTCGACGAGAGGGCGATCCGGTGCGTTGGGAGCCAGCCGGGCAAGCCGGTTTTCGCGGTCGGCCAGTGTCCAGCCCAGTCGCCCGGATTCGAATCGGGCAAACCTTGGATCGGCATCGTCGGCGGGTTCCGGCCGGATTTCGCGTGGTATCGGTTGGCGCCAACTGTCCGCCCCGGGCCGGTTATTCCGGTGCCATTGAGCACGGATATAATGCAACTCTCCCAAAAGCCCGCTCTGAATCATCTTGACCGCATGGTCATAAAGAACATTGTAATGCCGTTGATGTCCCGTCGCACAATGTTTTTTATAGAGTTCGGAAGCCCGCGCCATCTCCTTACATTGTGCAACGGTGTGCGCCATCAACTTTTCGGTCAGAACATGATAGCCCTGCTTCATCGCTTGAATGGCAACCGGGGCATGCAGATGGAGCGGCAAGCCAATGATAATCGCCTCGATGTCGTCATCTTCGGCAACCGCGTTGGTCTCGGTGCTGTTTTCTTCGTTGCCGTTCTTCTCGTTGTTGCCTTCATTGGCTTCCTGGGCATCGGCTTTATTGCGTCGTTTCTCTTCGTAATACTTGAAAAGGTCTTGGTAGGCCCCGAAGACT
>Ga0099364_10012475_pt1 | contig 11454 bp, 8 predicted proteins | sample TergutTh196P3_FD_73070 | JGI IMG/M metagenome (GOLD analysis project Ga0099364, IMG submission 73070) | Microcerotermes parvus P3 segment gut microbial communities from Pointe-Noire, Republic of the Congo - Th196 P3 | ecosystem: Host-associated > Arthropoda: Insects > Digestive system > Gut ...
CATAGACCGCGCCCTTGATACATATTTGAAAAAAGGTTATACCCGCGAATGGATTAACCAACGCTTACAGGCAATACAGGTACGCAAGGAACTAACGAACGAATGGGACAATCGCGGCGTTAAAAAAGGCGTGGAATACGCTATATTAACCGACGAAATAACTAAAGCGTGGTCGGACATGAACACGCGGCAGTATAAGAACCTTAAAGGCTTAAAAAAAGAAAATTTGCGCGATAATATGTCTACTTTGGAGCTTGTCTTGAATATGTTGGCGGAAGCTACGACAACCGAGATTTCCAAAACTGCGAAACCGGAAACATTCGAGGAAAACCGACAGACAGCGCGGCGTGGCGGGCGTATAGCCGGAAATGCGCGCCGTGAGATAGAAGCCGACACGGGTAAACCTGTTATTACTTCCCAAAACGCCTTACCACTTAACACGTTGCTTACGGATATGATAGAAAGTCTCGCGGACGACTCCTGCGAAGAGGAAAAATAGTGAAGGATATTATAGTCACAACTCCACCACGATAACTGTTGCTTCAACAGACCTTACGACGAACAATCACAGTTAAAAATACGCTTGGAAACTGAGGCGAAAATTTACGCGCAGCAAAAAATAATAGACGGTGCGTATGAATTGGCAATGGGCTGATTTTCGGACAGTCCGGGACGCGCGTCGGGACAAACGCATGAAGCGTTTGTTGAATTGAGAATGGAGAGTTGAGAATTGAGAATTAAAAAATACCGTGAAATTCCGTTTTCTTTTCGCGCAATTTGGAGATTTTTTACTTAATTCTCCATTCTCAATTCTCAATTCTCAATTCAAACACACCCTCTTTCATCGCGAACTCGCGAACGGGAATTTTTTGAAATCGCGAATAAAGTCGATTTTGGGCCGTTAGCGTGACCTTATCGTAACATCGGTTTGCGATAATGGCGGCGTGAAAGAGGTTACAAAATATAAATAAATGTTGGAGGGAACAGGATGAAGAAGATTTCAGCGGTATTTGTTTTTTGGTTGTTTGTGACGGCAATGTTTTGGGGAGGCATAGCCCCGGCGGGCCTGACGAATGTTTTTGTAGCGAGCGCGGCGGCTGATGATAGCGGCGAGCTTGGCGACGGCGGCGGTACGGACGACAAAACGGACACCGACCCGGGCAACAAAGAGCCAAGCGGCAATCACGGACACGGCCCGAGCGGCGACAGGCCAAGCGGCCCCCCGAGCGGCAGCAAGAACGGCGGTAGCGGCAACGGCGGCGGTGGGCCAGGCGGATCAGGGTACCAGGGTCGCGGCGGCAGTAACCCCCCGGCGGAACCCATTGGCGATGAGCCCGGCACTCAGACCGAGAACAATAACCCGCAAAACGTCGACACCGAGTCTCGCGAGGGGCGTGATCGCGGCAGGAACAACGGACCCCATACTAATGAGAATAGGCGCAGTCGCAACAACAGATCGCAGGAGACAGTGATCACAGACGACCAGACCGACAGCGAGAGCGACGAACCAACCGGTGTCAGACGCAACAGGCCGACCGGCGGCAGCGGACACGGCGGCAATGGCGGCGGTGGCAGTGAGCGCGTTATTGATAACGCGTGGAGTGAGCTCGAAGGCGCATTGAGTCAGTTGGATGATGAGATAGAGGGTTTTCTGGATTGGATTGCCGGGTTCGACGGAAAAGTTTCCGTAGATACCACAGTTTTTGTGGGCCTGTTCGACAGTCTTGGAGAACTGAATACTGCCAACTTGGACAAGGCATGGGAAGCCATATATGAAACACTGTGGGATCAGCTTGCGAACTTGACGGACGATCAGGGACAGCCTTTGACTCCCGGTTCGTTGGCGTCGTTGGCGGATTTACTCGGCGAAATTGAAGCGTTTCGCAATGCTACACTGGGACTGAGCGAAGAAATAATAGGCTACCTGTACGTTCTGGAAGTGTACCTGGGCGACCTGGGCCAGTACAGAACGGATTATCGCGAATGGTTGGCGCTCCGTAACGAGTGGGCGGCTTATAACAGAAGCTTGAGAGCTTATAACAGAAGCGTCGGAATGATGGAAAACTACACAACGGAAAAGCAAGAAGCTTTTGTAGCGTACCTGGGAGAGCACAGTGAAATAATCGGGGCTTACCTGGAATACTATAACGAGGCCAACGGCGCCAATAAAACGCTGGAAAACATAACGCAAGAAGAATTTGAGGGAATGATAGACGGCATAAATATGTATCTTTTCGAACTTGCGGTTGCCGAAGCAAGAGCTTCCACTCCTGTAGATAGGAACACAATTACAGGAGGGGATAAAATTGTTTTATACAAAGGTCCCGCGAGCCTCAACTCTTTCAATGATCGTAATGGTACTGCTACGCACCCAGAAGGCACTTCCGTGTACTGGTGTGGAGGCGGTGATTCTTGTAACGGTGAGAACGGTGCCACGCATAGAAATACAGGTGGAGATGATAATTGTATCGAAGCTGTATTGCGTTTTGAAGCCGGACCGTTCAACTACCATGATACGGATTCGATATTGAGTAAATATTCCGCTATAAAAGAACAGCCGACGATAGTGCCGGTTTCGTTCGATTATTGGCTGCTTCCAGGTGGTAAGGACAATCCGGAGAATACAACCGTACCGTTCACAACGGACATTGAATTTCGCAGGTACTCTTATTCCGTAGCGGTAAAGTTTGACGCGACGGTACTCGTGGAAGGAATAATAGATCTTGGCGGTACTAAGATTGATATAGAGAAAATATTCACGGATCCTTCAAATGCAATTACAAAACCGAACAATGTTCCTTTTGTTGCAGGTGATCCAATAATTCTCTATGATCCGGAAAAGGGAACGGTAGAAGTCATAATCCACCGCAATGACACTGTGGCAGCCAACGCCACTGGTGAGTACAACGGAATGGAAGGGTTAAATATTAAAGTTGATGTGAATAGTGTCACCTTCAACCCTAATCCGCCGAACCCGTCCGTACTTGCCGGATTCACATACGGCATAACGCCTCCTGGTACCCTGCCGCAACCGACGCAACCGGAAACGGCGCTTGGTGATAAGCCGGAAAGACCCTCGTTTGCAGGTGAGCTGGGCGAACTCGTCCCCTTCAGTCCTGAGTGGGTGGAGGAATACCTCCGCACCGGCATACCACCGACGACCCGTCCCCCCGGCGGCGATGACACGCCTCCTCCTCCCGGCGGTGGTGGTTCCGATCCGTCGCCCACACCCGGGCCCATGACGACCTCGGTTCCTCCGACGACGAACCCGACGACGATCACCGACCCGACGGTTCCGCTGAGTGAGAATCCCTTCGTTGACATCTTCGAGGAAGAAGTTCCCCTCACCGATTTCCCGACGGTGGAGATAGAGGACCAGGAAGTGCCGCTCGGCACCATGCCCCAGACCGGCGAGGGCGACATGATCTGGATCATGCTGATAGGGCTCACCCTGTCGATGATAATGACCGGCGGCTCGCTGGTATTCCTCCGCAGGCGGTAGGATATAGGATAGGTAAGTGCGAAGCAAACGCGCAGCCTCGATATTGATACTCGGCATCATCATAGCGAGCGCGGCAGGTTTCGCACCCACAAGGACAAGCACGATCACAGGACAGGAAGGGACGCGCAATCCCTCCCTGTCCTTCTTCTTTGCGCGCGCGGCGGAAGCCGCCCCCCGGCAGTCTCGGATGGATTTCGCGCCGATCAGGCGCGAGATTCCGGCGACGGCGGCGTGGATAAGGATATTTGAAACGACGCTGAACTACCCGGTGATGCGCTGCAACGACAACGAGTATTACCTGACGCACTTGCCCAACGGCGAGAAGGGCGCGAGCGGCTCGATATTCCTCGACTACCGCAACGCGTGGAATTTCTCCGACAGGAACACATTGATCTACGGGCACAACATGAAGAACGGGACGATGTTCGGAATGTTACAGAGCTACGCCGACCAGTCGTTTTACGACCGCCACCCTACGGCGGCTCTTTTCACGCCCCTCGGCGATTACGAGATACAGTTCTTCGCCGCATACGCGTTCGACCAGCAGCACGAGACCGCGCCGATACTGTTCGAAGATGAGGCAGCGTTCGACAATTTCGTAAACGGCGCCAGACAGCGTTCCATGTTCAGAAGCAATATCGAGCCGAAATGGGGCGACCGCCTGGTGACCTTCGTCACTTGCGAATACACCAACAACGACGGCAGACTGATAGTCATCGGAAGATTATTCGAGAGGTAAGAAACGCAAATGGAAACGGGCGAACTGCGTTCGCCCGTTTTTGGTATAATGTTCATATGAACAGGCCCCCGTACACAATCACGGAACAAGCGGCAGATTATTTGGCTAAAATAGTCGAGACGGTTACGCGTCTTGAATTCGGGACTGCTTTTAAGCGGAACATAAGGCTTCATAGGGATAACCGCATTCGGTCGATTTACTCCTCTCTTGCCATCGAAAACAACAGCCTCACCATCGATCAGGTAACAGACGTAATCGAAGGCAGGCTTGTAATCGGGAAACACGCTGATATAAAAGAGGTAAAAAACGCCTATGAAGCGTATGACAAGATACTGACCTTTGACCCATATAATCCGGGCGATTTTCTCACAGCGCACAGGCTGATGACAAATGGGCTGATTGAAGAATGCGGGCGTTTCCGCAGCCGCGACGTGGGCGTTCTCGACGGCGGGCGGGTAGTTCACATGGGCGCGCGCCCGCAATTTGCGGCGCGGCTTATTTCCGATTTATTCGCATGGGGCAAAAAATCGGAATTGCATCCCCTTTTGAAGAGCGGAGTCATCCATTATGAAATAGAAACGATACATCCGTTTGCTGACGGAAACGGCCGTATAGGCCGTTTGTGGCAGACATTGATATTGAGCAAATGGAATGAAATATTCTCGATGATACCGATGGAGTCGGTGATTTACGAAAATAGGCAGGATTACTACAATGCGATCGAATCGTCAAGAAAAGTCAACAATTCCGGCGCGTTCATCGAATTCACGCTGTCGTCATTATACGCAAGCATAATCGAACAGATCAACGCTCAGGGCGCTGACAGCGGGAGAAGCGGTGTAGAAAATGATGGAGAAAACGGTGGAGAAAAATTGCGTTTAAACGCAACTCAGGCAGCCGTTCTGGCAGCCATAAGACAAGACTCCGGCATCACTATCGGACAGTTGACAGTGGCGGCAGGCAAGACGAAAAGCACCATAGAGCGGGCGATAAAAACGCTCAAAGAAAAAGGGGTCTTGAGAAGAATCGGCCCGGACAAAGGCGGCCACTGGCAAACGGACAACCCGTAGGCCGCCTTTGAAGCCCTATCAATACGCCTTGGCGAATATCGCCCTTCGGGCTCCGGGTTTTCCGGTGTATATGCAGTTGCCCCTCGTGTCGTCGTCCTGCGGCATACAGCGGATCGTTGCCCCGCCGGCGGCGTATTTTATCTCGCCCTCGTCCTCCGGCGAACCGCCGAAATAAGCGCGGGCGAATCCCCCCTTGCCGCCGGGGGCGAAGAGGCTCTTTAATTCCTCCATGTTCTCCGCGTCGTGAGTGTTCGCTTCGCGGAAGGCGAGCGCCCTGCTGTGCAGATCGTTCTGTATCTCGGCGAGCAGGTCTTTGACGTATCCGGCAAGCGCGGCGCGCGAGACGTTCTCCTTCGCCGACGTGTCGCGGCGTACCACCGCGAGCTCGCCTCTCTCGAATTCCTTCTCGCCGAGCTCGATCCTGACGGGCACCCCGCGCTGAAGGTGATGGAAGAACCTGTCGCCGGGGCGCATGTGATACTGTTTGTCTATTTTGGCGTGGGGGCCTCCAAGGGCGGCGTTTAATTCCGACAGCAGCGACTCGGCCTCCGGTTCCAGTTTGTCGCGCAATTTGCCCTCGTCGCTCGATATTGGGACGATAATGGCCTTAACGGGCGCGATCCTCGGCGGCAGCACGAGGCCGTCGTCGTCGCTGTGCGTCATTACCATCGCGCCGATCAGGCGCGTCGACGATCCCCAGCTCGTCGTCCAGGCATAGGCCCGCTCGCCGTTCTTGTCCTGGAACGATATGTCGAACGCCTTCGCGAAATTCTGCCCCAGGAAGTGGCTCGTGCCGGCCTGGAGCGCTTTTTTGTCGCTCATCATCGCCTCGCAGGCGTAAGTCCTGTCGGCGCCGGGGAAGCGCTCGTTCTCGGACTTCTCGCCGTAGAGCACGGGCAGGGCCAACTCGCGGTTCATTAACGTCTGGTAGACGTCCAGCATCTTTTGCGTCTCCTCGACCGCTTCCTCGGCGGTGGCGTGGGCGGTGTGCCCCTCCTGCCACAGAAATTCGGACGTGCGCAGGAAGAGGCGCGGGCGCTTCTCCCAGCGAACGACGCTGCACCATTGGTTTATCAGTATGGGGAGGTCTCTCCACGACTGCACCCACTGGTGATACATATGGCCGATAACGGTCTCGGACGTGGGGCGAATGACGTATGGCTCCTCCAATTGCTCGCCGCCGGCGTGGGTGACTACGGCGCATTCGGGCGAGAAGCCCTCGACGTGCTGCGCTTCCTTCTCCAGAAAAGAATTGGGAATGAGAAGCGGGAAATACGCGTTGACGTGTCCCGTCTCCTTGAAGGCGCGGTCGAACACCGCCTGCACGTTCTCCCATATGCCGTAGCCGTTCGGCCTGACCACCATGCAACCGCGCACCGGCGCGTGGTCCGCGAGTTCGGCCGCGCGTATCACGTCCAGGTACCATTCCGAATAATTCTTTTCCCTCGGAGTTATATTCCTTGCCATTTTACAATCCCCTCCCGCTGCTTATGCCAGACGCGGTTTAGTTTATAATAATATGCGGGAACAGACAACTATCTATAGAAGGCAGGGAAGACGATGAAAATCAAAATCACAGGCGCGCTCGCCGCGTTCGCCGTCCTGATGTCCGCAGTACCGGCGCTCGCGTCGGATTACGATCCGATAAACACGATGAGCGCGGTGAACATGGCGATCGTCTCCATACACAGGATCGCCTCATCGCGCGACCGCGTCGTGCTTGACGCGGAATACAGGAACATAATCGACAATCTCAGCATGGGCAATATAGAAGCGGACCCCGAAATAAAAGAGCTGTACACGGAGCTGATGGCCGTCATAGGAAGCAAAACGCTGCGCGAGGACGAAAGCGCCCGCGTAGACGCGAGGTACAGGGCGCGGGATAAAAGCAACCTCGCGGACAGGCTCCCCGACGCCCGGCTCCTGTTGGGGAATCCGTGGGGGTTCATAGGCAGCCTGTTCGCGGGGGAGACCGCGCTGTACTTCGGAGCGCAGATGCTGTTCCCGCCGAACAGGAATGACGCCGCAGACGATGAACTATGGAGGCTGGAGCGCGAGAACATAGAGGAAATGGCGTCGCTGCAAAGGCGGCTTCTCGATTCGTCGTGGACCCTGCTCAGGAAATACGGCCTCCCCGACGAATACCTGCTCTCCTCGCAGGACCTCGACGCTTTGAATATGGCGGTATCCGAGGGGGACGCCGAGCGCGGCCTTCGGATGTTCAAGGCGCTCGAACCGGACTTTAAAATGTACGCGCCGTTCTGGTACTACTATTCGGCGGCCGCCTCGCGAGCGGGCGATATGACACAGGCCGCGGAGTGCCTCGACGAGTTCGAGCGCGTGTGGCGGCCGGTGCTCCGGCGCGACCCGTTCAGGGCGGAGGTCGCGAAACTCCGCGCGGCGGAGCTGTCGCAAGCCGGCGCGCCGAAGGAGGCAATCGCCGCGCAGCTTGAGATCGTCATGGGTAACAGTATGCGCGAGAACTGGGTCAACAACCTGTTCGCCGGGGCGACGTTTTACTCCATCGGCGAGACGGACCGGGCGATCCAATGCGTTTCAATCAACACGGACTTCGGCGTCGAAAGCGAAATCAGCGGCGAGGTGGCAAGGAGCATGAAGGAGGGCAATCTCGACGTCACGCTCTTCCTCACCTACCTCGGCGACATGTATAAAAACGGACTGGGCGTGCCGCAGGACATCGCAAGAGCGATCGAGATGTACATCGACCCGGCGGAGGAAGGAAACCCGCGCGCGCAGATGGCGCTGGGCGAGATTTTCGAGACCGACGCGGCGGCGCGCGACGAGGCAAGGGCGGCGGCGTATTACGCCAAAGCCGCCGAGAACGGGGTAATCACAGCCGCCATACGCGTGGGTGACATGTGCCGGGACGGCCGCGGCGTCGGAGACCGGAAACTGGAGGACGCCTACATGTGGTACTACCTCGCGCTGCTGCAAGGCGAACGGCTGGGACAAGCCAGGATAGACGAGCTGGAGGGGCGCGGCCTGCTGAATTTCAGGAGCGTCAACGCCGCGACGGGAAGACGGGCGAGGGATCGCGCGAATCAGATTTACGAGACTTTGCGGAAATAAAACGCTGGGATCCGCCCAGACCCGCCAACCGTAATTTGCTATATGAATTACGGTCGTGGTTCTAGTAATTCCGGCAAATTACGCTTCGCGTATATCACGCGCCGAATTTCTACTAAATTGCCGATAATCACGTAGAAAAGCAGATAATTTCCGACATTCCGGATTCGATATCCCGATTGTACAAAAGCCGGGTCTTTGTATATAGGGAAAGCAAACGGAAACTGTTCCAGTATCTTCGCGGCTTCATCGATTTTGATTAAAAGATCGTAAGCCGCTTGCGGGGCGCCCAGTACATCCGATATATAGTCCGTTATCTCCGATATATCTTGAATTGCCAAGGGCATAAACTGGATTTTATACTTTCCTGGCATCGAGTTTTACTTTTAGCAATTTTATGGCTTCATCGCGAGTATAGCGCTTTGTCGTTGCGGCTGCCTCGATCTCTGCCTCCGCAAGCTTGGCGTTGATCTCCTTTCTGAACTCCCGATCTTCATAATCTTCCATACCCTTGACAACCACATTCCCAAAATAGTTTTTGGTTAAGACCGACTCAATATTCGGCATCTCGCGCCTCCGTTATCTCGACATTTTCATCATATTATTGTATTAAGGTTAAAAAAGCAAGAATTAATCAAATTCCATAACAAGACGCAGTAATTTCCCCTACCTCTTACGGGTGGCAACTTGCCGCCCGTTTTGACTCACTGTCAATCACATCACGGCGGCGGCGAACGCTAAAAACACCTCGTCCGGCGTGGCGGCGGGTATCTCGCAGCCGGCGCCGAGCATGTAGCGTTTGCCGCGCGAAACTTCCGCGCACTCGGCGGCGGCTTTGCGCGCGTGTTCCGGCGTCGCGGACAGCAGATCGGCCACGGGGTTCACGTTGCCCTTGAAAGCGGCCCCGTGCTGCGAGTAGACTTCGCCGGCCAGTTTCAGGTCGACCATATGATCCACGTTGTACAGGTCCGCGCCGTTCTTCGCGAGATCATCCAGTAAGTGCGACGAGTTCCCGCAGATGTGCAGCTTCGAGTAACCGCCCGAGCCCCTTATCGCCTCGGTCACCATCCGCTCGTAAGGCAGCGCGAACTCGCGGAAGTGGGGCGCCGATATCATCGACGCGGCGGCGTCGCCGCACCCTATCGCGTGCGCGCCGGCCGCGAGCTGCGCGCGGGCGAAATCGATCTCTATGCCCGCGATAAACTCCAGCAGTTTATGAGCCGTCTCCGGCGCGTCGACCAACATCATCATGAAGTTCGCCACGCCGCATAGATTACACGCCTCAGCGAACGGCATCTCAACCCACCCGAAAACCATGGCGCGATCCCCGGCCGCCCGCGAGAGTTTTTCAACCGCGTCGACCCTGTCGCGCATACGGCTCCCCTTCCGCATCGGGTCGGGGCGTTTTAACGCGGCGAGGCCGGCTTCGCCTTTGACGACCGGGCTCGCGCAGTACGGCGTCTGGTTCTCAGGGAACGCCATGTCGCCCCCCAGGTCGGCGGAAAGACGAAACGCGTCGCTGCACACGGTGACCGCGTCCACTTTGTAGTTCTCAAACATGTTGAGCTGCGCGGACACCAGAGCCTCGTGGTCCGTCGCGTACTCGCGAAAGGAAAAACCTCCCCTGTCGGACGCGAAGAACATCAGCAGGGGAAAGAACGGTACCCTGTCCGGCGTCTCCCCCTTCAACACAGCCGTGATCCTTTCGCGCCCGGTCATTACGTCTCCGGTCATCATGCTCCGCCTCCTCGTAACGAAATTTTTGCCCGATCATAAAAATTTTTTTATTTTTGGACATTGTAACACTTCCAGCAACTTGTACTTTTGTTACTCAATGTATTATAATAATCCGCATCATCTGCAATTCCAAACAAGTTTAAGGAGGAGATCGGTACATGAAGAGATTTTTTGCGCTATTGTTGTGCCTGTTGATGGTAACGGGCGGAGCGGCTTGGGCGGCGGACGACGTCGAACTGCCGAGGAATGAGACATTTTACAAAGCGGGTTTGCAGTGGGCGCGCCCCCACGGATGGAACGCGCTGTTCGCTCCCGATCAGAACAACGCTCTGACCTTCGAACAGCGGGCCGGCGGCTCCCGCACTCCTATGATGGAGACGCTGTACATGTATAACATGCTGAACGGCGACATCATCCCGCTGCTCGCCGACGGCGACTACGTGTGGAACGACGATTTGACGGAGATGACCGTCAAGATCAAGCCCGCCGCGAAGTGGAGCGACGGAACCAAAGTAACCGCCGAGGACGTCGCCTATACGTTCGAGGCCAGCATTAAGTATCAGAACGACATGGGCCTCAATTTCGGAGCCTTCATAGCGAGCGTCGAAGCAATCGACGAATCCACCGTACTCATCAAGAACGCGCTGGTGGACGGCAAGCCGGCCAACCCACTGATGACCTTGAACTATCTCGTACAGCCCTATGTGCTGCAGAAAGCGTGGATCGAGGCCCTTGAGGAGAAGCACGGCGGCGACAGAACGGCGATGCTGAGGGATCCGGCCGAGGACATCGTATCGTCGGGTCCGTACAGACCGTTTTTTGCCGACGACACCAAGACCGTCCTGATCCGCGACGATAACTACTGGGGCCAGGACGCCTCGATGTGGGGCAGACTGCCCGCGCCGAAGTACCTAGCGCACCCGATATACTCCGACAACGCGGCGGCTCAGGTCGCACTGGCTGCGGGTGAAGTGGACGTAGCCCAGTTGTTCATCCCGGACGTGCAGAAAATGTGGGAAGAGCAGGGACTCCCGATCTCGACATATCTGGACGTGCCGCCTTACGGTATCTGCGTGAACATGCCCACGGCGTGGTACAACCTGAACTCCTACGGGCTCGACAACGTGGCCGTGCGCAAGGCGATAGCGCTGGCGGTCGACTATGAAGCGATCATAGCCAACGCCATGACCAACCAGAGCCCGACCTTCGAAGCCGTGCCCCGTTCGTTGATGAACCCCACCGACGGCGAGCAGGCGATGTACAACCGCAGCGCCGTGGCGCTTCTGCAGTGGGCGGGCAACGACATTGATGGCGCGAAG
>Ga0099364_10012476_pt1 | contig 11451 bp, 17 predicted proteins | sample TergutTh196P3_FD_73070 | JGI IMG/M metagenome (GOLD analysis project Ga0099364, IMG submission 73070) | Microcerotermes parvus P3 segment gut microbial communities from Pointe-Noire, Republic of the Congo - Th196 P3 | ecosystem: Host-associated > Arthropoda: Insects > Digestive system > Gut ...
TGGGCCCTTAGCTCAGTTGGTTAGAGCAACCGGCTCATAAACGGTCGGTCCTGGGTTCGAGTCCCCGAGGGCCCACCACGAGAACCCTAGAGCCGCTGTAAATAAAGTTTACAGCGGCTCACTGGAGCAGTTTCGCTCGCTAAAGGAGTTGTTACAAATGAAGAAAAAGTATGTACCCTTAGAAAAGCAAACAAAACGCGAACAACGAGAATACCACGCCACTCGCCGAACGAGTTGGGGAAATGTAAACCCAGTGACACGCACAACGCCAAAGCAAAAAGTATATAACCGCAAGAAGTCCGGACGTTGGCAAGAACATGAGCCTAAATCCGGACTTTATGCATATCATTTTGATAATTTTTTTAGAATTATATATGCTTAGTTTATTTAATCTGATATAATGTACCGTCAAAGGAGGACATCAATGATGATCAGGGTTGGTATAGTCGGATATGGAAACTTAGGCCGTAGCATGGAGCATGCCATTGCCCAGAATGATGACATGGAGCTGCGCTACATCTTTACACGCAGAGAACCGCTTTCCATTAAACCTATAACAGCCGATGTGCCTGTTATAGCTACTGGAACTGAATTTAAATATTGCGACGAAATTGACGTAATGGTAATGTGCGGAGGCAGCGCAAATGATTTGCATACACAAACTCCGCAATTTGCGAGAAACTTCAATGTAGTAGACAGTTACGATATACATGCAAAAATCCCAGAGCATTATAAGAAGGTGAATGATGCCGCCAAAGCAGGAGGTAAAACTGCAGTTATTTCCGTGGGATGGGATCCCGGTTTATTTTCACTCAACAGGTTAATATCTAAAGCAATCCTGCCGCACGGCAAAAGCTATACCTTCTGGGGTCGCGGGGTTAGCCAAGGTCATTCCGCTGCTGTCAGAAGCATAGATGGCGTCCTTGATGCAAGACAATATACAGTGCCAATATTGAACGCAATTGAATCTGTGCGCAGCGGCAATAACCCTGAACTGAGCACAAGGCAAAAGCACAAAAGAGAATGCTTCGTTGTCGCAAAAAATGATGCTGACCTAATGAAGGTTGAACAGGAAATTGTTGCTATGCCCGACTACTTCGCAGATTATGACACCAGCGTATATTTTATTTCAAAAGAAGAGTTGGAGAATAAACACTTAACCCTGCCTCACGGCGGCTTTGTCATCCATAGCGGAAAAACCGGGGATAATAATGAGAGCAATCAAGTCATTGAGTTCAGTTTAAAACTCGACTCTAACCCTGAGTTTACTGCTAATGTGCTAGCTGCTTATGCCAGAGCCGCGTACAGACTTAATTCTGAAGGCACAGTTGGATGCAAAACAATTTATGATATAGCTCCCTCTTATCTGTGCGCAGAGAGTAACGATGTAATTATAAGAATGTATTTATAACCGGAGGAGAACGATGATAACGATTTATGATGGTAAAACAAAGAGCTTTGTAAAGGACGAAGCAACCGGGGAGCATTACCTGTTTTTTAAAGACAATGCTACCGGCCAAAACGGTGTTTTTGATCCTGGTTCTAACACTGTAGGTGGTAGTGTATCAGGGAAAGGCAGAACAGGGCTGATCATCACTAAGTATTTTTTTGAACTAATGAAGAAAAGCAATATCCCTACCCATTACTTAGATGCAGACATAGATAAATGTCTGATGAAAGTTCGTCCCGTAACCGTGCCTAAACTGGAGTTCGTGCTTCGCTATTTTACGGCAGGAAGCATGTGCCGCAGGTTTGCATTAGAACCCGGCATCGTTTTTGCCCCACCCTACACCGAGGTTACCCTAAAAAACGACGAGCAGGGTGATCCTCTTATAACTGAACGTATATGTATTATGAAAGGTTTGCTGCAAAAGGGGGAGTACCAAAAATCACTCAACTTGTTGATAAAAGTCGGCGATATTATTCAAACAGAGTTAAAAAAGTTTAAATTGACATTGATTGACTTCAAACTTGAGATTGGTTTTGATGCCAATCGGAATATATATGTTGCAGATGAAATTACACCAGATATCTGGCGAGTCTGGGACGAGTCAGGAAATATTCCTGATCAGATTGAATGCGCTAATATGCTGGCAAAAGCGCTGGGAAGAGAATAATGCTATAATTAAGGAGAGAGCAGCATGGATTTTTCTAAAACAAGAAGCTTTATGAATTCGCTTAGCACATATGGGATTCCGGGAGCTGATTTGGCTGTTTTTATTAATGGCGCAGAAGTTTTTCGTCACTATACAGGGTTCGCTGATATTGAAAACCGTATCCCTGTCGCACCGGATACACTATTCCCGATTTTTTCTATGACAAAAGTCATCACTTGCATTGCTGCATTACGCTTATATGAACAAGGACTGTTTTTATTAAACGACGCTCTATACGATTATATGCCAGAGTTTAAGAAAATGACCGTGCAGTACACCAATAACAACGGAACCGTTATTACTGAATCTGCAAAAAACCCAATTCGTATTGTTGACCTTTTTACAATGTCTTCGGGTTTTTCGTATAATGCACCCATTTTAAAGCCGTTATCAAAAAAGATAAACAGCAATCGCACCCTAAGAGAATTAGCCTCAGCGCTAGCTAAAGAGACACTCTGTTTCGAACCGGGTTCACAGTGGTGCTATGGTTTTAGTCACGATATCCTTGGCGCGCTTATTGAAACACTGTCCGGAGAAACCTTGGGCGAGTTTTTAGCGGATGATATATTTAATCCTCTCGAGATGACGGAAACATCCTTTAGAGTGCCTAAAGAAAAACACTATCGACTTGCTTCCTGCTATGCCTACAACGAAAAGGATAAGACTTATTCGAAGGCTGACATATCATTACCATTATCATATCTAAATCCTTCTAGTATACATTATCTTTCTGATGATTATGCCCTTGAAATGGCAGGAGGAGGACTTATTTCCACAGTCGACGATTATGCAAAGTTCGCAAATACACTTTGCGCCGGAGGCACATCTGCAGGCGGATATAGACTCCTAGGAAAAGCAACTATAGATCTTATGCGCACAAACCATCTTGATAAGATTAGAATGAGAGATTACGATTGGGTGTCTCACGAAGGTTATGGTTATGGTCTTGGCGTACGCACTTTGATTGACCGCGCTGCCGGCGGATGCAATAGCAGCATTGGGGAGTTCGGTTGGGCAGGTCTGGCTGGAACCTATGTGCTTATTGACCCTACGCTTAATTTAACTTATGTTTATGCGCAACAAATGTTTCCAAGTAAGGAAGAGGTTATTGCACCTAGGCTGAAGAATGTGATTTATGGCTGCATTTAGCCCGAAATTCAATAGTATAACTGCATGATTAACCTACATCGCCATGTAATCGAAGGAGTAGATTTGGAGGAAATAATGAATAATCTATATGAAGCGCTTAGAACCGATAACAACTTTGATATATGCACATATGAGAAGAAGGTTGTTGAAATAATACAAAATCAAGTCGGGTTTTCTCGCGTACTGCTTGCTTTGTCAGGTGGCGTAGATTCCTCGGTCTGTGCCGCGCTGCTTGCTAAGGCTTTACCCAGCAAGCTGTATTGCATATTCGTTGACCATGGGCTTATGAGGAAAAACGAGGGAGATGAGGTCATGGCAGCTTTTGAAGGCTTTGACTTGAATCTTATTCGTGTTGATGCATCCGAGCGGTTTCTTAATCGGCTTTCCGGTGTGACAGAGCCGGAGATGAAGCGGAAGATTATCGGCGAGGAGTTCATCCGTGTTTTTGAAGAAGAAGCGAGGAAGCTGCAAGGCATAGAGTATCTTGCGCAAGGTACGATATATCCGGACGTAGCAGAATCGGGCGTAAATGGCTTCGCTGTGGTAAAGAGCCACCACAACGTCGGCGGACTGCCGGAAACATTAGGTTTTACAGGTCTTGTAGAACCACTGCGAGGTCTGCATAAGTCCGAGGTGCGTAAACTAGGTCACCAACTCGGTCTGCCGTCATCGCTTATTAATCGGCAGCCTTTCCCTGGGCCGGGTTTGGCTGTTCGCTGCATTGGCGAGGCAACAAAAGAAAAACTTGACATTCTACGAGAAGCAGATGCTATTTTCCGTAACGAGATTGATTCTTCCGGTTTACACGCAGACCAGTTTTTCGCAGTGCTGACCGATATGCGTTCAGTCGGTGTAAACACCGGAGTTCGTACATATGGCTATGTTGTCGCACTCCGTGCCGTTGACACGCTTGATTTCATGACATGCAAGTATGTCCCGCTGCCGCATGAACTGCTGAGCAAGGCTTCGGCGCGGATAACGAGCGAAGTTGCTGCTGTTAACCGGGTTGTGTACGACATAACTGACAAACCACCTGGAACGATTGAGTGGGAATGACTTTAGACATTTCACGACTTTTCACTACTTGTCATAAACCCCCACAAAGTAACGCTTTGTGACGATATACCCTAACACATCTTTTCGTTTTGTGTGCCAATATTTCAAGAAAACGCATATCTTTTGGCACACAAATTGGCACACGAAACAGAGCATGATAAAAGCCCCTACCATGATGAAAATGGTAAGGGCTTTTTTTGAATGTCCGGCTATTCACCCACATCTACAAGCTTTAACGGAACGGGAGAGTTTACGAGCTGCGCGAACGAAGCCCCTACGACTTCCATAGCGGCGGCGCGGCGTTCCGCGAAGCTGTGCGCGTAATGCTTGCTTATTATCTCAATCGTATCTCCCGCAAGGGCGGCGACGTTCACCACATCAACCCCGTTTGATATAAGCAATGATATAAAAGTGTGGCGCAGACCGTGGGCCGTTAGATTCTGTGGGAGTTCTTTGCTTGCGTTCAGAATACGCTTGACTGCTTTGTTCGGCGTAGCCTTATCCATCAACCCGCCTGTCGTGTTCGGGCATATAACGCCGTTATCCTGCCATACAGAGCCAAGCGAGCGAGAGTAATCATCCTGCGAGTATTTATGCTCTAACAGAATATCGTGCAGCAAGGGCGACAATGGGAGCTTGCGGCGTGACCGCTTTGTTTTCAACTCGGTTAAAGCCAACCCTCCAAAAGTATCACCGACATTTTTCTCAATACTGACGATGCCGCTACAAAAATCAATGTCAATCCAGCGTAGACCGCGAGCCTCGCCGCTCCGCAGGCCGAGCATTAACATCAACGAGAGCGAAACACGGGTAGAATTTTCAATGTCAAGCTCACCGAGCGTATTAAGGAAAATCGGTATTTGCGTATTATCAAGGTGCGCTGGCGTATCCTTTTCACCAATACGGGGCTTTGTTGCGTTCGCTACGGGGTTTTGAAGCAAGACCCCATTTTTGACACAAGCCTTAAACAGCGCGGAGAGCGTATATGTAATTTTTGACACATACGAGGCTGAGAGCGGCTTGACATCAACTATCTTTTCAAACGCCGACAGGAGCGGGACATCAAAATACTTGGCTACCTTCTCAGCTATTTCCTTATCGCAGTTATCCCCACGCCTTAGACGTACAAAGGTATTATCGACGCCGATACCTAACTCCCGTGCGACATGATTGAAGCCGCCGGCCGTTCTGCCCGGTTTCTCATCATACATAAGCTGGATAAATTCAGGTTTTGCGGCATATACGGCCCTGCCACCGCCGCCGCCTTTTTCAAGTAGTTCCGCAAGCAGTTTTGTAATCATGGGCGTGGTAATCTCTTTGAGCTTGTAATTGCCGAGTCGCGGGATGAGATAATGCTCGAAAATGAAGTTGTCCGCAAGCTGTGTACTCTCCCGTATTTCGAGTTTGCGAATACCGGCAAACCATTCAACCGCCTGTGAAAAGGTGGTTTTGTCGGTTATATCGCCGCTAATGAGCATACCGCGCTCCGCTTTTTCGCGGAAGGCGTCCACAGCTTTTTGTAGTTCGCTATGGAGCTTCTTCTTACTCGTTTCGTTGGAGCGGTAATCTTCACTGTGACGCTTGCCGCCGACCATAACGCGCATTTGATATAATCCGGGACGGTCTTTCCGCGCCGTCACGCCTAAAGGCAAGCCGCTTTTTGTTTTAGATGCCATGTTAAATATCCACTCTCTTTACTCTGTTACGAGTAATGCGTTCCATTTTTTTACGACCTTCTCGCATTTCAATATCCTCGTGTATCTTACTGACCAAAACTTTTATATCGTGGTATATTTCCGCAAATATTTGTTCCTCGCGGTCTGATTTTTTTACCGATGCTTTATCTTTAGACAGTTTTAGCAAAGTGTTTATCCTCATGGGAATCTGTAGCTCTTTGCTTTGTATCAGATACTCAATAAAATCCAACAAGTCAAAGTCGAGATTGTGAGGGATTTCATTGTAATCGAGTAAACACTTAATCGTGTATGCCGATAAGCCTGAAACTTCTTGGATGTCGGTAGCTGTTCGCGTCTTGCACTCATATCTACCGAGAAGATACTCAATTTCACAGTCGAATAGTTCACACATATGGAGCAGGTCGTCAAGTGGTGGGATACGTCCTTTTTTGTCTGTCCTTTCCCATGCGGTTATAGTGTTCCTGTTGACATTGAGGTATGTGGCGAGTTTATCTTTAGACAGACTAAGGGCGGTTCTTTCCCGCTCTATCATCTTTGCTATTTTTTGTTGTTCATAAACTATTCGCATAGTAAATATAGCGCATCCTTTCTACATTTATTTCTTGTGCCTGTTACTTGCTATTTTAATATAGCACAACATATTGTAAGATGCAATAGGAAATAGAAAATATTTAAGGATGTGAAAAACATGAGTAGCATACAGCCCCCGCGCGTATTTACAATCAATGACGCTGCAAGACATTATCCTGGAATCACTTCTTCTGCATTTCGGCGGCTCGTGAAATCTGGTGAGTTACCCAGTCGCAAGGTAGGTGTAAAATACCTTATCACCCCGGAGGCTATAGAAGAATGGCTACAAGCCGGAAAAAAACAACAGCCAAAAGCAGAGGAAGGTGATGAGCAATGACACAGCCAGCGACGCAAATAGCAGATAAACCAACAATGCTGACCGTTCCACAGCTTAGCAAGTTAGGTTATCTGCCCGACAGAGCAACTCGCAGGCTCATTTCCGAGGGCGCACTTAAAACCGTAAAAATAGGTAATCGGCACTACGTAAACCTTGAAATGTTTTTGCGATATCTGAATGGCGAACAAAGCGAGGTGTGACCAATGAGCGGCAAAACCAGCTTTGTCATGCACATCCGACATTTGGACGTATTCGCCGATTTACCGGGCGATGATGTAAAGAGGCTCATGCTTGCTATGGGCGAATATGTTGAAAGTGGAATAATCCCTGACTTTTCAGACAATCCGGAGTTAAAAATGGCCTTCAAGTTTGTTCGCGCTGATTTAGACCGCGAGGCGGTTAAGTGGGAACAAACGAAAAAAAGCCGCATTGAGGCAGGTCGCAAAGGGGGTATCGCCAGCGCTGAACGCCGGGAGCAAAACAAGCAAACGAAGCTAAATGAGCAAGATTAAGCAAAACAAGCATTTGCTTGATTTGCCAAGCAAATGAAGCAAAGTAAGCTGTTATGTTATGTTTATGTTTTGTAATGATATATTTTGGTTTTATAAGGTTTAGGTACAAGGGCATTGAGTTCCTGCGCCGGACGTAGCGGCCGACTTACCGCAGAGAGGTGATTTTGATGTATTTTGATTTTCGCATATTCAGCAGACTAACAGAAAGGGCATACAAAAACACAGGAATGACGGAATACACGCTTGATGACGTTCTCATGGTGTTTAATTACTATTTCCAAAAATACGAGGACACATTCAAACAGGTTCACCCCAACATAAGGATTCCACAAATTGAGCGGTTGATAAGAATAATGCCTTGTATCGAAAGCGACGCGAAAAACAGCGCGGGCAGTGATATATCCGCAGAGGGTTATAAGGTTTTAATTGACAAGCATTTTCAAACCAAATATCGAAATTGTGATTATAATGTTAATCACTTTTTCAGCGGGGATATACGGTTGATGCGGTTTTACGAAATGTTTTACTGACTTTTGAAGCGACCGATAGCTGGCGAATAAAGCAGGAAAGTAAACCGCAGAGTGGCGGCTCAATCGGGCCGGTAATGCGGGAGGTGCCGGTCACAACCCCGGCCACGCAAATATGAGGAAGGAGCAAAACAAAATGTTAAGCAAAAAGAAGCGTAAGGCAAAGGTTGTCGCTCGCGTTGTGAACGAACGCATCAAGCTACTCCGTATCGGCGACCGGTTGAATCTCGACGGATTGGAGGATTTATCCCTGTTTCAAATGAAAGCCAAAATTATCAAAGCCATAAACCCGAAAATGCGGCTTGACGGCAAAGGCGGCTGCTACATCGACGCAGCGTTAGACTTCGCCGTTGGAGCCATGAAATCAACAGACCGCCAGCGCAAAAGTATTGGGCGGCGTTTGGACAGCGGCAGGCGCAGACAAACCGGCGTTACGACGGCCGAAGCTGCCCGCGTAAGAATGAACAGCAAAATACTGAATGGAGGAAGCTGTTAGGGGCATGATTACTTCATCGAGTCATGATTCATTGGAATTTGCCGGAGATTCTGACGGGTTTCACATGATGTTGCAGCCAGAGCCGTGGTAAGCAGAGGGAATGTGACTGACGGGGGGAGATAGGAATTATATGGCTAAACTGGACACCTTTCAAAAATGGACTGAGGATGGCGAAACAGACTCCATGCTTGCCCTGATTCAATCTCTCTCCATGCAGGGACACAGTATTGATGAAATTGCAAGCGGAATCGGAACATCCGAGAGGACACTCCGCCGAATGATAGGTAAGCATCCCACGGTTTCCTCTGCAATGAAAAACGGACGGCGGCTTGTCGTGGCGATGTGCCAGAATAAGCTCATGGATAAAGTGCAGATGGGCGATACGACCGCCATCATCTACGCTTTGAAAGTTTACGGCGGGGACTTCTTCAAGGACGACCGCGTGAGAATGACCGCGGAATTAACAGGCGAGAACGGCCAGCCGATTGAATTAGCTGGAGGGCCACAAATATATATTCCACAAAAGGATGATGGCGACGTTGGGTAGACGACAAAAAGCGGGAACCTCACCAGTCCCCGCTTCCACCTCGTTCACGGATAAAAAATACTCACACTATTATTTTATTCAGCGAGGGGGGATATGTCAAATGGATTCTGGTACCCGGCGGGAAACCGTAAACGCTCTGGCTGTGAGAGCCAAAACAGACCGCGCCGCCATTCCTGAATTGTGGTGCATGGTAGAAGACTTGGTAAAGATGATTTGCGGACGGTATTGCCGCATACCTGAACGCGCCAGACTATACGAGGATGCAGACCTATATCAAACCGCTTTTTTGGGATTCATGAAAGCTATTGACAAATTCGACGAAAACAAAGGTTCGTTCTCGACGCTTCTATCTCTTCATACCCGTAGTTCGTGCCGGACAGAAATCAAGAAATACAGGCCCGAATCTGACCCTATGAACGCCGCTGTAAGCCTTGATGAACCGCTTGCCGACACGGAGGATTTTACGCTTGCCGATGCTCTGCCCGACCCTAACGCGCTCGAATTTATTGAGGAAATATCAACCCGCAGCGTAGCGCAGGTGATTCTTGACGAGGCCGATAAACTGACTAATCCGCTCCATGCTCGCATAATTCGGGAATGTCTACATCAGGGGCGGACGTTAGAATCTCTCGCAAATGAGCAGGGAGTAACGAGGGCGGCAATATCAGACGCTCAAAGAAGGGCAATTCTACAGTTACGCCACCGTTCCGTTGTAAGAACCCTGCTCGCAAGTTCATTATGAAGAGGTATAAATTATGGGGAAACGAAAAAAAGAGGCTCCTGCCAATCAATATGAGCGCCTTGACCCTGTCTTGGCAAAAGAAATAACCGACTTCATCATTGATAAATTGCGTGAAGAAGAAACGAAGCTAGTGAAAGCCCGCCACGACCATAAGCGGGCCAATGTAAAACTGTTGCTCCGTAAATATCGGGACATCGTGGAAAACGTCAACAAATCGGTTTACGATGCGGTTCATATCGAAGATGATGTAGAACTCTTTGAGTTAATCGAAATGATGGGCGGCAAGCGTGAATCCTTCCGGGTTGAATCCTTGCGGGATAGCGCGGCCCGGTCGCAAATGCTGGTCGCGCATATAGACAGAATGATTGCGGCGTATAAAGAGTTTTGCGACAAGTCAGACAAAGAGGAAGATAAAAGACGATACCGTGTCATTTATGAGTCATTCATATCTCCAAACCCGAAAACAACAGAAGAAATAGCAGATGCGGAGTATATAGACAAAAGCACGGTATATAGGGACATAGACGCTGCGGCCGACCGGCTGGCTGTCTTACTTTTCGGAGTATATGGGCTAAAATTCTTATAAGGACAAAATGTAAACGCCGCGACGATGGCGACACTATTCAGGGAAAGCCCCGGCACGGTCAGGATGCTTGCCGATTCGCTGGGCGTAACCACGGACAGGCTACAGGAAATGGCCTCGAAAGGTCAAGTTTCCGCCGCGACGTTGAGGGCAGCCTTCGAGAGCAATGCGGCGGCGATTGAGGCCCGGTTTGGCGAAGTGGATATGGGAATATCCGAGCCGTCGTCCAGAACGTAGAGATTTCCAACACATTCCACGGCGACCGCGCAGGGCAGAAAAAGTGCGCGGAGGCTATGGATAGGGCTTCGGACGACATGACGGGCGGAATGGCCCGCGCACTTGCGTTTGTGAGGGGGTAGGACGGATGGCAAAAGCAAAACAGCCCGTAGATATTGATGGCATAACTTTCGATGCGCTCATCGAAGAAAACCGCACGTTGTCGGCTGATGTTCCGGCTTATCCCGTAGAGGAAGGCTTTGAGGTCAGCGACTCCATCATCCTACAGCCGGAAACCATTGACATGACCTTGTATGTAACGAATACACCGGTAACGTGGATTGCGAAGCATGGCGTGAGCATGTCCCGCGTCCAAGACGTTTTGAAGCAGTTGGAGGAAAAGTATTTCGCCAAAGAGCCTGTCACGATAACGACGTCCGACAATGTTTACGAGAACATGGCTATCATCAGCATCGGGCTAACCAAAAACTTCGAGAACTCGGCCTCGCGGGAGATTCCAATATCGTTCCAACAGATAAGAGTTACCGAAAGAAGGACGGCGACCATCCCTGCCAGCTATGGCAGGGGCGGTCAGACCGGCACAAATGCCGGAACAGCAAATACAGCGCAGAGCGGCACACCTGCCCCATCCGCGTCAGCATCCGCGTCGCAAGACAGTAATAGCGGCGGCGATGGCAGCCGAGGCTCAATCCTTTATGGGCTTGCGAACGGCGCGGGGCTTGGCGGCGGAGGCGGGGTTGGTGGGCTGGTCGGCGGATTATTGGGGTGACGCTATGACAAGATTAGAAATTAAAGTGCCAAACCTAAACGATAGTTATTACCGCGTTGTGCTTGACAAGGTT
>Ga0099364_10012477_pt1 | contig 11450 bp, 10 predicted proteins | sample TergutTh196P3_FD_73070 | JGI IMG/M metagenome (GOLD analysis project Ga0099364, IMG submission 73070) | Microcerotermes parvus P3 segment gut microbial communities from Pointe-Noire, Republic of the Congo - Th196 P3 | ecosystem: Host-associated > Arthropoda: Insects > Digestive system > Gut ...
TTGGACTATAATGCCTTCGGTGAATTGGTTTCTGCGACAGGTGTGAAGCCGAGGTTCCGTTACACGGGGAAGCTCTTTGATGATGTAACCGAATTGCAGTGGAATATCAATCGATGGTACGACCCAAGTATCGGGCGATGGATTAGTGAGGACCCCATTGGATTTAATTCCGGGGACAAGAATATTTATCGGTATGTTTCAAATGAACCAATAGGGGGCATTGACGCAGATGGACTAATCACAGGCACTTTTATTCGCATGGATGGAATTGATGATGGAATTGGAAGGGCCGTATATGAAATATCGGACTGGAGCTTTGATACAACATATTTACAAAGATTCAATGTGGAATTAACAATTGCGTGCGATGACAACTCGAGTTTGTCTGTAACAGTAAATGGAGCTGATTTGCTGCATGTGCCAAATGGAACACCTGGCGTACTTCTGCCAAATGGAGATCCTGTTCCAATTCGTGATGATCATGGACTTAAGGCCGATGCTACCTTGTTGGAGTCTGGATTCCTTCAGGCTGAGGGCAAATGTTGTAAAAATGGGATTTGGATTGCTTACATGCAGTTTCACTGGCACGACAACGTAAATACAAACTTGGCTTTTGGTACGTATACTTGGGGAAAGCTAGCCGATCAAAAAGTTCTTTACTATGGACCTAGTGGTCCTCCAAGAGAAGAGAATCCTGATAGTGCATGGACCGATTGGCTTGCACAGCATTTTATAAGTGATAATTCGTCAGGCCCATCAGTGTCTCATTATGCGTGGGGAGTTTTTACTGTAGAACCACAATTGGAATTTGTTACAGTAACTGAATCCACCTATCCAAACTATCAATAGGATGGCAGGATGGCTTTTGGTTATGATTTCCAGCACGGAAATAACAAACATTTCAACAGAACTCCTTATTTTAAATGGCTCAGATTATTCTAGCGAATTAAAAATTTGCAGAAACTCTGTATGAATCTATAAACCTAATTAGAGGAGAACATACATGCGAACAGAAAAGAGCTACAGCAAGTATACGTGCAACGACTATCGGTTTTTTTATGTGGTTGTTGTCATTAAAGTGTTCTTTTTTACAACAATGTTATATGGAGAAGAAAAACTGCAAAAAAACTTCAGTGAGCATATCAACATAATTGCAAGGTATTCTGCATTGATTAAGTATGTTGATAATATTCCAACAGAAATATATTTTTCGGAGGACGATTTGCCCGTTCTCCATAAAAATGAGTTCTCAAGCGAATTGTGCGTGGCAATTGGAAAATTGACAACTCTAAAAAAAATATACATTTCTGCAAAAAATTTGACCGATCAAGATGTTATTAACATGCTAAACGAAGAACTTGAAGAACTGTATATTGGTAGTGCTTGTATATCTGATGTAACTATGTTTGAATTGATAAAAGTCACCCCAAAACTTAAAACCCTTAGCGTATCACATTCCCATATCTCAATAGTAGGATTGTTTTACGTTGCTCAAATACCCACTATTAACACGATTGCAATCTCTTCCGTGGAATTATCTGTTGCTCGTTACGCCAAAACATCGGATTATGTAATGAAATTTTTTCCTAACATTGATATTAGGATTACTCCATTTGCTCTTGGGAAAACGTGCTTTTTATGTTGTGATTGTCCAGTTACACCAATAAGTCCATTAAGGAAGGAGGAAAATGATATAAAGTCAGATCATTGAAGCCTTCCGCAGAGAACCCTTGTGGGACGAGTGTCCTTGTTCAGATCGTTTCGCGTTTGGACTATAATGCCTTCGGCGAATCGGTTTCGTCGACAGGTCCGAAACCTCGGTTCCGCTATACTGGCAAGCTTTTCGATGATGCTACTTCCTTGCAGTGGAATATCAATCGATGGTATGATGTGCAGATCGGAAGGTGGGCATCCGAAGATCCAATTGGGTTTAGGGGAAGAGATACTAATTTAGTAAGATACGCATCTAACGATCCGCTAGATCAAGTAGATTTATTTGGCTTGGCGGCAGCGCCTTGTTGTAAGTCAAATACTCCCGAGCGTTATTGTTGTTCTACTGGCCTTGGATTTGAACAAGTATTTGTAATACTTGGTTTTACAGACCCTTATCACTGTGTCTTGGACGCGTTAAGTGGCGTTTGGTGGTATGACCTGATGGTGGGTTTTTCTTTAGGCGTAGGTGCTACTGGGACTGACGCTTTGGTTGCCTATGTAACGCAGAAGGGGTTTGCAGCGCATGGTCCTTTCTTTGCGACATATTCTATTGGGATAGCACTTGCAATACACACAGCGTATGACACCTGCCTTGCATGGCAATGCCAACAGAGACGTACTGCGCCATGTCGTTGCACCGCCGTAGGATTGATACTTGATCCTTGGCTATGTGAATGCCCCAATACCGATGATATGATTTTGAGTGATTATGGCCAAATGTTTTATACGGCTGGCCCTCCAACAGGCGGAGGAAGCGAAACTATTTGGATGTCTCGTTGGTGGTAAGGCCAACTGCGTACTATGTGAGGGTTTTGAAATGCGAATTCAGTCGCGGCGATATTGTCACATTGTGGTTATGTCCATTATCGGCACAGCATTATCTGGCGTGTTGGGCAGTGTATTGTCGTTTTTTATCATCCCATCCCTGGCCGTCATTTTTTCGATTTTTCTTGTTATTCTAAATTTTAGGGTAATTGAAAGCTTTCATAGAATTGAAGTCAGCCCTCAATTAATGCCACAAGTAAATGTTACACTTTTTAGAGTCTTTGCTTATGTTATAACTCTGATCATATATAGCTTGTTCTTTTGGTATGGTGCGCTGTGGTTGTCCAGAAGTTTTGGAGGGCCTTAAAAATCCCGGAATCGAGGCCCAAAACGGGAAAAACTAAAAACTTTATCGTACAGAATAAATTTCGCGACGTTAGTATTTAACGAAAATACGGACGATAACGCCCGAAAATTTCCACTCGCGCAGACCACGAGCGGCCCGATCTTTGAAACCAATGGAAACGACACATATTGAACCCGGCATGTCACTTACGTATGCCAACGGCGGTCTTGACGGTTTTGGGCGGATTATCAACCACAGCTGGATGAAGGGAGGCAATGCACTTGTTCACATTTTGCACAGTTGCGATTATGCAGGCAACCGAACGTACCGTTACGATGCAGTTCATGCCGCCAATTCGGAACTGTACGATTACGATCAAATCAATCAAATCAAAAGCCTTGATCGCGGCGTTCTGAACACAAACAAAGATACTGTAACGGTATCTAACTTTACCGAATCATGGGATTTCGATAAGACCGGCAACTGGACGCAGTACGATAAAAACGGCACAGTAGAAAACCGTACACATAACGCCGCCAATGAGTTACAGGGCATTGCAGCACACGATGCCAATGGCAACATGACCGTTATGCCGGGTTTGAAGGCGAAGTACGACGCTTGGAATCGAATGGTGGAGGTGCGAGATTCGTCCGATAATCTGATCGCCCGTTACGATTATAATGGGATGAATCAGCAGATTACAAAGACTGTTGGGACAACCGTTACGCAGTCGTTTTTCAATGAAAATTGGCAGGAACTGGAATCTGTAACAGGTTTTGAATTAGCGAGTTACGTCTGGGGACTACGCTATATCGATGATCTCGTGTTGCGTGAAAAAGGGAATGAACGGCTGTATTCCTTGGCCGATCCGAATTGGAATGTCGTGGCGTTAATTGATTCGATTGGTGAGGTACAAGAACGAATGAAGTACGATGCCTTCGGAAAAATTACGTGGCTGGATGAGGATTTTGGTGAGAAAACAACTTCAGACTTTGCGTGGAATCGGACTTTCACCGGACAGGTGCTCGATGCTGAGACACGCTTGATGTTGTACCGCAATCGGTATTATCATACGGGGCTGGGGAGGTTTGTGAGCAGAGATCCGATTGGTTATGGCGCGGGTGACATGAATATTTATCGGTATATCAGTAATTTCCCATGCTGCGCAATAGACGCATATGGACTCACTTGGACTTGGAACAGCATACCTTTCATTGGAACAGGCGTGAATGCTTGGACAAGTTTCTGGAAGAATTATCCAGGGTCTAAAGACTCCGATTTTGACTCATGTAAAAACAAGAATTTTTGCCCTGAACCCGCAAAGTGCCCGATGAACGCTTGTAGCCATCCTGACCAATATGCTGCCTGCGTTGCTTGTTATCAGGCATTGATTGCCAATTATTCTGCACCTTATGCTCCTTGGCCGCAGACCGTAGGCGATTTTTGTGTAGTAGTTGTGGGAGGAGGCGTAGTGTGTTTTCCGGGCGGTCAGATTCCTGGGGGAATAATTATGGGGGCTGGTTTTGTCGACGGAAGTACAAATATTAGCATAGTACTAGGCATCGTATCAGCAATAAAATCAAGAGGCGAACGTTTGCGTGATGAGCGTTGTGGAGCGTTGGAAAAGTAAGATGTGTGAACGATGACGCGAGATGTTCAAAAAACTACGTTTTTTTGCTCCAATTATTCGTATTGCTTTCACTTTGTTATAAATCACGTTTTAGAAAAAGACATGTTGATGATGTAGCATACTGCAACAGCGTTTTTAATTTCCCCTTTCCATAAGGAAGAGGGACTTTTGAAATGTCGGTTTCGACGTGTTGCGCATACTAACCAAGACATGCCGTTGTTTATAGGACCAGAGGGCCAGTAGAATGCTTCATTGTAAAAAAACTGTTTACATTCAATGGGTCGGTAGTTCCGTTGTAGCTTTATTTGCAGGGATGTTTTTTGTATTCTTTATATCCCACGTTTTTCCTTTTGGGGAGGCTCGAATATCCCACTTTTCTTTTTCTGTCGCTGGGCTGATCCAATTTGTGTGTCTACAGCGTTTTTTTAGCATTGACCATGCACTTTCACATGGTCAGTTTCGGCTTTGCGAGACAAGATTTGCAACAGTAATGACGACAGGCTATTGTGCGTTGCTTATACTTCCCATACTTTTATTGTCGGGCATTTCACCAGAATTTGATGTCAGTGTTTGCTTATACCTATTAGATTGCGGTATGCTTCTTTGGTTCGGGTATCTTTTTTTACTAATTCCGGCTGATTCGCTTGTAGCGTTTGACAGGAGACTATCGACTATTATGTGCTTCGCTTCCCTAACAATTGGCCATTACGGTTTTGTAATTTTTTTGCCTGTTTATTTTTTCTTTCGCAAAGAGACAAGCTTCTGTATAAAAATGATTGTCTTATTTGAAACATTGTTTTTTGCTGTGTTTTTTTCTGCTCTAATAAGCGCTTGCTCTGTGCCTGTGCTTGTCCACGATCTTTGAATGACGTTGAAAATCACGAAACCTCGCCCCAAAGCGGGAAAAACCAAAATAGTTATCGTACAGAACAAATTTCGCTGTGCTTGTCCAAGAACTTTGAATGACGCTGAAAGCGTCGGATTCGAAAGTAAAAACGGGAAGCATTGAAATAGTTACCGTACAAAATCGATTTCGTCACAACGATCGGTGCTGGCGTTGTCGGTCTTTTACGAAAAAATCGGCAGAACGTACAATTCCCTCGGCAACTTGGAACGTGTGACGACTTATGATAACAGTAATACCGCCTTGAATGAAATCAAGTACGAATACGATGCCAATCGAAGATTGAAGAGATTGTACCAATCGTATTCCGGTGCGGTCGACCCGGCGACACAATATTTGGAGTATACTTTTGACGATGCCAACTATGGCCGTTTGTCGGGAATGCAATATCCGCACGGAAAACAAGTGAGTTACGTTTATGATACAAGAAACAATATTGTTCAAATTAAGAATGGTGTAAATCCTCTCGTTGATTGCCTTTACGACGGCAGAGTCGCAATGATGCAGACAACGTATATTGAACCAGGCGTGTCGTTATTGGCGTAATAGATCGCGTGGGTTGTAATGGGAACGGCGGTCATCAATTCTGCAAGGTAGGCATGACCACCGACCGCATCAATTTCTGCCGACTGCCTTAGCCGGTCAAGCAGAAGTGTTACATCGATGCCGCTGTCGGTGTTGCGCATCTCGACGAGCTGTTTGTAGATGCGGCGATTGGCATCGAAATAAAAGTCATCGACGGACAATAATGGCACAACGTCGTCAACGATCAGAGGATCAATGAGCATGGCACCGACCACGCCTTGCTCCGCATCTCGATCATGTGGAGGGGCGTGTTGCAACAACGATGCGTCGGCGGAAACCGTGTTGTGATCCGTCTTCGGTTTCGAAGAGTGGAATCGTTTTTCAGAGAGAATCGGGGCCATTGGAAGTTCCCAAAAGCGGTTAAACATTGCCGGGGAAATAATGGGGCGGCAATATAACATGCTTATCAGAGCCTTCCAAATTTTGGAGGCTTAAAGATCAACGACGACGGTATCGTTTGGGAAGAACCTCGCCGCCGAATGACCTCTTGTTTTTCGGGCGCGGCAGAATTAGAATTGCCGGGCAACGGTTGAAACGGCTTGGTAGATTACCGCTTTGGAACTCCACTCTGCCGTTGGCCGGAAGAAAACTACTTCCAAAAGCGGGAATTTTGACAGGAGCTTTTGGAAAATCGCAATAATTCCCGTGTTTTTTGAGAGTATGGACGCCTTGCCCTAGCTAGAACGCTCCGGCCTTTCAGGTTGGTCCTACAGTAAATCAACCATTTTTATGCTACTGTCTCAAAATTTCCGAAAAAATCCCCCCGTGGCGTTTTTGGCCATGGTTGACCTTTCCTCTAACGTTGCGGGCATACCACTCCTATTGGAACCGACGAGTTCGAAAGGACAACATTATCTATCCTCCTTTGCGTTTGGCGTGATATTCTCGTACTTTGAGAACGAGGGCGATGACGATCATGATGATACCCGCTCCCATCATCCAAAAGCGAGGCTCCCGAACGCTGGGCTTGAAGCCGTGACCGCGAACGCGAGCCAACGCCAACTCGTCCGTGTAAGGAACAACCTTGCCGTCAAGCCAAACGTGTTCAATTTGGAATTTGTTAAGGGCGACAACAGTGGTGTAGTTTGGTGGTTCTTTCTTGAGACGAAACGAACTCTCAACGAGTTTAGGATTGGTTTCTACGTCGTAAAAACGGATTTCACTTTTTACCGTCCTACCGCGAAGTATGCTTTTCTCCGACTCACCACCGGGGATTCTTATCAGTGCCTCCCGTTCGTGTTCGGACCGTTCAATCAAGATTTTTCTGGGAAAATAAAACTCTTCCTTTGGTCCATATTCGTGGACTTCATAAAGATATGTTCCTATGCCATGGGCGAAATCATTACCCTTCTCTGCGTTGAAGGAGAATTTTTTCACGGCATAATCATGCTGAGGGTCAAGCCATACCTCAAAGAGACATCTCTCATGTTCCATCGACAGAATCACATACTTGACCTCGTCTTCCTCTTTCATGTTCAAAGGGCGTGATGCCACAAAGGTATTTGCCGGTTTGGGCACTTGCAACAACTCATAAAAATGCAAAGGAGCCCCAAAGGGAGTTTGTGAAAGAGCAATATCCCACTCAATAGTGTCACGATCATCATGGTAATCGAGGGTTAATTCCTCCTCTCTTTGACTAAACGACGAAGACAAACGAGATGTCGCATAGACAATACTCTCCATATAGCGTCGTGTGGAGCGGTCAAAATTTAATTCGGGGGAATCACTCTGGAGCCACCAAAACTTTTTTTGTTGAAGATCAATGACACACTCGTGATAACGGCAATCATCCTGCCTTCCATTGATGATGACCGCCGCCTTTGCGTGAAGAGTATTTATCCGCTTTTCTGTATCAGCATACTGTTGCAATAACTGCTGCGACAATAGACCGCCAACTGTGGCACCACGTGCCGTTTGGGCAAAGACATTTTGAGATAAAAGAGCGGTAAGGATTAACGCCAATGTTATAACGTGAATTCTGTTGCGATAATGGGCATTCATTGACATGTCTTTTGTGAACTGTTTGTTGTATTAGGCGAAAATAAAACGGAGACACAAAAACCACATCCCGATATTCTCTCACAAAGCAGAAAAGAAGTCGTACACCGCAACAGTGTCCCATACTGATTTGGAACCGCTCTTGGTACTACTCGCAGGTCGTGTCATGGTCATACTTTTTTTGTGAACTGACACAATCGTCGGCAGGTTCTTCGCAGGACCAATGCTCTGCTATTCTCCTCGCATTTGCAATACCTGGTTGATCTAGCGTATAACTGCCACTACAGTTAGGCTGAATTGCTACTTGAATTTCTACTCCATTATCGTTTGTTACAATCTCGTGGACAGTGGAACAGTTCGCGTTTACCGGTCGGTGGGTACATGGGGTAGCTCCGTACTCGTCTGCCAGCGGTCTAGTAATGAAGTTCGCAGCAACGAGTCCAACGGCCACAGCGATTCCGATCACGTAGCAGAGTTTTTCGAGGCTTTTCATGGCATTTCTCCTGAAAAGTGAGAGGAAGGAATAAGAAAACACCGTCCATATTAGACCGTTTTTTTTTCGTTGTCAAGAAAAAACTGAGAAAATCCGAAAAATTTCCAAAAAAATCCCCCCGTGCCGCATTTTTTGCCATGATATGTCCTTGAAACTTCAATACTGCATATGTTACCCATTTTCCGGTGGTTTTCATTGCCGCCGTTGAACGGAGGCGTGGAAATCGATATACTTCCGTGTATGATCCGTCTGTACCATACCCTTGTTCTTCTCATTGCCTTTGGTTTCGCTCCGTTTTCCGAAGCGCAGAACGCATCGTTCGAGCGGAAAGTCCTCGAAAGTACCTTTGCCGACGATGCCGAGCATTGGAATGCGGAACGAAACTGCCGCGTGTTCGTCCGAGACGACGCCCTCTGTGTCGAAGCGGATGGCGGACCGCCGATCCTTTCCCGATCAACGGACGAAATCGGCGGTCTGTTCCGAATCGTTCTCCGCCTCAAAACAGCCTATGCTTCCAACTGCGAAGTCATGTGGACGACCAAAGGCACTCCACGCCGTGATGTGGACCATCGTGTGGTCATTCCACTCAATGCCGACGGACGCTGGAACGATTACGAATTCGAACTGTCAGTTCCCGACATCCTGACGAGCATTGCGTTCCGCTTCACGACACCGAACGGCGTTTGGGAATTGCAATCGTTCGAAATCTACCGGAAGCGTTCCCATCCGCTGTCGGTGAAAAGAATCGTGCCGATCCTCCACGACGTGCATGGTGTCCAAGAAGAACGATTGCGTTATACGATTGCCAACGTTTCGGCTGTTGCCGTCTCGTTTCGGATTCCAACGCGGGAGGCCCCCGTTGTACTCGAACGAGGACAGAGCACCGATCTGCTGGTTCCGGTCCGGCCTGAAGGAAACCTCGCCGCCGTCAATCTGCACATCGAACCGGAGGACTTTCCGAACATCGACTATCCGGTCTTTCTCTATCTGCCCGATGGAAAGACCGATTGGATTCAAACGCCGCTCGGTACGGAGAACAAAATCCTCGAAATCGCTCCCGATGGCCGTATGGCCCGGATTCGCCAAGGAGAAGAAGTCGTCGGCATCCTCGCTCCGCTCGTCCATCGGAACGGTGTCATTCCGCCGCTGAACCGCAAGCCGACGACCGAAGCCGGGATATTTGAATTCGAGTCGCCCGATGTAACGCTCCGACTCGATGTTCAAGGCGACTCCATCCGTTTCCGAATAACGGGACTGCCCGGCGACGAAGACTCCCAATTGGAAGGTCCCGTCGTTCGACTGTTCGGCACCCTGCGGAGCGGTCTGTTGCCCGGCGTTGAGTTCCTCGGTCCCGGCGATGAGAGTTCGTCGCCCATTGACGTTGAACCGCCGCATCAGGACCGTTCGCGCCCGAATCCGGCTTGGCTGACGATGCCGCTTGCCGTGCTGGCAACAGACAAAATCGGTTGCACAATGAATTGGACCGATTCAATGCTGCAACCGACCTTTTCGACGCCGAACCAACGGGATCGGACGGACGACCACCGAATGTCGCTCATCGGCAACAACATCGACGTAACGCTGCAATTTTCCGAAAGCAAGATTGACGACGAACCGGCGGCAATTCGTGCAATCCGAGATTTTGTGCAATCACGCGGTCTTCCCGAATCGCCGCAACCGCCTCGCAGTTCGGAAGACCAATTGCGACTTTGCCTCGACGCTATTCGCGGTCCGCTCCAGAGTTCCGACGGCGTGAGTTGGTCGATTGCCGTTGATTCGCCGCCAAAACCGTTTGCAGACATTTTATCGACGTTGAACCGATTGGGTGCTGCGCCGCCGCGAACGGCGTTCCTCGTTTCCGGCGGTTCGGACATTGCGAACGATTCGATCTATTTTTTGACCGGCAGAGTCGAAGAATGGCGGGACAATCGGGAAAAAACGGTCCGCACTCTGCTGTCGCAGCAACGACCGGACGGCTCGTTCCTCCAACGGTCGCGCTTCCCGGAAGTCGAAACGGCAACGACTTCCTTCGGTGCAACGGCTATTCGCGCCTTGGAAGTGATGGAATTCGTCCGATTGACCGGCAACAAGGATTTGTTTCGAGCCGTGGAGCGGTCGTTGGAATATTTGAAACGCTTTGACGTTCCACGCGGCGGATTCCATCGGGACACGCCGCTCCGCACACCGGATTTGTTTTCGGCGGCGGCGGCAACGTGGTTGTTTGCGTGGGCTTTTGAGCACAGCGGCAAGGCGGAATATCTCGAAGTTGCGGAACGTTTTGCGCTGTCCGGTTTGCCGTTCGTATATCTCTGGAGCGACCGGGAAATAATGCTCTACACGACGGTTCCCAAGTTCGGAGCAACGCACCGCCGACCACCGTTCAGTTTCGCTTACGCCGATCCGCGAGTCGGTATTCTGTACGCTTACGCCATCAATATCCTTTCCCGACACGATAATTCCATCGACTGGAAACGCCTTGCAAGCGAAATTCTTCACGCCGCGGAATTGATGCAATATCCGGACGGTCCTTACGCCGGTTGCGTACCGGAATCGTTTGTCATCCGCAATCAGGAGCGCCGGGGGCGGCTGAATCCGGCGTCGTTGGTTTCGTTGCGTCTTGCCGTTGAGGAGAAACTCGATTCGCTTGCCGTTTTGAGTGACGACCGGGATTGGTTCGTCTCGCCGTATCCGATCCAATTTACGAAGACGGGAACTGTGGAAGCGACCGACGTTCCGCCGGGCCGACAGTTCCAGATTTTGCGTAACGGCATTCAAATTTTCGACGCCGTGGGTAGCGGAGTGATTCGTATCGATTGACTCTCGAATAACAGGATATTTTGCCAGAGTCGCAAATGGACCGCCGCAGAACAATAGACCTATTGCATAATCCCTAAATTCCCGTCACCCCCGCGTAGGCGGGGGCCTAGAGGAAGGATGTTATACCTCTTCCTCTAGATTCCCGCCTACGCGGGAATGACGGATATTGAATCCACAATTTTAGTTCTGGTCGGGTACT
>Ga0099364_10012478_pt1 | contig 11450 bp, 9 predicted proteins | sample TergutTh196P3_FD_73070 | JGI IMG/M metagenome (GOLD analysis project Ga0099364, IMG submission 73070) | Microcerotermes parvus P3 segment gut microbial communities from Pointe-Noire, Republic of the Congo - Th196 P3 | ecosystem: Host-associated > Arthropoda: Insects > Digestive system > Gut ...
GGGTAATACGGGGGTTTTGCTTGTGCGAGACACGGCGTTTCACCGTAAGGGTCTTGTCTGGGCTGTCCTGGCCTCGACTTCTAGGTTTCTCTCTTTTTGTCTTTTTTGCACGTCCCGACCATACCCTTGCACTTTCTTTGCTGTCTCCACAGGGAACTGCCCTAACATGACATCTGTGCTTGACAGCGGGATGCGGATCCTGCTTATTCGTTGGTATAGTCTTTTCCCCAAATAACATATAGTGGAAATTCATCGCTTCCGGTCTTAAAAAGATATATATTAAACGCGCCCCATTCCGTCAATCTGTCTTCCGGCGGCCTCCAACCTTTGGGACGGTGCTCCGCCGCTACGACCGAAGGGTCAATGCCCATGGATTGCGCGTATACATACGCGACCGTGTTTGTTTCCTCGTCAAGCAGCGCGTATTCATAAGAGTGTTGATGGCCAAACAGGGTAACAACGGCGCGATAGCTAAACCCCGTATCCGTTATGACGGGTCTGTGGGTTTCGCCGTTAAAGGTAAGCTCTAATGATTCAAGCCGTTCTTTTTCCTGCGAGTAATCGTAATCATCGTAAGAACATACCAAGTATAATTGATACGCATGATTCCAAACCCCGCTGCTGAAAAAATAATAATAGTCTTTTACATCCGCCGATGCCGGTATTGTTTCAGGGAATATGGCGAGCGCAGTGAAAAACGCGGACTCCTCTATGTCCCTATTGTTTCTGGCGGCGTCTTTCGCGTTTGTATGACCGGAATAATGGCCATACTCAGCTATATCTCTCGTGGAATACTTCTCCCCGAAAAACGCAATTGCCGCACGGGTTGACATTGTATTATACAAAGTCCTCATTTGAGGGATTAGCATCCCCCCGGCTGTTGCAAAAACAAGAGATACCGCATAGATCAGCACAAGAAGAACAACGCCCGTTTTTCTCCGTCTTTTAATGCGGGATTTATAGTCAACTACCTGAGAAATCTCCGCGCTCGTGTTTTCATCGAATGCCGGAAAAACAATCTGGGCGTCGGCTTCATATATTCCTTTGCAAATATCACATTGCTCAATATGAAGCCCAACCGCGGTCTGGCTGGCATCGCTGGCGATTCCGTCTTTTACAAGCGGAATCAAATCTTGAATCAATTCGCAATCATATTTCATATCCGTACTCCTTTTTTAAGATTTCCTTGAGTTTAACGCGGCCCCGATGAAACATAACCTTCGCGGAATTTTCCGAAATTCCCAGAAAACCGGATATTTCGGCATACGGCATGTCGTGAAACAACCGGTATGACAGCACCGCCGCCGTTTGCCGCGGAAGCCTTTTCAGAGCCGCCGCAACATCCTGCGCAAGAGATTGCGCTTCTTGCATCGCATACACGGCATGGCCGCCGCTCCGTTGTACGCCTTCCATACATGTTTGCTTTTTTTCTTCTCTCAAAAAGGAGAAAAACACATTTTGGGCAATGGAACAAAGCCAGGTTTCCACACGGCAGTTTCCCTCAAAGCGATGGATGCTGACATAGGCTTGAAAAAATGTCTCCTGCGTCAAGTCGTCGGCTGTATGCTCATTTCCCTTGCACAGCCGCAGGAGGAATCTGCGAACATACAAAAAGTGCTTTCTGTATATCTCGTCAAACGTATGATCCGTCATGCTTCCTCCTTCCCTGTGATGCGTTTAGAGCTTGTTCCCAAAGACCGCAAATACAGCGTCTGAGCCTATAGGAACAGGTTCTATATCCCTTAGTGTCATGGGCATGGCCGAAGGTTACACCCGCTGAACAAAAAACTGCCCGCGTAACCGTTATATCCTGTCAGCAAACCTGTCGTCCGGTGTGAACGGGGGCATTGTATTTATACCCTGTTTTAATGAACCTTGTCAACGCTCTCAAAGAAGCCCTTGACGCGCCTTCAGGCACAGGGCGGCCGCATCCCGCGCTTTTTCCCTTTCCTCGCGCCGCTTTTCCGCGGTCACGCGCCCCATCCCATTGCCCTGACGATCCCCGCGAGCAGGGCGCACAGGAGAATCCCGGACAGCGTGGGGATCGCCGCGGCCAGCGCGGTCCATTTCCAGCTGCCCGTCTCCCGGCGGATGGTCAGACAGGTCGTCGAGCAGGGCCAGTGCATCAGGCAGAAAATCATCGTACACGCCGCCGTAAGCCAGGTCCAGCCGTTGTCCGTCAGCAGGGCCGTCAGCGCCGCGGGCGCGCCCGGTTCAATCAGCGTATTCTGCGCCGTGTAGGCCATCAGGACGACGGGCAGCACGATCTCGTTGGCCGGAAGCCCCAGAATGAACGCCAGCAGGATCACGCCGTCCAGCCCCAGCAGCCGCGCAAAGGGGTCCAGCGCCCCGGAGGCGTGCGCCAGAAGGCTCGCGTCTCCGGCCCGCACATTGGCCAGCAGCCAGATCACCAGCCCCGCCGGGGCGGCGACGGCGGCGGCCCGCCCCAGCACGAACAGCGTGCGGTCCAGCAGCGAACGCACCAGCACACTGCCCACCCGCGGCACGCGGTAGGGCGGAAGCTCCAGCGCGAAAAACGACGCTTCTCCCTTCAGCAGCGTGTCCGACAGCACACGCGAGATCAGGAGCGTCGCCCCCACGCCCAGCGCGATAAGGCCGGTCAGCAGCGGCGCTGTCGCCGCGGAGCCGGCCGCTCCTTTCGCGGGAAAGAAAATCAGCAAAATGGCGATCAGCATCGGGAACCGCCCGTTGCAGGGCATGAAATTGTTGGTCAGCACCGCGACCAGCCGTTCCCGGGGCGAGTCGATGATCCGGCAGCCCGTGACCCCGACGGCGTTGCAGCCAAGGCCCATGCAGATGGGCCGCCCAAACCTGCATAGCCCCGGCTCCGCCTGAATACGTTCTTACCGGGGGGAGGCGGCGGATGTGAAAAAAAGCGAGATCGACGAAGGGAAAATCAAACTGCTGCATACCATGGCCGACGGGACGGCGCGCGATTCCGTCGAAGGGTACGAAATCCCGTATAACGATACGACCGCGGCGGTCTGTCATCTGCTGGCCCGGCGGGCGGCGGAGCGGCAGGAGGAGACGGAATGAGCGGAACGGCCCTCAAAGCGGCCTGCTATGTGCGGGTGTCCACGGAAAACCAGCTGGACAATTACAGCATCGAGGAACAGACCCGGCGCTTGGAGGCCTATTGCGCCTCCAAGGGTTGGGCCGTTTCCGGCGTCTATGCCGACGGCGGGTATTCGGGCGGGAACACGGAGCGTCCGGCGCTGCGGAAAATGCTCGGCGATATCCGCGGCGGACAGGTCGATATCGTGCTGGTGCATAAGCTCGACCGGCTTTCGCGCTCCCAGAAGGATACGCTGACGCTGATTGAGGACGGCTTCCTGCGGCGCGGCGTCGAATTTGTCTCGGTCAGTGAAAATTTCGATACCTCCACGGGGTTCGGGCGGGCCATGATCGGGATGCTGTCGGTGTTCGCGCAGCTGGAAAAGGAGCAGATCACCGAGCGCCTCACCATGGGGCGCGTCGGACGCGGCAGGGCCGGCCTGTACCACGGCGGCCCCGTCAGCCCGACGGGATATACCTACGCGGGCGGGCGTTTGGTGGTCGACGAATACAAGGCCGCGCAGGTGCGCGAGGTCTTCGGCCTGTTTTTGTCGGGGCACGGCGTCAGCGCCATCCGCCGGCGCATGGATGAGCGCTATGGCGGCTGGAGCAGCCATTCGCTGGTCTCCGGGATCTTGAGAAACACGGTGTACATCGGGAAAGTCAAGTTTAACCAGGTGCAGTATGACGGCGTCCACGAGGCCATCGTCGACCCCGCGGTCTTCCGGCAGGCGCAGGCGCTCCTGCGCGGGGGGAGGCCGAAGGCGCCGCTCCGGTCGGGCTGTCTGCTGACCGGGCTTGTGCGCTGCGCCCGGTGCGGGGCAAGATACTCCGCCAACCACGGCTATTATAAATGCTATTCGCGCGCCAAGTCCGACCAGAGATATATCGCCGATCCAGACTGCAAAAACAAGCACTGGGAGATCGCAAGGCTCGACGGCGTCATTCTGGCCGCGATCTCGGCCCTGCGGTATGACCCGGCCCGCGCCGGCGCGGCAGAGCCGCCGGTTCCCGGCGCAAGCGCGCTGAAACGGCGCGTCACGGCCGCCGGCAGCCAGATTTCCCGCTTGATCGGCCTGTGTCAGGCGGGCGGCGCGTCCGCCGGGGAAATCGCGCCGAGGATCGCCGCGCTGAGACAGGAACAGGAGGCGCTGAGCCGTCTGCTCTCCCAACCCGCCGGGGAGAGGTCCGCCGCCGCCGCGCCATACGGGCCGCGCGCCGTATCGCCGGGAAGCGGGCTGGAAGAACAGCGAATGCTCGCCGGCGGTTTGATCCAATCCGTCTCGATCGACGGGGAGCGGCTCCATATCCGCTGGCGGATATAACGCCGGCAGGGCAAGAGCATTTACTTTGCCCATATCCCGCCCGTAGGGCGCGACGACCTCGGCGCGCCGTGGTTTGCCCGCATCCCCTCCGTAGGGGACGCAGACCTCGGCGTCCCGCAAAATATCCCCGGCGCACACGCGCGGCGGCAGGCGTTTGCCAATTATGCCGCGGAGTGGTATAATGAATGCGTTCTTTCAGAACGTACATTATCATCATAAGGAGCGGGAAACATGAAGGCGTTATTCATTGGCGGCACGGGAACGATCAGCACGGAAATATCCAAACTGGCGGCCGGATCGGGGATAGAATTATACCTGCTCAACCGGGGCGGCAATAACGCGCGGCTGGAGGGGGTCCCGAATATCCACTATATCCGGGCCGATATCTCCGACGAGCAGGACGCCGCGCGCCAGCTCGCCGGCCACAGCTTTGACGTGGTGGCGGACTTCATCGTTTTCACGCCGGAGCAGGCCCGGCGGGATATCCGGCTGTTTTCCGGCCGCACACGGCAGTATATCTTCATCAGCTCCGCTTCCGCCTATCAAAAGCCGCTGTCCGACTACCGGATCACGGAAAGCACGCCGCTGGTCAATCCATACTGGGAATACTCGCGCAACAAGATCGCCTGCGAGGAAATTTTCATCCATGAAAACCGGCAAAACGGCTTCCCCGTCACCATCGTGCGCCCCAGCCACACCTATGACAAGCACAGCATCCCGCTGGCCGTACACGGCGAAAAGGGCCCGTGGCAGGTACTGAAAAGAATCATCGACCGCAAGCCCGTCATCATACACGGAGACGGAAGCTCGCTGTGGACGGTGACCCACAGCCGCGATTTCGCCGCGGCCTTCACCGGCCTGATGGGCAACCTCCACGCGCTGGGCGAGGCGGTGCATATCACAAGCGACGAATCGCTGACATGGAATCAAATCTACCGCTGCCTGGGCGAGTGCGTGGACCGGGAGCCGGAGGTGCGCCATATCTCCAGCGACTTTCTGGTGCGGTGCGACCCGCGCCTCTCGGGTAGCCTGCTCGGCGACAAGGCGCATTCCGTGGTGTTCGACAACAGCAAACTCAAACGCCTTGTCCCGGGCTTTACGGCCTTGACGCGCTTTGACCGGGGCATCCGCGAGTCGGTGGCGTATTATCTGGCCAACGAGTTCATGCAGACGCCCGACCCCGTGTTCGACGAGTGGACCGACAGGGTCATCCGGGCCGTTGACGGCGCGGCCCTGTAGCCGCCGAACAGGTCCGGCCATCCCATGCACATCGTCAGCGCCTGCTTGCCGCACGCCTTGGCGCGGCAGAAATGGCGGTCCAGCGTGAACGCCGCGCGGGGCAGATACCCGAAATCCTCCAGCAGCGTGAACAGCGGGAAAAAGATCGCCATCGGCGGCAGCATCACGGAGACGACCCACGCCAGCGTGCGCCATACCCCCGCCGTCAGCGCCTCACACAGCCATAGGGGCGCGCCGAGCGCGGCCAGCCCCGCCCGCAGCGGCTCCTGCGCGGACAGCAGCAGCGTCCCCAGCAGCCGCGAGGGCACGTTCGCCCCCGCGAGGGTGATCCAGAACACCAGGCACAGCAGCGCCAGCATCAGCGCGGCGCCGGTGCGCCGCCCCATAAACAGCGTGTCCAGCCGCCGCCGGAGCCTGTGGCCGGACGGGTCCGGGCAGACGGGCAGGCAGACGCGCGCGGCCTCCTCGGCGGCGGCGGCCAGCGCCCGCGCCCGTTCGTCCTCCGGCCCGGGCGGGAGCGCGGGCAGGACCGGCGCGGGCACAATTTCGCCCTCCGTCACGGCGCGCACGGCTTCCATCAGCGCGCCGACGCCCTCGCCCGTGCGCGCGCTCATGCCGACCACCGGCACGCCCAGCCGCCGCCCCAGCGCGGCCAGGTCCGGGCAAAGCCCCAGCCGGCGCGCCTCGTCGAGCAGGTTGACGCAGACAATGACGCGCCGCGTTAGCGCCATCGTCTGGTAGACCAGCCGCAGGCTGCGCTCCAGACACGTCGCGTCGCAGACGATCACCGCCGCGTCGGCCTGCCCGCTGAGCAGGAAGTCCCGCGCGACCTCCTCCTCCGCCGAGCGCGCCGACAGCGAATACGTCCCCGGCAGGTCCACGACCGCGTACCGCCGCCGCCGGTAGGTATACGCGCCCCGCGCGACCGCCACCGTCTTGCCCGCCCAGTTGCCCGTGTGCTGGCGCAAGCCGGTCAGGGCGTTGAAAACCGTGCTTTTGCCCACGTTCGGGTTCCCGCCCAGCGCGACGGACGCCCGGGGCGCGCCGGCGGCGTTGTTTGACCGGCTCCGCTTCATCGCGCACCGCCCCCCGTCCTCTAACTGTCGGCCGAAACCCAAATGCTCCGCGCGTCCGCTCTCCGCAGGGCGATCATCGCGCCCCGGACCCAATAGGCCGCGGGGCCGCCCGGCGGGCCGCGCAGCGCGCACCGCACCCGCGTGCCCTCGACAAAGCCCAGCTCCATCAGCCGCCGCCGCATGGCGTCCTCCGATACCACGGCGCGCACGCGCGCGCATTCCCCCGCCGCCAGACAGGCCAGACTCCGCATTCCGCCACCGCCTTTACACAGACAGGCAGCAAGCGATAAATCAGCTTGCCGCCTGACGCTCAGATGCCCGCTCAGTCGCAGCAGCAGCAGAGCAGAACCACAATGATGATGATAATCCACAGACACCCGCAGTCATCACCGAAACCAAAACCCATCATGCTCACCTCCCGAAACGGATTCATCCCCATGCTACGCCGGCGGGGCGGGAAGTGTTACCGGAGGACGCAAATGGGTTGACACCCGCTGCGGGGTCTGCTATAATGACAGCGCGGAACCGCTCAGACGCTACTGTGGCTCAATGGTAGAGCAGATCATTCGTAATGATCAGGTTGTCAGTTCGATTCTGACCAGTAGCTCCAGGACCTTCCGCCCGAACGGCCGCCTCCGAAACGAGGCGGCCGTTTTCGCCCCCCCCCGGGTCAGAACAGTGCCAGGCCCAGATAGATTTTATCCCGGTCCTCCTGCGAGATGCCGAGATAGCGGCGCGTGACCTCAAAACTCGAATGGTTGAAGATGTCCATCAGCATCACCGGCAGCGCGCCGGATTTCCACGCGAAGTAGCCAAACGTCTTGCGCAGGGAGTGGCACGCGATGCGGCCCAGGACGCCCGCCGCCTCCGCCGCCGCGCGGATGATCCGCCACGCCTGCACGCGGCTGATGGGCGCGGGGTTCCGGCGGTTGTTGGCGAAGATGTACCCGCTCCGGCCGGTCCGCCGGCAGATTCGCAGGGCCTTGACGGCCTGCGCGTTCAGGGCGACGGTTTTGCGCTTGCCGGTCTTGTGCTCCGTCAGGGTGATATGGCTGCGGAACGCGCCGCGCTCCGCGTCGTATACGTCGTTCCAGGTCAGCCGGAGCAGGTCGCTGACGCGCAGGGCGGTGCAGACGCCCAGCACGATCAGGGCGTAGTTGCGGGGGCTGCCGCGCCGGAGCCAGTAGTCCGCGAGCCGGCGCAGCTGCTGCTTGTCCCGGATGGGTTCGGTCGCCGCCATGATGGATAACCTCCGTTCGTGTTGTGTGGGGGAAACTCACAAAAAACTCACAAATCTCACAAAAACCTCACAAAAAACCCCTTGCCATCGCGGGGAAAATGCGGTATACTCCCGTTATATCATCTATGTAGGGACGACCGCCCCCGGTCGTCCGCGGACGCCATATATGGCGTCCCTACACCCCCGCGCCGCCCGGCGGACGGTCGAGGGCGACCGTCCCTACAGGGGATTGGGTGGTGGATTGGGGGATGGGGCGGAAACCCACGGCGCGCCGAGGGCGTCGCGCCCTACAGGGCACAGAACCCCCGTAGGGGCGGCAACCTGCCGCCCGTGTTTCCCTAACGCACCCCGTTCCCCCGACGCACCCCATTCGCCCAACCCGCACACGCCGTAGGGCGCGACGCCCCCGGCGCGCCGTGTTCCCCCGTTGCACACGACCGGGAACACGGAACCGCCCCGCCGTCTGCGGACGGCACCCCTCCAAGGAGGGGAATGGGAACCCGCCCCACCGTCTGCGAATGACCAAATTCCCCTCCTTGGAGGGGTGGCACGAAGTGCCGGGGTGGTGCGTCACCCCACGGGCGGCAGGTTGCCGCCCCTACACACCCCCCGCCCCTGTGCGGTTTGTGAGGTTTTTGTGAGGTTTTCCAAAACCGCTAAAGTTTGGGGGCCGCCTCACGATATATGGAGTAACGGACGGCCAGGCCCGCGTTCGTGATGGTCATAATGTAACACAATTCTTATTATGTTACATCGTGACCTTTTGATATTTTTCCGAACCATACTGGCGCCATATTGCTCGGAAAACGCCTTTCAGGAACACGATTATAACCAGAGTGCTGTCAGCCAGACGGCGGGAGATTTCCCGCTGTCTTTTTTTGTGCCCGTGAATGTACAGTTTACCACATTTTCAGCCCTATGTAACCTTTTAAGAACTCGGTTACCTTTCGCGGCAATCCCCCCGCACCGCACCCCTCCAAGGCTCCTTTCCTAAAGGAGCTGTCGGCGAAGCCGGCTGAGGATTGACAAAGTTCCCGCACCGCTACCCCAAGCGCGTACCCCGCCCTAAAATCCTCCGTCACGCCTGCGGCGTGCCACCTCCTTTAAGAAAGGAGGCTCACGCGCCCTAAGGCTCCTTCCTAAAGGAGCCGACTGAGGATTGAGCGTTCCCGCACAAGCCGCGCGTAGGGCGCGATGCCCACATCGCGCCGCACCCCACCCCCCGCACACGCGCCCCCCCAACCGCACGGGGATATGGACATCCCCGAATATTTTGAAGGAGGAACCATCCCATGAAAAAGCAACTTTCTTTTATCCTTGCGCTGGCTATGATCGCCAGTCTGGTCCTGGTCGCCGCGCCGGCGGCGATGGCGGATACGGAGCCATCGGCAACATTTACCTACGTAACTGGCGGAACAGGCCAAACCGCATCGCTCCCTGAAGTCATTGCGGGCTTATCGAGCACCTACGAAATAGAACTGTCTGCCGAAACTGACGTATCCGGCGTGCCGTCCGCGGCATCTGCTATTCTTAAAGCCACGTTTGACAAGGGCACTAGGGTCGACGCCATGACAACGAGAGCGTTTAAGATTTCGAGACCGTCGACAGAGGATGCTGCGGGACTGGAGACCGCCTATTTGGTAATTGCCGATGACGCCCCGGACAATGACCATTGGTGGAATGTTCTAGCTAATGTGGATGCTTTAGGGGGGGGCGATGATAAGAATGAGTCTCTCAAAGGCAAGCTGACAGATCTTGGATACACTGGTTACTGGGGGCCGAAGCGGGGTAGAAATTTATCGTCGGAGACTCATGCCGACGCTACGTTCTACTTCTTCGCCGAGGACGCTGGTGCATATTGTATCGACTTTGCCGTTGTTGATGCAACGGCGGGCGTCGTTGTTTCTAAGCAACTGGAGTTTGCAATAACTGCTGCCCCCGATGGCGGAGGCGGCGGCGGAGATGACGGCGAAGGCGACAGCGTTGACTGGGATGCAACCTCAGGGCGGCTCCCCGCCACCGGCAAATTCCAGACGGCGACGCTCGCCGAGGTCGAACAAGTTGCTCTCACCACAGACAAATGGCCTACGCTGAACCTGAAAACGGAAAAATTGGTCCCTGTTTCGGGAGCGGGCAACTTCTCCATCGCCGGTTTTGCCATCAACGGCAAATGGAAAGCCGGAAGCCCCACTGACAAGGATATCGCCAAGCTGTTTAACTCCGGCGGAACCCTTGCAGTGACCAACAAAATGTCCGACAAGCCGAAAGACGGCCCCCATAAGGGCACAGCGGGCAAAGCGGAAGTACTGGAGTCCGGTACAGTGGGTGAGCCCGGCTATGTTGCGCCGGTTGCGGCAGTCGCCGGATCAGTTTCCGGGTATGTCATCACCTACGCGAAAATTGAGAAACGCCCCAAGGCCCTGAAACTGAACATCAACTACGCGCTTGCAGCCGATTATACCGGAGAAACCAACGGCGCGTGGACCCTGACGGAAAAGGGTAAGGCCACGGCGTATGAGAAGCTGAGTTTAGTTCAAATCAGCGCCCCCGCCGACGGCAAGAAGCTGGCCGCTACTGATACATTCTCGCTGTTCACCGCATTTGCGGGCACAGGCACAACCCCGCAGGATGCTTATAACAGCGAACTCGGAGGCATAGGCGTCAAGAACATGGTGGACGGCAAGGCCGTGAAGACCACCTACTTCATTCAGGAAGTGGCCAATAAGGACGGCGAGAAGTACACTCCGGCCACGAAGGCCTCCAAGGTAACGGCTTCGTCTATCATTAAAGCCCCCAACGCGAAACCGAATTATAAGACCGGCGATATCAAGCCCAAAGCGGGCTGGGCCGTTTCGACAAAGGATCCGCTTATCACTTACTACGCCAAGTCCCCCAATGCCGATGCGACCAAAGGCCTGGTTACCGAAGCGGTTCCCGCCAAGGACAAACTGCCGAAACTTGCAGACATCAGTCAGTCAATCACCGGCGTGGAAACAACTCCGTTTGACGGCATTACGGTATTCGCCTACGCCATAGAGAAAAAGCCCATGTCCGCGAAGCTGTACATTAAGGTCGCCACACCCGCCGCCGCGCCGACCAGCGGCGTCTCGGTCAATGAAAAAGGCAAAGTCACACTGGACAAAACGCTGGAAGCCAGACCGGAGACCCCGGCGGACGCCAAATGGGGCAAGGCTCCCGCGCTGGCCGCCCCCGCGAATGCACGGGAAGACATCTTCATCGTCCGCCTGAAGGGAACGGCAAAGCCGGTCAAGGCGGCGGCGGTCGGAGCCAACGGCGACATGCTGATGGGCTTTGAGGGCAACTCCGCCAGCCCGGAGAGCACGGTCAAGATCACCTGGACGGTAACAGGGACAGGGAAAGACGCGACAGTTTCCTCAACGGTGGCCGTTGCTGCCATACCTCCCACCCCCCCCCCCACCCCCACACCCTTAATCTTACTAAAAACAACACACCACAAGTCAAGAACAAACAGAA
>Ga0099364_10012479_pt1 | contig 11450 bp, 12 predicted proteins | sample TergutTh196P3_FD_73070 | JGI IMG/M metagenome (GOLD analysis project Ga0099364, IMG submission 73070) | Microcerotermes parvus P3 segment gut microbial communities from Pointe-Noire, Republic of the Congo - Th196 P3 | ecosystem: Host-associated > Arthropoda: Insects > Digestive system > Gut ...
CCTGATCAGATTGATGCCGACGATATGTATTATGTTATTGACGAGTTCGGCGGACACGGCCACCCTTTACCTTGCAGTGTGTTTCCCGCAAGGCTAAAGATAGGAAAAAAATTAAGGGAAGAACTAAACAAAGTGCAACCCTTGTAAATTAACAGAAAATAAACATTATGAAAAAGATTTTAGACCAATCTATCTTTGCAAAATTATTAACTAAAAAAAATCATTTATGAAACAAAAAACAATCTTCGAATTAGAAAAAATCCAATATGACTCATGGAAAAAGCCCAAATATCCTGAATTTGCGGTAGAGCGTTATACCGTAGGTCATTTTTCGAGCCTTGCCAAAGCAGAAAAAGAAATGAGCAAATGTGTTGAAGAGGCGAAGAAAAATGCAGACAAAGAATATCCCGATCTAACATTTGGTTTTATGATTAATGAATTGGTGCTTGATAAGACCACGTATTGGCTTGCAAAAAAACGTCGAAGTTATTTGGCTGACGGTTCGTTTTGGGACGAAACTCTTGTGTCTGAAATAGTCGGTGATGGTAAAGACGGTCGCTTGGAAGAATTTCTCGGTCGCCCCGCAGACAAAATACGGTTTAAAAAAGGCGATTTGGTTGAAGTTCTGTTTGGCGACCATGTTTTTCTCAAAGTGGTGGGTCATTTGCCACGTACACCTAAAGATGTGCAACAATTGCACGAATATAACCGTAAGCTTGAAAAAAATCCGGACGATTATAGGTTTAAACTTGATTACACTGACGATGGTTATTATGCCCTCAACTTAAATAGCAGTCATGGCCATCCGGACGCAATTAATATGTTTCCTGTGCGATTGAAGGTCAGCAAAAAGTTGAGAGAAAAATTTGATGCTATTTATGCAAATCCTGAAAGTTGGGATTAAAATCGTATCTTTGCAAATTATTAACTTAAAAAAATAGACATTATGAAAACAAAAGAAATGTATTATGACAGAACATTAGATGGTTCGTTCTCTAAACGTATTGAGCCTAATGGCGATTTAAGATGGTTGTTTGATTTTGTAAAAGAAAATTACGAATTGGATTTCTTGATTGGCAAGAATGCCGAATGGATCTCCGTCTATCGCGGTTTATCTCGCTGTATTACAATAAACAAAAAAGGAAAAATAGATGGGGCAAAAGCATATAAAGAGTTAGTTCCCGATTTATATGCTAATACAAATGAAAAAACAAATTTTCAAAAAGAATTAACAGAGTTACTATCAAAAATTGACAATACGCCTAAATTTGACAGATACTATAAAAACAAAAAAGAAGGCTATTATCAAAATGAATTATCTCGTAAATATGGTATTTCAAGCGATTTTAATTCTGAATTTGTTATTATAGACAAAGAGGCTCAAATTGGCTATAAAGACACAGAAACAGAAGAGAAAATTTTTGACAAATTGAAAGAAAGATATAGAAATTTACAAGAAAATATATCGTCTATTAACCCCATCCTTTATGGCCAAAATTTAAATAAAAAATCAATGGGTGGAGAGCTTGATTTTCTTGCTTTGGATAAAAAGGGCAATATTCTTTTAATTGAATATAAGCACGGAACAAATACTTCAGGAATATATTTAAGTCCTTTACAAATAGGGTTATATTATGATATTTTTACTAAATATTACTCAGACTACAAAACAGATTTTGAAAATGCGATATTCAATATGTTAAAACAAAAACAAGAAATCGGATTAATCAGTCGTGATTGGCGATGTCCAACATCTATTAAAGAAATAATACCTGTATTGATAATATCTGAATACAATGTCAAGAGTACAGCAAAACAAAGATTTGAAGAAATAATGGCCATTTGCAGAAAACACGAGGCTTTTGGAAATAATTTTCTGTCAAATATAGTTACTTATAACTATGCAGGTTCTCAATTAAAAGAATGGTAATCCGATGAACATTACAATCCATCGTGGCACAAACCAAATCGGCGGTTGCATTACAGAAATTGAAAGCAACGGCTATAAAGTTTTTATTGACTTTGGAGAAGACTTGCCCGGAACAGAAAACGCAAACAAAGAACTGTCGCCAATTGACGGATTAACGTGTGGCGACATCTCAAAAAGTGCTTTGTTTATCACGCATTATCACGGCGACCATATCGGAAAAATTTGTGATACTGTTGCTGATTTGCCCATTTATGTAGGCGAAACGGCACTCGAAATTTACAACTGTTTGGAAAGCCGATTGTCGTATATTCCCGATGAAATCGAGGCCGAAAAACACAAAAAAATTGTTGAACGCATTAAAACCATTAAGACGTTTGAGGCTTTGGATAAAATCCCAATTGGCAACATCACCGTAACGCCTTTATGGGTCGACCACTCCGCTTTTGATGCGTATATGTTCATCGTTGAGGCAGATGGCAAGAAAGTTCTGCATACAGGCGATTTTCGTGGACACGGATTTCGGAGCAAAGCACTAATCCCCATGTTGAAGAAGTATGCCAAAAACATGGACTACATCATATCGGAAGGCTCCAATATCCTGCGCCCAAAGGCAAGCATACAAACCGAACAAGAACTGCAAAAAGATTTTGAAACGCAATTCAAAAATCATAAATACAATTTTGTTCTAATCTCGTCTACCAATATCGACCGGCTGTTTGCGCTGTACCACGCAGCAAAAAAGGCAAAGCGGTGTTTTGTTTGCGACACATACCAAACACATATCTTAAAAATTGTTTCCGAAAATCACAAAAAATACACGAAATTTTACGATATAGATTTCGAGCAAACAAGCAATCCGGCAGGTCGATTCTTTGAAATTAAACGGTTCTCTAAATTAGACGGAATTTTCAAAAATTATTTAGACCGACACGGTTTTTGTATGCCCATTCGCACTAACACTATCTTTACGCCATACTTAGAGGAATACGGAAAATCCGATGAAACCAAAATCGTTTATTCCATGTGGAACGGCTATTTAGACCAAGAAAAGTCGGCATTTAACCCAGCGTTATCAGAATTTTTAGAGCCGTATGAATTTGAACATAAACACACCAGCGGACATGCCGATATTGAAACCTTAAAAGCCGTTTTCGAGACCGTAAATCCCAAGCACGGTATCATCCCCATTCATACGGAAACCCCTGAAAAATTTGAGGAATTGTTTCCTGAACAAAACATTATTCGGTTGCAAGACGGAAAGGTATTTATTTGTTAAGCATCATTAAAATTAAATGCTTCCAAGGGGTTGCTATTTTAGATTTTTTTTTGTAAATTTGCAAAACCGAAATAATCGGTCTGCAACAATGGAAAAAAGATTTACAAAAAATGCGGTAATCCTTGCCAATGGAAAGTTTCCGGAACACCTGGATTTACTGGGGAAATTGGGTGGTGCATGCAAGGGCGATGCATGCATCGCCCCTACAATCGTTTGCTGTGATGGTGCAGTGCAGAAACTGCTCGATTTTGGGATAGAGCCGAGCGTGATCATCGGCGACTTAGACAGTATCTCGGAAGAAAACAAAATCCGATTCGCCGACATCCTCATCCACAACCCCGATGACGAAACCAACGACCTCACCAAAGCCGTCAACTTCTGTATAGACAAGGGAATTGACACTCTCGAAATCCTTGGTGCAACGGGACTTCGCGAAGATCACACGCTTGGCAATATCTCGCTTTTGGCAAATTATGTGGAAGTGCTCACTTCCGTGAAAATGTTCACGGATCATGGCATTTTTACGCCTATTTCACAAACAACGACCTTTGAAAGTTTCCAAAATCAAGCGGTTTCTATATTTTCAATAATGCCTGAAACGCGTATCACCACTGATGGTTTGGCGTATCCTATCCAAAATCGCACGTTACGTTCATGGTGGGAAGGTACCTTAAATCGTTCGCTTGGCGATAATTTTACAATTGGTGTAGATAATGGGAAAATAATTGTATTTCAATGTTTTTGAAGTAAATAATTAACAGAAAATCGGTGTATTTTCCTGTTTTTTCAGTATTCGATTTTCAATTATCAATTATTTTTCGTATCTTTGCATCCCCTTTATGTAATTGCAAAAATTGTGTCTATATGAATATCATCATTCTATCCTTTGCGATGCTCGTTGTCCTTGCCGGAATTTCGGCGGTGGCGGTGTATGTTGTAGCAAAAAAGTTTCATGTTGAGGAGGATCCTCGCATTGATTTGGTTAATGCGTGTTTGCCCGGTGCCAACTGCGGTGGATGCGGTTTTCCGGGTTGTCGGGCTCTTGCCGAAACCATTGTAAAACAAGGAAATTTGGAAGGACTGAATTGTCCGCCGGGGGGTTCGGAATGTATGCAAAATATAGCTTCGGTGTTGGGTGTTGAGACGGTTGTTGAAGAGCCTAAAATTGCGGTCATTCGTTGTTCGGGAACTAAACTTAATTCGCCGAAAACTGTGAATTTTGAAGGCTTGCAAAGTTGTCGTTTTTCAAACAATCTTTATACCGGAGATGCCGGATGTCCGCAAGGTTGCTTGGGATTGGGGGATTGTGTGCGGTCGTGTCAGTTTGATGCGATGTATATGAATGAAGAAACGGGGTTGCCGACTATTCTCGACGATAAATGTGTTGCTTGCGGGGTTTGTGTTACGGCTTGTCCGCGTGCTGTGATTGAGTTGCGTTTGAAAGGTAAAAAAGATCGTCGAATTTTCGTGTCTTGCATCAATAAAGAAAAAGGTGTAATGGCAAAAAAACATTGTTCGGTGGCGTGTATCGCTTGCACGAAATGCCAGAAAGCATGCACCTTTGACGCTATCACTATCGAAAATAATTTAGCTTATATCGATTTCGAGAAATGCAAATTATGTCGCAAGTGCACCACCGAATGCCCCACCAACGCTATCCTTGAGGTGAATTTTCCGGTGAGGAAAACCACTGAAAGTTAAAAAACATTTGTATCAAAAAAAGACTATAAAATTCGAAAAATGCAAATAACAGATATATGATTACGATGGAGGGTGTGGACAAAACCCGAACAAAACGGCATCCCGTAGGGATGCATCGCTCGATAGAAAACGAAAGTATCCCCATCTCACCCCGCATCCTGTAGGGATGCATCCTCTTCATAAAAACAAAAAACATACAAAATTATTCATGCCAAACACATACACACAAATACACATACACACCGTTTTCGCCGTACAAAACAGAATGTCGCTAATTCAAAAATCGTGGCAAGAACGTCTGTATAAATATATCATATCCATCATTCAAAAATATGAACACAAAGTATTAGCAATCGGTGGTATGTCAGACCATATTCACATTCTGTTTGGATTCAGACCAACACAAGCATTATCCCATTTAATACAGGAGGTGAAAAGAGATAGTTCGGAATGGATAAACCAACAACATCTAACGCAAGGACGTTTTTCGTGGCAAGAAGGTTATGGTGCATTTTCATACAGCAAATCGCATATTACGCAGGTTGCGAAATATGTAGAAGAACAAGAAAAACATCATAAGAGGAAAACATTTATTGATGAATTTAAATTGATATTAAAAGATTTTGGATTAGATTATGACGAACGGTATATATTTAAACGAATTGAAGAATAGGTCGCATCCCTACAGGATGCAGATTGAGGGAGGGAGAATGCATTTTCTACCGAGCGATGCATCCCTACGGGATGCCGTTTTATCCTTAGACGGGATTGCACCTCGAAAAAAGCCTAATACGGCTTTCAGCCGTATTGGTCGCCCCGAAGGGGCAGATTATTTCAACCCAACGCAACGCGTTGGGGACAAAGCATAGATACACACAGACTAAACACTACTAATAACTATGAAAACCTTCAAACTCGGCGGAGTACACCCCAAAGAATACAAACTTAGAGCAGAAGACCCATCCGTGACTTTGGGACTGCCTCAACAGGGCATCGTCTTTGTGAATCAGCATCTGGGTGCACCTTCGCAATGCATCGTCGCCAAAGGGGATAAGGTGAAAGTGGGACAACCCCTCACCAAAAACGAGAACTTTATCGGCTCCAATGTGCATAGCCCATTCTCGGGAACGGTCAGTAAAATCGATACTTTCCACGATGCAAGCGGCTATCGCAAGGAGGCGATCGTGATTGACGTTGAGGGCGACGAATGGCTCGAAACCATCGACCGCTCTGAGGATATCAAGCGCGACATCACCTTGAGCAAAGAGGAGATCATCGCAAAGGTTAGAGAAATGGGCATTGTCGGTATGGGCGGTGCATGCTTTCCGGCACACGTGAAACTGATGGTTCCCGAAGGAAAAACGGCGGAATACCTTATCATCAACGGCGTGGAGTGCGAGCCTTACCTCACCGACGACTACCGCCTTATGATCGAAAGCGGCGAGCAATGCCTGATCGGCGTTTCCGCTCTACGCAAGGCTCTCGGCGTGAAAACAGCCTTTATCGGCATCGAAAACAACAAGCCCAAAGCCATAGCACACCTGACGAAATTAGCCCAAACATTCGAGGGTATCGAGGTCGTTCCCCTGCAAGTGAAATACCCGCAAGGTGCGGAAAAACAACTGATCTACGCCATCACCGGTCGAGAGGTACCATCGGGCAAACTGCCCATCGACATAGGCTGCATCGTGAGCAATGTCAGCACGGGTTACGCCGTGTATGAGGCTGTTCAGAAAAACAAGCCGCTCATCGACCGAATGGTTACGGTGACGGGACTTCATGTAGAAAAGGTATCGAATTTCAACGTGCGAATAGGCACACCTATATCCATGCTTTTGGAGGCTGCAGGCGGCATTCCAACGAACACGGGCAAAATCATCAACGGTGGTCCGATGATGGGGAAAGCCCTGTTTTCGTTAGATACAGCCGTTACGAAAGGGACGTCTGCATTGTTGCTGATGGACGAAAGCGACGCCCATCGCGGCGAGGAGGCGAATTGCATTCGTTGTTCGAAATGTGTGCAAGCCTGTCCGATGGGGCTGGAACCCTATCTCCTTTCGGCTTTGGTGGAGAACGACAACTTCGAACGTCTCGAAAATGAGAACGTGATGGATTGTATAGAATGTGGCTGCTGCTTGTACAGTTGCCCGTCGTATCGCCCGCTGTTGGACTGCTTGCGGGTGGGTAAGTATACTGTTCGCACTTTGAAGAGTAAACAGTGAAGCGTGATCCGTGATCCGTGAGGCTTCGCCCATAGCCAATGGTGCAACTCTCACAGTTCACAGCTCACAGTTCACATAAATCAACAAATAAATAATCAAACCAATTAAACACAAATGAATAAATTAGTAATCTCCGGTGCACCGCACCTACACAGCCCCGACAACGTCCCAAAAATCATGTGGGCAGTAGTGATTGCACTCGTTCCAACGGCACTCACATCAGTCTATTTTTTCGGACTTGATGCTTTGGTCACCATATCCGTGGCAGTGGCATCGTGCTTGTTTTTTGAATGGGCAATACAAAAATATCTGCTCAAACAAGAACCTACCGTAACCGATGGATCGGCTATGATTACAGGGCTTTTGCTCGCTTTCAACCTGCCGAGTAACCTGCCCATTTGGATGACGATTCTCGGTTCGTTTTTTGCGATCGGTGTTGTAAAAATGGCATTCGGTGGCTTAGGAAAAAATCCGTTCAACCCTGCGTTGGCAGCACGTGCGTTTCTATTGATTTCGTTCCCTGTGGCGATGACCTCGTGGCCCGTTATTCGTCCGCTCTTCGGCGAAAGTGCGATGGATGCACTGACCGGACCTACGCCGTTCGGATTCCTCAAAGAGGGTATTGCACAAGGCATTCCGTTGAGTGAGTTGATGCCGCAAGTTCCGACTTATGCACGAAAACTTGTAGGTGCACACGGTGGCTCGTTGGGCGAAGTTTCGGCGATTGCCATTTTGCTGGGAGGGCTGTATATGCTGTGGAAACGCATCATCACGTGGCATATACCCGTTGCATTTATTGGCAGTGCGTTTGTGTTTGCATTTATCCTCAACAGTATCAACCCTGAAATTTACATCAACCCTTGGGTACACCTGCTAACCGGCGGTTTGATGCTCGGTGCAGTGTTTATGGCGACAGACATGGTCACCTCACCGATGTCCCCGAAAGGGCAGTTGGTATTTGGTTTGGGATGCGGCGTACTCACCGTCATCATTCGCGTTTGGGGTGCGTACCCTGAGGGCGTGTCGTTTGCAATTTTGATTATGAATGCGTTCGTTCCCTTGATAGACCGAGCGTTCAAGCCAAGAGTATTTGGAAAATAAACATACGGATTATGAAGAAAAAGACATCCACACTAATCAACATGGTCATCTCCTTGACCCTGATAGCAGGCGTTTCCGCCATCTGCCTCGGTGCGGTATATACCATCACCAAGGGACCCATCGAAGAGGCACAGAAAGCCAAGCGTGAGGCTGCAATCAAAGCCGTGCTGCCGGAATTCGACCATATCGAAGTCCACACACAAACCCTCGACGGCGGCGAAATCACACTCAACAAAGCCTACAAAGACGGCGAACACATCGGCACTGCGATAGAAACCTTTACTAACAGAGGATTCAGCGGGCTCATCCGACTGATGGTCGGACTGCTCGACGACGGCACCATCTACGGCGTAAGCGTGCTCGAACACAAGGAAACACCGGGGCTCGGCGACAAGATAGAACCTCGAAAATCCAATTGGTTCGACCGAACCATCAAAGGTAAGAACCCCTTGCAAACGCCTCTCAAAGTCAACAAAGACGGGGGCGATGTAGATGCGATCACCGCTGCCACCATCACCACACGCGCCTACTGCGATGCTGTCAATCGTGCCGCACAAGCGAAAACCATAGCAACAGAGCGTGAACCGTGAACCGTGAGGCTTCGCCCATAGCCAATGGCACAACCCTCACACTTCACACTTCACACTTCACAAACAACTAAACGATTAAACAACAAAACCAATGAATAATCTAACCACCTTCACAAAAGGTCTAATCAAAGAAAACCCCGTCTTCGTCCTACTCCTCGGCATGTGTCCGGTGTTGGGCGTCACCACCTCCGCCATCAACGGTCTGGGTATGGGGCTCGCCACGATGCTCGTGCTGGTCATGTCGAACGTCTTTATCTCTGCACTCAAAACGCAGATTCCCGACAAGGTGCGTATTCCCGCGTTTATCGTGGTGATTGCGTCGTTTGTAACTGTTGTAAACCTTTTGATGGAAGGTTTTGTGCCCGATTTACACGCACAACTTGGTGTGTTTATTCCGCTGATTGTAGTGAACTGCTTGGTGCTTGGTCGTGCCGAAGCGTTTGCTGCGAAAAACAACGTTTGGTCGAGTTTTGTTGATGGTGCAGGCATGGGTCTGGGTTTCACCATAGCACTGACTTTGCTTGGGAGCGTTCGTGAAATCTTAGGCAGTGGCAGCATTTTCGACCTCAAATTTATTACCGGCGATGGCATCCTCATTTTCGTGTTGGCACCGGGTGCTTTCATCGCACTGGGCTTTCTCATCGCATTGATTAACCACTTAAAAAAAGCATAAACCATGGAATATATTCTCATTATCATTGCCGCCATTTTTGTGAACAACATTCTGTTCGCACAATTTTTGGGCGTATGTCCGTTTTTGGGCGTATCCAATAGAATCTCGACTGCTGTAGGGATGGGCGGTGCCGTACTCTTTGTGATGACACTCGCTATGATCGTTACATTTTTGGTTCAAACCTATATCCTCACCCCTCTGGGATTGGGATTTCTACAAACGATTGCATTCATTTTGGTGATTGCTGCGCTGGTGCAGATGGTTGAAATCATCTTGAAAAAAGTGAGCCCGGTCTTGTATCAGGCGTTGGGAGTGTTTCTGCCGCTAATCACCACCAACTGCGCGGTTCTGGGGGTTGCCATCTTGGTTATTCAGAAAGAATATACGCTCTTGCAAGGCACAACATTTGCTATTGCCAATGCGCTTGGTTTCATGTTGGCGATGGTGATTTTCGCAAGTCTTCGCGAACAGTTGGAGCTCGCAAAAGTGCCCAAAGGCATGAGAGGGATGCCCATTGCCTTAGTTACGGCGGGCATTCTGGCTTTGGCGTTTATGGGGTTTGCGGGGTTGGTGTAGCGTTTCAAAACACATGAAAAGTTGTTCACATAAAAAAAAAATCGTGTCTTTGCAAGCTATGCAAAGGATGCCCTTTTGGAGAACACTCGGATTGGCCTCACTTCTCGCCATAGTCCTCATCACAGAGGGTTGCAGGAAAGACCCTGTATTCAATACCGACCCGAATTTCCGTTTGGAATTTTCGAGCGATACCATTGCGTTCGACACGGTTTTCACGACGATGGGCTCAACCACGTTTTGGCTCAAAGTTTATAATCGCAGCAGCAGAGACGTCGAAATTCAAAGCCTTGAATTAGTCGGGGGAGAGGGCTCTCCCTTTCGGTTGAATGTGGATGGCGACACCTCGCTTTGGCAGGAAAACATTAGGCTTCGCGCGAGGGATAGTCTGTTTGTTTTTATTAAAGTGACGATTGCTCCTAATGATTCAAACAACCCGATTGTGGTTACAGATTACATTCGTTTTTCATACAACAATCGTACGCAAGATGTAGTACTTCAGGCGTTCGGACAAGACATCATCCCTCATCGACCAAAATATGGAGATATTTTGGAGATTCTACGTGGCAATGACACTCTCCGCCTCCCTTACTCTATCGCGGATTGCAGCGTCCCCTGGAAAGCGGGGAGACCGCATGTCATCTACGGATATCTGCTCGTTCAGTCCGGCGATGAATTGATTTTGGAAGAGGGAACGCGTGTGCATTTTGCACCTGATGCAGGGCTGATTGTCGCTGATGGCGCGAGTTTGAAGGTTAGGGGCTCATTTACAAATGAAGTGATTTTCGATGGGATGCGCATGGATGCAGCCTACAGAAACACCACCGGACAATGGAACAGGATTTGGCTCCTTGCCGGGAGTGTGGACAATGAAATCGATTGGGCAATCATCCGAAACGGTAGAATCGGGCTTTTGGTGGATAGCGTAGCCAATCACAACCCCACCTTAGTCATCGAAAACACGATTATTGACAACATGCAAAGCCACGGCATTCTCGCGCAAGGCGCCGTCATCAGAGGTGGCAACCTGCAGGTGAGTAACTGTGGCGATCGTCTGTTGGCTTTGATGGGCGGCGACTACGTGTTTGAGCATTGCACCTTTGCGAATTATTTTAGTCAGTCAACTGCTGTGCGGAGAAATGCATCGGTTTTGCTGAGCAATACCGCACGTCCGTTGATTCATGCGGACTTCACGAGTTGCATCATCTACGGCAGTTTGCAGGAAGAACTGCATTTGGATCTGACATCGGAAAACACGGCGAACTACAGTTTCTCTCACTGCCTCATCCGCACCCCAATCAACACGAGCGGCCGACCGTTTCACAACTGCAGAATCAACACCAACCCCCATTTCAAAGACCCGTCAAACGGCGATTTCGAGATA
>Ga0099364_10012480_pt1 | contig 11449 bp, 12 predicted proteins | sample TergutTh196P3_FD_73070 | JGI IMG/M metagenome (GOLD analysis project Ga0099364, IMG submission 73070) | Microcerotermes parvus P3 segment gut microbial communities from Pointe-Noire, Republic of the Congo - Th196 P3 | ecosystem: Host-associated > Arthropoda: Insects > Digestive system > Gut ...
CTTTGAGTATCCAACGGAACGTTCCGGAAACAGGTATTTTCGATGATCAAGAGCTTTCTGCGAAATCTAACATCCCACAAACGCTTTCTGTGGGCATTGATTTCCAGGATCAAGGTTTCCATGAGGTTTTAGGCCATCCCGAAGCTGATAAGCTTGCTGATAAAGGCCTGAACAAGCAGGATCAAGGCAATTCTGAGGGACTTTTCCGCCGTGCAGAAGGTCCAACTGGGGAAATTAAGGCTAAAGGGGAGAATAATTCAGATCTTGCAGCCTTAAGGAGTGGGGAAAACAATGCTTCTGCTGCCTTCGCAGCTGCTTTTGAGAAAGAAGCATCCGAAAACTCCGAAGAGGGCCCCCTCAAAAGAAGCATGAGTACGGATAGACAGCGGGAAAAGCCGCTTTTCGCCAGGGCCGAAGAATCCGGTCCGGCTCAGTCCCAGGCTGCGGCCCGGGGACAGCAGGGTTCGCTGCACCCCGAAAACCAGGGCAGAGATCATCTCCGCCTTAGAAGGGGCAGGGACAGACCTCTTATTGAGGTCCGGGATCTCAGAAACACCCGCGATGGGGGCGGCACAGCAGGAGCGGAAGTATCCAAAGGGACAGCTTCAGTAGCCTCCAGGCCGCTGCATACCGAAATTGAACTCCCTGTGGATCTGCGCCTTTCTCTGGCAAAAGAGAGCGGGACCCAGGCGATGAATCGGAACAACGTACTTTCTTTCGAAGAGGCTCTGGCAAGGGAACTGAGGGGAAACCTTTCCATGGATATAGTCCGGGACGCAAGCTTAATAATCCGGGGCGGCGGCGAGGGTACAATACGTCTTTCCCTGCACCCTGCCTCTTTGGGAAATGTTAAGATACGCCTGGAAATGTCCGAAAACAAGATAATGGGACATATCATTGTTGAAAGCAATGAGGCGTTCCGGGCTTTTGAGCGGGAATTACCGGTTTTGGAAAAGGCTTTCAGGGATTCGGGCTTCAGCGAGACCAGCCTTGACATGTCTCTTGCCCAGGAAGGGTTTAATTTTTCCGCCGGACAGCAGTGGCAGGAAGCAGACTATGCCGCCGCTCTGTCCCCCTTACTGGCCGCATCGTATTACGATGCCGGATTTGAACAGACGGAAGATTCCTCCGCATTCGGGGGAATGGGTTTTTCTGATTCACCGGAAAGAAAAGCGGTCAATTTACTGGTATAGAAACAGGAGAAAAATATGGCTTTACAAGCGGTTATGAGTTCGCAGGAAAAAGCTGCAGCCTCCAGATGGGTGGATGCGGAGAATAAAAAACTTGTCAGTGAACTTCAGAGAAATGCACTGCCGAATCAAAGTCTGGGAAAAGATGAGTTTTTGAAGATCCTCCTTACCCAGCTCGCTCACCAGGACCCCACAGCGCCAATGCAGGACAAGGAATTTATTGCCCAGATGGCCCAGTTTTCCAGCCTGGAGCAAATGACCAATATGGCGGCTGATTTCGCCAGGATGGCCCGGATGCTCAGGGGCAGCGAAGCTTCGGCGGCTCTGGGAAGGGCGGTAGCGGTAGACATGGGAGAGGATACAATTCATGGCATTGTTCAGGCGGTTACCCGGGACGAAATGCCCCAGGTACTTGTGAACGGCAGATACTACAGCTGGGAACAGGTTACAACTGTTTATGACTACAAAGGAGACGAATAGCTTATGATGCGATCATTGTTTTCCGGGGTTTCCGGACTTCAGAACCATCAGACCCGAATGGATGTAATTGGTAATAATATTGCCAACGTAAATACCACCGGCTTCAAGCGGAACCGGGTGAATTTTCAGGATATTTTCTATCAGCAGCTCCAGGGAGCGGCCCGGCCTACGGAAACCCTTGGTGGTGTAAACCCCAAAGAAGTCGGTCTTGGGATGAACGTGGCGTCAATCGACACGATTCATATTCAGGGTGCCTTTCAAACCACGGGAGTGGGAACAGACCTTGCCATAAACGGCATGGGCTTCTTTATCCTTGACGACCGGGGGGCGCAGCTCTATACCAGGGCCGGCACCTTTGCACTTGACCGGGAAGGAACCCTGGTTAATCCCGCCAACGGAATGAAGGTACAGGGCTGGATGGCCCAGGATATTGACGGGGTTGAGTTTCTGGATGTTTCCCGCAGTATAGAAGATCTGGTTATTCCTGTGGGCGCCAAAGACGCCGCCAGGGCAACCACCACGGTAAGATTTTACTGTAACCTGGACAAAAGGACTCCGGAAATTCCGGAAGGCGCCAGTGCTTTGCAAATGCGGGAAGGAACCTGGTCCACCCAGGAAAAAATTTACGACTCTTTCGGTGATGTACACATTCTGCAGGTTGAATTCAACCGGGTGCCGGGGGTGAACAATAGCTGGGAGGCCACGGTTTCGGTGAATCCCCAAAGTGATATACCCACCAACGCCTCCGCCGGGCTGGGGGACGACCCCCCGGAAGCCGGAGGCCCTGCGATTTTTACCGTTAACTTCACCAACGAAGGAAGGCTGCTGAATGTTATAGATGCGGCTGGCAACGAGTCCATCGACGGCGGGCAGGTTCTCATGAACGTGGCCTACGATGTGCAAAGCGCTACCCCCGGGGATGACGGCGAAATGATACGTCATGTTTTTCAGCTCGATTTGGGTTTGGCGGGGAGCCTTGAACACTCCATAACCCAGTATGCCGAAAGAAGCTCCAGCAAGGTATTCGAGCAGGATGGCCGCACCATGGGATACATGGAAAATTTCAGAATTGACGGCAGCGGTGTTATCCTCGGGATTTTTGACAATGGAACCACCCGCGTTCTGGGCCAGGTTGCCATGGCAAGTTTCCCCAACCAGGGCGGTCTTGAAAAGGCCGGCGACAATACCTTCCGTAGGACAAACAACTCCGGGAACGCCGACATAGGCCCCTCGGGCATTGCAGGCAAGGGTAAAATCCAGGCTGGTGTTCTGGAAATGTCCAACGTTGATATGGCTGATCAATTTACCGACATGATCATCACCCAGCGCGGCTTCCAGGCCAGCTCAAGAACCATTCAGACGGCGGATCAGCTTTTGCAAGAGGTTTTGGCCCTTAAGAGGTAGGTTAGGAACGAATGATTAAGATAACCCGGCTAAACGGAACGGAGTATTACATCAATCCCCATCAGATTGAGTCCATAGAGACCAAGCCCGACACCAATTTGTTAATGTTGTCGGGCAAGCATGTAATCGCTCTGGAAAAGGTTGATGAGGTTATCAAGCGGATTGTGGAATACCGCCGCAGAATAGGCGGATTTAAAAATGAGGAATAACCGTAGAGGGTAAGGTATGAATTTAGCGACCATTATCGGTGTAGTCGGCGCCATGGGCATGATAGTTTTTGGAATCCTCGGCAGCGGCAGCGGTATCCTGACATTTGTGGATATTCCTTCATTGTTGATAGTCTTGGGGGGCTCTTATTTTGCCCTTTTTACCTTTGGCAGCCTGAAGGATGTTCTTGGGGTATTTGGTGTCATCAACCTTACCTTCAAGATTCCCAGCTTTAACGAGCAGGGGATTATTACCAAGCTGATGTCCATGTCTGAAAAAGCCCGCCGGGAGGGACTGTTGGCCCTGGAAGAAGAGCTGGAAGATCTGGACGATGAGTTTATCAAAAAAGGAATGCGGCTGGTGGTTGACGGTACGGACGCGGAAATAATCCGCACCCTTATGGAAAATGAGCTAAGCCAGACCCAGGACCGGCATGTGCAAAAAATCGGTATTGTCAATATGTGGGCCACCCTGGCACCCGGTCTTGGGATGTTGGGAACAGTTATCGGGTTGATTGGTATGTTAAGAAACCTGGAGGACAAAAGCGCCCTGGGTCCCAACATGGCGGTCGCCCTTATCACCACACTCTACGGCTCCATGGTGGCGAACCTCTTTATGATCCCCTGGGCGGCGAAGCTGAAAGGGTATGACACGGACGAAACCAGGGTCAAGGAAATGCAGATCGAGGGTGTTCTTTCGATTCAGGCCGGGGACAACCCCCGGATTCTGGCCACCAAGCTCCTTTCCTACCTTAACCCCGTGGATCGCAAGGCTGTGGAAGCGGAAGTTCTGAAGGATTAGGGATTACAGGGTACATAGATGGCAAAAAAAGCGAAAAAAGCGGCCGATGAGGCTAGCGGCGGCTGGATAGTAACCTACGCGGACATGGTTACCCTCATGCTCTGCTTCTTTGTCGCCCTTTTTAACCCCGACGATGTTGATCCCGCGCAGCTTGCCGCCATGATTTCCGCTTTTTCCAATGCGGGGCTGGGGGCAAGTACCGGGGGACATACCATTTCGGCGGGAAGAGCCGCAGATCTGGGGAATACCATCAACTCCCTTCCCTCCATGGACCAGGGGAGGGCCATGGGGCAGGCGGTGCGCAGGGCGGTAAGCCTCTTTCAGCCGGAAGTCAGGTCCAACAAGGTAAAAATCACCCATGAAGAACGGGGCCTGGTTATAAGTCTGGCATCGGATGCTTTTTTTGAACCGGCAAGTGCAAGGATAATTATCGAGGAAACCCGGGATATCCTGATTCGCCTGGCCTCGCTCCTCAACTCCACAGAGGTTGGACTGAGAAAAATACGCATAGAGGGCCATACAGATTCGGTGGGTGTAGATCCCGCCGGCCCCTGGCAGGACAACTGGCACCTGTCCTCCGAACGTTCAAGGGCGGTACTCCGGTACTTAAACGATTTTGGGGTGGATGAACGGCGTTTTCAGGTAGCCGGTTTTGCCGATACCGTTCCGGTGGCCAGCAATGAAACTGCCGAAGGCAGGGCCTATAACCGGCGGGTGGATATTGTTATTATTGATGAAGGACACTTATAATTATGATTATGTCGGGAGGTAATTAGGCATGTCTGACAGTGATGATCTTGATCTTGAAGGCGGTGATAGTTCCGCTCTGGATACCCCAAAAAAAGCTTCCGGTTTGGGTGCATTGCTGCCGAATTTGCTCAAATTCGTGGCAATAGGACTGGGGGCACTGATATTTATTGTTACGGTTTCGGCAATTACCCACAGTATTCTGAACAGGGGCGGTCAGAACCAGACCAATATCCCGGTAACTTCACCGTTTTCCGGCGCCCGGCCCCAGTATTCAGTGTTTACCGCCATAGGGCCGATCAGAACCAGTACCAGAGACCATGTTCCCTACGCGGTGGTGGTTGATATGGTGCTGCACTATGATTTGAACGATAACACTGCGGCAACGGAGTTTACCGGACGTCTTTACGAGCTTCGCGATTTTGTTCGTTCGCATTTTAGACACAAATCGGCGGATGAACTAAGGCCGGAAAACGAACCCCGGCTGAGGCAGGAAATTATCGAGCAGCTTAATTCCAGAATTCTCAGTTCCGCCAGGGTAAGAATGATAACCTTTAACCAGCTTGATGTAATGCAGGTACAATAAGTATTGTATAATTACTGAAGCTGTGTTAGCTTAACATATAGGGCAGAATAGCCGATGAAATAATAGAGGGGGTTTCATTGGGATATGACCGAAGTACTTTCCCAGGATGAAATAGACCAGCTACTCACAGCGATTAATGCGGGGGATACCGAGCCGGAGGATATACGGCCTGCTGCGGATACCCGCAAGATCAAGATCTACGACTTCAAACGTCCTGACAAATTCTCCAAGGAACAGATCCGAACCATCTCCATGATGCATGAGACCTTTGCCCGATTAACCACCACGAGCCTTTCCGCCCAGCTTCGCTCCATGGTTCACGTTCACGTGGCGTCGGTGGATCAGCTCACTTACGAGGAATTTATCCGTTCCATTCCCACCCCCACAACCCTGGCCATTATCAACATGGACCCCCTGAAGGGGAACGCAATTCTGGAGATAGACCCTGCGGTAACCTTTTCCATCATAGACCGTCTTTTTGGCGGTACCGGGGAAGGTACCAAGGCCCAGCATGAGCTTACGGACATTGAAACTTCGGTTATGGAAGGCATAATCGTCCGTATTTTGGGAAATATGAGGGAAGCCTGGACCCAGGTAATAGACCTGCGGCCCCGGCTGGGCCAGATTGACACCAACCCCCAGTTCGCCCAGATTGTACCCCCCACGGACATGGTGGTGCTGGTAACCCTGGAAACCAAGGTCGGGGACGTGGAAGGGATGATAAACTTCTGTATTCCCTACCTTACCATTGAGCCGATTATTGGCAAACTTTCCACCCAATTCTGGTTTTCTACGGTTAACAGGGGAACTACTACCGAAAACCTCAATGTACTAAAGGATAAACTTGCAACGGTCGATGTTAATGTAGTTGCTGAAATTGGAAAGATAAATATTCCTGTCCGGGAAGTGCTTTCCCTCCATGTTGGCGACGTGATACGGCTTTTTAATACAAGAGTAGGGGATCCCTATTCTCTGAATATAGGCAATAAAAGAAAGTTTTTATGCCGCCCCGGTGTTATCGGGAAAAAAATGGCGGTGCAGATTACCAAAAGGATCGCAGAGCTTGAGCAGGATGAATTTGAAGAGCTTGCGACCGAAGGGGAGGACCTATTATGAAACTCCCTTTCATATTCGATTATAATGAGCGGCCAGTCGGCCGCTCAAAAGAGGGGTTATTATGAGCGACGGCGCACTTTCGCAAGATGAAATAGATGCTTTATTGGCAGGTGTAGATTCATCCAGCATGGGCGGAGGAGTTCCCATGGCCGCTGTTGCCGCTCCCGGCGGCAATGCGGACGAGGATCGCAGTATTTTTCAGGAATTCCTTTCGTCAAATACCGGCGCAGGGTCGTCCAATCTTTCCATGATGACCGGCTCTACGGTTACTGTCCATGATCCCCATGTAGCTTTTACAAGTCGGGATACCCTGTTGGGCGAGTTTCCGGATATGGTCACCGTTATAAAAGCGGATTATAATTCCGGTTTTCCCGGAGAACACATCTATGTCTTACCCGAAGATACCGCAAGAAGTCTCGCTTCTTTAATGAATAAAGAAGAAAACATCGAATTGGATGAAATGGCCATGTCGGTTATCGGCGAAGTGGTTTCCCAGTTGGTGGGAACCCAGATAACAGACCTCACAAAAAAGACCAATAATAAATCAATCGCTGCGGTTGCCCCCGAAGCTGTAAATATAAAAAAAGCAAGTGCCGCTTTACCGGCAGGAGATTTTCTCAGCGCCGTTTACCAGTTAGACATGGGAGACGGAACCTCTCATCAGATGTGGGAAATATTTGGCGGCGGAATCGCCTCGGATATTGCACGGGCTCTGGGCGGAGGCGCTCCGGCAGCAGCTATGCCCGCCATGGGTGGCGGAATGGGCGCCGCCATGGGCGCCGCAATGCCTGCCGCGTCCATGGGTGGAATGGGAGGTGGTATGAGTATGCCTGCAATGGGCGGTGGTATGGGCATGCCTGCAATGGGTATGCCAACCAATGTTCAAGCGGTTCAGTTCCCCAACCTCATGCAGCATAATTTGCATCAGGAAGCGGGAAATATCAGCCTAATCATGGACGTTTTTATGGAAATGACCGTTGAATTGGGCCGTACCCGTAAGCTTATCAAGGAAATTTTAAGCATGGGCGAGGGAACCATCATCGAATTGGACAAGCTCGCCGGTGAACCTGTAGATATTCTGGTCAATCACAAGCTCATTGCCAAGGGAGAAGTAGTAGTCATTGACGAAAACTTCGGTGTTCGTGTAACAGAAATTGTTTCACCCATGGAAAGAATGAATGAGATGGGATAAAACAAAGAACAAAGAGCAAAGAACAAAGAGAAAAGAGTAAAATTTACATTATTTGTTGATTCCCCTTGCCTTTTTGCTGTGTTATATGATATAATCCTAAACAGAATTTAATAAATTCGCTCAGTTTTAACTTGGGAGGGGAAAAACTGAAACTATCTCTGCCCTGTCGGGGCATTTTGTTAGCCGCTTTCCTGTTAGCTTTAAGCTTTTTTTGCGGTCCCTTATTCTCTCAAACCCCGCCTTCTCCGCCTGCTGTAGAATTGCAGGACGAGCTTGAACAAGAGCTGTATACAGATTTATTGGATCCTTCACTGGAAGGCGCTCTGGATGAATCCGCAATAATCCTCGGCGAAGCTGCCGCTCCGCCAGCTATGGATGGCGGCTCTTCTGTTTTTGTGATACTCAGGATGATTTTGGTCCTCGCCCTGGCAGCCCTTGCAATTTATGGGGTGATTTTTTTCATCAAACGTCTTGCCCGTCCCCAGGAAAGCAGGGACCCTCACCTGAAAATTCTTGCGCGTGTTCCGCTCACTAACGATTCCTTTGCGGCTGTCCTTTCTGTCGGGGCCAAGGCCTGGCTGGTAGCCGGCGGCTCCGGTAGTGTCAACCTGATTGCCGAAATAGACGAAACCGAATCCCTTGAAAGTATGCTGCTTGACGATGCCCGTAAAGACTCAGGGCCAAAACCTTATTTTGATTTCCGTTCCCTGCTTCGGCGTTTTGCCCGCTCGCCCCGGGAAGTAAAAAAGGAGCAGGATGGTATTTCACCCGTTGAAGCTCTGCGAAAGCAGCGGGAAAGGTTAACGGGGCTGTAAGATGAAAAGGCGAATGTTTCTTGCCGGAATACTGTTCTGCCTTCTGGCCGTTCAAAGCGCCGCCCAGACTACGGGGCCGGATGCACCCTTTCCAGGTGTGGCAACACCGGGAACCATGGGTATCCCGTCTCCTCCTGTTAATACGGGGATACCGTTTATTGACCTTACCATCAGAAACCCCGAAGGCGGTCAGGAAGTTGCGTTCTCTCTCCAGCTTCTTTTGCTCTTAACCCTGCTTTCCCTTGCGCCCAGCATTCTTATTCTTATGACCAGCTTTCTTAGAATTGCCATCGTGTTTGATTTTATTAAACGGGCCCTTTCCCTTCAGCAAGTGCCTCCAAACCAGGTGCTTATGGGTATTGCCCTTTTTGTAACCATTTTTGTCATGTGGCCAACCTTTACCACAATTTACGAAAACTCATTCAGGCCCCTGGCCGATGGGGAAATAGGTGTGGAAGAAGCCTTTAGGGAAGCGGAAGGGCCTTTACGCTTATTTATGTACAGCCAGATGCAGGGAAGGCCGGAGAACATACGTTTATTTATGGCTATGCGGGGCCTGGATCGTCCTGCTACTTTGGCGGATGTGCCTACCTATGTGCTTATCCCTGCCTTTATTCTGAATGAACTAACGGTTGCCTTTAAAATAGGCATACTGCTTTTTATTCCTTTTATCGTGATAGACATGGTTGTAGCCAGCGCGCTTATGTCCATGGGTATGATAATGCTGCCCCCGGTAATGATTTCCTTGCCATTTAAGCTCATTCTTTTTGTGTTGGTGGATGGCTGGGGGCTTTTGACGAATCAACTGGTTCGTTCGTTTATGTAGGAGACATAATATGAGTATAGGTGATGTAACCGCCTTGTTAAGGGGAGGTGTTTGGCAGGTACTTACAATGGCGGCCCCTCTTTTGATTTCCGCCCTGACCGTAGGGCTTATTGTGGCAATACTCCAGGCTACAACATCCATACAGGAGCAGACTCTGACCTTTGTGCCAAAGGTGTTCACCATACTGCTGGTGCTGGCCTTTCTTGGAGGTTTAGGTTTTACGCGTTTGGCGGAGTATACGATGGCTCTTTTTACAAGAATACCGGAGATGGTGCGCTGACAAACGTTTTTGTCAGCAGAAAAAGGTAAGGAAGGATAATTTTGTTTGAGGATCAGGTATTACGTGAAATACTAAGCGCCGCCCCGGCGTTTCTCCTTATCGCGGTCAGGGCTCTTGCCATGATCGAGGTTGCTCCTCTTTTAAACTCCGAAGCCATACCACAGGTGGCAAAAGTATCATTGGCGGGTTTTGTTGCCTATGCTTCATTTTCCTCCGCTCTGGTAAGGGATTGGGTTATAGCTCCCTTTGGGCTTCATTTTATTTTTCTTGTTCTTGGAGAAGCCATTATTGGAATCATCATTGGGTTTATGTTAACGCTTATTTTTGCGGCCTTTGTTACGGCTGGACAGTTCTTTTCCCTTCAAATGGGATTTGGAGCTTCGGAAACTTTTGATCCCCTCTCCCAGATAGAAAACCCCCTTTTGGGCCAATACCTCAACATGGTGGCCATGCTGGTATTTGTTACCATAGACGGCTTCAGGGAGCTTTTCCTGGGGGGCTTCTGGCGCTCCATTCAGTCCATCAATGTGATGAGCTTAATTCAGGGACGGGAGCATATTGTGGTGATGGTATTGGGGGGACTTTCCCGCCTCTTTTTTGACGCCCTGGTTATCAGCCTGCCAATTTTGGGAACCCTGTTTTTGGTTTCGCTTTCAACCGGACTTATTTCCAAGGCCGCTCCCCAGATTAACATTCTTTCGGAGGGTTTCCCCATTTCGATAATGGTGTCCTTTCTGACAATTTTTACGGTTCTTCCCTTTATGACAGAAGTGTTTAGCAGGGTTATACGCTCCGGCTTTGAGACGATCCAGAACCTTTACATTCAAATCGGACAGCGCATCCTCGAAGGAGGCACCCTGTGATAGCTCTTACTTCAAAATTTATCACGCCAAGACGCCAAGACGCAAACTTTTACCTTTGTGGCTTTGCGCCTTTGCGTGATGATCTGCGTGAGGAGCTATCAAATAAAGACCTGTATAGGGCGGCGCTTAAGATGGACCTGCAATGGTTTGCGGCGGAAGACGAAGGCCGTATACACGATCCTACCGAAGCTACCTACAGAAGAGCCCGTGAAGAAGGCAGAGTTGCCAAAAGCCAGGAACTTATTGCCGCCCTGGGTTTACTCCTTCCGGCCATTGCCCTTGTTTTTTTGGCCCCCTGGATGCTCAGGACCTGTGCAGAAATGCTCCGTTTTTTCTTTAACCGTATCAATGAGCTTGATCCCTTAACAGACCGGGTTACTGCCGGTGTGTTTATGAATTATTATGTGCGCCTGGTTTTACCTGTTTTGATTATAGCCTTAGTGTCAGCTCTCTTTTCCAACCTGGTGCAGGTAGGTTTTCTTTTTAGTTCAAAACCTCTGGAGCCGGATTTTACCAAGGTACTTCCAAAGTTTGGCCGCTATTTTCAACGCATTTTCTCGGTGGAAGGACTTTTTAATTTTGCCAAATCGTTATTTAAGATGGGCGTTATAGGAGCGGTAGCCTTTACTATTGTCCGGTCAAAGTATAACGAATTGGTTAATCTTCAGACAGCAGGGCTTTGGGAAGGAGTTAGCCTCGTTGCTACCCTGGCGGCCCAATTGCTGATTATCACGGCTATACTTCTTCTTATTCTTTCGGTTCCGGATATTTTGTTCCAGCGCTGGCAGTTTAGGGAATCTTTAAAAATGACACGGGAAACAGCCAAAGAAGAAATAAAACAAGACGAAGGGGATCAGGAAGTGCGGCGGAGATTACGGAGCCGCTACCGGGAAATGCTTTCCCAGAACATGCTAAATGCCGTGCCCAGCGCCGATGTGGTAA